>OJYG01000093.1_pt1 | contig 42912 bp, 34 predicted proteins | sample 1600841 | NCBI WGS metagenome assembly OJYG01 (sample SAMN04436709, study PRJEB24849) | human gut metagenome | biome: human gut; feature: NICU; material: stool | host: Homo sapiens | place: USA: Saint Louis, MO | collected 2010-09-09
GATGACGAAGTCGTCGACGAGGTTTCCGTCACCGTCCATTGCTTGGGCGCGGATTTGCATCGGTTATAACATTCTGGCGACAGCGGCAAAACGCGGCTGTCGCCAGTCTCTGTCAGAAACGGTAATCCACCGCCATAAAGTAACGACGTCCGTCTTCGGTATAACCGTAGTCGTCGCGTTTGAGATCTTTATCGCCCACGTTCAAAACGCCCGCACGCAGTTTAACGTTTTTCGTCGCCTGCCATGCCGCGCCGGTATCCCAGACCACGTACCCGCCCGGCGTTTTCGCCGTTGCGCTGTCGGCCCGCTTACGCCCGGTATAATTCCCTGATACGTAGAATGACCAGTCTTCGAGCTGCACCGGTTTCCAGTCCAGCGTACCGTTCGCGGTGTGGAACGGCAGATCGGAAAGCGGCTTGTTCCCGCCATTACTGACGTCGCGTCCGTCGTTATAGGTGTAATTCAACGACAGTTTCCACGCCTCGTTAAACGGAACTTTCAACTCGGTTTCCACGCCCTGAATACGCGCTTTATTCACGTTGTAATAACGGAAGACCGGAACGCGCTGTCCCCGACTGTTGGTTTCGAAACCGACAAAGTTGGAATAGCCGGGCGCGGCGTTAACGTCAGGGGTACGACTAATGCTGATGCGATTGTCCACATCGTTACGGAACGTGGTAACGCTCGCTTCCACGCCCTCCAGTATGCCTTCTTCGCCCCGGTAATAAAGGCCGAGCTCCCAGCTTTCACTGGTTTCAGGTTTCAGATCCGGGCTACCGACAATGCGGCATCCGCCACGGCAGGAGTTGGTCGCCCAGTCCGGACTTAATTGCAATAGCGACGGCGCTTTAAAGGCCGTGGCCCACCCACCTTTCACCGTCAGGGTATCCGTTGCGTTATAAACCAGATAAGCACGCGGGCTCCAGTGATCGCCATAGGTTTCATGGTCATCCATACGAATACCGGTGGTCAGCGCCAGCGGTTCGAAGATGCGCCACTCATCTTCAAGGAACAGAGCATACTGGCTGGCGGAGGTTTTAGTACTGGAACCGCCGGTCAGGTTCACCGCATCGCTCAGTTTATCGTGACGCCATTCGCCGCCGAAGGTGAGGAACTGGTTGACAGACGCTAACGGCAGAACGTATTTCCCGTCAATCGAATTGCTTTCTGACGTGATAGGGCTACTGTTGCCGGGGTTTTTGTTTTCCACTTTTTCGCCGTAGAATTTGAGCTCGCTATTGCCGAGATCCCAACGTCCGTTATGGCTCAACGCGTAGTTTTGCCGTTCCAGACGATTTTTATCCAGCGAGTCGGAGTCCCGGTCCTGGCGATCAAAACCGTAGCCTGCGGTAACGTCATGATTTTCGTTTGGTGTCCAGGCAAACTCGACGTTTCCATCGCGGCTGGTAAATCCTTCAATGCGCGGCGTTTCACCCGTAGCGGTGGTGGCGGAGCTCTGCTGCTCGTCTTTTTCGCGTTTCGCCAGACTACCGTAGGCTTTCATTCCCAGCACGCCGTCGATCAGCGGACCGCTGGTAAAGAACTGACCGTTATAGGTATCGCCACGGTCGCGATGTTCCTGAATAGTGGAGTCAACCGTGACGCTGCCGTGCCATTTCTGACCAATTTTTTTGGTGATAATGTTGACCACGCCGCCCAGCGCATCGGAGCCATACAGCGAGGACATGGGGCCACGCACCACTTCAATACGTTCGATAGCGTCAACCGGTATCCAGTTCAGATCAAAATCATTATGGCGGAAGACCGCGTTACGGGAGTTAACGCGCTTACCGTCGATCAGGATCAGCGTATAACTGCTGTCCAGACCACGAATACTCACGCCTTTACGGTTATCCCCTTCGTTAGTGAGCTGTACGCCCGGCACCTCTTTCAGGACATCTTTCAGGTTTTGCACGGGCCTGCGCTGTAAATCTTGCTGGGTAATGACGCTGATACTTGCTGGCGCATCTTTCAGATTTTGTTCGATGGCGGACGCGGTAACGACCATGGTTTCACCATCATCCGTTGCCGCGGCAACCGGCCAGGCCAACGTAACTGCGGACATACAAAGCCCTACCCGAACGAAAGGGTTAAACCTAAACATTCCATTTCTCCATGAGGTAAATACGACAAAAAAATCGGTTATCGCTCACAACGCATTACGTTTCGCCTGCGATAACGGTTATCACGGCGAACTCTTTTTATGCAGGCGAGTCGGGCTCATTAGTGACGGTCGCGCCCGAATCTTCATCCTTTCTGATTTCGAGCGTAACGATAAAGCAAACGATAATAATTATCAATTTAATTGTTAATAATTATGTCATTTGAACCAATCATGAAGAAAAAAACAAAAAACCCTCTCGAATGAGAGGGTTAGAAGAGTCAGGTTCATGCAGTCAGTGCCGGATAGCGGCATAAAGCCTATCCGGCCTATGACGAGAATACCGCGTTACTTTTTAACGCGTTCCGGGAAGTGCATTTCACTGTAGCGCACGAAATGCGTACCTTTTATCAGCTTGTAGCCGAACCAGATAAGCAGGAACAGCGGAATACCGATATAGGTCGCCGCGACGCCGCCCCAGTCGATGGTATCTTTCAGGAACGCTTCATAGTTCTGCCCCAACGTAATAATCAGGCACAGTACAAAGGCGAAAATCGGCCCCAGCGGGAAGAACCCGGAACGGTACGGCAAATCATTCACATCATACCCTTGTAACACGTAACCGCGACGGAAGCGATAATGGCTAATGGCAATCCCCAGCCAGGCGATGAAGCCCGTCATACCGGAGGTGTTCAACAGCCACAGATAGACCGTCTGGTTGCCGAACATTGAGGTCAAAAAGCAAAGACCGGCAATCACGGTGGTGGCATAAAGCGCATTGCGCGGTACGCCGCCGCGGGACAATTTCGCAAAAATACGCGGGGCCTTACCGTCACAGGCCAGGGTGTAGAGCATACGGGTCGAGGCATACATCCCGGAGTTACCCGCAGACAGTACCGCCGTCAGGATAACCGCATTCATTATCGCCGCCGCAGACAACAAGCCCGCATGCTGGAACACTAAGGTAAACGGACTGACGCTAATGTCTTTGACGTCGTTACGCAGCAGGTTTGGATCGGTATAAGGAATGATCAGGCTGATAATCAAAATCGCGAAAACATAAAACAGCAGAATACGCCAGAATACCTGACGCACCGCGCGCGGAATATTCTTCTCCGGGTTTTCAGATTCCCCGGCGGCAATACCAATCAGCTCGGTTCCCTGGAAAGAGAAGCCCACGATCATCGCGACGCCAATCATTGCCGCAAAACCGCCAGCAAAAGGCGCATCGCCCGTCGTCCAGTTGCTCCAGCCGACCGGCTCAACACCTTTAAAGATACCGATAATCATCGCTACGCCAACGATGATGAAGATAATAACGGTCGCGACTTTAATTAACGAGAACCAGTACTCCGCTTCGCCAAAACCGCGCACGGAAATGTAGTTCAGCAAGAAAATGACGCAGAGGAATAGCGCGCTCCAGATCCAGCCCGGCGTGTCCGGGAACCACCAGCCCATCACCAATTGCGCGGCAACCAGGTCAACAGCGATAGTCACCGCCCAGTTGTACCAGTAGTTCCAGCCCAGCGCGAAACCAAAGCCTTCTTCCACATAGTTCTGACCATATGTCGCAAACGAGCCAGATACTGGCATATAGGCCGCCAGCTCGCCAAGACTGGTCATCAGGAAGTAGACCATCAAACCAATCAGAATATAAGAAAACAGCGCGCCGCCTGGCCCCGCCTGAGAAATTGTCGCACCAGATGCAACGAAAAGACCTGTCCCGATGGAGCCGCCAATGGCAATCATCGTCAGGTGACGCGCCTTTAATTCGCGACGTAGCGCGGGCGCTTCTGTGGTTTTAGTTTTGGAACCCATGTGAAAATGCTATCCATCCAAAAAATGAGGCGCGATTGTAACAGACGAAATACTATCCTTCCGACACAAATGCGCGGTTATAAGAGACCTTCATGACCGGCCACGGATTATAAGTAAAGCAGAGAATAACGTATACGTAAGCGGATACTAAAAATGGCGATGCCGCCCGGGCAGCCCTCCTCTTCACCTTTATTCACAGTAACTCAAAAAACGCTGCAACGCGTTAGAAAGATGTTTCTGCCGATGATGAACACGCCACAACGTGCGCACCAGGCGCGGTAACGGCACCGCGACTTCGCCCAGGCTTCCCGCCTGGAGTTGTTCAGCAATCACCCGGCGCGATAAACAGCTTATCCCCAGTCCATGACGCACCGCATGTTTGATCGCTTCTGAATTCCCCAACTCCATCGCCATATGAAAGCGCGGCAAATGCGACAACAGCAAATAATCGACAATTTCCCGCGTACCGGAACCGCGCTCGCGTAAAATCCATGGGGATGCCGCAAGCTGTTCCAGCGTCACCGGCCCCTGCGTCAGCGGCGAGGACGGCGCGGCAAAGACCACCAGCTCATCTTCCAGCCACGGCTCAGAGATAATCTCTGTACTGTGACACGGCCCTTCAATCAGGCCGATATCAACCCGAAAATCCAACACCGCGTTAATCACGTCCTGGCTGTTTCCCACGCTGAGTTCCAGCGGCAAGGCCGGATAATGCTGGCGATAGCGGGCAATCATGGCGGGTAAAATGTAATTGCCGATGGTGCTACTGGCATAAACCCGTATCGCGCCGTTATCTTCACGAAATAGCTGCTCAATTTCTACCGCTTGCTCCAGCAATGCCAGCGCGCGCGGATATAACAAGCGCCCATGTTCGTTGACCACCAGCCGTTTCCCCACCCGATCAAACAACTGTACGCCGAGCTGACCTTCCAGATCGGTGAGCGCGGCGCTAACGGCGGACTGCGATAATGACAGCATGACCGACGCCTGGGTTGTTGAACCGCTTTTCAGTACTTCAGCAAACACTTCAAGTTGTCGTAGCGTAATATGCATAGTCGTATCCCACCGATAGCGTTTCACTTACCACTTATAAAGATTAATTATAAATATATAATCAATTTTATTTTTAAACCAGATCACCGTAACCTTATTGTCCATATACAGGAGAAGGTTATGACAGAACTCACCTTGCAGAATCATCGTCGTACAATGTGGCATTTTATACCGGGGCTCGCTCTGAGCGCCGTCATTACAGGAGTCGCCCTGTGGGGCGGCGCTATCCCTGCCGTTGCAGGCGCGGGGTTCAGCGCCCTGACCCTGGCTATCCTGCTGGGTATGGTTATCGGGAATACCGTCTATCCACAAATATGGAAACAATGCGACGGCGGCGTGCTGTTTGCAAAACAACATCTGCTGCGTTTAGGGATTATCCTTTACGGCTTCCGCCTTACCTTTTCACAAATCGCCGACGTGGGTATTAGCGGTATTGTGATTGACGTATTAACGCTTTCCAGCACGTTCATGCTGGCCTGCTTCTTAGGCCAAAAAGTCTTTGGTCTGGACAGGCATACCAGCTGGCTGATTGGCGCCGGTAGCAGTATCTGCGGCGCGGCGGCGGTACTGGCGACAGAACCGGTGGTAAAAGCGGAAGCCAGTAAGGTTACTGTAGCCGTCGCGACTGTCGTTATTTTCGGCACCATCGCTATTTTCCTTTACCCGGCAATGTATCCGCTGCTGGCGCACTGGTTTAGCCCGGAAACTTACGGCATCTATATCGGCTCAACCATGCATGAAGTCGCGCAAGTGGTCGCAGCGGGTCATGCCGTTAGCCCGGATGCGGAAAATGCGGCAGTTATCGCTAAGATGCTGCGTGTCATGATGCTGGCACCGTTCCTGATCATTCTGGCGGCACGCGTTAAACAGCTTTCACCGGCGACCGGCGCGGAAAAAAGCAAAATTACCATTCCGTGGTTTGCTATTTTCTTCATCGTAGTGGCGATCTTCAACTCTTTCCACCTGCTGCCGAAAGCCGTGGTGGATATGCTGGTGACGCTGGACACGGTGCTGCTGGCGATGGCAATGGCGGCGTTGGGTCTGACCACTCACGTTAGCGCATTGAAAAAAGCGGGGGCGAAACCGCTGCTGATGGCGCTGGCATTATTCGCCTGGCTGATTATTGGCGGTGGCGCCATTAACGTCCTAATCCATAGCCTTATCGCATAAATTATTACGTTTCACGCCTGTTAACCCGTTATCATAGCGTTCGTAATGAACCGTTAGCGGGTTTAACAGGAGTCTTTTATGAAATACATCGGAGCGCACGTCAGCGCTGCTGGCGGTCTGGCTAACGCCCCTGCCCGCGCGGCTGAAATTGGCGCAACGGCCTTTGCGCTTTTCACAAAAAACCAGCGTCAGTGGCGTGCCGCCCCCCTTACTCCCCAGGTCATTGATGACTTTAAAATCGCCTGTGAAAAGTATCATTTTTCGGCGGCGCAAATCCTTCCCCACGATAGTTACCTGATTAATCTGGGCCATCCGGTCAGTGAAGCGCTGGAAAAATCACGCGATGCCTTTCTCGATGAAATGCAGCGCTGTGAACAACTCGGCTTAACCTTGCTTAATTTTCATCCCGGTAGCCATCTGATGCAGATTGCACAGGAGGATTGCCTGGCGCGGATCGCGGAATCCATCAATATTGCCCTCGCGCAGACCGAGGGCGTTACGGCGGTTATCGAAAATACAGCCGGTCAGGGCAGTAATCTGGGGTTTGAGTTTGAACAGTTAGCCGCCATCATCGACGGCGTGGAAGATAAGTCGCGCGTTGGCGTCTGTATCGATACCTGCCATGCCTTTGCCGCCGGATACGATCTGCGTACGCCAGAGGCGTGCGAAAAAACGTTCGCCGAATTCGGGAAAATTGTCGGATTTCAGTATTTGCGCGGAATGCACCTTAACGACGCCAAAAGCGCCTTCGGTAGCCGCGTTGACCGCCATCACAGCCTGGGTGAAGGCAATATCGGCCACGATGCGTTTCGTTGGATTATGCAGGATGCGCGTTTTGACGGTATTCCGCTGATACTGGAGACCATCAATCCTGATATCTGGGCGGAAGAGATTGCGTGGTTAAAAGCCCAGCAAATTGCCGAAGCGATGGCCTGACGCTCAATGCTCTTCAGGCAATAAAAAAGGCAGAGCGCGCTCTGCCTTTTTTAGCGTGTTTCTCTTACGCCGCTTTTGCCGCGACTTCCGTCTCCGGACGTTTCAGGACGGCATAAGCCAGCCCTGCCACCAGCGTACCGGCCACAATTGCCAGCAGGTATCCCAATACCGGCGTAATTGCGCCTGGGATAAGCAGAACAAACAGACCGCCATGCGGCGCCATCAATTTTGCGCCTACCGCCATAGAAATGGCCCCGGTCAACGCGCCGCCAACGATACAGCACGGCAGTACACGCATCGGGTCGCGTGCCGCAAACGGAATAGCGCCTTCAGTGATAAAGCACAGCCCCAGCACCAACGCCGCTTTACCGCCTTCCTGCTGCGCTTTGTCGAACTTACGACGCGCCACCATCGTTGCCAGACCCAGCGCTAACGGCGGTACCATACCTGCGGCCATGATCGCCGCCATCGGCGCGTAAGTTTGTGTACTCAGCAGACCAACGCCAAACGCATACGCCGCTTTGTTCACCGGGCCGCCCATGTCGGTACACATCATCCCGCCGAGAATCGCGCCCAACAGCACTGCGTTTGCGGTTCCCATGGTTTGCAGCCAGTGGGTGAGCCCTTCCAGAATCCCGGCAACCGGTTTACCGATCAGGTAAATCATAGCCAGCCCCACCACCAGACTGGAAATTAACGGGATGATCAGGATTGGCTTCAGCGCTTCCATACTTTGCGGAAGTTTCAATTTGGTACTGATAAGCTTCGCCATATACCCGGCAAGGAAGCCGGCAATGATCCCGCCGATAAAACCGGAACCGGTGCTAACCGCCAGCATACCGCCAATCAGACCTGGCGTAAGGCCTGGGCGATCCGCGATGGAGAAAGCGATATAACCCGCCAGTACCGGCACCATCAGCGCAAACGCCGAACCGCCGCCAATCTGCATCAGCGCCGCCGCCAGCGTGTCCGGCACCTTAAAGGCTTCAATACCAAAGGCGAAGGAAAGCGCAATACACAGTCCCCCGGCAACCACCATAGGCAGCATGTAAGAAACGCCCGTCAACAGATGCCGGTATGCGCCAGCGCTCTCTTTCTTCCCTTCGGTCGCCGCTTGCGATGCCTTACCCGCCGGTTGATACGTCGTTGCTTCCGCTACGGCTTTATCCAGCTCCTGCGCCGTCTTTTTCAGCGCCAGGCCGGTCGACGTGCGGTACATCGGGAGACCGGCAAACTTCGCCAGATCCACTTCGATATCCGCCGCCACAATGACTAAATCCGCTTCCGCCACCTCTTCCGGGGTGATAGCATTGCCAGCCCCCACGGAACCACGCGTTTCGACTTTTACCCACCAGCCGCGTTTTTTCGCTTCTGTTTCAATGGCTTCAGCCGCCATAAAAGTATGGGCGACGCCGGTCGGGCAGGCCGTTACCGCGACCACGCGTTTCGGACCGCCGCTCGCCGCAGGAGCAACCGCAGCAGGAGCGCTGTAAGGGGTCGCATGGCTTTTGGCTTCACTCAGAAACAGTTCCGGATGCGCGACGGCGCGACCAATATCCCCCAGCCAAACCTTTTTGCCGTTCAGAGCATTGTCGTTCGGCAGAGATTCGCCCAGCACGATCGCCAGCTCAGCATCATTCGGATTGTCGATAATTTCCAGATTTGCTTTATGCGCCGCCGCTCCAAGCAGGGTTTTCGCCATGTAAGCGCGAGCCTGGCCGAGATTAGCGTCAATTATCAGCAGCGTTTTCATTATGCCTCTCCTGCTGTCAGTTAAACGGTTGTAAGTCGACACGCGCCATCATTGCGGCCAACTGAGGACGATCGGTAATACCCACATTGCTCTGGCTGACCGCCAGCGCGGCAACCGCCGTCGCCAGACGCAGCGTATGTTCGCTGGACTCGCGCATCAGCAGGCCGTAAATCAATCCGCCAACCATGGAATCGCCTGCGCCGACGGTACTTACCACGTCAACTGCCGGTGGTTTAGCGATCCATTCTCCTGAGGCGTTAACCCACAGCGCGCCTTCCGCCCCCAGCGAAATCACCACATGAGCGATACCCTGTTCGCGTAACGCGTGCGCCGCATCAATCACATCTTTCATTTCCGGGAGCTTACGACCCGCCCAAATTTCCAGTTCGCGGCGATTCGGTTTCACCAGCCACGGCGCAGCTTTAAGACCGGCGACTAACGCTTCACGGCTACTATCAAAGATAATGCATGGACACTGGCTGCGCAGACGCGTCATCCAGTCGGTGAACGCTTCCGGACTCACGCCAGCCGGTAAGCTACCGCTGACGCAGACCATATCGAACTGACCCAGCCAGCTCAGGGAGTCGTTAACAAAGCGTTCCCAGTCTGCGGGGGTCACGTCAAAGCCGGAAAAGTTGAAGTCGGTCACTTCGCCATCTTTTTCCGTCAGCTTCACGTTGATGCGGGTCCGGCCCTGAACCACCTGAAAGCGGTTAGCGATGCCCAGTTCGCTGAACAATTGCTGAAAACCGTCCTGGTTATCTTTACCGAGAAAACCGCCGACGGTGACGTCGATGCCTAAGTCTTTCAGCACCTTGGCAACGTTAATGCCTTTGCCCGCCGCGTGCAGACCCGTGGTTTTCACCAGGTTCACTTCGCCGCGTTCGATTTCAGGGCAAAACCCAACCAGATCATAAGCCGGATTAAGGGTAATGGTGGCGACACGCCTGCTCATTATGCGCCCTCCCCGAGACCGGCGGCGATCGCATCGCCAATCGCTTTCAGCGCCTGTTCAGCATCTTCACCCTGCGCGGTAAAGCGCAGACGATGGCCTTTCTTCACGCCTAATGCCACCACTTTCATCAGACTACGTCCGTTTGCCGGTTTGCCGGTTCCATCAAGGTTTGTCACGGTAATTTCACTGTTAAATTGTTTAATCGTATTCACCAGCATGGTGCCCGGACGGGCATGGAGACCATGCTCATTACGCACTACAAATTCCGCGCTCAGTACGTCATCCGTCAGCGCATCATCACTGGTCAGCAACGCCAGCAGCGTCGCGGCGTCAGCGCTCAGCAGACGATCGGCTTTATTGTTCAGCAACAGGTCGCCGAGGCGTTTTAGCACGGCAATCGGCTGCTCGTCGTTCATCGCGACAGTGACTAATAAGGCTGCTTTTTCACCCTCTACGTCAAACGCCTGGGTCGCACGGCTTACCGCAACAGCGCTGCGCAAATTGCCTTCCGCGCTGTCGTTCAGCCAGATGCCTTGTCCCAGATTCATCGGACTATCGTTAATCGTTTTTGCGACGAACGCCGCATCAACCGCTCCCGCCTCTTTCAGACGCGCCGCATTTAGCGCCTGCAATGTGACCAGCGAGCTGGCGATGACATCCAGCGTCATCGTCTCGTTATCAAGTTTTAATTGTTCACTTTGCTTCTCGCCCATCAGCAATGCGCGCAGCTCTTCCGCCGTTGTCGCGGATTTCAGCTGTTCAGCCACGGAGTCATCGCTCAGCACATGCGTCAGCTGACGCAGCAGGCCGAGGTGTTCATCCGAACTGGCGGCAATACCAATCGCCACGTAGGCGACCTGGCCTTCTCCCCAGGTAACGCCCTGCGGAAATTGAAAGACCTGGACGCCGGTTTTCAGCACCTGATCGCGCGTGTCTGTTGTGCCATGGGGAATCGCAATACCATTGCCAAGAAAGGTCGAGGTTTGCTGTTCGCGCGCCAGCATACCGTCAACATAGCCGCCCGCCACATTCCCCGCCTGCGCTAACGCGGCGGCGATTTGCCGAATGGCCTCTTCTTTATTTCCGGCCTGCTCGCCCGGATGAATGTCCTGAACCGATAACTGGAACATGTGTCTCCTCTCCTGCTGAATTGAAACGATTCAGCCACTATGAGAAAAAAAGCGCCAATCTGAGTTATCAAAAAAACCAGATCGCGCTGAAACGTTTCAAGAAGTCTGGATCTTTCTGCTTCAGCACGCAAGAAAAGTTACCAGTTTTGTAGCAATTTTTTGAGGTGAAGCACATTTTTTCTCCAACAGTCCCTCAATAGCTGACGCATAAAAGGCTTCAGCTTTTTTCTTTCAGCTTGCGTCAGCACGCCCTGGTAACAAACTGGAATGCTATTTTGATTTTTCGTGTCGATTTTGATTCAGACGCCTGTTTATTTTCTGACGGGCAGCGTAAACTCCGCCTCTCTTCACACCACTGATATAGAAACATGCACAACAGTCCCGCCGCCGCTGCGCCTAAATCGTTTGACCTGACGTCTACCGCCTTTTTGATCGTCGCTTTTCTCACCGGTATTGCCGGTGCGTTACAGACGCCGACGCTCAGTATTTTTCTGACGGATGAGGTTCACGCCCGTCCCGGCATGGTGGGTTTCTTTTTTACCGGCAGCGCGGTTATCGGCATTATCGTGAGCCAGTTTCTGGCGGGTCGCTCAGATAAAAAAGGCGATCGCAAAAAACTGATCGTTTTCTGTTGCGTGCTGGGCATGTTGGCCTGCGTGTTGTTTGCCTGGAACCGCAACTACTTTATTTTGCTGTTCATCGGCGTCTTTCTCAGTAGCTTCGGCTCTACCGCCAACCCGCAGATGTTTGCGCTGGCCCGAGAACATGCCGATCGTACAGGTCGTGAAGCGGTGATGTTCAGCTCAATCCTCCGCGCCCAGGTCTCGTTGGCCTGGGTCATTGGGCCGCCGCTGGCCTATGCGCTGGCGATGGGTTTTAGCTTTACGGTGATGTATTTGAGCGCGGCGGTAGCTTTTATCGTCTGCGGCGTCATGGTGTGGTTCTTTTTACCGTCAATGCGCAAAGATGCGCCGCTGGCGACCGGCACGCTGGAAGCACCGCGTCGTAATCGCCGCGATACGCTGTTGCTGTTTGTCATCTGTACGTTAATGTGGGGAACTAACAGCCTGTATATCATCAATATGCCGCTGTTTATCATCAATGAGCTGCATCTTCCGGAAAAACTTGCAGGCGTGATGATGGGCACCGCCGCCGGGCTGGAGATTCCCACAATGCTGATTGCAGGTTACTTCGCCAAACGGCTGGGAAAACGCCTGTTAATGTGCATCGCCGTTGTCGCCGGACTGTGCTTTTATGCGGGTATGCTGCTGGCGCACGCACCGGCAACGTTGCTCGGCTTACAGTTGCTGAACGCGATTTACATCGGCATTCTTGGCGGGATTGGCATGCTCTATTTTCAGGATCTGATGCCAGGCCAGGCGGGTTCAGCCACCACGCTGTATACCAATACCATTCGCGTCGGCTGGATCATTGCCGGTTCGCTGGCGGGAATCGCCGCAGAAATCTGGAATTATCATGCGGTCTTCTGGTTTGCGTTAGTCATGATTGTCGCCACCATGTTCTGCCTGGCGCGTATTAAAGATGTTTAACTTGCAAGCCTGATACTTTTACTCTTCGACACATTCAGCGCAGAGTTTATCTCTGCGCAATGTTCATGCGCGGTCATTCATTGTCTTTTTCTCAAAACGATATTCTGTAAGCGCCCTCCTACATAAAAGACCGGTTATTGAGAAAATTACGCCCATCAGTCCGCAAAGAACCAACACCAGCCGCATCTTATATTTTGGTGTGACAGCAACATCTATCACTTCAATGTTAGCATTATTTTTAACCGCCTCCGACAACAAGGATAGCTTTGCATATGTTTCCGTTTGTAACATATTTTTATGCACGCTATAACGTTTAATGTCACCATCATCGATATACCATGCCGCCATTTTATCGACACTATTTTTCAGGGTGGAAATAATATTATTGACGCTTTCTTCCCTCCCCTGCGCCTTAAAAAGAACAAGCTGATTTTTCGCGTCAAAACTTATTTTATTTTTATATTCCGCAGGCAAGAAACGGCTAAACTGGTTAAGGATAACCGTTGTTTTACATTGAATATCATTAGTATAGCCACATAACGCATAGGTAGCAGGCGTATCCAGATTAGGTTTGATTGTAATACTCACAACCTTTGTATCATGCTGCACGCTCACAAAAACATAGCCAATGGCGACAAAAATAAAGGTAACGATCACGATACTTAGCCATTTTCTTATAAGGAATAAGGAAACGTCGACTAAATCAATTTCACTATTTTCTCCCCGCATTTCACATCCCTTTTAAAACGCTAATAGTCAACCCGAATACTGAAATAACAAAAAGCAACACCAGCGTAAAAATAAACGCCCTGGCTGCGAACGTATATTTCTTCATAAGATAAAACCCACACATAAGAATTCGAGTATTTTAAAGGAAAATAACAACACATTCACACTGGTTATATCGATCGGTAAACACATCAATGATAGATATAAACTATCAAATTCATGATATCGATCGTTACAAATAATTAAAATCGATCAAAATTCCTCTTTTTAAGAGATAAAAACTATCATATAAATAAAATTGATCGTTTTTGTTTTATGTGACGGTTTGTTCGGTACACGTTCAGGCACCAACGGGGTTGAGCGGCGACATCTACCGCTTCAGAAGCCACGAAATAAGGGAAGCATGTATTACGCTATTTAATGGTAAAAGGAGGTAATTTGATGCGCAGCTTTTGCAGACTATTTCGGGATATAACGTAAGCCCCTGCACATTTATCAAAAGCGGCTTAGATCATGGTAAGGTTTTCTGTTCGAGTTCCAGCAAATAAATAATGGCCTCTTCCCGGGTCGTTAAACACATGTCCCCTGTCGGTTGCAAACCAGAGCACACTTTTGGGCGTAAAGGCGAGCCAAAGATAAGGCACAAGTTATCTTCCGAAAGCTGCACGCATCTGGTATTCATCGGCTTGCCATTCGGCATTCCGGGTATCGGCGACGAAATTGAAGGCGCAATACAGCAAGCACCACAACCGCTACGACAGTCCATGCTCAGCCCCTCTATTTATAACCAAATGAAAGATAACAGAATTTGTCCAAAGAAAAATCCAGATTTAAAATGTGGACGTCATCATGATCAGGCCTGTCCTCAGACATTCCGAAGACAAGGCTGGAAACAGAAGGGACAACACAGCACACTTCCCCCCTCCAGGCGACATGCCATCGCCTATTCTCGTTGAACGCGGAGCGGAAAGCGGGCGAACAGTATCACCTTTTTTGCACCAGCAAAAGTGACAATTCCACTTGCCTGGACGGCCCGGCGCGAGTAGTTTTACGCGATATTTTAGATAATCTCTACAACAGGATCTCCTCGATGCCAAGAGCGAACGAAATCAAAAAAGGTATGGTACTGAACTACAACGGCAAATTGCTGATTGTGAAAGATATCGACATTCAGTCACCTACCGCCCGTGGCGCCGCCACACTGTATAAAATGCGTTTTTCCGATGTCCGCACCGGTCTGAAAGTGGAAGAACGTTTCAAAGGCGACGATATCGTTGATACCGTCACCCTGAGCCGTCGCGGCGTTGACTTTTCTTATGTCGATGGCAACGAATATGTGTTCATGGATAAAGAAGACTATACGCCGTATACCTTCACCAAAGATCAGATTGAAGAAGAGTTGCTGTTTATGCCTGAAGGCGGAATGCCGGATATGCAGGTTCTGACCTGGGACGGCCAACTGCTGGCGCTAGAGCTTCCGCAGACCGTGGATCTGGAAATCGTCGAAACCGCGCCGGGTATTAAAGGAGCGTCCGCCAGCGCACGTAACAAACCCGCGACATTAAGCACCGGTCTGGTGATTCAGGTTCCCGAATACCTGAGCGCAGGTGAGAAAATCCGCATTCATATCGAAGAGCGCCGTTATATGGGGCGCGCGGATTAAGTTTCACATTTTTCGGCTGCGCCCCAGGGCGCAGTCTGCCCCTTTTATTTATTGACTGTTCTGCACCAGGCAAGAGAAACGTTAAAAATTTAACATTTTCTGCTCTTAAGATGGCAGAAGCACGACTTCGTCAACTCAGCACTTCTCTTTTTCACGTTTATTCGCCAGGATTATTAAAAGTTGTTATGTTGTATCAATATTCTGGAGCTGACGTGACCAAAACCAATCTTATTACTGGATTTCTCGGTAGCGGAAAAACCACCTCTATCCTTCATTTATTAGCTCATAAAGATCCGGCTGAAAAGTGGGCCGTCCTGGTTAATGAATTTGGTGAAGTGGGTATTGACGGCGCGCTGCTTGCCGACAGCGGCGCACTGCTAAAAGAGATCCCCGGCGGCTGCATGTGCTGCGTCAATGGATTGCCTATGCAGGTGGGGCTCAACACGCTGCTGCGCCAGGGCAAACCTGACCGGTTGCTGATTGAACCAACCGGACTGGGGCACCCAAAACAGATTCTGGATTTATTAACTGCGCCGGTTTATGAGCCGTGGATTGATTTACGCGCTACGCTCTGCATCCTTGACCCTCGCCTGCTACTGGACCAACAGAGCGTCGCCAATGAAAATTTCCGCGATCAGCTCGCCTCAGCCGATATTATCATCGCCAATAAGACCGATCGCGCCACGGCGCAGAGCGATGCCGCCCTGCAACAGTGGTGGCGACAGTACGGCGGCGATCGTCAACTGATTCATGCCGAACATGGACAGATAGACGGTAAGCTTCTGGATTTACCGCGACAAAATCTGGCGGAACTGCCGGCCAGCGCCGCGCATTCTCACACTCATGCCAGTAAAAAAGGACTCGCCGCGCTAAATCTGCCCGCACAGCAGCGCTGGCGACGCAGCCTCAATAGCGGACAGGGTCATCAGGCCTGCGGCTGGATTTTCGATGCCGATACCGTGTTTGACACCATTGGCCTACTCGAATGGGCGCGTCTGGCGCCGGTGGGCCGGGTGAAAGGCGTTATGCGCATACAAGAGGGGCTGGTACGCATCAATCGCCAGGGCGATGACCTGCACATCGAAACACAGAGTGTCGCGCCGCCGGATAGCCGGGTTGAACTTATCTCAAACACAGAAACCGACTGGAATACGTTACAGACGGCCTTGTTGAAGCTTCGTTTAGCGACGCACGCGTAAGGTTGCCACCGTTTAAAAACTATGGCGAAATGACGATGAAGACCCGCTATTCCTTGATAATTCTGCTTAATGCCGCCGGTCTGGCGCTGTTTTTGTCATGGTATCTTCCCGTCAATCACGGTTTCTGGTTCACCATTGATTCCGGCATATTCCACTTCTTTAACCAGAAACTGGTGGAAAGCCACGCGTTCCTCTGGTGGGTCGCTATTACCAATAATCGGGCGTTTGACGGCTGTTCGCTGCTGGCGATGGGCGGACTGATGCTCAGTTTCTGGCTAAAAGAAAACGCATCGGGCCGGCGGCGCATTGTGATAATCGGATTGGTCATGCTGCTAACAGCGGTGGTGCTTAACCAACTCGGTCAGGCGCTGATCCCCGTCAAGCGCGCCAGCCCAACGCTCTCTTTTGAGCATATTTATCGCGTCAGCGAGTTGCTGCACATCCCGACAAAAGACGCGTCAAAAGACAGTTTCCCAGGCGATCACGGTATGATGCTGCTGATATTTTCCGCCTTTATGCTGCGTTATTTCGGCAAAACGGCGGGGATTATCGCCCTTATTATATTTGTGGTTTTCGCGTTTCCGCGCGTTATGATTGGCGCTCACTGGTTCACCGATATTGTGGTCGGGTCACTCACGGTTATTTTGATTGGCCTCCCCTGGTGGCTGATGACCCCGCTCAGCGACCGGGCGATAACGCTTTTTGAGAATTATCTCCCGGGCGGAAATAAACAAATTTTAAACAAATAACCTATGTAATTAACATTACCTTCAGCGATAGTTTTACATCGTTGAAGGTAATTTATGATGATATTCCCCCAGCCCATCATTTTTCGGTCATATTATTCCTCTGCAAAATGAACAGTTTGCCCGATTTTTAAACGATTTGCGCTTAATTTGACCCGTGCTGATAGTTCACTTTTCGTATCATAAATTCTTATAAAAAATCACGCGAAATCGCTCGCAATGACAGCAACAATCGGGTAATCTCAAACTCGTTTTGCCTCGCCAGATAATTATTCTCATTGCGAATAAATTTGTGCGTTCCGCCACAGATTTGTGCACAAAGAATTGTCTCAAGCTGTGCAGGTAATTAGTCTCATCACGTTTGGCATTTTTATAACGATATTTATCGTTAAGGACTTCAAGGGAAAACAAACAACATGGTCAAATCTCAACCGATTTTGAGATATATTTTGCGCGGGATTCCTGCGATTGCAGTTGCGGTTCTGCTTTCTGCTTGTAGCACAACCACCAATACCGCAAAGAATATGCATTCTGAGACGCATGCTGTGGGCAATAGCGATAGCTCTTCACTGCAAGCCTCTCAGGATGAATTTGAAAATATGGTGCGTAACCTCGACGTTAAGTCGCGGATTATGGATCAGTATGCTGACTGGAAAGGCGTGCGTTACCGCCTGGGCGGCAGCACTAAGAAAGGCGTCGACTGTTCCAGCTTTGTACAGCGCACCTTCCGTGAACAGTTTGGTTTAGAGCTTCCGCGTTCAACCTATGAACAGCAGGAAATGGGCAAAGCGGTTTCACGCAATAACCTGCGTACGGGCGATCTGGTTCTGTTCCGCGCCGGTTCCACTGGTCGTCATGTCGGTATTTATATCGGCAATAACCAGTTTGTCCATGCGTCTACCAGTAGCGGCGTCATTATCTCCAGTATGAACGAACCGTACTGGAAAAAACGCTACAATGAAGCGCGTCGAGTTCTGAGCCGCAGTTAATCTTCATCAGGCAGCACCTCCCTTGGCTTACCTGATGAGACGACATAAAAAGCACTGCTTCGGCAGTGCTTTTGCTTATTATCCCTTCTGAACCCGTTTTGCCGAATGGCGACGTGTGGCGTCTTATCCAGCCTACAACACACGAACGTAGGCCTGATAAACATAGCGCCATCAGGCATTCAGGTCGTTTCCCCCAACGGCTACTGCGACAATACGCTTTCCTGCGCATCACAGAAAAGCATGACTATCCGGGGTAATCCAGGCTATAGTCTTATAAATCAACCAGTTTAACCGGCATCCGCCTTTTCAGGTCACACCAGGAATTATGCTAACACGCGACTCCTCTTCCGGTCGGAAAATCCTGCTTACCTGTATCATTACGGGGATAGCGGCAGCATTACTTATTGGTAGCCTGCAATTTTTCCTGTCGTGGCATAAACGGGATGTTAAATACAATACGCTCCTTTCTGATGTACAACATTACCTGGCCAGCTATTTCGCCGACCTGAAAGCCACCACCGATATTCTTCAACCGTTGACGATCAACACCTGTCAGCAGGTTGGCGCAGAACTCACCTCAAGAGCCGCTTTTAGCCTTAATGTCCGCGCCTTCTTATTGATTAAAGATAAAAAAGTGTTCTGCTCTTCCGCCACTGGCGCCATGAATATGCCGCTTCAGCAACTGGTACCGGATATAGATATCCGCAAAGACGTTGCTATGGCGATTCTGCCCGGCACGCCAATGATGCCCAACAAACCGACAATGGTGATTTGGTATCGAAACCCATTATTAAATGACAGCGGCGTATTCACATCGCTGAATATTAACCTGACGCCCTACTTACTCTATACCACGCGCCAGGATGATTTTAACGGCATCGCGCTGATTGTCGGCAATACCGCTCTGTCGACCTTTTCTTCGCGTCTACTGACCGTCGCGGAGCTGCCGGGCACGCCATCACGACTGGCAACTATCAACGGCCTGCCGCTTAAAATACGGCTTTATGCCGATAGCTGGACCTACAATGACTTGTGGTATGCGTTGATGCTGGGCTGCATTAGCGGCATCGTAGCAGGGTTTATCTGTTACTTTATCTATGCCCTCCGGACGCGACCGGGCAAAGAGATTTTAACGGCGATCAAACACGAGCAGTTTTATGTGGTTTATCAGCCCGTCGTCGATACTCGTACGCTGAGCGTCACCGGGCTTGAAGTCTTACTGCGCTGGCGTCACCCTACGGCAGGAGAGATTCCGCCGGATGCCTTTATCCACTATGCCGAAGCGCAGCAACTTATCGTACCGTTAACGCAGCATCTGTTCGAGCTGATCGCCCGCGACGCGCCCACGTTACAGAAGGTGATGCCCGTCGGTGCCAAATTTGGCATTAACATCGCGCCGGAACATCTGCACAGCGACAGTTTTAAAGAGGATATGCACCGGCTCAGGGACGCCCTGCCCGCGCACCATTTTCATATCGTGCTGGAAATCACTGAACGCGATATGCTCCAGCAGTATGAAGCGGCCAAACTGTTCGAATGGCTGCATTCCGCCGGGTTTGAAATCGCTATAGATGATTTCGGTACAGGCCATAGCGCCCTGATTTATCTGGAGCGATTTACTTTAGATTATCTGAAAATCGATCGCGGCTTTATCCAGGCGATCGGTACGGAAACTGTCACGTCTCCGGTTCTGGATACCGTGCTGACGCTCTCCAGACGCCTGAATATGCTGACGGTGGCCGAGGGCGTTGAAACGCCGGAGCAGGCCCGTTGGCTACGCGATCACGGTGTTAATTACTTGCAGGGGTACTGGATTAGCCGTCCTTTACCCCTTAAAGATTTCGTGCTGTGGATGTCGGCGCCTTCCGTGCCTGAATGGTAGTCCCCTTACGGTTTTAACGGATTCACATCAGACGCAACGTCACTTATTATTCAGCGAAACGCCTGCCGGTTTGCAGCGGGCAATACGATAAGGAAACCGCCTTCAGATGATTGCGCGCGTAATGCTTCTGCTTGTCGCACTGGTTAGCGCTGGCGCCCAGGCCCAGGAAATCAAAGAAAGCTACGCTTTCGCCGTACTCGGCGAACCTAAGTATGCTTTTAACTTTGATCACTTTGATTATGTGAATCCTGCTGCGCCGAAAGGCGGTCAGATGACGCTTTCCGCCATTGGTACGTTCGATAATTTCAATCGCTATTCGCTGCGCGGCAATCCCGGCGTACGTACCGAAGCCCTTTACGATACGCTTTTTACCACTTCGGATGATGAACCCGGAAGCTATTATCCGCTGATTGCCGACCATGCCCGCTATGCAGCCGACTATTCCTGGGTGGAAATCTCGATTAATCCCCGCGCTCGTTTTCACGATGGCACGCCCATTACCGCCCGCGATGTGGCCTTTACCTTTCATAAGTTTATGACCGAAGGCGTACCGCAGTTCCGTCTGGTCTATAAAGGTACTACCGTGAAGGCGATTGCGCCTTTAACCGTGCGAATTGAGCTGGCGAAGCCTGGTAAAGAAGACATGCTTAGTCTGTTTTCATTACCGATCATGCCCGAAAAATTCTGGAAAAATCACAAACTTAGCGATCCGCTTTCAACGCCGCCCTTAGCCAGCGGGCCATACCGGATTACTCAGTGGAAAATGGGCCAGTACATTGTCTATTCACGCGTCAAAAACTACTGGGCGGCTAATCTGCCGGTCAATCGTGGACGTTTTAACCTCGACACTATCCGCTACGATTACTACCTTGATGACAATGTCGCTTTCGAGGCGTTTAAAGCGGGTGCATTTGATCTACGGCTGGAAAACGACGCTAAAAACTGGGCAACGCGCTACATCGGTAAAAATTTCGATAATCATTACATCATTAAAGAAGAGCAGAAAAACGAGTCGGCGCAGGACACACGCTGGCTGGCCTTTAATATTCAGCGCCCGGTATTTAAAGACCGGCGGGTACGTGAAGCTGTCACCCTGGCCTTCGATTTTGAGTGGATGAATAAAGCGCTGTTCTATAATGCCTGGAGCCGAACCAACAGTTACTTCCAGAATACCGAGTACGCCGCCAGAAATTATCCTGACGCCGATGAGCTGGTATTACTCGCGCCGATGAAAAAAGATCTTCCTCCTGAAGTCTTCACCCAGATCTATCAGCCGCCGGTCTCTAACGGCGACGGCTACGATCGCGAAAATCTTCTTAAAGCTGACGCCTTGTTGACGCAGGCCGGATGGGTGATCAACGGACAGCAACGGGTCAATAGCGTCACCGGTAAGCCTCTGACGTTTGAACTTCTCCTTCCTGCCAGCAGTAATAGCCAGTGGGTTCTGCCCTTCCAGCATAATCTTCAGCGTCTGGGCATTACGATGACTATCCGTCAGGTTGATAATTCTCAGCTCACCAACCGGATGCGCAGCCGCGACTATGACATGATGCCGAGGCTATGGCGGGCGATGCCCTGGCCCAGCTCCGATCTACAAATCTCATGGGCGTCGGAATACATTGACTCCAGTTATAACGCTCCCGGCGTACAAAGCCCGGTGGTGGATAAACTGATCGCGCAAATTATCGCAGCGCAGGGTGATAAAGCGAAACTGGTGCCGCTGGGACGGGCGCTGGATCGCGTGCTGACCTGGAACTATTACATGCTGCCGATGTGGTATATGGCGCAAGACAGGCTCGCCTGGTGGGATAAATTCTCCCATCCGGCGATTCGCCCGGTATATACCATCGGGTTAGATACCTGGTGGTATGATGTCAACAAAGCCGCCAAACTACCGGCAGCCAGGAGGTAGTAAGAATCAATGGGCGCCTATCTTATCCGCCGTCTGTTACTGGTGATCCCCACGCTATGGGCCATTATTACCATTAACTTTTTTATCGTGCAGATCGCTCCCGGCGGCCCTGTCGATCAGGCGATTGCCGCGATTGAATTTGGCCAGGGCGGCGCGTTGCCCGGCGCCAGCGGCGAAGGCGTTCGCGCCAGTCATGCGCAAACCGGCGTCGGCAATATCAGCGACAGCCATTATCGCGGCGGCCGGGGACTCGATCCGGAGGTGATCGCGGAGATCACCCATCGCTACGGCTTCGACAAACCGCTGCATGAGCGTTATTTCAAGATGCTACGGGACTATCTCTCTTTTGACTTCGGCGACAGTCTGTTTCGCAGCGCATCCGTACTAACGCTGATCAAAGATAGTCTTCCCGTCTCCATTACTCTGGGATTATGGAGCACGCTGATTATTTATCTGGTGTCTATCCCGCTGGGGATCCGCAAAGCCGTCCATAACGGCAGCCGCTTTGATGTATGGAGCAGCGCGTTTATCATTATCGGTTATGCGATCCCCGCCTTTCTGTTCGCTATTTTATTAATCGTCTTTTTTGCCGGCGGCAGCTACTACGATATCTTTCCGCTACGTGGCCTGGTCTCCGCCAACTTTGACACGTTACCGTGGTACCAGAAAATCACCGATTATTTGTGGCACATTACGCTACCGGTGTTGGCGACCGTCATCGGCGGTTTTGCCGCCCTGACGATGCTGACGAAAAATTCGTTTCTCGACGAGGTGCGTAAACAGTATGTCGTTACCGCTCGCGCTAAAGGCGTGAGTGAAAAAAACATTCTCTGGAAACATGTTTTTCGTAACGCCATGCTGCTGGTGATCGCCGGGTTTCCCGCCACTTTTATCAGTATGTTTTTCACCGGCTCGCTGCTAATTGAAGTCATGTTCTCGCTCAACGGCCTGGGGCTGCTGGGTTATGAAGCAACCGTTTCGCGCGACTATCCGGTGATGTTCGGTACGCTTTATATCTTTACCCTGATTGGCTTATTACTGAATATCCTGAGCGATATCAGCTATACGCTGGTCGATCCACGCATTGATTTTGAGGGACGATAATGCCGCGATTAAGCCCGGTCAATCAGGCCCGCTGGGCGCGTTTCCGCCATAATCGCCGGGGCTACTGGTCACTATGGATTTTCCTGGTCGTGTTCAGCCTGAGCTTATGCGCGGAACTGATTGCTAACGATAAGCCATTGCTGGTGCGCTATGAAGGCCAGTGGTATTTTCCGCTGGTAAAAAATTACAGCGAGCGCGATTTCGGCGGCCCGCTGGCGACAACGGCGGATTATCAGGACCCCTGGCTACAACGGCAGCTTGAGAATCGGGGCTGGGTGTTGTGGGCCCCCGTACGCTTTGGTGCCAATACCATTAATTTTGCCACCACGCAGCCTTTCCCCTCCCCGCCTTCGGCGAAAAACTGGCTGGGCACCGATGCGAATGGCGGCGACGTTTTCGCCCGCATCCTGTACGGCACCCGCATTTCTATTTTATTCGGCCTGATGTTAACGATTTGCTCCAGCGTCATGGGCGTACTGGCGGGCGCGCTACAGGGCTATTATGGCGGCAAAGTCGATTTATGGGGACAACGTCTCATCGAAGTCTGGTCGGGGATGCCGACCCTGTTTCTGATTATTTTACTTTCCAGCGTAGTGCAGCCTAACTTCTGGTGGTTGCTGGCCATAACCGTACTGTTTGGCTGGATGAGTCTGGTGGGCGTAGTGCGCGCCGAGTTTTTACGGACCCGCAATTTTGACTATATCCGCGCCGCGCAGGCGCTTGGCGTCAGCGATCGGGACATTATCCTGCGCCATATGTTGCCTAATGCGATGGTCGCTACCCTGACATTTTTACCGTTCATTTTATGTAGCTCCATCACCACCCTGACGTCGCTGGATTTTCTGGGATTCGGTCTGCCGCTTGGCTCCCCTTCTCTCGGCGAACTTCTTTTACAGGGGAAAAACAACTTACAGGCTCCCTGGCTGGGGATCGCCGCCTTTCTGTCTGTCGCCATTCTGCTATCGCTGCTGATTTTTATCGGCGAAGCGGTACGCGACGCCTTTGATCCTGCTAAGGCGGTATAAGATGACATCTCCATTGCTTGCGATTGAAAATTTATCGGTAGGTTTCCGTCAGCAACAGCACGTGCGCCCCGTCGTTAACGCCATTTCGTTACAGGTGAACGCCGGGGAAACGCTGGCGCTGGTCGGCGAGTCCGGGTCAGGAAAAAGCGTGACGGCGCTTTCCATTCTGCGTCTTTTGCCTACCCCTCCCGCCGTCTACCTCTCCGGCGATATTCGCTTTCACGGCGAATCATTGCTTCATGCCAGCGAGCAGACGCTACGCGGCGTGCGCGGCAATAAAATCGCCATGATTTTTCAGGAACCGATGGTTTCACTTAACCCGCTGCATACGCTGGAAAAACAGCTCTATGAAGTGCTGTCGCTCCATCGGGGAATGCGTCGGGAGGCGGCAAGGGCGGAGATGATCGGTTGTCTGGATCGGGTCGGTATCCGCCAGGCGAGCCAGCGTCTGCGCGATTATCCGCATCAGCTTTCCGGCGGCGAACGCCAGCGCGTCATGATAGCCATGGCGCTGTTAACACGGCCGGAATTACTGATCGCCGATGAGCCGACCACCGCCCTCGACGTCTCCGTACAGGCGCAGATTTTATCTCTACTGCGGGAACTCCAGCGCGAGCTCAATATGGGATTGCTGTTTATCACCCATAACCTCAGCATTGTAAAAAAACTGGCGGATTCAGTGGCGGTAATGCAACACGGCAAGTGCGTAGAGAACCAACGCGCCGACACGCTGCTCTCCGCGCCGACCCATCCGTACACGCAAAAACTACTCAACAGCGAACCCACAGGCGATCCGGTTCCGCTCCCCGCCGGGCAGACGCCGTTGCTGGAGGTGGACAGGCTGCGCGTCGCCTTCCCGATCCGCAAAGGCATTCTGAAGCGCGTCGTGGATCATAATGTGGTGGTTAACAATATCAGTTTCACCCTGCATCCAGGCGAAACGCTGGGTCTGGTCGGCGAGTCAGGATCGGGAAAAAGTACCACCGGTCTGGCGCTGTTACGGCTTATCCGCTCCGAAGGCCGCATCGTGTTTGACGGTCAATCGCTGGATACGTTAAACCGCCGCCAGCTTTTACCTGTTCGCCACCGTATCCAGGTCGTATTCCAGGACCCAAACTCATCGCTAAACCCGCGTTTAAACGTGTTGCAAATTATCGAAGAAGGCCTGCGCGTCCACCAGCCTACGCTTTCAGGCGCGCAGCGCGAACAGCAGGTGAAAGCGGTCATGATGGAAGTCGGCCTGGACCCGGAAACGCGGCATCGTTATCCCGCTGAGTTTTCCGGCGGCCAGCGTCAACGTATCGCCGTCGCCAGGGCGCTGATTTTAAAACCGTCGCTTATTATTCTGGATGAACCGACCTCATCGCTGGATAAAACCGTTCAGGCGCAGATTCTTGCCCTCCTGAAATCGCTCCAGCAAAAGCACCGTCTGGCCTATATCTTCATTAGCCACGATCTGCATGTAGTACGCGCGCTGTGCCATCAGGTTATCGTGCTGCGGCAGGGGGAGGTGGTTGAACAGGGGCAATGCGAGCGCGTGTTTACCGCACCGCAACAAGCGTATACGCGTCAGCTACTCGCGTTAAGCTGACGCCTAAAAAGGATTATTGTTAGAAAAAGGTTCCGCTATCGCCACGCCGAAATTTTTCAGCCGACAGGTGGCGGCAAACTCATCCTGACGATTAACGAACAGGCACGGTTCCCCTTCGCACTCCAGCACGGAGCAAGGAACTTCAATATCGCTTAGCGCCTGGCTGAGCTTATGCATCACTGACCACGCGCTATCGCCTGCCGGACTCAACAGTTTAAGCGCCACCAGACTATTCTCGGTGCTCTGCCCGTTTTGCGGAATCGGTTCAACCTTTGACCCCGCAAAACCCGCCGACCAGCGATAGTTTTGCGGCAGACGGTGAACAATTGAGAGCTGTAATGTATTCACTTTCTTTCCCCGGAAGCACAATTACTTCACAATTTACTTACATTTATATTAACACATCATTGACAACCCGTCCTTAAACAGATTGCTAACGCCCTTCTCTCCGTCAGTGGCTCTACAGCAAGCGGGAGTTAAAATAGTTTTACCGACGCGGAGATAGCGGCGGGCTATATGTACCCGTTTCTGCGATCTAACTCAACCTTTTTAACTACAATGATGTGACTTTTTACATAAATGGATTTTACATAAAATAAACATAAAGAAGGAAAATGATGAATTGGTAATTGATATACATCAACTATGAAAGCCGTTTGGCTTTGCCATCGTGTAGCGGATAGCGTCCCCCAACGCCGCCTGCGCATTCTTCGGCGCCATTGAGGGACAGCGCGCCCGTCACCGTTTTTTGGGACGGCTGGCGTAGAGATAAAACAGAATGGAACAGGCGGCGCAAAGCGCAATCGACCAAATCATCGGCCACGCACTGGTAAAGGTAGCCAGCGACAGCAACGCGCCGACGATAGCGCCAATACCAAAGCGGAAAGTGCCCGCCAACGAAGACGCCGTTCCGGCCATATGCGGAAACTCATCCAAAATGACCGCCATCGCATTGGACGAAACCATCGACACACAGCCGACAAACGCCGCAACGCCGACCACCAGCGCCCAGAATCCAATGCCCATCAGCGCGCTGAAAACCATCCACACCGCCATCGCAAACTGAATCCATAGCCCGGCCCGAAACATGTTTAGCGCCCCTACCCGTCTGACAAAACGGCTGTTGATAATCGTCATCACAAACAGAAATACGATGTTCAACGCGAAGTAGTAGCCGAAATCCTGCGGCGGAACATGATTAATTTCGATATAGACAAACGGCCCCGCGCTCAAAAAAGAGAACATACCGGCAAAACTAAACCCGCTCGCCAGCATATAGCTCAGTACGCGTTTGTGGCGAAACAACGCAGCAAAGTTACCTATTGTGGTACGAATATGAAAAGGCTGACGCCGCTCAACGGGCAGCGTCTCTTTAATCAGAGCAAAGATCATGACTGACGCCAGAATCGCCGCAATGGCCAGTATCCAGAAGATATAGTGCCAGCTTAACCATACCAACACCCAGCCGCCGACAATGGGCGCCATTAACGGCGCTATCGTAGTGACCAGCATGACAAATGACATCATGCGCGAAAACTCTTCCTTTGGATAAATATCCCGCATCAGCGCATTGATGACGACGCTTGCCGCCGCGGCCGCCAAACCGTGAAAGAAACGCATCACGATCAGTTGATCGATAGTCTGCGCCAACGCACAGGCGACCGCCGCAGCAGCAAATACCAGCGTCCCGCCCAGGATGACCGGCTTACGCCCGAGGCTATCCGCCATCGGTCCATAGATAAGCTGACCCAGCGCAAACCCCAGAATATAGGTGCTGAGCGTCATCTGCGCGCTACCGGCAGGCACGCCGAATTGCGCAGAAATCACCGGCAGCGCAGGAAGATACATATCAATCGACAGCGGCATTAACATGGCCAACAGGCCAAGGATAAAGACAATGGCAAAGGAAGAGTGCTGCCGGGTGGTCACATCGAACTCCTGAATTTAACGAGATAGTTAGCCGACGCTGGCGATTTCTTCTTCAGTCAACGGGCGGTACTCGCCGGGAGCCAGATTCTCATCCAGCGTAATGGCGCCAATCCGTTCGCGGTGCAGTTCCACAACGCGATTGCCTACTGCGGCAAACATCCGCTTCACCTGATGATAACGGCCTTCGCTGATGGTCAGACGGACCTGCACAGGCGTTATCACCTCCAGCGTAGCGGGTTTAGTGAGATCTTTTTCATTATGCAACTGCACGCCTTTCGCAAATTGCGCTACCGTATCGTCGGCCACCGGCGACTCCAGGGTCACCAGATAGGTTTTTTCACAGTGATGGCGCGGCGACGTAATGCGGTGCGACCACTGACCGTCATCTGTCATTAACACCAGACCGGTAGTATCGATATCCAGACGTCCTGCGGCATGCAGCTTATACGCCACCGGCTCATCCAGGAAATACAGTACCGTTGGATGATCGGGATCATCGGTTGAACAAACGTATCCCTGCGGCTTGTTAAGCATAAAATAGCGTGGCCCGTGTTGCTGCGCTAAGGGATTGCCGTCATACGCAACCGCATGTTCCGGGAGCAGTTTGAAGGCCGCATTTTTAATGATGTCGCCATCGACGGTAACGCGGTTACCACGAATTTCACGCCCGGCAATAGCGCGGCTGACGCCAAGCTGCTGAGCGATAAATTTATCAAGTCGCATGTGTGTGATTTAGCCTGTAATAATACGGAAATCGGGCATTCTACCCGAAAAAAGGGAATTGCTATCCGCTCAGTATAGCGGGCTAACTATATCCCTCAAGGGAAATGATTCATGGCATACTATTCCCGGAACCGTTTAACGTAGTGAGACCATGATTTTTACACTCCGCCCCTACCAGCAAGAAGCCGTAGACGCCACGCTCAGCCACTTTCGCCGCCACCGTACGCCCGCCGTGATTGTTCTGCCGACCGGCGCAGGTAAAAGCCTGGTGATCGCCGAACTGGCGCGCGTCGCCCGCGGACGGGTACTGGTGCTGGCGCATGTGAAAGAGCTGGTCGCGCAGAACCACGCCAAATATTGCGCGCTGGGGCTGGAAGCGGATATTTTCGCCGCCGGACTCAAACGTAAAGAGAGTCAGGGCAAAGTCGTGTTCGGCAGCGTACAGTCGGTGGCGCGTAATCTTGACGCCTTCCAGGAGGAGTTTTCGCTGTTGATTGTCGATGAATGCCACCGCATCGGTGACGATGAAGACAGTCAGTATCAGCAAATCCTCACTCACTTGAGTAAAGTTAATCCTCACTTACGTCTGCTTGGACTCACCGCCACGCCTTTTCGCCTCGGAAAAGGCTGGATTTATCAATTTCATTATCACGGTATGGTGCGCGGCAACGACAACGCTCTGTTTCGCGACTGTATTTATGAACTGCCGCTGCGCTATATGATTAAACACGGCTATCTGACGCCGCCTGAGCGGCTTGATATGCCAGTGGTCCAATACGATTTCAGCCGCCTGCAGGCCCAAAGCAATGGGCTGTTCAGCGAAGCCGACCTGAACCGCGAGCTGAAAAAGCAGCAGCGGATTACGCCGCACATCATCAGCCAGATTATGGAATTTGCGCAAACGCGCAAAGGCGTGATGATTTTCGCCGCCACGGTCGAACATGCGAAAGAGATTGTCGGTCTGCTTCCGGCGGACGACGCGGCGCTGATTACCGGCGATACGCCAGGGCCCGAGCGCGACGCGCTGATTGATAATTTCAAGGCGCAGCGTTTTCGCTATCTGGTTAACGTCTCGGTGCTGACCACCGGCTTTGACGCCCCACACGTTGATCTCATCGCGATTCTACGTCCCACGGAGTCAGTTAGTCTTTACCAACAAATTGTCGGGCGTGGTCTGCGCCTTGCGCCGGGAAAGACCGATTGCCTGATTCTTGATTACGCAGGCAACCCGCACGACCTGTATGCCCCGGAGGTCGGTAGCCCGAAGGGAAAAAGCGATAACGTCCCTGTCCAGGTATTTTGCCCGGCCTGCGGCTTTGCCAACACCTTCTGGGGGAAAACCACTGCCGACGGCACGCTGATTGAACACTTTGGCCGTCGCTGCCAGGGCTGGTTTGAGGATGACGACGGCCATCGCGAGCAGTGCGATTTTCGCTTTCGCTTCAAAAACTGCCCGCAGTGTAATGCCGAAAACGATATTGCCGCCCGACGCTGCCGGGAATGTGACGCCATTCTGGTCGACCCGGACGATATGTTAAAAGCGGCGCTCAGGCTCAAGGATGCGTTAGTCCTGCGCTGTAGCGGAATGACGATGCAGCATGGGCAGGATGAGAAAGGCGAATGGCTGAAAATCACTTACTATGACGAGGACGGCGCGGATGTCAGTGAGCGCTTCCGCTTGCACACGCCCGCCCAGCGTACCGCTTTCGAACAGCTATTTATTCGCCCGCATACCCGCACGCCCGGCGTTCCTTTACGCTGGATCACGGCGGCGGATATTGTCGCGCAGCAGGCGCTGTTGCGGCATCCCGATTTTGTGGTCGCGCGGATGAAAGGCCAGTACTGGCAGGTGCGTGAAAAAGTGTTCGACTATGAAGGCCGCTTCCGCCGGGCGCACGAATTACGTGGTTAATTGTACTTTTCATTGATGTAACGGCGATTTGAGTATAGAATCCCGCCCGCCTTTGCATACGCAAAGCAGATCACTTACCTGTTGCTGGGTCGCCTGTAGCAGGAATTATTAAAGAGAGATTTAAATGTTTACTATCAACGCAGAAGTACGTAAAGAGCAGGGTAAGGGTGCGAGCCGCCGCCTGCGCGCCGCTAACAAGTTCCCGGCAATCATCTACGGCGGTTCTGAAGCCCCGGTTGCTATCGAACTGGACCACGACCAGGTGATGAACATGCAAGCTAAAGCTGAATTCTACAGCGAAGTTCTGACCCTCGTTGTTGACGGTAAAGAAGTAAAAGTTAAAGCTCAGGCTGTACAGCGTCACGCTTACAAACCGAAGCTGACTCACATCGACTTCGTTCGCGCGTAATCGCCTGGAAGTTGAAGAAAACCCCCGCCCCGGCGGGGTTTTTTTATGCGTTTAATTGAATTTGACGATATGCAGAGCAACGAGAACCCACTTTGCTTTTCTGCTTTCTTACACCTCGCCACATTCAATTAGCGCCTCCCCTAATCGAGGATCCGTAGTTTCCGCCGCGGTATTCATACCTTTAAGCCGATTGAATAATGCCCGTTGACGAACGCTGGCACTTTCCGGTTTCCATGGCAAAATTCGTATTGGTATAGTTTGCCCGTCATTCAACGCATCAAATACCTTTTCATTGGTCAGTAAGTCGCCGCAGCTCCATGTCTTGCTATCAAACTGAAAATCAAATAAGACATGGAGCTCCAGTTCATCTACACGCACTTGACGCTTTGCATTATCGATGTGTATTTCCACCTTCTCTTTATGCGTCAAAGTTGCCTCAAGATTGAGTCCATACCGTTTCAACTGCCCCTTGTCGTAATAGTAACGTATGCTGGACCAGGTTGATTTAAAAACAAATCCAGTAATGAATAAACCACTTAACAAGAACAGCGGGCATATGAACAAGCTCAGTAACCAGTTGGCGCCATAAGTATAAAACAGTACCAACGAGAGAACGGTGAACACCATGCCGAGCACCAACATCATCAAAAATGCGACAATGTGCGCATACAAAACCTGCCGAAATAAACTGAAATTAACAGGCGGCTTCTGTCGTATTCCTTTACTCACTACGGCGTCCTTTTATGTAGTATGCCTTTATTTCCCGCCCGACGTGCGTCGCTGCAACTGGTCGCGCAGATTCGGCGGCGTCCCTTTGATAGTCAGGGTATCGGTCGCCGGGTCCCAGAAAATCCGCTCGCCCAGTAGCATCGCATCAAAGTTAATCGTTAACCCGCCGCCGCTACCGGCAAATTTGGTTAGCTGGCGCAGCGTACTGCGATCCGCCGGGAAGCTCTCTTCCAGCTCATAGCCTTTTTCGGCGGTAAATTCGCTGAAGCTGACTTCACTGACGCCGGAAAGCTCTTTAGACAGCGATTCCAGCTCAATCTCTTCCCCGGCTTGTAACTGCTCGTTGCAGTAGCTGTAAACCTGCTGACGCACGTTCTGACGTTCCGCTTTATCCAACTGCGCTTCTGCGGTGAAATCATCCACTGCCTGCAACAGGCCGCGATTCTGCGCTTTGGCGTTCAACCCTTCGCTGGCGCCGAGGAAATCCATAAAGAAGTCAGCAACCTTGCGCCCTACCCGACCTTTCAGGAACGTCAGATAGCGGGTCGATTGCGGATTAGTTTCCCACTCGGTAAGATCGATACGCGCCACGATATCCGCATGGTTGATATCAAGATAATGCGTCGGGTTAATGTCCAGATTTTCATTGACCCGCATACTGCTCAGGTTGTTCAGTACCGTAACCAGCAGATACTCCACCGCCAGGTAACGATAATGGCAGAACAATACAATGCCGCCGTCCGCAAAGGGATATTTCGCCAGTTCGTCACGCAGGCGTCCGGTCGCCGCCCGGCTAAAGGCAAGAAAATCTTCTTCCCCCTGACGTTGCAACCGCAGCGCTTGCGCCAGTTCACTCTCTTCATTAAACAGGCCATACGCCTTATTCTTGGCGCTATAGACCCGATGCAGTTCAGCCACCATCTCGACAACGGTGGTTGTCGGCTCCAGCAATGAATCGCGCAAGACCAGCTCAAGATTTTGCTCATCGCGCTTGATAAGCTGGTGCAGGGCAATCTGGTTGATATCCAGACTCATGATAAACTCTCCTTTAAGACCGGGCGGTATTCAACCACCGCCTGCCGGAAGACGCAAGCAATCGCCCTGTCATTTCAGGCGTTATCCGTAACGCGAATGATTTAGGGGATAAAAATGCAGAAAAAAAACTGTTGCTACGGTAATATGTTGCCCTTTCATGAACAAACAGATTTTGATTTATGCCACAACTCTCCCGCTATAGTGATGAACATGTTGAACAATTGCTGAGCGAACTGCTCAGTGTACTGGAAAAACATAAGGCGCCGACCGATCTTTCCCTGATGGTGCTGGGAAATATGGTCACCAACCTTATCAACACCAGCGTTGCGCCAGCTCAACGCCAGGCGATTGCGAACTCTTTTGCCCGCGCCTTGCAGTCTTCGATTAGCGAAGACAACGCGCACTAAAAAGCCGACTCCGGAGAAACAAGCGACAGGTATGGTAACTCATCGTCAGCGCTACCGTGAAAAAGTCTCCCAGATGGTTAGCTGGGGGCACTGGTTCGCTCTGTTCAATATACTGTTGGCTACGTTGCTCGGCAGCCGTTACCTGTTTGTCGCCGACTGGCCGACAACGCTTGCGGGTCGCATATACTCCTACCTGAGCATTGTCGGGCACTTTAGCTTTCTGGTGTTCGCCACCTATTTGCTTATTCTTTTTCCGCTCACGTTTATCGTGATGTCCCAGCGGCTGATGCGGTTTTTATCAGCCATTCTGGCGACCGCGGGTATGACGTTGTTGCTTATCGATAGCGAAGTCTTTACCCGTTTTCACCTGCACCTTAACCCCATTGTCTGGGAGCTGGTCATCAACCCTGACCAGAACGAAATGGCGCGCGACTGGCAGCTTATGTTTATTAGCGTGCCGGTTATCTTATTGATTGAGATGCTATTTGCGACATGGAGTTGGCAAAAACTGCGCAGTCTCACGCGCCGTCGCCATTTCGCAAGGCCGCTTGCGGCATTCTTTTTCGTCTCCTTTATCGCATCGCATCTTATCTACATCTGGGCAGACGCTAATTTTTACCGGCCGATTACCATGCAGCGGGCAAACCTGCCGCTCTCTTATCCAATGACGGCGCGACGTTTTCTTGAAAAACACGGTCTGCTGGATGCGCAGGAATATCAGCGCCGTCTGGTAGAGCAAGGCAATCCGGAAGCGGTCTCCGTTCAGTACCCGCTCAGCAATTTGCACTATCGCGATATGGGCACCGGTCAGAATGTGCTGCTCATTACCGTAGACGGCCTGAACTATTCTCGCTTTGAGAAGCAGATGCCGGAGCTGGCTACATTTGCCGAGCAAAACATCGACTTCACCCGTCATATGAGTTCAGGGAATACCACTGATAACGGTATTTTCGGCCTGTTCTATGGCATATCGCCAGGCTATATGGATGGCGTGTTATCCACCAGAACGCCTGCGGCGCTCATTACCGCGTTGAATCAGCAAGGCTACCAACTGGGACTGTTTTCTTCGGATGGCTTCGCCAGCCCGCTTTATCGTCAGGCATTACTGTCCGATTTCTCGATGCCGGCAGCGCAAACGCAGTCTGATGCGCAAACGGCCAGCCAGTGGATAGACTGGCTTGGGCGCTACGCACAGGAAGATAACCGCTGGTTCTCATGGATATCGTTTAACGGTACTAATATTGATGACAGTAACCAGAAAAATTTTGTTAAGCGTTACGCCAGTGCCGCCAGCGACGTGGATGCGCAAATCAATCGGGTTCTGAACGCGCTGCGAGAGGCCGGTAAATTCGACAATACTGTCGTGATCATTACCGCAGGACGCGGCATACCGTTGACGCCGGAAGAAAATCGCTTCGACTGGTCGCAAGGTCATCTGCAAGTACCGCTGGTGATCCACTGGCCGGGGACGCCTGCGCAGCGTATTAATGTGCTTACCGATCATACCGATGTGATGACCACGTTGATGCAACGCCTGTTACATGTCAGCACGCCAGCGAACGAATATTCACAGGGCCAGGACATCTTTACCGTTCCACGTCGTCATAACTGGGTAACGGCGGCAGACGGCAGTACGCTGGCAATCACGACGCCGCAAATGACCCTGGTGCTCAATAATAACGGTCATTATCAGACCTATGACTTACACGGCGAGAAGATCAAAGATCAGAAGCCGCAGCTCAGTCTGCTGCTGCAAGTGCTAACAGAAGAGAAACGTTTTATCGCTAACTGATTAATTATAAATCAGTTAGCACCGTTTCCCCTTGCATTCGCGTTGGAAAGAGGTAGTATTAGCACCCACAAGTCGGCACGTAGCGCAGCCTGGTAGCGCACCGTCATGGGGTGTCGGGGGTCGGAGGTTCAAATCCTCTCGTGCCGACCAAAATTCCCCTTAAAAGCCAGCCTGCCAGGGCTGGTTTTTTTATATATCCAATTTGCAAATGGTGAAATGATGGTGAAATAGCTATCGAAGGTCACTGCAAATTGACTTCAAGCTCCCTCCAACGCGAAAAGTTGAACAGATGACTTAAATACATTGATTAGTCATCCTTAACCAGTAGAATCCGCCACGACTGGTAACTATTCAATACACGCACTATCGAACGATCGCCAGTTTGCCGCAGCCCGTTCTTGCATACAATGTGGCTGCGGCACACCATCACATCAGAAATTTGAAAATCAGGGTAAACCTGTCACTTAACCTGAAGCAGGTCTTCATAGCGGGTGGTATATCGGGATGACAGTATGTTTCTCTTCATAGCCCACTGTTGCTGGATACCCTCCCCGGCAAAGTACAGCTTTCCCCAGCCCTTCTTTGCATTCAGGTGATCCAGTACTTCCATCGGCTTCTCGCTACCGGCGCGCGGCGCGTTATCATCGAAAAAGTTTCGCCGCGCCCTGACTGAAGAAGTCTCCCCTATTTCACCTGTACATCATCCGTACTGTCTGATGTTGTTCGTCCGGGAATATCTTTGTCGCACCGCACCTCATTCACCTAGTGCATCAGTTACGACGCCACTGAACGTTCAGATAGCTCCCCAGCATCTCCTCTACAAGAGGTCGCAGGCCATCCAAAAATGTCTTTTTCGCGCTCTCCATCGCTCTTGCTCCGATAGTGCGCTCTGCATCGGTATTACCGACCAGCCCAGACGGTCTCAGCTCTGTGTCAGACAGCATCCGGTACGTTTCCTCATAATCCGATATTTGCTTTTCACGAAGCGCGTTAACGCGTTCCGGCGCTTTGCGCTCCAGCACTCTGTGTAACGGCCCCCACTGCAGTATCCACTCCCTGAACTCGCTTTTTTCAGCGGCTTTCACCTGAAGCTCCGCGTCCTGAAGGTCTGTAACCGTCACGCCGGATACGTCAAAGAAACGCATTTCTGCCGTCACGCTGGTCAGCCCGAGTGATTTCTTCAGCTTATTCTGATACGCCAGCCAGACCTCAATTTCATCAACGAGAGCCAGCGTTCTGACCTTTTCCCGGGCAATCTGTTCCAGTTTTCCCAGACGGAACATCTCACGCCCCGTGGCAACCAGCGCCGCGAGATCGTTATCGTATTGCCCTTTTTCTGCATTATGTACCAGCTGTACGTTCTTCATCTGGTGCAAAAAAAATGTGACCCGGTCCTCGCAGCTTGAGGTTGCCTCTGTTGCCATAGCAAAGGTGTTTGCTCTCAACGCCTCATCTTCAGCCAGTTGTGCCAGCCAGGACGATATCTGTGCCTTAAACCCCGCGTCCTTTATGAAGTTTTCCGTCTCACTCAGTCTATCCAGGAAGAGGCTGAAGGCGTCGGCGTTATCTTCCTGTCCGAACATATGCCATCTGTCTGCAGGAGCCGGTTCCCCCTCCCGGGCAGGCACCAGCCAGTCAGCGGCCGCCAGGTGCAGTGCCCGAGTTTCCCGGGGGGCGGAGGCTCCCGCCATATCGAATCGTATTATGGGGCCTGAATAGCCAGGCGCGCTGGTGATCTCCCGCAGCGCCTGCAAAGTACGTTCAGACAGTGGGTTCCCTTCCAGATTTACGGTTGTCTCTGAAGACAGATGAATGAGACTTTCCGGCAGGCGGGTCAGCTGGTTACGATAGACCGACAGCGACAGTAGTCCTGACGGCAGCATCGGCAGGCTGGTCAGCCGGTTACCAGATACCATCAGCTCCTTCAGTTCTGACGGCAGCACCGGCAGACTGGTCAGCCGGTTACCAGATACAATCAGCTCCTTCAGTCCTGACGGCAACGCCGGCAGGCTGGTCAGCCGATTATTATAGGCCCACAGCTTATATAATTCTGACGGCAGCGTCGGCAGGCTGGCCAGTTGGTTATCAGATACCGACAGCTCCTGTAGCCCTGACGGCAACGTCGGCAGGCTGGTCAGCTGGTTATTATAGGCCCACAGCTTACATAATTCTGACGGCAGCGCCGGCAGGCTGGCCAGTTGGTTATCAGATACCGACAGCTCCTGTAGCCCTGGCGGCAACACCGGCAGGCTGGTCAGTTGATTACCAAAGATCCACAGCTTACATAGTCCTGACGGCAGCGCCGGCAGGTGGGTCAGCGGGTTACTAAAGATCGACAGTTCCAGTAGTCCTGGCGGCAGCACCGGCAGGCTAGTCAGCTGGTTACCAGAGACCTCCAGCGTCCGCAGTTCTGGCGGCAGCGCCGGCAGGCTGGTCAGATTATTATCAGGAATAACCAGTGTGGTAATATGCGCGGGTAAACAGTCTGGCAAGGTGGTAAGACCTGATTCTCCCACGTTAAGCACTGCATTGCCATTATTCAGGCAGGCACGCATTTTCTGTACCACTGCTGCACGGCCGCGTGACTCTTCTGCGGGTGCAGCCCTTCTCCACGCTGACCAGACAGCATCATACTCTGCTGGCGTCTGTGGAGCCGTTGTGGCAGGGAGGAAGGATGTCCTGAATGTCCCGGATGCCCCTTCCGCGTGTCCTGTGCCCTCCTCACCCTGTGCTGTGTCCAGGGTGAGGCGATGTGTTTCACTGTACCCCTGGCAATTTACGGTATAGTTCCCGGCATCATCAAGGGTGACTGACAATATCTCCTGACTGTCTTCATCCAGAATACAGAAGTAATTTTCCCCGTGCTGGCCGGAATGAATGCTTTCCTCCCATCCGGCATACGCGAGCGTCCTGAGCAGTTCAAATCTGTTGATCACATCCTCCCGCGTCGTTCCGGCCGGCGGGGGACAAATTGCCCAGATGCACTCCAGCGCTTCAGTCTGGTGCGTTGAGCAAAAAAATTCCTTCATTTTTTCCCAGGAACTCATTTCAGGGGGGGTATCAGACCAGGCAATACGATAAATGCGACGGTTACTGATGGTGGCGGGAAGACATCCGCTTCCAATATGAAAGGGCATAACAAAAAACCTTTATAAATTTACATATAGTATCTGTCCGGCAGACATCATCTCTTCCTGGTCTTAATTTCACAATAAGGTTATCGGCGGATTCATGGTCGTCCTGCCATGGCGGGCTTCAGAAGGTGCAGAAGAAAAATCCGTTATGATGACCGGATGGCGGGACTGTCATTTTACAGCTAAAGTGTCGATTTTTCAGGGTCGCTTTCCACGATGACCAGATCATCCGGTATCAACGCCCGGGCGTTCAATTTTGGCAGGCAGAAGTCACCCGGCAGAAATTACTTAACGATTCAGATAATGCCATTAAGGACTGGCGCATAGAATTAACGCTGGGGATTATCAGTAATGAAAATAAAGCGGCTTTAATTCTGTGGATGAATTATATCAATGTTCTTAAATCGCTGGACTTAACAGGTGTTTCAGATGAGGCCACCTTCACAGCAATCAGGTGGCCTGCATTACCACAGTAACGACTACTGGCTGGTCTTTCCGGCCAGTCAGGTTTTGATGTGTCCACCCGATTAACCAGAACGCTGTATTCCTCCCATACCTCCAGTCGCTTCTGCTCCTCATCAGTCGCGATACCCAGCTTTACTGCACGCGCCAGTGGCGTAATAACGGCTTCGGCTTCTTCGAGCAGTTTTTCCTTTTTCGATTCTGCCTGCCTGCGCAGCTCTTCCGGCGAATAAACCCTTTGAACGACTTTACCGTCTTTAAACTGCCAGCAGCATGAATATCAGCGCGACGGTTTTCATCCGTATCAGGCAACTCTGCAACGCTCTGGCCAGCAGGCCACAGCCCGGAAACATCACGCGTAATACACGTAATAACATCGTTATCGTCGTAGGTAATTTTCAGCGTGTCTGCTGAAAATAATTGCTGGCACCCATACCAGTCCTGACCATCCTCTGATTTAAGATACGCCGCATCGGCGAATAATGTGTCATCTGGTTCCGGTGCATACGGAATGAAATTTTTAATATTTAAAAACTGTTTGTTCTTTTTATTTTTTTTCCGCTGTCATAATTATTCCTTCTTATACACTTGGGGCTGTCACCCACGTATCACCAACCAGATACTGAATGGGACGTCAGTGTTTTTCCGTTGCCGGCACGCACGACACCAGTAGCGCGAATATCTGCCAGCATGTGTAGCCCGGAAATGTCAATATAACCGACCTGGGCATTATTGGCATAAATACCCAGAACGCCGTCACTGTGCCACTTAAACCCTGTATCGTTATCGCCGAATACAATCGAATTACCGCCCAGCGCATTATCAGTACCAATGCCTAAAGACCCATTCAGTCGCCCTCCATTAACTGACAGTGCCCCCATTTCGCCAGCTGATGGCTGATTTACGGTGTTGTAATCACGTCTCCAGCCTGGAGAGTAGCCGTCTCCGTTATCGATATACGTAAACTGAGCGCTGGCAACCCCTCCTCCTGATGTTGTGGTGGGCGTTGTCACCCGAATAGTCATCGCGCCACGCACTCCCATTACCTCAATCACTGCGCCATCAAACGCTCGCGCGGCACCGATACGACGCACAAACAAATCCTTGTCCGGAATATCGCCGCCATTCTGTGATTTTTGTAATGCATCGGCGGCACGACTTATGGTTTCTCGCAAACCAACGTATTCGATAAGACCGTCAACACTTTTTCCTGACAGCGCCGTCAGGGTTTCGTCCAGCGGCTGCTTGCCCGCCAGTTTATTCAGTACCGTGATGGCAAAGTTCGGATCGTTTCCCAAAGCGTCAGCCAGTTCCTGCAGGGTGTCCAGCGCTTCCGGCGCAGAACCAACTAACTGCGCCACTTTCGCAGCCACAAACGCTGCCGTGGCAATTTCAATACCTGCAGCTGTGGTTTCCGGCATTGGTGCCGTTGGCGTACCGGTCAGTGCCGGACTGTCCAGCGGGGCTTTGGTCTGTACCTCACCCATACCCCACCATGTTTTCCATCGCGGACTGGAACCAGTCGCCGCAGTGTGGACAGGGCCAGTACCACCGACGGCGATCGCCCCGGTTATAAAGAGAAAGAATGCCTGTCGTGGGTGGGGCCTCGTGCGGCGAAGAACGCCGCCATTTCACATCGGTGATTTCCCGACCAGACGAACTCTCTGCTAGTGTCATCCCCGCAGACATAAAGGTGGTGGTACGTTTGGATGCCAGGGAAAAACCATCTCCCTCGCCATCGATATCTTCAGGGAAACGGTCATAGTCGGTCAGCGCCACCCGCTTGTAATCCGACGAAGAAAAAACGGTTATGGACGGCCAGCCAATTTGCAGGAATGAACCATCACGAAACATTTTATCGTGGACGTTGTTGTCATTTCGGGAAGGACTGAGACGCTAACGTGTCATCCCAAGGAACCGCCGTATTGGTACCGCGGGGAACAAACATAAATTGTTTTGTTCCTTCCGCTACCGGCATTCTGCGTGGAGGCCTGAGATATTCAGCAACCTCCCGGCGTACTGCCGCTGCGGAGCCATATTTATTCCCCGTCATCGTCTGCGGTCTCCTGTATTGCCTTAACTAACAGTATTCTGACCTCATCCACCACATCCTGGGCCTCGTTTAGCTGATCCGCAGACCATCCCTTATCCCTTTCCAGTTTATCCGGCCAGACTTCAAGTACCTGCGTAATGGCCTTGACTATCGCCGCCATTTGTTGACGGACTTCCGACAACGGGACGACCTGCTTCATCTCTTTTTCCAGCCAGAGACGCCCCTTTTCGGAGTCAAACCAGTCCTTACGTTCTTTCGGGGTCATCTTGTTCGGATCCTGATGTTCAGCAGCCTGAGAAACGGGCGCTTCCATCAGTACACGGATCACATCGGTCAGGAGATACAGCTTATTTTTTTCATTGCTTCCCGGTGCCAGGGGAACGCCCGAGAGACGACTGACAACCGTCTGGCGATGTAACCCCGTAATAGCGGCAAGCTGACTGATATTGCATTTGAGGTTCTTCAGTTCGCCGTCCATTTTTTACCTCTGGGGCTGTTTCTTTGCGCGCCCTCCCCCGGAAAAGCCAAAGATGATGAACAAAAAACACACAAACCATCATCTTTTAAAAATAAAAGACATTAAAACAATGTGTTACAACATGATGATGATGCATGAAAAATCGAAAATGCGCCAAATCCCGCGCCGCTGCCGCCCCGTGGGGGACCTATCATCCAGGAGTACCTTTTTACAAATGAGAATGGTTACTATTAACTTGATTTACGTGCCAGTGGTACAGGGGATTATTTTTTCGTAAACGTCTTCCATCCCGAAACCAGCGGTTAAGTTCCTGCACGATTATCTCCTGGCGTTCGATTCTGACGGTAACACAATGCAGATTTCACAGGCTGCCCAGGCTGTTCGCCGCATTACGATCCAACAGGCAACCCAGCAGGATCATGAAGATGGCGATTTCAGCGGTAAGAAATCCCTTATGCAAAGCATTGAGGCCAGCAGCAAAGACGTTATGCCGGTGGCTTTTGAGTTCAAATGTGTTCCGTATGAGGGTCTCGGTGAACGTGCGTTCAGCCTCCGCAACAGTCTACTGACGGGTGATGAACCTCGCTTTGTTCTGCGTATCGTACAACTGGAAGCGCAGGAAGAAGCGATCGCCAGTGAATTCCGCGACCTGCTGATCAGCAAATTCGACGGTGAATCAGTAGAAACGTTCATCGGTAACTTTAAAGCGTAATTGCTCTGCATTAAATCCCCGGCGCCGCGGGGATTTATTGAAGCGTAATTCTGTTAATTATCGCCACTCGGCGAGGGATTCGCACAACCAAAATTCACGCGGTGCAGCGCGAAATAAATTATAAGGAGAACCAACGATGAGTTTTATTCAAACACTTTCAGGTAAACAATTTGATTATCTCAGCGCAACTATTGACGACATTGATATTGAAGATATCGCCGTGGCGCTTTCCAATATTTGCCGCTTCTCCGGAAATGTTCCTGAATTTGTTTGTGGAAGCGCTTTGAAGAACTAATTCCTACCACCAGCACTGATATTTGATGTTACAGCCCGGGTGCAGCCGGATTATATGGAGAAATCACCATGCTTCAGATGATGACGTTAGAAGAATGGGCCGCAGAGAAATACCGGAGTAATCCACCGAGCATTAATACATTACGACGGTATGCCAAACAAAGCATGTTCACTCCCCCAGCCCAGAAAGAAGGAAAATTCTGGCGTGTGCGAGAAGATGCGGAAATAACCGGAAATATAACTCAACCAGTGATTAAAAAATCAGATCCGCCACTACTTCAGAGGATATTATCCGATGGCTGCCAGACCACGTAAAAACAATGTCAAGGTGCCAAACCTTTACCCATTATACAGTCGCAAAGTGAATAAAATTTACTGGCGATACAAACATCCCGTTACAGGGAAATTTCATAGCCTCGGAACAAATGAGGAAGAGGCTATTGCAATAGCAAGTGAGGCAAATGCCCGTCTGGCTGAACAGCGTACGCGCCAGATATTAGCAATCAGTGACAGGATCGCCAGCAGTAAAGGAAAGGCTATTACCACATCAACGTGGCTTGATCGATACTGGAAAATCCAGGGCGAAAGACTGGAAAGCGGAGATATAAAACCAAATACCTATAAACAAAAAGCCAAGCCAGTTACCCTACTTCGGGAACGGGTTGGTATGAAGATTATTTCGTCAGTAGATGTTCGTGATATTGCTGAGATTCTTGAGGAGTATATTTCAGATGGACAGCCGCGAATGGCGCAAGTGATTCGTTCTGTATTGATCGACGTTTTTAAAGAGGCACAGCATTTCGGGGAGGTTCCACCGGGCTATAACCCTGCCCTGGCAACAAAACAGCCACGGCGCCGTATCACGCGCCAGCGTCTAAATCTGGAGGAGTGGCAGCGAATTTTCAATATCGCCGACGCAAACCACCAGTACATGGGGAATGCTATGCTGCTCGCGCTCGTCACCGGCCAGCGTCTGGGGGACATTTCGAAGATGAAGTTCAGTGATATATGGGATGATCAACTGCATATTGTTCAGGAAAAAACTGGAAGCAAGATAGCCATTCCACTTTCACTTCGCTTGAATGCCATTAACTGGAGTCTGCGGGATGTTGTGGCACGTTGCCGTGATTATGCTGTAAGTCCATATCTTGTTCACTTCTTCCGGACTACGTCGCAAGCAGAGCGTGGGGCGCAAGTAAAGTCCCACACCATTACCATGAATTTCAGCAAAGCTCGGGATAAAGCAGATATTGACTGGGGATCCGGCACTCCAGCTACCTTCCATGAACAGCGCTCACTTGCTGAGCGACTTTACGAGGCTCAGGGGATTAATACTCAAAAGCTGCTCGGACATAAATCGCCAAATCAGACAGCCCGTTATCATGACGATCGGGGTAAAGGATGGATTACTATTGCGGTCTGAATTGAGGGAGTTTTGATAAATTTTTTTGATAAAATTTTAATAACCGTTCGAATACTAATAATAAATATCCTCCGGCATAGCCGGAGGTTTTTCTGATGCGCCTGTAAGGCTTTC
>OJYG01000102.1_pt1 | contig 41858 bp, 46 predicted proteins | sample 1600841 | NCBI WGS metagenome assembly OJYG01 (sample SAMN04436709, study PRJEB24849) | human gut metagenome | biome: human gut; feature: NICU; material: stool | host: Homo sapiens | place: USA: Saint Louis, MO | collected 2010-09-09
ATCATACTTACAATAACATCAATTAATAAATGGTTAATCATTTTTGATATATCGTAAGAATAATGTAGTTTTTAACACCATCCCTGGTATCTCAACTATCTCTATAAAACAGCGTGACGCTGTCGTCCTCTGGCTCTATCCCAGATGCCGTAAAAACGCCCTGCATTGCTGGCGGTATACCAGACAGTATGACGAATATTGCGATGTCCAAGATAATCCTGGATAAGTCGCGTATCTATTCCCATATTCGCCAAAGCAAAACCACACGAATGGCGTAACATGTGCGGATGAATCTCCAGTGACAACCCGGCATTACCACCGGAAGTCGAGATAATATGGTAAAACTGTTGCCGAGAAAGTGGATTCCCCTTACGTGATAAAAATACCCACTCGCTCTCAGCATGCGGATAAGAAGTACGGATACTCAACCAGTTTTTTAAAGCCTGAATTTCTTTGTTCAATAGCGGGTGCGTTGTTGAAAAGCCTTTTTTTAATCGATGGATATATATACACTTTGCCTTAAGATCAATATCCGAAATCCTCAATCGGCAAATTTCACTCGCCCGGAAACCATGAATAAAACAAAGTAATGTCAGACAATAATTACGTGCAGCATGAGGCCCGGTATTTGCTGCTTTAAGGAGTGATTCGATTTCACTATGGGTCAGGAAGTTCCTTTTTTTGTTATCAGCCTTATTCTTCATCGTTTTCCCTTATAATTACAGACGCGCACTAGCTGTGCTGGGTTAGCAATAATCCAACATTTTAATCCTGATTATGTTTATAAAAGCGAACGTTTGCTTAATAACTAACGTAAGTGGACCAGTTCTTCTGAGTGAACTTAAATGGAGTAGCGATAGTTACTTATAATAACTTTGCCATACAAACGCCATGCTCTTGCATGCTATGTACCTTTATATATTTATCAATCTGATACGAATCGAATAATAACCCTCATCATTAATGCAACTAATCTTATCTATATATCATGTGATATGTTCTGTAACAAGTAAAATCAACATAAAAAATTCAGCAAAATTTAATATTTGTTCAACTAGCCGTCTCACATATGACATTATTAGTCAACTGCATTTGCCACAAAATGGCTATTTCATGGAACACAGTAATTTCTTAGTGGCTATTATCATGCTAATGCTTAGGTCCCTAGCGATTATTCCTGCCTGGTTCGTCAGCTTACGCCATGAGATTGTTACATTCCTTTTTCAGACTGTGTATTTCCTGGAGATATGGGGGAACGCAGGAGACGCTTTTTCATCTACATTCGTTGGTAAATATGGCTTTGGTCACTGCGACTTAAACCTTCCTCAATCACAGCTATTCGCCGGGCGATACGGCAAACAACCTATCTGAAACATCATCCTGAAAACACCAACATCTACAAGCCTTTCCAGATCGACTTCAGGGGTGACCACTTACAAGCCAAAAACCAGGAAACATATTTCATGATGAGAATTATGATCAGCCTGATGGCGGGTAAACACTTATTTTCACCACGCTCACTGAGTTAGCTTGCAAAGCTTCCCTTGTTTAGACCCTAAATAAATCATTTATAAAACAAATATTTAAAAGAATGTCTTTAGTTTTTGAAGACCACCTCAAGTGTTCGTCTGGCTTCACATGGCATCTTCCTCTTAGAAAAAGATCGACATATTTTGTGACACGAATTGCAAATCTCGTTTTGTTGTATGGATTGCGTGATTTTTGATCTGGTATAACAGGTATAAAGGTGCACCGCGATAGTCAATGAGACAGGGCATCTCGCAATCTATGGCAAACATCACTTCAGTTCTTTCTCATCGGGTGATGAAAACGCACTTCAGTCTGAAAGGAATATGAAAATGAGATTAACAGACACTCTATTTTATGACTCTGGGTAAAATGGATTGAGTAAGTGATATAGCTTACGAACATTCAAATCAATTAAACATCAGAAGAGATTTTATACTCAGGTATTTAATCTGGTTCTCTGTTTATTTAAATAATGTGGAAAGAGAATTTTCACAGGAGACCTTATACAAAAAATATAAAAATACAGCTACTCGTTGCCAAAGACACTATAAGCCTGGCAAAAAATATTACACAACATAAATGCTAATTGTTTATGCGGGCTTTGTATTGCTTTCTGTATCCTACAAATGAGTGAAATATATGAAAAAGGCTAAAATACTTTCTGGCGTATTATTACTGTGCTTTTCGTCACCACTAATTTCTCAGGCTGCGACACTGGACGTACGTGGTGGATATCGTAGTGGAAGCCACGCCTATGAGACTCGACTCAAAGTCAGTGAGGGATGGCAAAATGGATGGTGGGCAAGTATGGAAAGTAATACCTGGAATACCATTCATGATAATAAAAAGGAAAATGCCGCACTCAATGATGTTCAGGTTGAAGTTAATTACGCGATTAAACTTGATGATCAATGGACGGTGCGCCCGGGAATGTTAACGCATTTTAGCAGCAACGGCACACGCTACGGACCCTACGTAAAACTGTCCTGGGACGCGACAAAAGATCTTAATTTTGGCATTCGCTATCGTTACGACTGGAAAGCTTACCGACAACAAGACTTATCCGGTGATATGTCTCGTGATAACGTTCATCGTTGGGATGGATATGTCACTTACCATATTAATAGTGATTTCACCTTCGCATGGCAAACGACGCTATACAGCAAACAGAACGATTATCGCTATGCAAACCATAAGAAATGGGCGACGGAAAATGCATTTGTTCTACAATACCATATGACGCCCGATATTATGCCATACATAGAATATGACTACCTTGACCGTCAGGGTGTTTACAACGGCAGAGATAATTTATCGGAAAACAGTTATCGCATTGGTGTGTCATTTAAACTGTAGTAGACAGGAGACAGTCACAATGAATAAAACAATAACGGCGCTTACTATCATAATGGCTTCATTTGCCACAAACGCGTCTGTATTACCGGAAACTCCTGTGCCATTTAAAAGTGGTACCGGAGCAATTGATAACGACACTGTCTACATTGGGTTAGGTAGCGCAGGTACGGCATGGTACAAGCTGGATACACAGGCCAAAGATAAAAAATGGACGGCGTTAGCTGCATTCCCTGGCGGACCGAGAGATCAAGCAACCTCTGCATTTATTGATGGCAATCTGTATGTGTTTGGCGGCATTGGCAAAAACAGCGAGGGCTTGACTCAGGTATTTAATGACGTACACAAATACAACCCCAAAACCAATAGCTGGGTTAAATTGATGTCGCACGCGCCGATGGGCATGGCGGGCCATGTGACTTTTGTACACAACGGCAAGGCTTATGTTACTGGCGGTGTTAACCAGAATATCTTCAATGGCTATTTTGAAGATCTCAACGAAGCTGGAAAAGATTCAACCACTATAGATAAAATCAACGCCCACTATTTTGACAAAAAAGCAGAAGATTATTTCTTCAATAAGTTTCTGTTATCTTTTGATCCCTCTACACAGCAATGGAGTTACGCTGGCGAATCTCCCTGGTACGGAACGGCTGGTGCGGCGGTTGTGAATAAAGGTGATAAAACCTGGCTTATTAATGGCGAAGCCAAACCAGGATTGCGAACGGATGCCGTATTTGAACTTGATTTCACCGGTAATAATTTAAAATGGAATAAGCTTGCTCCCGTCGCATCACCAGATGGCGTCGCTGGCGGTTTTGCAGGCATGAGCAATGACTCACTTATATTTGCCGGAGGGGCCGGATTCAAAGGTTCACGAGAAAATTACCAGAACGGTAAGAACTATGCGCATGAAGGCCTGAAAAAATCATATAGCGCTGATATTCATCTTTGGCATAACGGGAAATGGGATAAATCGGGCGAATTATCGCAAGGTCGGGCCTACGGAGTATCATTGCCCTGGAATAATAGTTTATTAATTATTGGCGGTGAAACTGCAGGCGGCAAAGCGGTGACGGATTCAGTTTTGATTTCTGTGAAGGATAATAAAGTCACAGTACAAAACTAACGCTTCAGGGCCCCAGTAAAGGGGCCCTGCTATCAATTTATCATTTCAACTACGCGAAAATTATATGAACGCGATAATATCGCCCGATTATTACTATGTTCTTACCGTTGCTGGTCAGTCTAATGCCATGGCGTATGGCGAAGGGCTGCCATTACCGGACGGGGAAGATGCGCCTCATCCCAGAATTAAACAATTAGCGAGATTTGCGCATACGCATCCCGGAGGCCCGTCATGTCACTTTAACGACATTATTCCACTGACTCACTGCCCACACGATGTTCAGGATATGCAGGGTTATCACCATCCTCTGGCAACGAATCATCAAACACAGTACGGCACCGTTGGCCAGGCACTGCATATTGCACGGAAATTACTGCCCTTCATTCCTGATAATGCAGGGGTTCTCATCGTTCCGTGTTGCCGTGGCGGATCGGCTTTTACCGCGGGCAGCGAAGGGACATATTCAGAACGGCACGGAGCCAGTCATGATGCTTGTCGTTGGGGAACGGATACTCCGCTATACCAGGATTTAGTGAGCAGAACGCGAGCCGCACTGGCAAAAAATCCGCAGAACAAATTCCTCGGCGTATGCTGGATGCAAGGCGAATTTGACTTAATGACCAGTGACTACGCGTCACATCCTCAACACTTTAATCATATGGTTGAAGCCTTTCGTAGGGATCTAAAACAATACCATTCTCAGCTTAATAATATTACTGACGCACCGTGGTTTTGCGGCGATACCACCTGGTACTGGAAAGAAAATTTCCCTCATGCGTATGAAGCTATTTATGGCAATTATCAAAATAATGTTTTAGCCAATATTATTTTCGTCGACTTCCAGCAACAAGGTGAAAGAGGACTGACGAACGCGCCTGATGAAGACCCGGACGATTTAAGCACGGGATATTACGGTTCAGCGTACCGGTCACCGGAGAACTGGACGACGGCACTGCGAAGCAGTCATTTCAGCGCGGCAGCCCGTCGGGGGATTATTTCTGACAGATTTGTAGAAGCAATTTTGCAGTTTTGGCGCGAAAGGTGAGCGGGGAGTTTATTCATGGGGGATGTCCTTGTCCGTTCCCAGAGCAGACAACAAAAAACAAATGAGATCAAGGTAATATCTCTTCACTTGCGGGCTCGAACAGCAGGCAATTGCCAATATAATAATCTGGCACAAGGGTGAAAAACGCGCACCGCATAAACCGTTGTTATTTCTTACAGATTAGCCGGATGCCTTAATAGACATCCGCGCCTTTTCGGTTATGGCTCGGAAATCTACGAACATCTACACAGTTTACTGGAACGTTTTGGGCCACAGCGTTCGCAGCACCGTCCTGATATGCCGTTCTGGCGATTATAAGTCGACGGATTCTGGCAAATAGACGATGATGATATGCTTAATGATGTTCAAAGAAATTAGGCCATTATTATATTATTGCTTGCATTTTCTTTCATTCCTAAAAGCACCCGCCATTAATCCCAGGCGCATTATGCAAAGGAAAATGATTAGGTAAACAATAAGATTTATAATCAGGAAAGGCGACTCACAATAAAACGGAAAGTCGCCTTAACATTGGTAAAATATGCCCTTTACTACTCCTGTATCATGAACGGCTCATCACATTTAAAGCTGACGTTGATCCAGACTACCATATATTGCCTTTATTTCATTTTTTACGCCTTCGCCACGGTACACCAAAGACGTATCGTATCGTTGATACTTATCTTCCCGTGCAGCACTGAACCAGTTAAAAGATCCGACACACAGCAGTTCTTCATCCTCAATCACAATTTTGCTGTGGACACGATTAACCAATTTCGTAGCGATACCCATCTTATTGAGCTTTTCAACAGCATCATTCAGCAGATGTTGTTTCTCCTGACGCTTATCATCATCGACATGCGCTATATTGCAGTTTTTATCCGTCACCACGGTAATATCAATGCCCCGGGAACGGGCCAAAGCCATTGATGCCAGAAATCCCGTTTGCTCCACTTTTTGCCAAGATAACCAAGGGGAAATAATCGTTATTTTCTTTTGAGCTCCGGCAAGAGTCTTGTTCAAAAATCCATCATGCTGCTCCACACCATGCAGCGTTGAAATTTGTGTATGTGCGGAAATTAAATCCTGTCGTTTCTGAAACTCAAATTGCAACGCATTATTATCTGAAGAAAAGAGATATTTTGCCAATAACCCTCGCGGCGAAAATGCGGGCTGCATCTCGATAAGGTCCATATCGCCAAATACCAGAAAACTATCTTTAGCGCGTGAGACAGCAACATTGAGGATACTGCTGTTGCTATCAAGAAACCTGCCATCTTCATGTTTTGAGTAGACAGGAGAAAAGAGAACAATCGCCCTTTCCGCCCCCTGCAAGGAGTGCACAGTCCCCACTGTCAGTGAACCCTGCTCGTCTTTGCCATTAATTTCCAGCTTACGCAATGACGTTTTGATAGCATTAACCTGCGCCGAAAATGGCGTCACAACACCAACAACTTTGTACAGTGGTTCCCCGTAATGGCGCTCTATATCATCCTTATGTGCCACCAGCCATGCTGCTATTGTTTCAGCTTCAAGAGGGTTATAACGGCTCCCTCCATTTGGCTTCATGCCTCTACCATCAATTTGTAAATATCCCATTGCGGGGAAAATCGTCCCTTTTTCCATCCCTCTTTTAGGCTGCAACTTACCGTGATAGCAAAGTGAGTTACAGTAGCCGATGATGTTATTGAAACAGCGACGATGCTCATACAGATACATTCCGCGCTCGAACTTGGGATCATACTGGTAGTGAGAGTTGAACTGGGCTACCTACATTACGCTGCCAGATGCTGCACTTTTTCCAGACCCATTTATTATCGAATACGGTGACCGCCTGAGCGGCCACCTTTAATCGTGGGCAGTTACACAGAATTATTTACAGGGCCTTGCTGGGAGTTCTTACACTTGCTCGCGATATTCAATTGGCCATTGTCAACAAGATGACGCAGGTTTTGATTGGTGATATCTATTTACGTCAGCAATGCGATGTGTTTTGGCTCGGCTATACCATCAGTCCCGCTTATACTCGCCAGGGATATGCAATTGAAGCAATTACCGCCACGATTGACTGGATAAAAGAGAACGGTTTTTCACTCACCAAAGCCGGTGTGAATCCGGAAAATACCCTTTCAAAAAAATTACTTATCAGGATTGGCTTCAATTTTTCGAGCATCGAAGATGAGTGAGCATATTTATGTTCTGGATTAAACAAAAGGAGAATAATCTCCCGAAGGGAAAAGCCGATGAGGCCATTTCAGGCGTACTTCAACATGCATTCGTCAGTGTCATCTGCCTTTTCCAGTAAATGGGTTGGCATTCAATTTCCAAAGTACATCACACTTTTTCTACTGAAACATATCCCTCCTATAACTACGTGTTAATATTCGCTCCGTAAATACCTTTCAACTCAACCCGAAGCTTTGATGCTGGAGAATGTAATCATCCGATAATCAGTTCCCCGACCTTTTCAGGCCGGACTGATTATCAATGCGCCGAAATCGAATGCGGACACCGCGGTGTGTTTGCACGTTTTGCACATGATGATTAAATAGGTTCTTCAGTATGAATTTATCCCGTCAGGAACAACATACCTTACACGTTCTCGCTAAAGGTAGACGTATTGCGCACGTCCGCGATTCTTCAGGCCGCGTCACTTCCGTTGAATGCTACAGCCGCGAAGGGCTGTTGCTGACCGACTGCACGCTCGCCGTCTTCAAAAAACTCAAAACCAAAAAACTTATCAAGTCCGTCAATGGCCAGCCCTATCGAATCAACACCACCGAGCTGAATAAAGTTCGCGCTCAGCTCGATAATCGCTAAGGAGAGTTTCTATGACAGTACACCACTTCACTTTTCATATCACAGATAAAAGTGATGCCAGTGATATCCGGGAAGTCGAAACCCGCGCATTTGGCTTCAGCAAAGAAGCCGATTTAGTGGCCTCTTTACTTGAGGATGAAAGCGCGCGCCCCGCGTTATCGCTGCTAGCCCGGTATGAAGGCAAAGCCGTCGGGCATATTTTATTTACCCGGGCGACCTTCAAAGGAGAAATGGATTCACCGCTGATGCACATCCTCGCTCCCCTGGCGGTCATACCGGAATACCAAGGGATGGGCGTGGGAGGACGGTTGATACGCACTGGCATCGAGCACCTGAGGTTGATGGGCTGCCAGACGGTTTTTGTTCTCGGCCACGCCACCTATTACCCCCGACATGGGTTCGAACCCTGTGCCGGAGACAAAGGCTATCCGGCACCTTATCCCATCCCGGAGGAGCACAAAGCCTGCTGGATGATGCAATCACTCACCGCTCAGCCCATGACCCTGACCGGCCACATCCGGTGCGCGCAGGCCCTGATGAAACCGGAGCACTGGCGTGAATAACAATCTTGTTGTGTCCTTTTTAAGGCTTAACCCAATAACAGGAATTAAATAATGGATATCCCACGTATTTTTACCATCAGCGAAAGTGAACACCGCATCCATAACCCGTTCACCGAAGAGAAGTACGCCACGCTGGGTCGCGTGCTGCGCATGAAGCCGGGCACCCGCATTCTTGACCTCGGCAGCGGCTCGGGCGAGATGCTCTGCACCTAGGCCAGGGATCATGGCATTACGGGGACTGGCATCGACATGAGTTCGCTCTTCACCGCGCAGGCAAAGCGTCGCGCGGAAGAACTCGGCGTCAGCGAACGCGTACATTTTATTCATAACGATGCGGCCGGTTACGTCGCAAATGAAAAATGTGACGTGGCGGCCTGCGTCGGCGCGACATGGATTGCCGGTGGGTTTGCCGGGGCGGAGGAGTTGCTAGCGCAAAGCCTGAAACCGGGCGGAATCATGCTTATCGGCGAACCCTACTGGCGTCAGCTACCAGCAACAGAAGAAATAGCCCAAGCCTGCGGCGTCAGCTCGACAAGCGATTTCCTGACGCTGCCAGGACTTGTCGGAGCGTTCGACGATCTCGGCTATGACGTGGTGGAAATGGTACTGGCAGACCAGGAAGGCTGGGACCGGTATGAAGCCGCAAAATGGCTGACCATGCGCCGCTGGCTGGAAGCGAATCCTGACGATGACTTCGCCGCCGAAGTCAGGGCCGAACTAAACATCGCGCCGAAACGCTACGTGACCTACGCGCGGGAATGCTTTGGCTGGGGCGTGTTCGCGCTCATCGCCAGGTAACAACAGGTTCCCGGTATTTCTGGCTGGAAATATCGAGGCTTTACCTTTGCTTTGATCTGATGTATCACCTGCACAATACATATTCAGTATGTTTATTAATCAAGATGTCACCATAAGGAGCATCATATGTCACAATATGAACAGTTCTGTCAGGCTTGCGGAATGCCGATGTCGGCACCAGATGCACACAGTGCCAGTGATCAATATTGTGCGTACTGCAGCGACAGCAACGGCAATCTCAAACCTTGGGAAGAAGCGGTATCAGGTTTAGCCAGCTTCCTTGATTCCTGGCAAAAAGTCGGCCCGGAGGAAGCACATAAGCGTGCAAAACGTTATCTGACGGCAATGCCAGCCTGGGCTCATAAAGCGGAGAGTGATTTGAGCTGATTATCTATACTCCCTCTGAATCTATTCAGGAGATCCGATGTTTTCTTACATTATGCTGGGAACCAACGACCTGCCACGCGCCATTACATTCTAAGATCCGCTGATGGAGATGCTGGGGTATCCACGTGCAGGACGTAATGAAGAGGGAGCGTCCTGCAACAAAGTGGTGCGATAACAGTTACCGCGTTTTATTCATCCTCATTATTTCAACCATAATCACTGGTCTCTCCAGCCCGTAACTTTCACAAACGTTGAGCGCTTTTATTCCACTCGGCTCACATAATTTTTTATTTGTTCAGCTTTGCGCGTCTTCACGTGAACGTTCTCACAATTATTCGACCAGTCTGCGCCTATAAAACGCTCAACGAGTGATTGTCTTACGGTCTACGGAGATAGCTATGTCATTTTCTGTGCAGGAAACCCTGTTCTCGCTTTTGCAGCACAATGCGATTTCAGGACACGAAAACGCTGTCGCTGACGTCATGCTGTGCGAATTCAGGCGTCAGGCAAAAGAGGTCTGGCGAGACAGGCTTGGGAATGTCGTCGCGCGCTACGGTAGTGATAAACCCGATGCGCTGCGACTGATGATTTTTGCGCATATGGATGAAGTCGGTTTTATGGTGCGCAAAATAGAGCCGTCTGGATTTTTACGCTTTGAACGCGTAGGCGGTCCTGCGCAGGTCACTATGGCAGGTTCCATCGTCACCCTCACCGGGGACAAAGGGCCAGTCATGGGGTGTATCGGCATTAAGTCCTACCACTTTGCCAAAGGCGACGAGCGCACGCAGTCACCTTCTGTCGACAAACTGTGGATTGATATTGGTGCCAAAGACAAAGACGACGCTATACGGATGGGCATTCAGGTCGGTACGCCTGTCACTCTGTATAACCCGCCGCAACTCCTGGCAAACGATCTGGTGTGCAGTAAAGCACTAGACGATCGTCTGGGCTGTACTGCCCTGCTCGGTGTAGCGGATGCTATCAGTACTACGGAGCTTGATATCGCCGTTTATCTGGTGGCTTCGGTACAGGAAGAATTTAATATCCGCGGCATTGTTCCCGTATTACGCCGTGTAAAACCTGACCTGGCGATTGGTATTGATATCACTCCATCGTGTGACACCCCTGATTTACACGATTATTCCGAGGTCAGGATTAATCAGGGCGTTGGGATCACCTGCCTGAACTACCATGGTCGGGGAACGCTGGCCGGATTAATCACGCCTCCTCGCCTGATACGGATGTTGGAACAGACGGCTCTTGAACACAACATTCCGGTGCAGCGAGAAGTGGCTCCCGGCGTGATAACAGAAACCGGTTATATCCAGGTTGAGCAGGATGGTATTCCCTGCGCCAGTCTCTCTATTCCTTGTCGCTATACCCATTCTCCGGCGGAGGTTGCCAGCCTGCGTGATTTGACTGATTGCATCCGCCTATTGACCGCTCTGGCAGGTATGTCAGCAGCACATTTCCCCGTTGAGCCTGATTCAGGCACTACACAAGAGGCACATCCATTATGAAAAAGATCCTTGTGGCATGCGGTACCGGCATGTCGACTTCAACCATGATTGCACACAAGCTGCAAGAGTTCCTGACTGAACAGGGCATTTCAGCCACTACCGCCCAATGCTGTCTGAATGAGATCCCTCTTAACTGTAACGGTATGGACCTTATTGTAACCTCCATGCGAACCAACAGTGATTACGGCATCCCTACGCTTAATGGCGCCGCCCTGCTCACAGGGATCAACGACGACGCGTTAAAACAACAAATCAAGGCTCTGTTAACTCAATAAAAGGAGGCATTATGTTTGATTACATCCTGTCTCTCGGCGGTACCGTTTTCGTCCCTATCATCATGATCGTGATTGGCCTTATCTTCCGCATCCCCTGGCTGCAGGCGATTAAGGCAGGGGTAACGGTTGGGATTGGTTTTGTCGGTATGGGACTGGTGATCGTCATGGCGATCGACAGCCTCAGTCCCCCTATCAAAGTGATGATTGAGCGTTTCGGCCTGGCCCTGCATGTCTTTGACGTTGGCGCAGGCCCTGCCTCCGGCGTTGGTTATGCGACAGCCATTGGCGCCATGATTATCCCAGTTATTTTTCTTCTCAATGTCACCATGCTGGTCACCCGTCTGACCAAAACGATGAACGTCGATATTTACAATTACTGGCACTACGCCATTACGGGTACGGTGGTCCAGCTTATGACCGGTAGCCTGATTTATGGTGTGCTGGGGGCAATCTGCCATGCGGCGCTATCGTTAAAAATGGCCGACTGGACGGCAAAACGGGTACAGAACATCGTCGGGCTGGAAGGTATTTCGATACCGCAAGGCTACGGTTCCAGTTCAGTACCGCTTTTCGTTCTACTTGATGCTATCTATGAAAAAATCCCTTTCATGAAGGGACGCAATATCGATGCTCAGGAGATCCAGAAACGCTACGGCATGGTCGGCGATCCGGTGATTATCGGCGTAGTGCTCGGTCTGATTTTTGGCCTGGCGGCTGGTGAAGGCTTTAAAGGTTGCGCCAGTCTGATGATTACCGTTGCGGCAATCATGGTGCTGTTCCCGCGCATGATCCGCCTGATTGTTGAGGGCCTGATGCCCATCTCCGACGGTGCAAGAAAGTTCTTCCAGAAATATTTCAAAGGACGTGAAGTGTATATCGGTCTGGATACTGCTGTGACGCTGGGGCATCCAACCACCATTGCTGTCGGTCTGCTACTGATACCCATTATGTTAATTCTGGCCAGCATTTTACCGGGCAACAAAGTGTTACCCCTCGCAGACCTGCCGGTAGCACCGTTCTTTATCTGTATGGCTACGGTTATCCACCGCGGAGACCTGGTCAGGACGTTGATAAGCGGGGTCATCGTGATGATTACCGTCCTGCTGATCGCCACCCAGTTCGCGCCTTACTTCACTGAAATGGCGCTCAAAGGCGGTTTCAGTTTTGCCGGTGAAAGTGCGCAAATCTCAGCGTTGTCCGTGGGCAATATGTTCGGTTGGTCGATTTCTGAATTGATGTCGCTTGGGATTATTGGCGTTGTCGTGGCGGTCGGTATTGTCGCCAGCGTCGTGCTGTTCTTACGTAAACGTGAATTATCGGAATAAGGAGTACTTTCAATGAGTTGGCTGAAAGAGGTTATTGGGACGGAAAAAGCGGTCATCGCCATGTGCCATCTACGTGCATTGCCCGGCGACCCGAGTTTTGATGCGCAGTTGGGGATGAACTGGGTTATCGACAAAGCCTGGGACGATCTGATGGCGCTCCAAAATGGTGGGGTGGATGCAGTCATGTTCTCCAACGAGTTTAGTCTTCCCTATCTCACGAAGGTGCGTCCGGAAACCACTGCGGCAATGGCACGAATCATCGGGCAATTAATGAGCGATATCCGCATCCCGTTTGGCGTGAATGTTCTGTGGGATCCGGTCGCCTCATTCGACCTGGCGATGGCTACCGGCGCTAAGTTTATCCGCGAGATATTTACCGGTGCCTATGCCAGCGACTTTGGCGTCTGGGACACTAACGTCGGTGAGACCATCCGTCATCAACACCGGATTGGTGCAGGCGAAGTGAAAACCTTGTTCAATATCGTCCCAGAGGCCGCCGTGTATCTGGGCAATCGCGATATCTGTTCTATTGCTAAATCGACAGTATTTAACAACCATCCTGATGCGCTCTGTGTTTCTGGCCTGACCGCCGGGACGCGTACAGACAGCGCGCTGTTAAAACGGGTCAAAGAAACGGTGCCTGACACCGTCGTGTTGGCCAACACGGGCGTCTGCCTGGAAAACGTGGAGGAACAACTCAGTATCGCCGATGGCTGTGTGACCGCAACCACCTTTAAAAAGGACGGCGTTTTTGCCAATTTCGTTGACCAGGCGCGAGTCAGTCAGTTTATGGAGAAAGTGCATCATATACGCCGATAAGATGGGGATAAGCAGAGCGCTTATCCCCGGCAAAGAGCAATAACCCTTCTGCGATCCCTGCCGCCTTCGTCAAAAGTATCGACGGGGATCGCTACCAGATTAACCCGAATCGGCATGGAGTCAACGACGGATGATTAACGATATTAAATGGGTACAGGCACAACGTGAAGCCACCGACTGGCGTCAGGCCGTGGAAATCGCCACCCGCCCGCTGGTAGCCTATGGTGCCGCGCAGCCATGCTACGTTAATGGGATCATCGAAAATACCCTTAACTGGGGGCCTTATTATCTGATAGCCCCAGGAATCGCCTTGCCTCACGCCCGACCAGAGCAAGGCGCAAACTATAATCAGGTCAGTATCACCACGCTACGCACCCCGGTCGCCTTTGGTAACGAGGAGTGCGACCCCGTCTGGCTACTTCTCTGCGTCAGCGCCACGGATGCCAACGCACATATTTTGACCATTCAGCGCATCAGCCAGTTTATTGATTCGCCACAACGCTTAGCGGCAGTGGGAAATGCCAGCACAGACGATGCACTGTTTGCGCTGGTATCAGGTTAACGGAGGCGCTTATGATCCTGCACCCTTCTCTCGCCAGCGCAAATCCTCTGCACTATGGTCGTGAGCTGACGGCATTGGACAATCTGGATTTTGGAAGCCTGCATCTGGATATTGAGGACAGCAGCTTCATTAACAACATTACGTTTGGGATGAAAACGGTGCAGGCCGTCGCCAGACAGACGCCTCATCCCTTGTCCTTTCATTTCATGGTTGCCCGGCCACAGCGCTGGTTTAACGCGCTGGCTGAAATCAGACCCGCGTGGATCTTCGTTCATGCAGAAACGCTGGACTATCCTTCGGAAACGTTAACTGAGATCCGCCATACCGGCGCACGAGCCGGACTGGTATTTAATCCGGCAACCCCGATCGACGCCTGGCGATATCTGGCGTCTGAGCTGGACGGAGTGATGGTGATGACCAGTGAGCCCGATGGGCAGGGACAGCGGTTTATTCCCTCCATGTGCGAGAAAATCCAAAAAGTACGCACGGCTTTTCCTCAGACCGAGTGCTGGGCCGACGGTGGAATTACGTTGGCAGCTGCACAGCAACTGGCAGCAGCCGGGGCGCAACATATGGTGATTGGGCGCGCCCTGTTCTCTTCATCTGACTATCGCGCGACCTTAGCTCAATTCGCCACCCTGTAAGAGGAGATTGTTTCTGATGAGCCAACAGAGACCTGACCGTATCAAACAGATGCTGCACTACCTGTGGCAACATCGTCACCTCTCCACACAGCAGGCCATGGAGCTTTTTGGCTATGCGGAAGCGACTGTCCGTCGTGATTTCCAGTATATTGCCAACCAGTATCCAGGCATGATCCGCGGTCACGGTTGCCTGGACTTCGACGACAGTACAGACGACAAAGAGTACGTCTTCGACGTGAAACGTACATTGCAATCTGTGGCGAAAAGAGAAATAGCTGCCCTTGCCCGAACAATGATCAAAGATGGCGACTGCTTTTTTCTCGACTCCGGCTCAACCTGCCTCGAACTGGCGAAATGCCTGGCCGATGCGCGGGTAAAGGTCATCTGCAACGACATTAAAATCGCCAATGAACTGGGCTGTTTTCCCCATGTGGAAAGTTACATTATCGGAGGACTGATTCGCCCAGGTTATTTTTCGGTAGGAGAGAGTCTGGCGCTGGAGATGATCAATGCCTTTTCCGTAGAACGTGCGTTTATCTCCTGCGATGCGCTGTCGCTGGAGACGGGGATCACCAATGCCACCATGTTTGAGGTCGGGGTGAAAACACGGATTATTCAACGCTCGCGTGAAGTTATTCTCATGGCCGATCACTCAAAATTTGATGCCGTTGAGCCGCATGCTGTAGCAACACTATCATGTATTAAAACGATCATCAGTGACAGCGGGTTACCTGAGACTATTGCACAGCGTTATCAGCGAGCCGGATGTCAGTTGTTTTTACCTCATTCAATAAAGTGATAAGTAAGTTCGTTCGAGAGGGATTTCAAGCAAAAATAATCAATGGCACCCAATAGAAAATATTGGCGATGCGCTCGAACGAATAAAGAAGCCCTATGCGCAATCCACACGCTACGATGTTGCAACAACACGCCATCTACTTTTTATTCTCATTCACTAAATGTGGTTGTTCTGGATTCATTATTCAAAGTGTGTACAAGATCACATTTAATCACTTCATTACGGTTCAGCATGCTGAACAAAGCATATTTTCCACTATGTAATGCCGATACCATTTATTCCATGAGCAAGAAGGAGCCATTATGGTTCGCAAAGGGTGTAATTCATTAGTCCGTGCTGAAAAAATATTAACCCACATTGCATGGGTTGGTATGGCAAGTTATATGGAGTTATTAAATAAATTCCAGTACCCCAAAAGCAGCCTGCTTAATTTATTGAATGTAATGGTGGAGTGTGGTTTCTTAATTAAAAACAAAAACGGCTACTATTCACTGGGAATAAAAAACTACGAATTGGGTTGTCAGGCGTTACACCGTCAAAATATATTTGAGGTGACTAAGCGGCCAATGCAGGAGTTGTCGCTGAAAAGTGGACTGGTTTGTCATCTTGGGGCGATGGAGAGCATTTCGGCTATCTATCTCGACAAGATCGAAAGTCCGGACTCTGTACCGACGAGCAAAAGCTGGATTGGCAAAAAACTTGAGTTGCATATTACCGCGTTGGGTAAGGCATTATTAGCCTGGAAGACACGAGAAGAACTGGATTATTTTTTAGAAGCACTCACGTTAACTCCACATACGCGCAATACATTTACCGATAAAAAATTGTTTCTGGAAGAATTACAAAAAACACGCCTTCGGGGATGGGCCATAGACAACGAAGAATCAACCTATGGGGCGGTATGTTTAAGTATGCCGGTATTCAATATGTATAACAGAGTTAACTATGCAATCTCACTTTCTGGCGATCCGGTAGTTTATTCAGGAAATAAGATAGACAGCTATCTGGAATTGCTCCGGAAATGCGCTGAGCAAATATCATATGGGCTGGGATACAGAAACGAAAATGAGCATTTACGAAAAGGAAACTGAGGTAATGAAAAAATTCAGCGGCATTATTCCACCGGTATCCAGCACGTTTCATCGTGACGGAACCCTTGATAAAAAGGCAATGCGCGAAGTTGCCGACTTCCTGATTAATAAAGGGGTCGACGGGCTGTTTTATCTGGGTACCGGTGGTGAATTTAGCCAAATGAATACAGCCCAGCGCATGGCGCTCGCCGAAGAAGCTGTAACCATTGTCGACGGGCGAGTGCCGGTATTGATTGGCGTCGGTTCCCCTTCCACTGACGAAGCGGTCAAACTGGCGCAGCATGCGCAAGCCTACGGCGCTGATGGTATCGTCGCCATCAACCCCTACTACTGGAAAGTCGCACCACGAAATCTTGACGACTATTACCAGCAGATCGCCCGTAGCGTCACCCTACCGGTGATCCTGTACAACTTTCCGGATCTGACGGGTCAGGACTTAACCCCGGAAACCGTGACGCGTTTGGCTCTGCAAAACGAGAATATCGTTGGCATCAAAGACACCATCGACAGCGTTGGTCACTTGCGTACGATGATCAACACAGTTAAGTCGGTACGCCCGTCGTTTTCGGTATTCTGCGGTTACGATGATCATTTGCTGAATACGATGCTGCTGGGCGGCGACGGTGCGATAACCGCCAGCGCTAACTTTGCTCCGGAACTCTCCGTCGGCATCTACCGCGCCTGGCGTGAAGGCGATCTGGCGACCGCTGCGACGCTGAATAAAAAACTACTACAACTGCCCGCTATTTACGCCCTCGAAACACCGTTTGTCTCACTGATCAAATACAGCATGCAGTGTGTCGGGCTGCCTGTAGAGACATATTGCTTACCACCGATTCTTGAAGCATCAGAAGAAGCAAAAGATAAAGTCCACGTGCTGCTTACCGCGCAGGGCATTTTACCAGTCTGAGGAGAAACTCATGTCTGTTCGCAATATTTTTGCTGACGAGAGCCACGATATTTACACCGTCAGAACGCACGCCGATGGCCCGGACGGCGAACTCCCATTAACCGCAGAGATGCTTATCAACCGCCCGAGCGGGGATCTGTTCGGTATGACCATGAATGCCGGAATGGGTTGGTCTCCGGACGAGCTGGATCGGGACGGTATTTTACTGCTCAGTACACTCGGTGGCTTACGCGGCGCAGACGGTAAACCCGTGGCGCTGGCGCTGCACCAGGGGCATTACGAACTGGACATCCAGATGAAAGCGGCGGCCGAGGTTATTAAAGCCAACCATGCCCTGCCCTATGCCGTGTACGTCTCCGATCCTTGTGACGGGCGTACTCAGGGTACAACGGGGATGTTTGATTCGCTACCATACCGAAATGACGCATCGATGGTAATGCGCCGCCTTATTCGCTCTCTGCCCGACGCGAAAGCAGTTATTGGTGTGGCGAGTTGCGATAAGGGGCTTCCGGCCACCATGATGGCACTCGCCGCGCAGCACAACATCGCAACCGTGCTGGTCCCCGGCGGCGCGACGCTGCCCGCAAAGGATGGAGAAGACAACGGCAAGGTGCAAACCATTGGCGCACGCTTCGCCAATGGCGAATTATCTCTACAGGACGCACGCCGTGCGGGCTGTAAAGCCTGTGCCTCTTCCGGCGGCGGCTGTCAATTTTTGGGCACTGCCGGGACATCTCAGGTGGTGGCCGAAGGATTGGGGCTGGCAATCCCACATTCAGCCCTGGCCCCTTCCGGTGAGCCTGTGTGGCGGGAGATCGCCAGAGCTTCCGCGCGAGCTGCGCTGAACCTGAGTCAAAAAGGCATCACCACCCGGGAAATTCTCACCGATAAAGCGATAGAGAATGCGATGACGGTCCATGCCGCGTTCGGTGGTTCAACAAACCTGCTGTTACACATCCCGGCAATTGCTCACCAGGCAGGTTGCCATATCCCGACCGTTGATGACTGGATCCGCATCAACAAGCGCGTGCCCCGACTGGTGAGCGTACTGCCTAATGGCCCGGTTTATCATCCAACGGTCAATGCCTTTATGGCAGGTGGTGTGCCGGAAGTCATGTTGCATCTGCGCAGCCTCGGATTGTTGCATGAAGACGTTATGACGGTTACCGGCAGCACGCTGAAAGAAAACCTCGACTGGTGGGAGCACTCCGAACGGCGTCAGCGGTTCAAGCAACTCCTGCTCGATCAGGAACAAATCAACGCTGACGAAGTGATCATGTCTCCGCAGCAAGCAAAAGCGCGCGGATTAACCTCAACTATCACCTTCCCGGTGGGCAATATTGCGCCAGAAGGTTCGGTGATCAAATCCACCGCCATTGACCCCTCGATGATTGATGAGCAAGGTATCTATTACCATAAAGGTGTGGCGAAGGTTTATCTGTCCGAGAAAAGTGCGATTTACGATATCAAACATGACAAGATCAAGGCGGGCGATATTCTGGTCATTATTGGCGTTGGACCTTCAGGTACAGGGATGGAAGAAACCTACCAGGTTACCAGTGCCCTGAAGCATCTGTCATACGGTAAGCATGTTTCGTTAATCACCGATGCACGTTTCTCGGGCGTTTCTACTGGCGCGTGCATCGGCCATGTGGGGCCAGAAGCGCTGGCCGGAGGCCCCATCGGTAAATTACGCACCGGGGATGTAATTGAAATTAAAATTGATTGTCGCGAGCTTCACGGCGAAGTCAATTTCCTCGGAACCCGTAGCGATGAACAATTACCTTCACAGGAGGAGGCAACTGCAATATTAAATGCCAGACCCAGCCATCAGGATTTACTTCCCGATCCTGAATTGCCAGATGATACCCAGCTATGGGCAATGCTTCAGGCCGTGAGTGGCGGGACATGGACCGGTTGTATTTATGATGTAAACAAAATTGGCGCGGCTTTGCGCGATTTTATGAATAAAAACTGAAAGCATAAATAAAAACATCCAGACACCTGAATTATCCGACTCTGCATCATTCGTTATTTGCTCAGTCGGATAATGATAGGTCGCTACCCTGTTATGAGAGGACGTTATGCCACTAATTATCGTTGTGGCAGGGATTGCTTTACTCCTGCTTTTAACCATAAAAATTAAGCTTAATACGTTTGTTTCGTTAATTATTGTCTCGATTGCTGTCGCCATCGCCAGTGGTATGGATTTGAGTAAAGTCGTCACCTCAGTCGAATCCGGACTTGGCGGTACGCTGGGCCATATTGGTTTGATATTTGGCTTCGGTGTTATGCTCGGTCGCTTGCTGGCCGATGCGGGTGGTGCGCAGCGAATAGCGCTGACCATGCTGAATTATTTCGGGAAAAATAAACTTGACTGGGCAGTGGTCTGTTCGGCGTTTATTGTCGGTATCGCACTTTTTTTCGAAGTCGGTTTAATTCTTCTGGTACCTATTTTATTCGCTATTGCCCGTGAAGCAAAAATATCACCGATGTTTATGTGTGTGCCGATGCTTTCTGGTTTGCTGGTCGCACACGGTTTTTTGCCGCCGCACCCCGGCCCGACTGTTATCGCCAGGGAATATGGCGCTGATGTAGGATTGGTACTGATATACGGTATCATTGTCGGCATTCCAACCTTTATTCTTTGCGGCCCGGTATTGAATAAATTCTGCCAGCGCATTATTCCGGACGCCTTTAAAAAAGAGGGGAATATAGCCTCTCTCGGCGCGACCCGCCGATTCAGCGAAAGCGAAATGCCAGGCTTTGGGATCAGTTTTCTCACGGCAATGCTGCCGGTGATCCTGATGGCGGTTGTCACCATCATCCAGATGACTCATGCCAAAAGTGCCGCGGATTCAGGCTTATTTTACAACGTGATACTGTTCTTAGGTAATTCGACGATCGCCATGCTGATTTCACTGCTGTTCGCGATCTATACCATGGGCCTGGGGCGCGGGAAAACAATCCCTGACCTGATGGATTCTTGCGGAAAAGCTATCGCGGGTATTGCCGGTCTGCTGCTGATTATCGGTGGTGGTGGTGCATTCAAGCAAGTTCTCATCGACTCTGGCGTTGGTCAGTATATTTCCACCCTGGTTTCGGGTATGGATATTAACCCGATCCTGATGGCCTGGGGCGTGGCCGCATTCCTGCGTATTTGTCTGGGTTCAGCCACCGTCGCGGCGATCTCTACCGCCGGTCTGGTCATCCCATTGTTGGCAGTACATCCCAATACCAACCTGGCCTTGATTACGCTGGCTACCGGTGCCGGATCCTGTATTTGTTCTCACGTTAACGATGCCAGTTTCTGGATGATTAAAGACTTTTTTGGCCTGACCACCAAAGAAACGCTGTTATCCTGGACGCTGATGTCCACACTCTTATCCATCAGTGGGCTGATTTTTATTCTGCTCGCCAGCTTAGTTTTATAATCGGGTTCTTGCCAGTGAGCCAACCTGTTGTTCACTGTCCCCCATAATTTAGTGAGTGATGGCAACCGTCTGCACGGTGACGAATCGCTGGCGATCAAAAAGGGGCGATATTGAACCGTCGATTATGCTTGATGGGTGTACTCTCAGTAATACTGTAAAGCCGGAGCATGTCTCCGGCTTTACAGTATGGGGGAACAGCGGGCGATCGCTCAAATGGTATGCTGGTTTATTTCATGTAAAAGAATAAAATATCTGTATAAAATCATGCCACTGGCAATCTGCATCAACTCTCCGGGTAAACAGGGTTAAGATGAGCATTTCCCCGGTTTAATACAGGTATACAAAAGTGGATAGAGATCAAACAAACAGCAGCCTGTTCAATGATGATCCCGTACTTCATGCAACATGGCTGTACTATCAGGAAGGCAAAAGCCAGACTGAAGTTGCAGCTATCATGGGGGTGTCCCGCGTCACGGTTGTCAAATACCTGCAAACAGCCCGGGAAAATGGACTGGTTCATATCAACCTGGATGTGAATGTCTTTGGCTCTATCGACGCTGCTTTGCAAATTCGCGATAAATTCAATCTCCAGAGAGTGATCATCGTGCCGGATGGCGAACATGCCGGAAAACGTGATGATACAAAGCTGATGCGGACTCGCCTTTCACGTGCCGGTGGCATGTATCTGAATCAGGTGATTGAGAATGGTGATGTGCTGGGGGTTGCCTGGGGAAGAACAATCCATCAGATGAGCAAAACCATGACGCCGAAGTCATGTAAAAATGTCACCGTTATACAGATGCTCGGTTCCATGCCATCTCAGCCAGACCTGACGATCATTGAATCCTCATCGCAAATCGCCTACAAGCTTTCAGGCCGTATCGCCTCGCTGCACGTGCCCGCCGTGGTATCAAGCGCCAGACTGGCCATGGAGTTACAGGCAGAGCCTATTATTCGATCGAATTTTGACGTTCTGACTCGCTGTACGAAAGCCTTCTTTGTCGTGGGTAACGCGCTTGATGAAAATCCCCTGATTCGGGTGGGCGTGCTGAATAAGAAGGAAATGCAGACGTATCGGGATTTAGGCGCAGTAGGTGTCATTTGTGGTCGCTTCTATGACAAGGAAGGGATGCCCGTCGTGGCTGATGTTGACCAGCGCATTCTGGGAATCAGTCTGGCTCAGCTAAGGCAGATTGAACGGAAGATCTTCCTTGCTGGTGGGGAAAGAGGCTATGACGCAACGTTGGGTGCCCTGCTGGGAGGATATGTCACGGACCTGATTGTTGATGAAGGAACGGCAGAGTTTTTGCTGGCGTGTGAATTACCACACTAAAAGAATGAACAACTGCCCCATGTGGATATGGGGCAGGATTTTATTGATTAGCGGCGATAATAAGAACAATACCCACAATGTATGAAATAAACATGGTCAGCAGCAGTTTATTGGTTCCGGCTGGCGCACTGGCAAATTCTCTCCAGATGAAGACTCCCCAGATCACGGCAATCATTGTGGCCCCCTGTCCCAGACCGTAGGAAATGGCATACCCCGCCTGACCAGACGCAATCAGACTGAATGCCAGACCGACACACCAAATCATACCGCCCAGCCAGCCGCAAACATGATCCCGTAAACTCCCGGAAAAATACATTTTCCCGTTGACCGGTTCTCCTGAAATAGGTTTTTTCATGACCAGCGTGTTAAGGACAAAGTTCGACAAAAACAGCCCCACGGCAAACAGAACAAGTGCTGAGTAAGGCGTCATCAGACCGCTGGCAGGCTGGCTGAAATTGTCAGACATGGAGTCCGCCAGGAAGCGGAAAAACCATCCCATGATGATACCCGCCAGAATGGCAGTAATGAGACCTTTATTACGGCGAGATTTATCCGCCTCCTGCGTGACACGACCATAGGCTATCGCGGTAAAAATAATGGCGATCACAACGCAGGCGACACCGAGGAACAGAATTAGCGGATCGCCCTGCGGATTGCCGATATAGGTGGTGATCACACCCAGAGGCAGTGCCAGCCCCACACCCACAGGAAAAGCTACCGCCATACCGGCAAGATTAATAGAAGCGACCAGAAGAATATTGGAAATATTGAAGATAATCCCTGCCAGTATTGCCGACATCAGACTACTGCTGCTCGCCTGCTGAATATCAGGTATAAAACTGCGACCGGCTTCGCCCATAGAACCCCGCGTGAAGGCAAATAACAAAGAACACAGCAATAATCCAATTGAATAATCCCAATAGAATAGAGGGAACTCCCATTTTTTATTGCTGACAAGTTTGGTTGTATTCGCCCATGAACCCCAGCAAATCATGGTAATAAAACACATTATTATGGCGACAGCATACGATTCCACGATAAACATAAATAACTCCTTGTGGTAGTTATAATCAATCGTTGTGTACAGAGGGAATAGCAGCCATTCTGCGAATGGCTGTCATATGTTATTAATTAAAATAAAGCTGTAATTACGCTTTCAAACCATACGTTTTGAATTTTTCAAGGACGATGGTCATTTCGGCTTCAGACAGCACGGGAACATCGTGATGTAATCCGCCACATTTGATGTATAAATCAGCCAGCGTCTCGGTTTCACCCGCCAGCCACAACGTCTTTTCCAGCGTGACGTCCATGGCCAGCATACCGTGGTGCTGCATCAGCAAGGACTTACTTTCTCTGATCCCTTTAGATACACCGTCGGCCAGTTCAGGACTGCCAAAGGTATAATAGGGAATACAGGGAATATGATCCGTCCCCGATACCGCCACCATATAATGTGAGCAGTGTCTGCCAGATGGTGACGGGAGACGGGCAGCACGATACCTCCCGTACATGCGTGTCGGGTAATGTTTTCATACTGAAGATTTTCCTGATATGCAGAGATAAAAAATGGGACAGTGGCGTGGTGAAAACACCAGGCCGGAGTAGAGGGTTATTCCGGTGGTTTACTTTTTCGTTTCGGGCGTCGGATAAACAGCCAGATAAACGTAACCACAGGAGCCGAGGATGTCGGCTTCACAGGTCAGCCCCTTCGCATACAGTGTCACGGTATGCTGATGGCGGGGATTCAGTTCACCGCTGGTGAGCATGAGCTCCAGTTGTTTCATCAGCAGCGGAAAGGCCTAGTCCAGAGGGTACACATTCGCATCTCTGAACCGGCCTCTGATACCGGCACGGTCGGCAAGGTAATGCAACCGGTTACCCTCCTGCACCAGACGGGCGCCGAAACAGGGCGTCACTGTGCAGGGTAGTCCCCACCAGGGATGGTCGTGATTGTCATCGGGATGCGTTGTCCCGGAGAGTGTGTCTGACACGATAAAATCCTCATAGAAAATCGGTGAATGATAGTTTAACGATGACGGGTCAGCCGGCGCGCAGACCGGCTTCGGTAAAGGTGTATTCGTTGATGAGCAGGACCTCATCCACAGCGGCGTCTGAGCTCAGCCAGTCGTACTCGTTTTCCGGGTGACGGAACATCAGTTCAGGGTGACGCTCATCAGCCGGACATACGGGCCAAAACTGTCCTTACGGCGTTCTGCAAATACAGCCAGCACACCGGGAATATCCTGCACTTCACGACCGGTATACGCTTCAGCACTGCCGTGCCAGCGGTATTTGCCGGTACAGAACGGAAAAAGACGGGATGTCGGATGTTGTTGGTGAATACGCATGGCTTCACCACGGGTGATGATTTTCATGGTGTGATACCTCTGAAGACAGAAGATAAAAGTGAAAACAGGTGTGATGTGGTGGTGACGGTGACGGGTTAAAGCAGACCGTGTTCCGCAAAGGAGAAAACCTGGCTGCCACCGACTATCAGATGGTCCGGTACCCGGATATCCACCAGGCCCAGTGCCTGTACCAGACGTTCCGTGATAAGGCGGTCTGCCTTGCTGGGTGTGACTTCACCGGACGGGTGATTGTGTGCCAGCACCACGGCAGCGGCATTGTGGTGCAGGGCGCGTTTAATCACCTCCCGGGGATGGACTTCCGTGCGGTTGATGGTGCCGGTGAAGAGGGTTTCACCGGCAATCAGCTGATTCTGGTTATTCAGATACAGCACCCGGAATTCTTCACGCTCCAGTCCCGCCATGTTCAGAATCAGCCATTCCCGTGCCGCACGGGTGGAGGTGAAGGCCACGCCGGGTTCATGAAGATGGCGGTCCAGGGTTTTCAGGGCCCGCAGAATGAGACTGCGCTCGCCGGGCGTCATCTCTCCGGGCAGAAAGGAAAGTTGTTGCATTGTGCTTCTCTCCATTCAGTCGATGATGCGCATAATGGCGCTGCATTCCGGATGCTGCAGGGCGTAATCCCGCAACCGGTAATAATGGACCGTCATGGCATAATTCTCCGTACGACAGGCATGATGGCTGTACGTCATCAGACAGGCGGCAATACCGGCGGCTTCCGGGCTCATTTCAGCGCGGTTACCGTTCATGGCATTGAACAGTACCCATGTTTCGTCATCATCGTCATCCGGTTCGGGTGCCATAAATGCCCCGCCGTTGTTCAGGGTATACAGATTCCAGATACCACCGCAGTAGTCTTCGCAAAGACGGTCCATCCAGCCGAAGACACGGGGCTCCAGGGTCACCCACTGTGGAATGAGGCCAAAATGCTGCGGCCAGAAGCTGATGCGCTGTTCATCAGGGACGAGGCTGGCAACAAACTGAGGCGGATTATTCTCTGGTGTTGTAGCTGAATAAATTGTGGGGGTATTCTGAGAAACGCTTTTCATGAGATAACTCCTTAAATAACAAATAAATGTGTGTTTTTCAGGAACGAAAGCTGAATGATTCCCTCACTCAGGGAAACGGCATCAGCGCATGCTCTCCAGCAGCGTTTCTGCCATCACCCACAACGCCCGGTTGAGCTTAATGTCGGTATCGATGCTGTGAATGGCCCGGGTATGGATACGTTTTCCTCTGGCACTGCGACCGGAAATCCCGCCTTTCAGCATATTTTCCTGGATGGTCTGATAAGCACTCCACAGGTCCTTACCGTAATCCTCCCGGCGTCGTGGCGTCAGAATGTCGGTAGTGGTGACGGGCTGATGTTCATCACCATAACGGTAAGTCAGCGCCGCCTGTGCCAGCGCCTGGCGTGCCGGTGGCGGCAGGACCAGCGACTGCATGGCATCACGCTTTTCCTCAATCCGGTCAAACACGCCCACCACTTCGTAAGCACCTTCAATCACCCTGTCCACCACGTTTCCCCGGTGGGGCACCCGGACTTCTCCCAGCGACTGACCGCAGACCAAGCCATTGGTGCAGATGGCACGAAAATATCCGGGTAACATCTGGTAGCTGGATGAACCGTCATGGGAGTTGAGCAGAATAATTTCAGGCACATGCTGACCGGTTATCTGTCCGGCCCGCCGCAGACGCAGCATATGTTTGGTATATTCCCGGCGGCTCTGGTCGCGCACACGGGTCTGGCAGGCGAAGAACGGCTGAAAGCCTTCCCGCTGCAGATTTTCCAGGACAGTGATGGTGGGAATGTACGCATACCGTTCACTGCGGGAGGTGTGCCGGTCTTCTCCAAAAATACTCGGGACGTGGTACATCAGTTCTTCGCGTGTCAGTGGGCGCTCCCGACGGATCTGATTTACATGACCAAAACGACTGGCTAATTGCATACTTTGCTCCTTATGAATGAATTAGCGGTATAAACGAAAAGGCCGCGTCTCCCGGAGAAGACGCGGCCTGATGGATGAAATGAAGACGTTTATTGCCTGAGAATTCCCTCACTGGCGAGATACGAATTTAGCTGTTTTCCGGCATCAGGTTCAAAATTCCAGCACCGCCAGCGTAGCTGCCCTTCGGCATTGCGGATAACCAGCCGGAAATGCGTTCCCTGGTCATCTTCAATAAGCACATTGCGGTAAGCTGTTGTGACGGCAACCGCCTGTTCGCGTGAGAAAGGGCCTTCGGGCAATAAAACAGGGTGGCAGTCCGACATACCGGCTATTTTCCGATAAATTCAACGCTGGCGCCGGTGGCATTACCGTCAGCACCAACCGTGACGGTCACTTTGTCGTACGCACGGTCTTCAGGATTGAATACTTCAAACTCAACCTTATTGCCTTTTACTTCGTAAGAGCCAAAATCAGCGGTTTCTGTTGTTTCCTCGTCATATTCCCGGGCGTATGCCTGCCGGGCAGCCTGCAGGACGGAATCTTTATTAATAGTGGTCGTCTGTTTCGGGGAAAAACCGGCAAGTGATGTGACAAATTTCGGACAGACCTTCAGCATATCACCGCGGGTGAATTCCATTCGTACACCAAATGCCTGTAAAACGGACACATCACGCTCTGCTATGGAGTGAACGGCTTTTTTGACCATTTCCGGCGCCTGTCCGATTTCCACCTCAACAGCCCTGAATCCCGTCTGCTGATTACACATTTGTGATGTGGGGATCAGGTTACCGTTAATACTGATACGGCTGCCCAGGAGCGTCTGTACGCCATTCGGGCATCCCTGCATCAGGCCGGTAATACCAATCGTGCCATTTTTCAGCATTACCAGCGCCTGACCATCTTCCGTCATGGTCTGACACCAGCCGTTTTTGACAGCCCAGTTGCCGGCGGAGGCGGAGAATGATGCCACAGTGAACAGCAGGGGAAAAAGAGCTCTGGTATTCATGACTGACCTCTGAAATGAACGTACGGTGTTATTGATAATGATGGAAGGTATGCAGTGACTGTTCAGGGAATGACGTAGCCGTATATTTAGTTTTCTGTTCAACATATTGTCTCCATACCTGTCGGGACGGCTTTGGCAGGCCGGCGATCACAGGTTAAAGGTGTTGATAAGTTTATGGATGAAAGAGAAATGTGGCAGGGCGGAGATAAAACGCTCTTCAGCGACCAGACTGTGGATGTGGCCTCTCCGTTCAAACCGTTCTGATGTCAGGCTGACTGATTTGATATCTGCCAGAGGAAAGACCTGCAGTTTTCCCTTCTGTAACGCGATCAGATACCAGCTACCGCTGTAATAAATGAGCCGGCAGGGCTCCAGTGACGGATACCATCGCTCAGTCATCAGAGAGATGTGGATACACTGTCTTATTGCCAGGATGAGTTGCGAGAAACACTCGGGGAACGTTGCAGTGATATCCGGCGCCGGTAGCCAGATAAGGCAGGGAGAGGGCTCCTGGTTGTCGGTAAGACAGGTTATCAGTCGTCCGTTCCGGAGCGGAAGTATCCGTGCGATCCCGGTATTCTGTATAAAAGAAAGCATTTCAGGGATCGCACCCGGGCTGCTCTGTCGTCTGAGGCTGTACCTGCCATTTCTGTACTCTAAATCCAGGTGAACCAGACGCTGATGAAAATCGCGCTGTAAAGTACGTTCTGTAACGCCAAATTCATCTGACAGTGTTTTTAGTGACAGAGATTCTCCGGCCATCAGTCGGCTGATAATGAGTGATAAGCGAACCGCCAGGCGATCATGCCGGGAACGATTATCAGACATAGATGTGCACTCCGTAAGAAAACATCTTTTATTTCATGATGTTATTATGCATCATGATGTTGAAAGGATGTGTCGCATCCGGATAATCAGGAATAAAATGCAGCAGAAAAAATATTCTTTTAATTATCTGATTTTTAAGCATGATTTCATAAAAAGAAGAATGCTCGTTAATGCAGCGACACATCCTGTCGGCGTGAGTGTGTCAGAACAGACGCTCCCACAGTGTGATCAGCAGGTGGATAATGCGGTCCCGGGCTTTACGCAGAAGCTGTAACATCCAGGCCGGAAAACTGAAACGGGCAACGGCGACGTCAAAACTTTTCCCGATGGTTTCACCAAAAGTCTGTTGTGCGTGTTTCTGGGCCTGTTCAGAGCGGTTTTCTCCCCGGATATGTGAATACACCGCGCTGGTTGCCTGTGGTGGCAGTGCGTGGATCATCAGCGACACAAACGCCGGAAGGTTCCAGCCGACAGGTGCAGCAACGGAGAGTACCGGAAATGATGAAGGGAACAGGGTTGCCACCCGGGCTGTCACCGTCGCCAGTGAGAGCGACTGCTGACGGGACGGGCATTTTTCTGTGGCATTCCATTCTTCAGCAGGAAACACGCGATCGGCATGGCTGAGAACAAACAGAAAACGCGAGGGATCTGCGCCTTCATTCAGTAAAAACTGATGCATGGCAATATCAGCAGCATACGCACGTTCATCAGCCCGCAGGATCCAGATAATCAGATCCAGTTCCGGTAGCAGCTGACGATAAAGTGTCCGGTATTCCTGATCATGCTGCGGTGTTTCACCAATGCCGGGCAGATCGACCAGCGTCATTCTGCGTTCACCGAACTGCAGGGTAAGACGATGAGCCTGGCGGGTGCAGCCGTTCAGAGGATGTGTGGCGCAGATACGGGACTGAAAAATGGCATTACACAGACTGCTTTTGCCTGTTCCGGATTTACCCATAATGCCAATCACGGGCTCGTAATGAATAACACTGTGGAGATGTTCAAGGATTTTCTGGCGAATTTCTTCAGGAAGAAACGTCAGATGTGATTTCACTTGTGCGGAGAGGGAAGAATGGCTGAATGACATACCGTTATCCTGTTGATTTCGCTGAACCGGATCACACTAATCCGGCTTATCATTCAGGTAATATGGACGTGAAAAAATCTGGAGTGACAGAGTGCGGGAGGTGAGATGACGGCACAACAAAGTGATGCGCTGCGTGAGATTGCTAATAAGGCCAGAGTTACCACCATTCTTCAGTGTAAGGCCTGGAAAGATACCCAGCGAATACTGAAGCGCAGCGGACTCGTGTGCAGAGAACGGTCAGAGCCGTTTGATCCGGAGAAACATTTTGACTGTTATACGGTGCGTTATCTGTACCTGCTTAACATAATGGCACTTGAGCTAAAGTCAGATACACGGATTAAGGTTGAGGTGGGGCAATGGTATCGCATGACGGGTAAACGTTTATCACTTAATGTCCCGCCTTTTATGCTGATCCCGCGTAATATCCGGAGAAAAGTGGACGGATTCAGACAATCCAGACAATCAGAAGATGAAGCAACCAAAAATCCGCCTCAACCGTTCACGGGCAGTTTGTATAAGGTTTTGAGCAGGGACAGCGATTCGGCTGAGCTGGACGCCTGGTTTGCTGAACCGCCGCTGACACGGCAGGAAGTGTGGGAGGGGAGGCGTGTTACAGATTTTGATCCATGGGCGCTGTCTTCGTTTATTTGCCGTTCAGAATCCCCGACGTTTGAACTTTTTTACCAGGAATATAAGCGACTGGGATTAAAATCTCTTTTTGTATCAGGGGTAATGTTTGAACAGTTTTTAACAGGGCTAAGTTTCAGAAAATATGGGGACTGGGTTGAATCTCAGTTACTGGAATCACTGGGAAATGTGATGTTTTTCATGCTGCTTTATGACATGGAAAATCTGGATAAGTTTATAAAAGAACTGATGGACATTAATGTTCAAAGTGAAGATTCGAAGGAAAAAGGGAAATCACGAAAAGAGAGAATGCTGGAGTATATCAACTCATATATCCGCAATGTTTATGGAAGATTCCTTTGTACGTCAAAAGAAAGGTACGAACAGCATAAACGCAAAAACAGCAGCAAAAAGAAAAACGGTTCTGGTGGAACTCATTAACGGGAATAATCCCCTGCTGTTTTCTGCATAAACAGACGATCAGCTGATAAGATGAGTTTATCCAGCATTTCAGCCTGCGTCAGATTATTCTTTTTTGCCATTTTCCGGAGTGCATTCCTGGCTTCCGGAGAAATCAGGGCACTTATCTGTACCCGGGAATCGGTTTTCTCATACCGGAACATTTTCTGGTATGAGCACTTCATGCGCCTGAGAAAATCATTCTGCTGATAAACTAATTCTTTTAACTTTTGAGGTTCAGTACCGACAGAATAGATTTTCATGAAGACACGGCGCACATAAGCTATTATGAACAGACGTGACTCCCCTGAAGCTTTAAATTCTGAAATATCAGGACAGTGACGTTCTTCGTCAGTGCAATGTTTTTGCAGATACGCCCATGCCCATTTGATATGTATCCGCCGGGAACCAAGCCATGTCATGGGGTTCACTTTTTCAGCATATGACCATAAAAAATGAACGACATACAAGAAGTCAGATACATTTTCTGTCCCGGTTAGCCTTATAAGCTCCTGTAGCCATTTTCTCGTCACACGAATCCTTGCCTGATGATTAGCTGGAGCTGCTTCTGTGGCAAACAGTCTGGCATACAGACAGGAAGTTCCGTAATCTGCATATTGCTCACCTGAGAGTCGGACAATACTGTCAGGAACATGATATATAAACATCCATACCCAGAATGCGGCTACAGGGTCTTTTTGCACCCACTCCGGAACAACGTCTCTGCCTGCATTATCAGCATTAACAGAAGGTGATTTATCGTTATGTCGGTAATATTCATATTCCATCCGACTAAAAACATGATCAGATTCATCTGGTGAATGCACAGACATGAACTCCCTGGGCATAAATGCACAACCAACTCTATAGAACTCTTTACCCCCCCTCTTATCACCTCTGTCAGTAAATTTCGCCTGAATCCCCTTTTATCCATACATCAGAAAAAATGCAATAACGTTCATGGACTCTTTTCTCTGATTTACATAAAAACACAGAAAATTACAATGTGATTAATATCGCGTTTTTTAAAAAATTATATTGACATCATGTTATTTCCTGTAGTTTGCAATAAAAAATTTTCTTAAAATATTTATATGAATATTTTTGATTCCTCAACATGCTGTCGTTATATAGAGTGTCTTCTCATCATTTATGGTTATTTCTCTCAATGCGCATACGCTCTGTCAGGGCATGTCTGTAGCTGCCATGATGGGGAATGAGAACTCAGCAAAAGGATTTTGGATGCAGTGAAGTTCTCCCGGAGACGGTTCTTCTGAGGTGGGGGTGGCATCATATCCTCTTACATAAGATGATGGCGTGCGCGGGAAAGCTTTCTTCTGTACTCAGGTTGTTGTTGGTTATCCCCGGTCGTCATTGTTTTCCTGACATTAAGATCCTGATTCCAGGATCTATAGCACAGTCGTTTCCTTGTGTGCTGTTATGCTTCTGCTCAGTTCAGAACAATTGCTTCATCCGGCATGGAGAATTCCGGTGAGTGAGGCAGTAAGAAATGACTGACATGAATGTTATATGTGAAGGGGCCGGAGAGACGTCATAATCAGTATGGCTGTCATTCTGGCTGGAAAATGCGATCACTTTCCGGGGTAAAAGACAACATGGAAGCTGACGAACGGGATGCTCCGGATGGTCTTTTCAGGGAGGCCTGGGTAAATAATTTCAGAGTAAATCTGTATGTTTTTTAAACAGTAAAGATCCATGCTGGCCGTGAAAAACTGAAATCAACACTCAGTCTGCATGGATGTCTGAAGATGTTGAGAATGTCGGGAATGGTACTATACACGTATTTTACTAAGTATTTTTACTAAGCATTTCAGTAAGTGTTATACACGTATTTTCTACTAAGTGTTTTACCAGACATACACGTATTTTCATAAACACTTCTACAAGTGTTTTCGTTAAGCATTGCTATACACATCCAGTTTAGTAAATCTTTACGTTAACTAAATCAGTTTAATGCTGCTGTAAAACCTTTCTGTTTAAGCAATCAATCTGCTATTCGATTTTACTGATGTTACGTTTAACCTTTCCTTAGATTTCGAGTTTCGACGTTAGCTTGAGAAAAGTATCTTTACGTAAAGCCCAGTGAATTAACTCAAATCCGATTGAGGTAACCTGATGCGATTTACTGTGAGTTTGCGATAACACTGTTAAATGGCTTATGGATGATTTTGTAACGGCGAGATTGATAAGGTGATTAACTGGCCCTGGTGTTTTTTCTCAGCGTAAGGTGATTATCTTCATCATAAGGCTCTTTTCAGAAAAAGTGTGATGATTGGTTGTGGTGTTTTGATTCAGATGAGGATCTGCCAATGATTATGATGTATTGTAAGAAATAACGCCTTCAGAATGTTGGAGCATGCACTTACACAAACTGTTTTTCTAAAATTAAGGGAACAGTTTAAAGAGTATAAACTGTTCATCTTCTTCAGGATTAAGCTACATTGTTGTTATGACTGACAGGATTGTTTTCTTCCCCTGACTCTGGGCTTAACAGTCCCTGGCGTTGTAGATATTCACTGACTGACATTCCAGAACTACGGATCCTGTCAGAGATTTTACGAAATTGATCCTTCCATTCTGCAGGTAATTTCTTAATTTGTCTGACTTTACAGGCTACACTGTACGGGGTTCGCCCTAGTTTCTCTGCCAGCCAGAAAAGGTGTTTACCAATTTCATCGTCCGGTACATCCTCCAGAACATCTCGCAATAAACTCTCGTCTGCCTCATTCCATGCCACACCAGCATTTGGGAAACGAGGATCGATCTCTCTTTCCTTCTTCTCCTTCTTACTTTGCTCTTTTCGGGATGATACAGATACGACAGAACGTTCTTTTACCGCTGTAATTGCCATAACTGCATTGAGCAGAGATCTGCGCTCCACATCGTTCAGCATTTTTCCTTCACAGATCAAATCATTCAGGATGTCAATGACTAGATTCAGACTTTCTTCTGTTAGCTTCATATTTCAGACCTTGAAGTATGTAGATAATCAGCACAATTACTAATGTGATAAATATCAGAAGATAATTTACAGGTAAACCGGAAAATACATCTGAAGAATAAAGGCCTCAGCTTAACGTTTCAGCCAGTTTGTGAGCTGATTGAGGTACGGCGATGACATTAACGGGAATTACTCCCCTATAGCTCTGAGCTTATTTTTCACCCTGGCAACATATGGTGGCTACTGCGCATGGTTTTGGAGTAGATATCTTACTACTCGTAGAATTGTGCTTACTGGTCAGGCCAGCGCACAGGCATTCCGTGCAATCAATAGAACACTGGTTTTTTAGTCTTCCGTTACCCATCAGGATGTTAGTGCAGATTCCGGTGTATTCGATCAGTTGTTCGGCGAATCAGCGATCGATCACGATGCGATTTCGTATGTTAGGGATGCTGGTATGATTACTCGCTGAAAAATAATGTGAAAAGGCAGTTTTTCTTTAGACATTTAGCTCATTCATGCTGTTGTTTTACGTTTTGCTGTCGTGTGCAGGATTATCTTTTCGTTACGGGACGATTCATTCCGTTTTAATCAGGAGCTATTGGCGTTGCTCATTGGTGGGATGCCGTAAAGTTTTACCGCGGCGATTAATGATGTGAAGTCAATCCAAATCAACGGAGATCTCTCATCATGAATCAACCAATACACAATGATTACTGGTTATCCCGTTTTGAAAGTATTCTCAACAGTGCCCTGGTGCAACACCGTGCCGTCTCGTTAATCCGGGTGGATTTACGTTTCCCTGAGCATATGCCTGTCACCATCATGGATCCCGATCCGGATTCAGCGGTGATTTCTCGTTTTTTCGAATCCCTGAAAGCCAAAATTCAGGCTTACCAGCGGAAAAAACGACGTACCAACAAGCGTGTGCGTGCAACCACCCTGCATTATTTCTGGTGTCGGGAGTTTGGCAAGGAAAAAGGCAGGAAACATTATCACGTGATATTACTGCTCAACAAAGATACCTGGTGCTCGCCAGGGGATTTCACCGTTCCTTCTTCGCTGGCGACGCTGATCCAACTGGCATGGTGTAGCGCTCTGCATCTTGAGCCCTGGCAGGGTAATGGACTGGTTCATTTTTCCAGGCGGACGCCTTTCCGTAAACCGGCATCATCTGATGCTCGCCCTTCTTCCGATGATACGCCTTTGTCGGGTGGATGTTCTGAAACCAGGAAGGCTTCAGACAAAAAGCCGGGTGAAGCCGCTGTTCTCTGGATCAAGCGTGGTGATGTGGAAGCGATGCAGAAAGCCATGGAGAGAGCCCGTTATCTCGTGAAGTATGAGACGAAGCAGCATGACGGTTCTGGTCAACGTAATTATGGTTGCAGCCGTGGAGCGGGGCGTCTACTGGATGGCAGGTGAACCCTGTAAAACGGCATCCGGTGCCAGAGTATATGTCACAGTAAGGGCGTGGTTGACGCCCTTAGCTCGTTTTCTGAAAAAGTCGTCCTGAAGTCATGCAATGTTTCCTGGTTTTCATGCATCCATCATTTGTCGCTGCGATGCCATCCAACGTTCTGTTGAGTGTGTAGATCGTTTACTGCATTCTTATCTGATTTGTCAGTGATTAATGCTTGAAGGTTTGGACACGCATTAATAGTATCCATCCATTTACCAGTACGGAACTTTTTCACAGTACTACCACTACTACCCGCAAATATCATATGGGAGGGTTTATTTGCCATCCTGTAAAGCATTGCATTTTGTAGTATTGTTGTCTTGAGTAATTGTGCACTACTCATTAAACAGATCTTCTGTACTGATGGATCTACTGTGGCGTTTAGGGGTTCTACTTGAAATGAAAATAATTTAGTTTTTTGTTGTGCCAGTGGTCCATCTGGAAATACAGTATATTGTTCACACCATTCAGATGGTTTAATCTTCGGTGGGGGTAATATTGATTTCAGACTCTGGTTCAGAATCTTCATCATCTTCTTCTGGCTGTTCTTCGTACTCATATGATCCTAATTCCCTTAGTTTCTCATCAATCCTTTCTTCTAGTTTTATCCGCAATGTATCCGCATCTTCACTTTCAAATAGTTCTACATAGATAGATGCCGGAATACTTCTTAGTACTCCGCGTAGTGCTGCAAAATAACCAGTTAGTGTTTGAGTTACATAATCAGTACTCAATACCTTTTCAGTACTGATATTTAATTCAATCTCAACTAAATCTGCTTCAAGTGATATCTTGCGTAATTTCTCTTTTTCAATCTGTTCTTTTACATCAGTATTTCGCAATGGTTGGATAATATTAATTAGTATCCATTGATCTATTTCTTTTTTACTTGCTTTCTTTGGGTGTGGCATTCCTCGTTTTGCCCATTCACGGCTTACAGTACTGTCATTAACTCCCATACGTTCTGCAATTTCGTTTGTTGTATATCTATCGTTCAATTTGTTTATCCAGGTTTTGTTTGTGTTATTTAAAATATTTAATATGCAAAAAAAATAGTTCGCGGCGAAACTTCCCGATTGTGTCTATTCAGAGGGAAGTACCTATAGTATTTATTAACCCTACCATGTTATACTGTTAGGGAATCGGATTTGTTGGAGTGTTTATGAATCAGAAGCTCATCCAAACAGTCATTTCTGAGTGTCATCGTATAGAAGAGGACGCTCTGTACTCTTCTAAATCTCATTATAATGTTTCTGATAGATGGGATAAGCTGAATCTGTGGTTCGGTGTACCATTAGCAATCTTAACCGCTTTGAGTGGTATTGCCGCAATCAAGAGTACAGCCAATGCTGTTGTAGCTATTTCCATAACTGCTACAATTCTAACTGCATTAAATACGTCTCTTAACCCAAGTAAGCGTGCTGCACTTCATAAATCAGCAGCAAATGAATATAATAAATTAAAGAATGAAGTTAGAATATTTAGGGAAATATTGACTTCTAATTTTGATTTTACTGATAAAACTTTGATTGAAAAACTTACGAGTTACTCTGATCGACGCAATCAACTTAATTCAAGTTCGCCAAATATTCCTCGGTGGGCTTATGAGAAAACTCAAAGAGATGTTAACCAAGGCTTTACTAAGTATAATATTGACAAGGAATAAACATGACAGTCAGTACCTATCTTGAGTCTATTAAAAGCAATGCTTATCAAAGAGATATTACAATAACGAATTCAATTGCAACCATAAAAAACAGACTGAATGGTTATTTTGCTGGTGAACTTGTTAGTCATTTTGTATTTGGCTCATATTCACGTAATACAATGCTTCCTCGTAGCTATGATCCTTCTTCTGATGTTGATTATATGGTTGTATTCAAAAATGTAATATATCAGCCTCAGACCTACCTAAACAAGCTAAGGGATTTTGTAAATTATTACTATCGTACATCTGAAATAAAGCAAAGCCACCCTACTATTCAATTGAACCTTAATCATATTACTTTCGAGCTTGTCCCTGCATCTCATAATATTTTATTTGGTTATCAAATCCCTTCCAACCAGGATTTTTTGAACCGTTGGATGAATACCGATCCCAATGCGTTCAATACTGATTTAACTAATTGCAATAAAAATAATAACAATTTAATTAAGCCTCTTATTCGCATAATGAAATATTGGAATGCCAATGCAGGTTATGTCTTTGAGTCGTATCAACTTGAAAAAGATATTGTTAGCTTTAACTATTTTTGGTGCTCTACCCTTAAAGAATATTTTTACTCTGCTGTAGAACAACTTTCAGGTTCCTATTATCTCGCACAATGGAAAAAAGATAAGATTCAGCATCTAAAAAATTCAGTTATGATGTCAAAATATTATGAGCAGTTAAACAATCATTTTGCCGCCGAAAATGAAATAAAGAAAATTTTACCCATAAAATAATCTTGCCCCCTTATATTACTAATTATAAGGGGGTACAGCTCATTGTCTTTGCTTGAATCCAAAAAATAATTCTCGATATTTTTACTTGTAAGAATTGAGTACAGTTGAAACATTCCACCGTCGTACAGCTAAATGAGATTGCTAAGATTGTATGACCCGCTCCTCTACCATCAGTATCAGGAGATTACATTCCCTTATCGCTAAAGATAGCAGTTTTGTGAGAAGAGATAGTTTCCAATTTCTAATTTATAAGCCAGTTAGTTGCTGGCTTATAATCATCATGATTTAACAGATACTAATGCCAGAATAGATGCTACTGCGGCAGCCAACGAAACTATAAGACTTAATGTAGGTATATATAATGCTGTAACTCTTCTAAACTTGTTCTCTTTGTCGTTATACTGAATAAAAAACATCTTAATTTTCAGTAAGCGGATTAAAATTAAATCTTTTAATGCGGCCTTGTGTAAAACACCTGTAACACGGTGATAATGAAGTAAATTCTTTACTGCTTTCTCTATTTTTTTTGGTGTTATGTGTTTAACGTTATATGAATGATGGACAATCAAGGAATCATGTGTTGCTAATGAATCATCTGAAGTAGACGGAAAAAGAATTATATGCACAGCCCCCGTCGCACTATATGTAATTGAAAGTGCGGCTCCTTTTTGCCAATGATGATTAAACTTTATGCTTTCGGTAGTTTTTTCCTGCCGCATATTTCCAGTCATACGATCAGCGATCTGAAATGTCAGGCAATCAAAACCATAACCATCTGGTTCATCTTGCATATCAATTATATTAAATCTTACATGCTCTCCTGATAATTGGGTTGATAGTATTTCTAATTGCTTTTTTATTTTAGGTTTGAATATAATCCAGTTTACATTAGAAATTAATCTTCTAAGTTCGTCTCTTTCAAACTTTGCTCTAAGCTCTTTCTTCCACTCCATTATCTCCCCCTAAGCCTCTTGCTACTATAGATTATTTAGATTCTATCGTACCATAATTGATAAACTTACCCTAGGTCGATAATCAATAGTATATGTATGTTCTATTTGGTGGTAAAGTGTTAATGCTACATGGTATAGGCTATAATGATGATTACTCATAAAATCAATTCTTATATCGATATTTTCAGTTTATTATCGCAGTTTGAGTATTCGTCCATGTATAAGTTTGCATAAAAAATAGCACACTGGTTAGAGTAAAATCATATTGAACATTGTGTTTGAATGCTCTATATTTTGGTGATGTTAACTTTTGAGATTGCAGAATGAAATTTGTCTCTGAAAGAATTGACCATGTAAAAATAGCTAATGGATATTGTGTAATATGTGGTAATTTTGGAAAATTAAAAAAAGACCATGTTCCCCCGCAATGTGCATCTAAACCTTCACCTATGTTACAAAAAACGATTTCTGAGTATTTCTCTAATACTCGAGTACCACCAATTAAAGCAAAAAGCGGGACAACTTTTCGTACCATTTGTCACAATTGTAACTCGAATATTTTAGGATCAATGGATGCAGAAATAGGCCGTGTTACAACTGAATTCATCGAAAAGTTAAATGATTATTTTAGTGGTAAGTTCTTTTACAAAAATTATATTTCATTAAAATTTGATGCGGATAAATTTCTAAGAGCAATGATTGGACACCTTCTGGCTGCAACTTCAGTAAAAGATTGTATGAAGCCTATTGTTGATAGTCCTTTTTATACTCCATTGAGAAATTTTGTATTAGGCAGGAATCCAGACATTGGGGCAACTCATAATATTTACTATTGGTTTTATCCATTCAGAAAACAAATTACTGCTCAGTCAGTTACATTCTACAATAATGGACATCATAGTATATGTTCTTGCTTACATTTTTTCCCCAATATCTTTTTTGGTTACACTGAAGGAGCAAGGAACATTTCCTATTCATGCAACTGAAATGACTCAATATGATCAATCTCTTCATTTTAATATGACAACGGCTAATATTGATTATGCTTCATTTCCCTTTGTAGGTTTAAAGAATAATCAATTTATGATGGTAATTTCTGGTCATACTTGTGTTAGTTATCCTAAATGATTTTCAACTAAAGGTTGAGAAATATAGACATAAGAACATAGTCCAACTGTTCAGCGACACGCCCCACACACACCAACTAAACAAACCTACCCTTTATGAGTGGGGCGTGTCGCTAATAGTTTACGCCAGAATGGTTATTATGGTAAAGTTCATTTTTCACTTTGATATATTGGATTTCTAAAAAAATGGAAGCTGAAACCATTACACAACTCATTGCAGTCGGTGGTACTTTAGGCGGTGCATTAATAGCTGCGGGTGTAACATTGGCAAGCCAATTAATCACTAAAAAATATGAGAACGAAAAACTAAAAAAACAACTTTTATTCAAAATACTCGAAGATGAATTAAAAGAAAAAAAGCAAACTATTAAACCTTTCATTCAGTTTATTAATTCTTTGAATCTTCCAGAAAATTTTAATTTTTATGATGATGGTGATCTTTTAGATCAAATTATGCTTTATAAACAGGATTTAATTAAAAGTAAAGCAAGTGACTTCCTTCTCGATTATACATTATACATGACACCACAAATTCACGATGCGATTTGGGCGGTTACTAATGCTATAAATGATTTTGAAGAATTGGGAGCACGGTTTTATGATTCATCATTGAGTAAACAAGAAAACGATGAAATATTACTTAAAAATTGTAGCGGTAAGCCAACTGAAATTTGGGAGGCTTTGATGAAATTGAAAGGCTTGCTCTATAGTGAAGTTAACATAGCTGATAAATTATGAATATAAAAACTATAAACTCTACTCTTGTCGGCATTGTTGCAGTACTTCTGTTTTTAGCAGTCTTAGTACTCGTTAAGGTTCTATTCGCTGGTAGCAGGGGGTTTGAATGGGGGAACGCAGCTGATTTAACAAGTGCGTTATGCAATATCGTGATTGCGTCTACAGCTCTTTGTGCTGCTTTTGTAGCAAATAATTGGTTCGTTCAGAATAAAAAATTAAAATCCCTTTCTACCTCACATCAGTTGGCTATGAAATTTGAGATGCAGTTATGGGAAATAAATTCACGTTTATATAATGATGGTATAGTTCGTGCTTCCATCAGGAAATATGTTCAGGATAATAAAGAACTGACAGATGAAATAAAATCTAAAGTTGCTGCTGAAATTAATAAAAAGGCCACAAGTGATTTATCTGAACTTGCTAACCTATATACGACAAGGTCAATGCTGGCCAGGTTTGATATTAAGTTAAGCGAACGGCTTGAAAATTTATTTAAAGATATATTAGAGTTAAGGCAGTCATATTTAGACAATCAATATATATATCTATTGACCATATGCAAACATATTAATTGCCCCAAGCATGAGGACGTAATTGCAGCTACAGAAAATCTTGAAAGTGTTAAAAGAGAGCTAGCTGCCATATTTCAGTACGAGCTATGTGAAACAAATATTGATACTGATTATTCGTTCAGCTAAATTTATAGTTAATTGATGTAAATAAAAAGGAAAGCTTATGCTTGGGGAGTCATTTAATCAATTCATGGTAGAGTCTTATTTGTCCAGTACCTCAATAGGTGGTGGGCTTACTGCTGTGCGGAAATGTAGAGCACATGATAAAGGTAGCTTCTATAGCAGCTTCTTTCAATTATCAATTGGCATAGAAAGGTTTTTTAAGATTATCTTCATACTCAATCATATGATCGAAAATAATCTTGAGAAGCCAGACTTCCGTACACTTAAAAAATTCAGCCATAATATTGCGGAGCTTCATAAAAACTGTTCAAGCTATGGTGCCAGCCATTTACCCAATTTGGAGTGGGAATTAAACTGGCAGCAAAACCTCATATTAGAAATGCTTTCTGAATTCGCTGATGCTTCAAGATATTATAATCTTGATAAAATTGTAAAAGGCAAAAAAGAAGTCAAAGATCCGTTAGCACAGTGGAACGAAATAATTAATTCTTGCTTCCGTAAACACATTACTGATTCTAGAAAACAAAAACTAGAAAGAGAATTAAATTTATGGGCCGACAAATACAAAGCATACGGTTACACATGGAATAGAGGTCTTGATGGTGCGATTTTAAGCCAAATTGATGAGTATATACTTTCCTGGAAAATAATAAACGTTTCACCTTATATTGTGTTTGAAATCATTGATATGTTGCAGCCTTATTATTATCTAATTTCTAAATTTAAAGATGATATTGACAACATTGAGTACAGTAAAGGGATAAGAGAACCTCTGGTTCCATATCTCCATGAGATATTTGTATTTCTACTTGTCCAT
>OJYG01000104.1_pt1 | contig 41638 bp, 27 predicted proteins | sample 1600841 | NCBI WGS metagenome assembly OJYG01 (sample SAMN04436709, study PRJEB24849) | human gut metagenome | biome: human gut; feature: NICU; material: stool | host: Homo sapiens | place: USA: Saint Louis, MO | collected 2010-09-09
ACCTTGAACCAAGGGTTCAAGGGTTACAGCCTGCGGCGGCATCTCGGAGATTCCCTCTCTTTTCTTCTACCGACTACCATGACTCAATTCCCTGAAGTTTCAGCTTCACGCCAGGACATTCGTCAGCTCATTCGTCAACGCCGTCGTGCGTTAACCCCAGAACAGCAAGCGCATTTTGCCCAGCAGGCCGCCGCCCGTATGATGGCGTATCCCCCTGTCGTGATGGCGCGCACGGTTGCCCTGTTTCTGTCGTTTGACGGCGAGCTGGACACCCAACCGCTGATAGAGCAGCTCTGGCGCGCCGGGAAGAAGGTATACCTGCCGGTGCTGCACCCGTTCAGCGAAGGCAATCTGCTGTTTTTGCACTATCATCCGCACAGCGAGCTGGTGGTGAATCGTCTGAAAATCACCGAGCCGAAACTCGACGTGCGCGACGTGCTGCCGCTGTCACAGCTGGATGTGCTGATTACGCCGCTGGTGGCGTTTGATGAGCAGGGACAGCGCCTGGGAATGGGCGGTGGTTTTTACGACAGAACGCTACAAAACTGGCAGCAGTATGGGTTGCAGCCGGTAGGCTACGCGCATGATTGCCAGGGCGTGGAGGCGTTGCCGGTGGAGAAATGGGATGTGCCGTTACCGGCGGTGGTGACGCCCAGTAAAACGTGGCTTTGGTAGCATAAAGCCGGGTGGCGGCTGCGCCTTACCCGGCCTACGTAAATCCTCAAACATTGTAGGTCGGGTAAGCGTAAGCGCCCCCCGACACCACAGACCGCACCATCAGTAAAGCAGACGCGCGCGAATCGTCCCTGGAATGGCCTTCATGCTCAGCAACGCTTTCTCGGCCACATCGTCATCCGCTTCGATATCAATGACCACATAGCCCATCTGCGAGTTGGTCTGCAGATACTGCGCGGCAATGTTGACGCCCTGCTCGGCAAAGATCTGGTTGATCGCGGTGAGCACGCCTGGACGGTTTTCGTGGATGTGCAGCAGACGACGACCGCCGTGCAGCGGCAGAGACACTTCCGGGAAGTTCACCGCAGAGAGCGTAGAACCGTTGTCGGAGTATTTGCTCAGCTTACCTGCCACTTCCAGACCGATATTCTCCTGCGCTTCCTGCGTAGACCCGCCGATGTGTGGCGTCAGGATCACGTTGTCGAACTCGCACAGCGGAGAGGTGAACGGATCGCTGTTGGTGGCGGGCTCCGTTGGGAAAACGTCGATGGCCGCCCCTGCCAGATGCTTACGCTTCAGCGCATCGCACAGCGCAGGGATATCGACCACCGTGCCGCGCGCGGCGTTAATCAGCAGTGAGCCCGGCTTCATCAGCGCCAGCTCTTCTGCGCCCATCATGTTTTTGGTGGACGCATTTTCCGGCACGTGCAGACTTACCACGTCACTCATGTTCAGCAGGTCAGACAGGTGTTGAACCTGGGTGGCATTGCCTAAAGGCAGCTTGCTTTCGATATCGTAAAAATAGACATGCATACCGAGAGATTCCGCCAGAATCCCCAGCTGGGTACCGATGTGACCATAGCCGATGATACCCAGTTTTTTCCCACGGGCTTCGTAGGAGCCCGCAGCCAGTTTGTTCCAGACGCCGCGGTGTGCTTTGGCGTTAGCCTCCGGAATGCCGCGCAGGAGCAGCAGCAGTTCGCCAATCACCAGCTCCGCCACGGAACGGGTGTTAGAGAACGGGGCGTTGAAGACAGGAATACCGCGTTTCGCAGCAGCATTCAGGTCAACCTGGTTGGTACCGATGCAGAAGCAGCCGATAGCCACCAGCTTTTCCGCCGCGGCAATCACATCTTCAGTCAGGTGAGTACGGGATCGCAGGCCAATGAAGTGGGCATCACGGATGGACGCTTTCAGCTCTTCGGTATCGAGCGCGCCTTTGTGAAATTCGATGTTGGTGTAACCTGCCGCACGAAGGCTATCGATTGCTTTTTGATGCACGCCCTCGACCAGCAGGAATTTAATCTTGTCTTTCTCCAGTGATACCTTTGCCATTTACCCGACCCTGTTTTTGTCTGAACTGATGTTGTGCTGGATATAAATCCGCTGTAGCCAACATATCAAAAAAAACTATTGCAGCAATATGAACGTTTGCGTCAGTACGCTGAAGGAAAGTCATACAGCGCAAAATGGCAGAGGAAAATGCTATGGAAATTTACAAACGCGGAAGGATCGGCAAAAGAGGCATAAAAACGTGACACAAGTCACCGAATTTAGCGTTTCAAAAATTTTTTAGCGGGGGGAGGACTCCCCCCGTCAGATCATTTTACGATGGTTTTCACGCCCTCAGCGGTGCCGATCAGCGCCACATCCGCGCCACGGTTGGCGAATAGCCCTACGGTCACTACGCCTGGAATGCCGTTGATGGCGTTTTCCAGCGCAATCGCGTCAAGAATTTCCAGACCGTGAACGTCGAGGATCACGTTGCCGTTGTCGGTCACTACGCCCTGACGATATTCCGGACGACCGCCCAGCTTGACCAGCTGACGGGCAACCGCGCTGCGGGCCATCGGGATCACTTCAACCGGCAGCGGGAAATTCCCCAGAATGTCCACCTGCTTGGAGGCGTCGGCGATGCAGATAAACTTGTCCGCAACGGAGGCGATGATTTTTTCACGGGTCAGCGCCGCGCCGCCGCCTTTGATCATCTGCATGTGGCCGTTGATTTCATCCGCACCATCAACGTAAATCCCCAGACGATCCACTTCGTTAAGATCGAAAACGGTAATGCCGAGGCTTTTCAGCTTTTCCGTGGAAGCATCAGAGCTGGAAACCGCGCCCTCGATCTGCCCCTTCATCGTGCCCAGCGCATCGATAAAGTGTGCCGCGGTTGATCCCGTACCGACACCGACAATGGTACCCGGCTGTACGTACTGGAGAGCGGCCCATCCTACTGCTTTTTTCAGTTCATCCTGCGTCATGATCGTTTTGCCTGTGGTGTGAAAACTCAGGGCGCATTATAGAACACGTCGAATGGAATTCGTCTGCCACAAAGGGAAAATTGTGTCATAGTGCAGAATAAGCAAAATTAAGGAGCCAGCCAGAGCAATGAAACGTCCGGACTACAGAACACTACAGGCACTTGATGCAGTTATTCGTGAACGAGGTTTTGAGCGCGCGGCGCAAAAGCTTTGCATCACGCAGTCCGCCGTCTCTCAGCGTATCAAACAGCTTGAAAATATGTTCGGCCAGCCGCTGCTGGTGCGTACCGTGCCGCCACGTCCAACCGAGCAAGGACAAAAGCTCCTCGCCCTGCTGCGCCAGGTTGAACTGCTGGAAGACGAGTGGCTGGGTGACGAGCAAACGGGCTCTACGCCGCTGCTGCTCTCTCTGGCGGTCAACGCCGACAGTCTGGCAACCTGGCTGCTGCCGGCCCTTGCGCCGGTCCTCGCGGACTCCCCTATCCGCCTGAATTTGCAGGTTGAAGACGAAACCCGTACTCAGGAGCGCCTGCGTCGTGGTGAGGTGGTTGGGGCCGTCAGTATCCAGCCTCAGGCGCTGCCAAGCTGTCTTGTCGATCAGTTAGGCGCCCTGGACTATCTGTTTGTGGGTTCAAAAGCCTTTGCGGAACGCTACTTCCCCAACGGCGTCACCCGCGCGGCGCTGCTGAAAGCCCCTGCCGTGGCCTTCGACCATCTGGACGATATGCATCAGGCGTTCCTGCAGCAAAACTTCGACCTGCCGCCGGGCAGCGTGCCGTGCCATATCGTGAACTCGTCTGAAGCCTTCGTGCAGCTTGCGCGCCAGGGCACGACCTGCTGCATGATCCCGCACCTGCAGATTGAAAAAGAGTTGAAAAGCGGTGAGCTGATTGACCTGACGCCGGGGCTGTATCAGCGCCGGATGCTCTACTGGCACCGTTTTGCGCCGGAAAGCCGGATGATGCGCAACGTCACCGACGCGCTGCTGGCGTACGGGCATAAGGTATTGAGACAGGATTAAAAAGAAAAGCCGGGTGGCGGCTACGCCTTACCCGGCCTACAGATTACTGAGCCGGTTTCGGCTGTGCTGCAACAGGTTCAAGCTGGAACACCACATCCACCTGATCGTCGAACTGGATTGTCGGCTGCTCGTAAGTTTCCTGAGCGGATACCGGCGCTGCGTCAGCCTTCATCATACGAACCATCGGGCTTGGCTGGTAGTTAGAGACGTGGTAACGCACGCTGTAAACCGGACCGAGCTTGCTCTTAAAGCCAGAAGCCAGCTGTTCCGCCTGGTGAATGGCATCATCAATCGCCGCTTTACGCGCTTCGTCTTTGTACTTCTCCGGTTGCGCAACGCCCAGCGACACGGAACGGATCTCGTTCAGGCCCGCCTTCAGCGCACCGTCCAGCAGCGAGTTAAGCTTATCCAGCTGACGCACGGTCACTTCAACGGTACGCACCGCACGGTAGCCTTTCAGGATGCTTTTGCCATTCTGGTAGTCGTAATCGGGTTGAGTACGCAGGTTCGCAGAGTTGATATCTTTTTTACCGACACCGTTCTGCTCGAGGAAAGAGAGGTATTGCGCAACGCGATCGTCAGCCTGCTTCTTGGCCGTCGCTGCATCTTTCGCCGCCACATTGACCTCAATTGCCAGGGTTGCAACATCGGGTACCGCGTCCACGCTTGCGGTGCCTGACGTGACGATGTGCGGGCCATCCGGCAATTCGCTTGCCTGCACCGACACCGCACCGAAACTCACTAATGCCGCCAGGGCCATCACTTTAAACTTCACTGTCATTCCTCCATGTTGCGAAGAGTGCCCCAATAACAGGGCGCATGCCAGCAAGCTTAGCGGGTCTTGTTCAGTTGTCCATAAGACAAGGATTAGTTGAACAATTCCTGGACATGATGAATCCCCTCTTTCGCCAGCTGGAAAGCGATAAACCACATCACCAGGCCGACCAGGGTATTAATGATGCGCTGGGCTTTGGCCGTACGCAGGCGAGGCGCCAGCCAGGCCGCCAGAATGGCGAGACCGAAGAACCACATGAAAGAGGCGCTGACCGTACCGAGCGCAAACCAGCGTTTCGGCTCAACGTCCAGTTGACCGCCCAGGCTGCCCAGCACGACGAAGGTGTCGAGATACACATGCGGGTTAAGCCAGGTCACCGCCAGCATGGTGACGATAATCTTCCAGCGCCCCTGCTTCATGACCTCCGCGCTCGCCAGTTCGAGGTTGCTGCTCATCGCCGTTTTCAGCGCGCCGAATCCGTACCAGAGCAGAAACGCCACGCCGCCCCAGGTGACCAGCGCCAGCAGCCACGGAGACTGCATCAGCAGCGCGCTGCCGCCAAAAATCCCGGCACAGATCAGCAGCAAATCGCTTACCGCGCACAGCAGGGCAATCATCAGATGGTACTGGCGGCGGATGCCCTGATTCATCACGAACGCATTTTGCGGGCCGAGGGGAAGGATCATGGCTGCACCTAAGGCAAGCCCTTGAAAATAATAAGATAGCATGATGATTTCTCGCAGAGTTGTTCTGGAAGCTGACTATACTGCGCGAATCACATTAGATGAAATGGATAATATTAATTGGGTATTAGCGGAGCTTATGAAGGTAAAGCCCGGTGGCGCTAGCGCTTACCGGGCCTACAACGTCGGGGGATTACTCGGCGGCTTTCTCGCGTTTAAGATTCACGTCCATCTGCGGATACGGGAAACTGATGCCGTTGGCGTCGAAGTCGCGCTTAATGCGTTCCAGCACGTCCCAGTACACGTTTTGCAGATCGCTGCTTTTACTCCAGATACGCACCACAAAGTTAATGGAGGAAGCGCCGAGTTCATTCAGGCGAACCGTCTGCTCTTTGTCTTTCAGAATGCGATCGTCTGAAGCAATGATGTTGGTAATCAGCGACTTCACCTGATCGATGTCGGAGTCGTATGCCACGCTGATAATCAGTTCGTTACGACGCACCGGCTCACGGGAGAAGTTGATAATGTTGCCCGCGATAATTTTCCCGTTCGGCACGACCACGATGCGGCCATCGACGGTACGCATAGTCGTTGAGAAAATCTGCACCTGCAGCACGGTTCCGGCAATGCCGCCAAGGTCAACGTATTCGCCGGAGCGGAACGGACGGAAGGTCACCAGCAGCACGCCTGCCGCCAGGTTTGAAAGCGAGCCCTGCAGTGCCAGACCAATGGCCAGACCGGCGGCACCGAGAACGGCGATGACGGAGGCGGTTTGCACCCCCACACGGCCCAGCGCGGCAATCAGCGTGAAGGCGATAATGCCGTAGCGCACCAGTGCGGAGAGGAAGTCTGCCACCGTGGCGTCAATGTGACGGGCCAGCATTACGCGGTTAACCGTATTCGAGACAATACGCGCCACGATCATCCCGACGATGATGATGGCAATCGCCGCGACGATGTTCACGGCATAGCTCAGCAGCAGGGCCTGGTTGCGCACCAGCCAGTTACCGGCGTTATTGATGCTGTCTACAACATCGAGTTGTTCCATTTATTCTTCCTTTTGTTAAACCAAAACACAAAATCCATCCCCCATGGAGACAGGCAGGTCAGTAAAGGGTAAACAAAAAGCACCGGCTTTGCCAAACAGATCACAAAAACAGGGCTGGCAGGGTATTGAAAAAGCATAAAAAAAGCCCGCATTTGCGGGCCTTTTGATGCTGTTAGCAGCTCAAATTACAGAACGTCGATTGCGTTCAGTTCTTTGAAAGCCTGCTCCAGACGGGTCACCATGGACGTCTGCGCTGCGCGCAGCCATACGCGTGGATCGTAGTATTTCTTGTTCGGCTGGTCTTCGCCTTTCGGGTTGCCCAGCTGGCCCTGCAGGTAAGCTTCGTTCGCTTTGTAGTACTGCAGGATACCGTCCCAAGTTGCCCACTGGGTGTCGGTGTCGATGTTCATTTTCACAACGCCGTAGCTTACGGAGTCTTTGATTTCCTGAGCAGAAGAACCGGAACCGCCGTGGAAGACGAAGTTCAGGCTGTTGTGCGGCAGGTTGTGTTTCTTGGAAACGTATTCCTGAGAATCACGCAGGATGGTTGGGGTCAGAACCACGTTACCTGGTTTGTAAACGCCGTGTACGTTACCGAAGGACGCTGCAATGGTGAAGCGTGGGCTGATTTTGCTCAGCTCGGTGTAAGCGTAATCAACGTCTTCTGGCTGGGTGTACAGTGCAGAAGCGTCCATGTGGCTGTTGTCCACGCCGTCTTCTTCACCGCCGGTGCAACCCAGTTCGATTTCCAGGGTCATGTCCATTTTGGCCATGCGCGCCAGGTACTTGGAGCAGATTTCGATGTTTTCGTGCAGTGACTCTTCAGACAGGTCGATCATGTGAGAAGAGAACAGTGGCTTACCGGTTGCCGCGAAGTGTTTTTCACCCGCGTCCAGCAGACCGTCGATCCACGGCAGCAGTTTCTTCGCGCAGTGGTCAGTGTGCAGGATAACTGGAACACCGTAGTGTTCAGCCATCTGGTGTACGTGGTGCGCACCAGAGATAGCGCCCAGGATTGCAGCACCCTGAGGAATGTCAGTTTTCACGCCTTTACCTGCGATGAACGCAGCGCCGCCGTTAGAGAACTGAACGATAACTGGAGCTTTAACTTTAGCAGCAGTTTCCAGTACGGCGTTGATGGAGTCGGTACCCACGCAGTTAACTGCTGGCAGAGCGAAGTTGTTTTCTTTAGCTACCTGGAACACTTTCTGTACGTCATCACCAGTGATAACGCCAGGTTTTACGAAATCAAAAATTTTAGACATGTTGCTTAGTCCTGTATCTTCGGCCGTTAGAAAAGGTGCGAGCTCTTAAAAGCGCGCTGAAAATTGGGCAGGTTTCCCTGCCCTTGAATGGCTTACTTCTTAGCGCGCTCTTCGAGCATTGCTACTGCTGGCAGTACTTTGCCTTCCACGAATTCGAGGAATGCGCCGCCACCAGTGGAGATATAGGAGATCTTGTCAGCGATACCGAACAGGTCGATTGCTGCCAGGGTGTCACCACCGCCTGCGATAGAGAACGCTTCGCTGTCTGCGATTGCGTTAGCCACGATTTCAGTCCCTTTGCGGAAGTTCGGGAATTCGAACACGCCAACAGGACCGTTCCACAGGATAGTTTTTGCGTTTTTGAGGATTTCAGCCAGTTTCTGTGCAGAAACGTCGCCCAGGTCCAGAATCTGCTCTTCGTCTTTGATGTCGTTTACAGATTTCAGGGTCGCGGTTGCGGTTTCGGAGAACTCGGTCGCGACGCGAACGTCAGTTGGAACCGGGATATCACAGGTACCCAGCAGGCGTTTGGCTTCGTCAACCAGGTCTGCTTCGTACAGGGATTTACCGACGTTGTGGCCCTGAGCGGCAACGAAGGTGTTCGCGATACCACCGCCAACGATCAGCTGGTCAGCGATTTTAGACAGAGAATCCAGAACGGTCAGTTTGGTAGAAACTTTAGAACCACCAACGATAGCGACCATCGGACGAGCAGGCTCTTTCAGTGCTTTACCCAGCGCTTCCAGTTCGTCAGCCAGCAGAGGACCGGCACACGCTACGTCTGCGAATTTACCGATACCATGGGTAGACGCCTGAGCACGGTGAGCCGTACCGAATGCATCCATCACGAATACGTCGCACAGTGCAGCGTATTTTTTGGACAGGGTTTCGTCGTCTTTCTTCTCGCCTTTGTTGAAGCGAACGTTTTCCAGCACAACCAGTTCACCGGCTGCAACGTCAACGCCGTCCAGGTAATCTTTCACCAGGCGAACCGGGTTGGACAGTTTGTCTTTCAGGTAATTAACCACTGGCAGCAGAGAGAACTCTTCGTTGTACTCGCCTTCAGTTGGACGACCCAGGTGGGAGGTGACCATCACTTTCGCGCCCTGCTTCAGAGCCAGTTCGATGGTTGGCAGAGATGCACGGATACGCGCGTCGCTGGTCACTTTGCCATCTTTAACCGGTACGTTCAGATCGGCACGGATGAAAACGCGTTTACCAGCCAGATCCAGATCGGTCATCTTAATTACAGACATGGTGAATCCTCTCGTTGATTCTTAAAGTTTTGCAGACGCACGATGCGCCTTACCTGAAACCTTGAGCAGCCATTGCTAACGTGGTGTCGAGCATTCGGTTAGCAAAGCCCCATTCGTTATCACACCAGACCAGCGTCTTGATAAGGTGTGCGCCACTGACCCTCGTTTGCGTGCCATCGACGATGGCGCTGTGCGGGTCGTGGTTAAAATCTACTGAGACCAACGGTAATTCCGTATAGTCAACTATACCATGAAATGCCCCCTGTGCCGCTTTTTGCAGCAACAGGTTGACTTCACAGGCTTTTACCGGTTTTTTCACCGTCACGCTAAGGTCGATCGCGGTGACGTTGATCGTCGGGACGCGCACGGCAATCGCCTCAAAACGATCGTTGAACTGCGGAAAAATTCGGGTAATCCCAGCAGCCAGCTTTGTATCCACCGGAATGATTGACTGGCTCGCTGCACGCGTGCGCCGTAAATCCGGGTGGTAAGCGTCAATGACCTGTTGATCGTGCATGGCGGAGTGAATCGTGGTCACGGTGCCGGACTCAATGCCATACGCATCGTCTAACAGTTTGATGACCGGAATAATGCAGTTGGTGGTACAGGAGGCGTTGGAAACAATGCGATGTTCGGCTTGCAGCTCATGCTGGTTGACGCCAAACACGACGGTCGCGTCGAGGTCGTTACTGCCGGGATGAGAAAACAGGACTTTTTTCGCACCTGCAGAGAGATGCGCTTCGCCATGTTCGCGATTGCCATACACACCGGTACAGTCAAGCACCACATCCACACCCAGTTCACGCCAGGGTAGCCCGGAGATGCTGTTCTCATGCAGCACACGAATAGCGTCATCACCCACAAAAAGCTGATCTCTTTCCTGGCGCACATCCCAGGCAAAGCGTCCGTGGCTGGTGTCATACTTCAACAAATGCGCCATGCCCGCAGCATCCGCCAGTTCATTGATTGCCACCACGGTCATTTCCGCCCGACGTCCGGATTCATACAAAGCACGAACCACATTACGCCCGATGCGACCGAAGCCGTTAATCGCTACGCGTACGGTCATAGATCTCCTGCAAAGCAATCCCTGAGTTTGAGGTGGCTGAAAGAGTAATCCAGCTACGCCCGAAGGGGAATCCTTGCTGTCACAAACTGCGATTGATTGGTCATTTGTCGAACATTTAATCGACTGAAACGCTTCAGCAAGAATAAGCGAATCGGGGAATAAAAGGAATGTCTGTCCAGATGAATAAGCGAGCTATATGACTTGCGTCACATTTTAGGTGGAATAATGCTTACAAAAAAGCCGGGTGGCGCGCTAGCGCTTACCCGGCCTACTTTCGAGCCATTTGTAGGCCCGGTAAGCATAAGCGCCACCGGGCAAAATGGTGATTACAGCAGTTCTTTCGCCTTCGCGACAACGTTCTCAACGGTGAAGCCGAACTCTTCGAACAGCAGTTCTGCCGGAGCAGATTCACCGAAGGTGGTCATACCGACGATAGCGCCGTTCAGGCCCACATATTTGAACCAGTAGTCAGCGATACCCGCTTCCACTGCCACACGGGCGGAAACCGCTTTAGGCAGTACGGATTCACGGTAAGCCGCATCCTGCTTGTCGAACGCGTCGGTAGACGGCATGGAAACCACGCGCGCCTTCACGCCTTCGGCAGTCAGTTTTTCCCATGCAGCAACGGCCAGCTCAACTTCAGAACCGGTAGCGATGAAGATCAGCTCTGGCTGGCCCGCGCAATCTTTCAGCACATAACCGCCGCGCGCGATGTTCGCCAGCTGCTCTGGGGTACGTTCCTGCTGCGCCAGGTTCTGACGGGAGAGGATCAGCGCGGTAGGACCGTCCTGACGCTCAACGCCGTATTTCCACGCTACCGCGGATTCCACCTGGTCACACGGACGCCATGTGCTCATGTTCGGGGTCACGCGCAGGGAAGCCACCTGCTCTACCGGCTGGTGAGTTGGGCCGTCTTCGCCCAGACCGATGGAGTCGTGGGTATAGACCATCACCTGACGCTGTTTCATCAGCGCCGCCATACGCACGGCGTTACGCGCATATTCAACGAACATCAGGAAGGTAGAGGTGTACGGCAGGAAACCACCGTGCAGGGAGATACCGTTGGCAATCGCAGTCATACCGAATTCACGTACACCGTAATGGATGTAGTTACCGGCAGTGTCTTCGTTGATTGGCTTAGAACCGGACCACAGGGTCAGGTTAGATGGCGCCAGGTCAGCGGAGCCGCCGAGGAATTCAGGCAGCAGAGGACCGAACGCTTCAATGGCATTCTGAGACGCTTTACGGCTCGCGATTTTAGACGGGTTCGCCTGCAGCTTAGCGATGAATTCGTTCGCTTTCGCGTCGAAGTCAGACGGCATGTCACCTTTCATACGGCGGGTGAATTCAGCCGCTTCCTGTGGGAAGGCTTTCGCGTAAGCAGCGAACTTCTCGTTCCATGCCGCTTCTTTCGCCTGGCCTACTTCTTTTGCATCCCACTGAGCATAGATCTCAGATGGGATTTCGAATGCAGGGTATTTCCAGCCCAGCGCTTCGCGGGTCAGTGCGATTTCCGCGTCGCCCAGCGGCGCGCCGTGGGAGTCGTGCGTACCCGCTTTGTTCGGAGAACCGAAGCCAATGATGGTTTTGCACATCAGCAGGGACGGTTTGTCCGTCACAGCGCGCGCTTCTTCTACTGCACGTTTAATCGAGTCAGCATCGTGGCCATCAACGCCACGCACAACGTGCCAGCCGTAGGCTTCGAAACGTGCAGCGGTGTCGTCAGTGAACCAGCCCTCAACGTGACCGTCGATGGAGATACCGTTGTCGTCATAGAACGCAACCAGTTTACCCAGCTTCAGGGTACCTGCCAGGGAGCACACTTCGTGAGAAATGCCTTCCATCATGCAGCCATCGCCCATGAACGCGTAGGTGAAGTGGTCAACGATGTCGTGGCCAGGACGGTTGAACTGCGCCGCCAGGGTCTTCTCAGCAATCGCCATACCCACAGCGTTTGCAATACCCTGACCCAGCGGGCCGGTGGTGGTTTCTACGCCAGCGGTGTAGCCCACTTCCGGGTGACCTGGAGTTTTAGAGTGCAGCTGGCGGAAGTTTTTCAGCTCTTCGATAGGCAGATCGTAGCCGGTGAGGTGCAGCAGGCTATAGATCAGCATAGAGCCGTGGCCGTTTGACAGCACGAAGCGGTCGCGGTCAGCCCATGACGGGTTCTGCGGGTTGTGGTTCAGGAAATCGCGCCACAGAACTTCGGCGATATCAGCCATACCCATAGGGGCCCCTGGGTGGCCGGATTTGGCTTTCTGTACTGCGTCCATGCTCAGCGCACGAATAGCATTAGCAAGCTCTTTACGTGAGGACATTTTAACTCCAGATCGGACTGTTAAAGGCCATGCCCTTGACGACAGCGCGTTTTGGGCTACGCCGGAAAAAAGTGCCAACAATGTAACCCAAGCCGCAAGTCATGTACATGGAGCATTCTTTTGCTTGTTAAGAAATCTCTGGATCATGCTCGCATGTTGCGCAATCTGCTCGCCCGGCCCTGTAGATATTCCTTATACTTAGCCCAACACCGGCTTCGCTGACGGTGCACTTTTCGGATTTTATTCAGATTAACGAGTACGGAAGCAACCTCATGAAAATGCGTGCAATAGTGCTGGCCCTGGGTACAACGCTCCTGCTGAGCGGCTGTCAGAATATGGACTCTAACGGTCTGATGACGTCAGGCGCAGAGGCCTTTCAGGCCTATTCCCTGAGCGATGCGCAGGTAAAAGCGCTGAGCGACCAGGCCTGTAAAGATATGGACGGAAAAGCCACGCTTGCGCCGGCTAACAGTACCTACACGCAGCGTCTGAATAAGATTGCTTCCGCGCTGGGCGATAACATCAACGGCCAGCCGGTGAACTACAAGGTGTACATGGCGAAAGACGTCAACGCCTTCGCGATGGCAAACGGCTGTATCCGCGTTTACAGCGGGCTGATGGACATGATGACCGACAACGAAGTGGAAGCGGTTATCGGCCATGAAATGGGCCACGTTGCCCTGGGCCACGTGAAGAAAGGGATGCAGGTAGCCCTGGGCACCAATGCCATCCGCGCAGCGGCAGCCTCTGCAGGCGGTATCGTTGGCAGCCTGTCGCAGTCACAGCTGGGCGACGTAGGTGAAAAGCTGGTGAACTCTCAGTTCTCCCAGCGCCAGGAGTCCGAAGCGGATGATTACTCCTACGATCTGTTGCGCAAACGCGGCATTAATCCATCCGGTTTAGCCACCAGCTTCGAAAAACTGGCCAAGCTGGAAGCGGGACGTCAAAGCTCCATGTTTGACGATCACCCTGCCTCAGAAGAACGCGCACAGCATATTCGCGACCGTATGGCCGCAGACGGAATTAAATAATTTCAGAAGGAGGCAGTTTTGCCTCCTTTTTATTTCGCATGAATTGTTAACTTAACAGCACGTATCGATAACACCCCTGGAAGCCCCGCAAAATCTGCCCTGTCACATCGAAACACCTGGTCACATAATTATTGCAAAGGTCACTTTTTCCGGTAATTATCCCCCCTGCAGTTATTCAATTAATATATCCAGACAGAGACGTTCCCTCCGTGAAAAAAGAATTATCATTAATTGCTTTAAGTTTATTTGCCGCATTACCTGCCGCTGCAAGTCAGCAATCCGACAGCCAGGGTTTTATTGACGACAGCCATCTGGACCTGTTTTTACGCAATGCGTATATCAGCCGTGATTATCATCAGGGCCAGCAGGACAAAGCCGAATGGGGTCAGGGGATCATCGCCACGTTTGCATCCGGCTATACTGAAGGACCGGTTGGCTTTGGTGTGGACGGTATTGCTCAATACGGCGTGCGCCTGGACGGCGGCCGCGGCAAGAGCGGCGCGGGCGGCATCGACTTCTTTAAGCAGGAAGACGACGGCCGGGCAAAATCCGATCTGGCAAAGTTTGGCGCAACCGCCAAAATGCGCATCTCGAATACCGTACTGAGCTACGGGAATCAGCGACCAGAATTGCCTATCGTGAATGCCGACAGCTCCCGCCTGCTGTTTGAAAGCTATACCGGCACCATGCTGACCTCAAAAGAGATCGATGGTCTGGAAATCAACGCCGGTTATTTCACGGACGAGCAGCGTAAAAGTGACGACCGCCACGACAGCGGGCTGAAGAGCCTCTCCTTCGGCGGCGCGAGCTACCAGTTCAACGACCAGTTCAGCGGCGCGTTTTACGCCTCTCACAATGAAGAGGTGATGAACAAGCAATATCTGGGCCTGAACTTCAAACAGCCGTTCAGCACCGGGCAGCAGCTGGTGCTCGACTTCAACGGTTATAACTCCCGTCTGGACCAGAGTTATGCGGACAGCCTCGACACGGGCCGCAGCAACGCTATCTGGAGCCTGGCGGCGAGCTACATCTGGGATATTCACACATTCAAAGTGGCGTACCAGCAGAGCAGCGGCAGCACCGGCTACAACTACGGCGGCTACCGCGACCAGGGCGGCGTGGGTGATGGCGGTAACACCATCTGGCTGGCAAATTCCTACTGGTCTGATTTTAACGGCGAAGATGAACGTTCCTGGCAGGCATCCTACGGTCTGGACTTTGGTGGCCTTGGCCTGCCGGGTCTGAGCTGGACCACCGCCTACGTGCGCGGGGACAACATCAAAACCGCAGAAACCAGCAACGGCAAAGAGCACGAGTGGTTTAATCAGATCCAGTACCAGGTGCAGGATGGCCCGGCGAAGGATCTGAAACTGAAACTGCGCTATTCCGTACTGCGCGTCTCCAGCAACGCCAGCGATTATAACGTGGGTGGGGACGAGATCCGCGCTTATGTGGAATACCCGTTTAACGTCTTTTAAAGGCAATAAAAAACCTCTCCAGGGAGAGGTTTTTTTTACGCCAGAAGAGGCTTATTCGCCTTTTTTGGCTGCCTGGATGTAGAGCATTTCCAGAGCCAGGGTCGCTGCGGCCAGCGCAGTGATCTCGGACTGGTCATACGCAGGCGCCACTTCCACCACGTCCATCCCGACAATGTTAAGATCCTTCAGGCCGCGCACCAGCTTGATGGCACGGTCTGAGGTCAGGCCGCCGATCACCGGCGTACCGGTACCCGGCGCAAATGCCGGATCCAGGCAGTCGATGTCGAAGGTCAGATACACAGGCATATCACCCACGATCTGCTTCACCTGCGCGAGGATGTCATCAACACCGCGATCGTTAACCTGACCCGCATCCAGCACGGTGAAGCCGTTGTCTTTGTCGAATTCAGTGCGAATACCGATCTGCACGGAGTGGTTCGGGTCGATCAGACCTTCGTTCGGCGCGGTGAAGAACATGGTGCCGTGGTCAAACTCACAGCCGTTGGCGTAGGTGTCGGTGTGGGCATCGAAGTGCACCAGCGCCATTTTACCAAAGTGCTTCGCGTGGGCGCGCAGCAGCGGCAGGGTCACGAAGTGGTCGCCGCCGAAGGAGAGCATGCGCTTACCGGCAGCCAGCAGCTTCTCGGCGTGGGCCTGCAGCTTTTCGCTCATCTCACGCGCGTCGCCAAAGGCGTACACCAGGTCACCGCAGTCCACCACGTTCAGACGCTCGCGCATGTCGAAGTTCCACGGGAAGCGGTTGTGCTCCCAGGCCAGGTTAGTGGAAACCTGACGGATCGCCGCCGGGCCATGACGGCCACCCGCACGGCCTGACGTTGCCATGTCGAACGGCACGCCGGTGATCACCCAGTCCGCATCACTGTCGTACGGCTGGAAGTTCATCGGAAGGCGTAAAAAACCAAACGCGTTAGATACCAGAGAGTTATCGTACTGATGACCTAAAGTGCTCATGTCCTGTCCTCGTATCATAGATAAACGATCGTTGCTAAAGGTGAAAAAAAATCCCTTCCGCGTCGTTAAGCCCGACGAGGAAGGGATCGTTTCATATCGTAATGCTGTATGGCGCTAAGAATAGCGCCTGAATCCATTAAATTCAAGCGACTCATAAATACAACATATATAGACAACCCATCCTATTCACCAAATAAAATCATAGCCATAAAAATATTATAATCTTTACAATCCATATATTTTCCAAGTGAATATTTAATTCATCCCACCATCTATTTCGCCCTTGTAATTCAAAGGAAAAAACGCCTCATACCATATTCATACATACATAAACAGCATGAGACAGTCTCAATTCGGAATTTATTTAGTTTCAACCTGTGGTTTTCTCTTTTTTTACTCCCTACAATCCCGCCGCTTTATTAAAATTTATGTCTAAATGGAATTATCTATGAACAAATATTTAAAAATTGGTCTTTTTACCATTCTGGCGGGAGCGGGTTCTGCAGCAGCGGCAGAAGATGGCACAATTACCTTTGACGGAACGATCAGTGACGCCACCTGTATTATTACAGGCGGTGACGCACAGGGTGAATCCACCTCTCCTGATTTCACCGTGCATCTGCCAAGCGTCAGCACCACCGCGCTAGCCACTGCGGGTCAGCGCGCGGGAGACACGCCATTCTTCATTAAACTGAGCGGCTCAAATTGCACCAACAACAAAGTCGCCAGCGTCTTCTTCGAACTGGCACAGAGCACCAATATCAACACCGCGACCGGTAACCTGAAAAACACCGTTACCACGGGTGGTGCCGATAAAGTTGAAATCGGTCTGTTAGATTCCAGCAAAGCTGTTTTGGATTTGAATACCGCAAACAATAACCCGAAAACAGCGGTCATTTCGGGTAATACCGCTCGCTTCGACTACTGGGCGCAGTACGTTGCCACCGGCGGTGCGGCAACGGCCGGTAAAGTCACCACTGAAGTCATTTATTCCATTAAGTACCAGTAAGACCTTTGAGCAGTGGGAGTTATCCCACTGCTTTCCCTGCCACATTTAGGAACGTTGAGCCTGATGGTCAGTAATATTCTCAAAGTAATGTTAATGGTGACATTGACGTGGTTCCCCTGCGCCAACGCCACTATACAAATTTTAACAACTCGTGTGGCATTCAATGCAAACGAGAGTGAACAAACCGTTCGCGTAAATAACCTCAGTAAAAACCCGGAGCTGGTGCAGGTCTGGCTTTCCAGCACCGACAAAACCGATGGGACGGAGAAGGAGAATCTTCCGTTCTTTATCAACCCTCCCGCTGCGCGCGTAAACGGTCAGAAAGGGAAAGTTTTCCGTATATTCCAGACAGAGGAAGCCGCAGGAAAATACCCGAAAGATCGCGAAACCCTGCTCTGGCTAAACGTGCTGGATATTCCACCTGAACTGCCGGAAGAGGCGGATCGGAATCAGATAAAAATGGCGTTCCGCACGATGATCAAATTTTTCTATCGCCCTGCGGGCCTGAAAGGCAATCCCATGCAGGCGGGCGACGATCTGAAGTGGGAACTGCGTAAAGTGGCAAAGGGCTACGACGTGGTGGGAACCAATAATTCGCCTTTCCACGTGAGCATGACGAGCGTGTGGCTAACGAATGCCGACAATAAAGACATTGAGATCCCCGGTGACATGATTGTCCCTTATGGAACGCTGGTTTATCACTTTCCGCAGGTGAGCGCAGTGAGTGGACGCGGCATATTTAAATACAATTATATCACTGATTTAGGCGCATATATTAAGCGCACCTATAACTTTTAACTTTTTATACGCTCTACCTTTCGGAAGGTCAAATGTCCGCACGCCATAATAAATACAGGCTTCTCAAAAAAGCGAAAAGTACCCTTGGCCAGATAATGATTCTGGCATTGTGCATTTCAGGCCAGGTTAACGCAGAAACAGAAAAAAAAGCGGTAAACTTTTCTCGCGGCTTTATGAATTTCTATGACAGTGGATTAGACCTTAGCCAGTTCGACGGGGTAGATAAAATCCAGCCAGGTGATTACAAACTGGAAGTATTTAGCAACTTGCGGAAATTAGGAACCTGGCCCATTTCATTTATTCCGGCAAACAATACGCAGGGCGTAAATGCCTGCATGACGCCGGAAATGATTATCCGCTTTGATGTCGATACCAGCAAACTGCCGGAAAACTGGAAGACGGGCCGCTGCCTGATCCTCGAAACGCTTATCCCCGGCGCGACCGTCACCTACAACCAGGATGATGAGCGCCTGGATGTCACCGTTCCGCAGGCGATGCTGCTCAATACACCAGAGGGTTATATCAGCCCTGAACTATGGGATGACGGTGAACCTACCCTCATGGCCTCCTACGCGCTGAGTGGTTCAAGCACGCGCAACCGTGAGTTAGGTGAAACCAGCAACTATCTCTTTGGTAACCTGCAAACCGCTATGACGCTCGGAGCGTGGCGTTTTGTAACCTATGACACCCTGAACCTCGGCAATGATATTGAGGATGAAGGGGTCGATCATCTGCAGGCATTTGCCAGCCGGGGAATTGCGGCCTGGCAATCTGAAGTGGTGCTGGGCGATCTCAACACCAGCGGGGAGATGTTTGATACAACGGCTATTCGCGGCGTCAGACTCGCCACCGACGATCGCATGCTGCCGGATTCCGTGCGCAGCTATGCGCCTGTCGTTCGTGGTTTTGCCAACAGCAACGCGACGGTCACCATCAAGCAGTCTGGCAGTACCCTCTATGAAAAAGTGGTTCCCCCTGGCGAGTTTGCCATCAGCGATCTCTATGCAACGGGCTACAACGGCGATCTGGAAGTCACCGTCAAAGAGACCGATGGCACCATCAATACCTTTACCGTCCCCTACTCCAGCGTTCCGCAGCTGCTGCGCGAAGGCTATTTTCGCTATTCGGTCTCCTCGGGTGAAATCCGCAACACATTTCTTGCCGATGATCCGTGGATGACGGAAGGCACGCTTCAGTACGGTTTGCTTAATAATCTGACCGGTTACGTAGGCGCTCAAACCGCGTTTGATGGCGATTACAACGCCCTGCTGGGTGGTGTGGCTATCAATACCCCGCTGGGGGCATTAGGCCTGGACGTTACCCGCTCTTATACGAACTTTAACTCCAGCACCGGGAGCGATGACTGCGGCTCACTGTGTGACATGTCCCTGCGTATCAGCCTTGCTAAAAATCTTTCCGAAACCGGGACAAATTTCAGCCTGGTGGGTTACCGCTACTCCAGTAAAAATTACTACTCGCTGTCGGATGCCGTCAGCGTGAAGCAGGCGCTGGAGCATGGTAACGACCGATATTTACCCGAACGCTATCGTGAACGCCTGGAAGCAAACATCAACCAGATGCTGCCTGCGGGTTGGGGAAGTTTCTACGTCAGTGGTTTCATCGGCAACATCTGGAACGATGAACTGGGCCGCACGGAAAAATCCAACTACGCGCTGGGATACAACAACCGGTTTGGCTCGTCGACCTGGGGCATTTCGCTTGGCCGAACCAACAATGAAGACGGTGGTCACGACGATACGATCTACCTGAGCGTATCTATGCCGCTCGGCCATCGTTATGAAAAACAGGCTCGCTTGGGAGCAAACTTTAGCTACAACAGTGATGAGGCCACCATCCGCACCTCGCTCAGCGGCTCGGCCGGCGAGCGATCGCAGTATGGCTTTAGCGGCTACTTCAGCGAGTCCAGCAGGCCAGAAACCAACTTCGGTACCAACCTGTCTTATGTGGGCGATAGCGCTTCCGGCGGCGTCGCGTTCAGCCAGTCCCTCCATAGCTTCATGGGCGGTCTGAACATGAACGGTGGCGTGGTTGTGCACCGTGGCGGTATCAATTTGACCCCAACGTTAGGCGACACCATTGGCGTGATAGAGGCCAAAGGCGCTGAAGGGGCAAGAGTTTACCCTGATTCAAATGCGGTCATTAAAGATAACGGCTACGGGATTGTCGGCTATCTGACGCCTTACAGATACAACGATGTCTTCATTGATCCAAAAGGTACATCAATGAGTGTCGATGTAGAGGATACGCGTAAGAGCATTGTGCCAACCGCCGGTGCCGCCGTGCATATCAAAATGGAAACACAGCAGAAGCAACAGACCTTTGTGCGCTTCACACATGCCTCCGGGAAAAAGATCCCCTTCGGCGCATCCATTACCGATGGTAGCAATACCACGCTCGGTATGGTCGGACAGGGTGGCCTGGCAATGCTGACCTTACCTGAACCTGGCAAGCCGATCGTTATTAAATGGAATAGTAATAAGGTGATGAACGCGTGCTCAGCAGAAGTCAATCACCTTTCTGATAACAGAAAAACCCGCAACATGAATAAAGCCGCCTCCTTTAATGCAATAGATATTCTCTGCAAAGGCCTTTAACAGAAAATGAATAAATACATTACTACTCTGCTTTATCTCGTTTTATTATCCGTTTTATGGATGTTTACCCTTGAAGCAAAAGCCTCAGCGTGCAGACTCGAAGGCGTGGAAAAGGTTTTAAATATTACAGACGACATTACGTTAAACCCTGCGGATAAAGGCTCCACTGGAACGGTCTTATGGTCGAAAACGTATACTGCACCTAACATCAAATATATCTGTGATGAATCAACGCAAACGCAGTGGCACACCGCTTACAGCCGAAATTATCTCTCTTCCTCGGTAGATAAAGTCTATACAACCGAAATTCCGGGTATCGGTATTCGGATGAAATGGCCAGCCAACGCAGGAAACACCTGGGTGCCGGGTAACTCCGGCTCTCCGGTGACCTGCAGCCCGAGCTGTTCTATCGACAACAGCACCGTATTGGTAGAATTCGTGCAGACAGGTAATATTAATCAGGGAGAATCCGAGATCCCTGCCGGCGAAATGGTTAACGTAAAAGTCAAACCTTTGCTCACGCCAGAGGATGCGCTTCGTATTCTTACTATCAATTTCTCAGCGCCAATTAAAGTAAATACGCGTTCATGTTCCATTTATCCCTCGTCGACCAACGTCGATTTGGGAACCTACAGTATTGCTTCATTCCAGAATACGCTAAATTATCAAGGTGATAAAAAGGACTTTTCTATTACCATCACATGCCCGGAACAGGCACAAGTTGGCTTAACTTTCTCTTCCCTGATCAATACCAAATTCGCATCAATGAACGGTCTTTTGGGCGTCGAGACCGGCGAAGGCTACGCGAAAAATTTCGCGATTATGGTTTACGAAAAATCCAGCCCTTATGTCTCATCGGCCCTTGTTCTTGGAAAAGAATACCCTTTCCAGGTTTCATCCCGCTTAACTAAAAACTATCAGGCCCAGATATTCGTTCCTGCCGAGGTTAATCGCGAAAACTCATTAAGTGCTGGCAGGGTGGTCGGCGCAATTCAATACACCATGGCTTTAAGATAATTATCAAGGAGAGATTCGTGCTTCAGCGTTTTTCAAAATATGCACTTTTATTAGTGCCGTTCATTCCTGTGGCTCATGCTACGGCGGCACTCCCTGGTCAGCAAAATAAACAGGAACTGGATCGTCTCGAAAGACAAACCAGCCAGGCATTAATAGAAGAAGCCAAGCGGACCGAGCAGTTAATCCAGCAACAAAAAAAAATGCGCGAAGCCGGAGATGAAACCCTGGCCAGCAGCGACTCGAACTGGAAATTTCAGGTCAATCATATTGTCATCCTTGATGATACGCAGTTTGACAACTCACCGCAGCGTCAGGCGATTATCGATCGCTATGAGGGCAAAATGCTCGGTCGAACAGAAATATTTGAACTGGCCAAAGAACTGACCGATTTTTATATTTCTCGTGGTTATGCCACGACGCTGATTGGTGTTGAGCCCGGTAATATCAAAACGGGCACACTCTCTCTGCGGGTGATGTGGGGAAAAATACACGATCTTAAGGTTAACGGGCAAGCGCCGTCCTTCCGTGAACGCACGCGCATGTTCACTGCCTATCCTTTTGCGCAAGACAAGATTCTGAACATGCAGGATGTCGATCAAATGGTCGAAAACCTGCTGCGCGTTTACCCTAACGACAATATTGAAATTCAACCGTCTGTTATAAACAGCTATTCCGATCTTAATCTGCTGCACGTGCCTGCATTCCCTCTTTCGGTCACCGCGGGTCTTAACAACTCTGGCTTTAAGGCTGACGGCTGGCAGCAGTATTATGGCAGCGTAACCGCTAAAAACATTGCCGGCATCAATGATATTTTCAACGTTTATTATTCATGGAATAACCTGAAGAATAACCAGGATAATCAGGATTCGTGGTCAACGAGTTACAGCATCCCACTGGGTTATTGGTCGTTTGACGCGCTTTATTACAAATCCAGCCACGACAAAACGCTTGCCGGCAATAACGCCAGCTACGCTTCTGACGGAGATTCTGACCGTGCTTCTCTGCGTGTCAGCCGCATGCTCGGCCGTAACGCCACGGGTAAAACCAGCTGGTGGGCAAAAGTTGAAAGACGTAATAGCAACAACAGCATTGAAAACCAGCGTATAGACGTCAGCTCTAAAACCTATACCTCGATTTCGTCGGGCGCTACCTGGGTCGGCGCCCTGATGAACGGCTGGTTCTATGGCGATGTGGGCGTGACGGCAGCGGTTCCCTGGTTTGGTTCCGCCTGGAAAAACGATGCCGACCTTAAAGGGTTTGACCTTGATTACGTCAAGTACAACGGCATTGCCAGCTGGACGCGTCCGCTTTTTCAGTCTGGCCGTTTAGGTGGCGTGTATGAACTCAACGCAGGGTTCCAGTACACCCCGAACGTACTGGTTAGCGATGCAAAATTAACGCTGGGCGATGAATTCACCGTACGCGGCTTCAAGGACGATAGCCTGCTGGTTGATAGCGGCGGCTGGATCGCCAATACCCTGCAGTTTCCATTCGATGTTGGCGTCGGCGGTATCTATCAGCTTATTCCCTATGTAGGTTATGACCTGGGCTTTGCCAAAGATAATTGCCCGAAAGGCGTCAACGTATGTGATAGCCAATTCATGATGGGTGGCTCTGTCGGGATTAAAGCTACCGGTAGCCATTTTTCAACGTATGTCCTCGCGGGCTGGCCTATAAAAAAACCAGATTCACTGGAAGAGAATACCGTCGATAACACGGTCGTTTATTACAAGATGGAAGTAACGTTCTAATTTAAGGAATTTTTATGAGCAATAATAAAACCTCAAAAACGAAGCTAACCGCAGGGAATTTGCATAAACACCTTTGCCCACTTTTTATTTCAATAGCGGGTATTCTCGCAGCTAATGCCGAAGCCGCAACGGTACCGGATGCCAGCCAGAGTAAAGGGCCAACAATGGGTCAGGCGGCTAACGGCACGCCAGTCGTGAATATCACCGATCCGAATGCGAAAGGCGTCTCGCATAATAAATTCGACCAGTTTAACGTTGATAAAAATGGCCTTATTTTTAACAACAGCATGCAGGATGGTGTGTCTAAGATCGGGGGTTACACGGTTAAAAACGCCCAGCTTGAGCATGAAGCAAAAGCAATTATCAGTGAAGTGACGGGAGCCCAGGCGTCCTATATTAACGGGACGATGGAAGTCTTCGGCAGAAAAGCGGACGTGATCGTTGCTAACCAAAACGGTATTAGCGTTAACGGCGCCACCACCATTAATGCCAACAGCCTGACGCTGAGTACCGGTAAGGTGCAGATGAAAGAGGACGGCAACTATAAACTAGCTGTTGAAAAAGGCACCGTGTCTCTCACAGGGCAAGGCATTTCTACCGAAGGGCTAAGCTACTTCGACATTGTCAGCCGAAGTGCAAAACTGGAAGGTGAAATTGCCGGCCAGGCGGACGTTAAGGTAGTTGCCGGGCAGAACGATTACGATCTCTCCAGCCGCCAGCACACGACTCGCGCCACGGGTGACGGCCATACGCCGGATGTCGCGATTGACGGTCGGGCGATGGGGTCAATGTACGGTGGTAAAATTCAGCTTATCAGCACCGAATCCGGCGCAGGCGTCCGTCATGAGGGCAGTATTATTGCCACGGGTGACATTGAGATCAGTGCGAACGGCGACGTGACGCTGACAGGTTTACGCAGCGATAAAAATGTCACTGTCAGCGGCAACAATATTGCCCTGAACAAAAACAGCAGCGGCACCGGAAGTACAGAAGCGCAAAATAATATTATCCTGCATGCGCTCTCTGGCATGACGGTGAATAACGACGTTATCTCCCGTAACGGCACGATCCGAATTGATGCCTCAACCCTGCTGCAAAATACGGCTGCTATCATTGCGCAAAACAGTGCCACAACAGCGGTACCCGCCATTCAGATTAATGTTGCCGGGCAGTACACCCTTTCCGGAAAACTAAAAGCGCTGGATGCTAACGGCGCTGTCATTTCCGGTGGCGTCGTGACGTTAAAAAATGGCGATTTTGTCGTCATCCAGAATGGCCAGCAGGTGCCCTTCAGCACCCTCGTCTCCGATGCGGAGATCGTCAGCAACAGTGGTAATGTCAACATCACCGCGGGCAGCATGACTAACAATGAAGGCGTTATTCTCGCGAAGAAAGGAACGCTGCAGTTCAACCTGACCGGTGCGTTTGAAAACAAGGGTTCCGTCAGCGCCACAGGGGATATCTGGATTGCATCAGGTTCGATGAAGAACAATGGCATCCTGTATGCCAGCAACGCCCAGACGCTGTCTGTCGGCCATCTCGACAACGCAGGCCGCCTCTACGCGGATAAAAACCTGGTTATGACCGCCAGCGCCCTGAACAACAGTGGTCATATTGGCGCTAATAGCGGTGAGATGCGCATTAAGGTCAACGGTGAGGTTTCAAACAGCGGCACCCTGAGCGGTAACGATGCGCTGATCTTCATTGATGCCGACGGCAACATCGTCAACGACGGCACCATTGCCAGCAACAAGCATGACGTGACGCTGGCATCCGGCGGCGACACGCTCAGCAATACCGGACGTATTGCAGGACGTAATGTCTCCACCCAGACCCGTAAAGCCAGTGCAAACGTCAGTAACAGCGGCACCATCAGTGCCAGCGAGAAACTGACCATCGCAACCGCGAATCTGAAAAACCAGGCCGGCACGCTGAGTGCGACCACTGACATGCAGCTTGATGTCAAAAAAGAGCTACAGAATAGTCAAAAAGGCAGCATTATTGCCGGGAAGAACCTCACCATAAAGGGTGACGGCGCGCTGGCAGTACACAATGACGATGGGCTGATCCAGGGCGATAATATCAATGCCAGCGGAATTTCCACCCTCTCTAACACCCATGACGCGCTGATCGCGGCAAGAGAAAACCTCTCCGTTACAGCGACATCGTTGCTTAACGACGCCTCAACCATTCAGGCCGGTAGCCTGACGCTCGATCGCGTCAGCACCGTCGATAACCTTAACGCCGCCACGCTGTATGCCAGCAAGACGCTGCAACTTACCCATCTCAACACGCTGAATAACACCGGCAGTTTTGTGATTTCTGACGGCACGCTGTCACTGTCCGATGTGAACACCCTCAATAACACTGAAGGTGCAACGCTATTCGGTGCTGGAAATACCACGCTGAGAAACGTAGGTACCCTTAATAACAGCGGCGCATCGATGATTAAATCGGATAATGCGCTCTCGATCGCGACGACCACGACGCTTAATAACAGCAGTGATGCAGTGATTGCCTCTGAGGGCAATCTGAATATCAGCGGCGTGAAGACGTTAAACAACCGCTCGGTGATCATCGGCAATGGCAATATCGCGATCGATGCCGTTGAGGAGCTGAAAAACGACGGTGTGGTTCAGGCAGGTCTGGATCTGATTATTCGCAACGTCAAAAACCTGGCCAACACAGGTGAAGGGCATGTTTTAGCTGCACTGCGTAACCTGACGATTGAAGACGTTGAGTCGCTCATCAACAGCGACGGCGCGGTCATCTCCGCCAATATGCAGACGGTGCTGAACGCCATCGGCGTTCTGACCAACCGCACGGCCGGTGTCATTCAGGCTGTAAACGGCCCGCTGGAGATTGTCGCCAACACGTTGAGCAACATTGGCAGCCTCACCGCAGAGGACGGGCAGCAGTCGGTGTCCACTCTCGTGGCGGGCGGCGACATTACGATCAATGCGCAAAACATGCTTAACACCGAACAGGCGGTGATTGTGTCGACGCAGAGCGATCTGTCAGTTAATGTCGCTAATAATCTGATCAACGCCAATGCAGCGGTACTATCGGGTGCCAACAATACGAACCTTAACGTAGCGGGCGGGACGATTAGCAACGAAAAAAATGCCCTGATCGCCGGGAATAACATCACGATTAATGCCTCGCAGCTGAATAATCATGATTCCGGCACGACCTCTGCCAGAAACGACCTCAACATCCATACCGGTTCATTCAATAACATCAATGGCATCCTCGAAGCGGGTCATGATTTATTGCTCAAGGTAAAAGACTCCATCGCGCTGAATGACAATAACCGCAGTATTCGTGCAGGTCATGATATGACGCTCAGCACGGAAGGTACGCTGTACAACAACACCATGATGGAAGCCATCGGCAACCTGACGCTCCAGGCAGACGGTAAGGTGATCAACAGCAAGTCTGTGGTCACGGGGGGTGATTTACACATCAACGCTAATGAGGTAATGAACAACAGCAACAGCCTGCTCTGGTCGTTAGGGAAGATGGATATTAATGCCCACGACGGTGCCTTTGTTAATGACTATAACGGTAACGTGCTGAGCATGGGTGACATGTCGCTCATCGCGAAAACGATTATCAACTCCGCCGGGATCATTCGCTCCGAACAGAACATCAATATTGATGCGGCCTCTCTGGAAAACCAGAGCACCTATACGGGTGGCACCATTTCGCAAACCCAAACGCAGGATGCCGTGGGTCAATGGGCCGGTATTGATAATGTGATGACGCAGGTCAGGATTACCACGGTTCTGCACATCCCGGTTCTGGCGTCAGATATCGCTATGAGTAAGCTCGGCGAAATCAGCGCCGGGAAAGATATTAATATTAACCAGCGCGGCATTTTCGACGAAAAAGAGGTTAAAAATAACGGCGGCCTGATCCAGGCGGGACGTGATATCACCATCACGGGTAATCTGCTGAACTCGCCAACCTATACCTCCGAATCCATGTATGACTATCTGAATCTCATCCTTGAGCAACCGATAGTACTGACCGACTACTGGAAGGTGGCAGCAGAGCACTACACGACGCTGACCTTCAACTCGCTCTATCAATACCTTGATTTCATCTTTGGTGACGGCGCACCTGCAACCAAAAGCGGTACCCAGGATCCAAACAGAGAGCGTAGCTATAAATCGCTTCTCGACGCCGCGAATGACTCAACCCAGCTCAACTACGTCATGAGCAAAGTGTTTGGTGAAACGTGGAATTCGCAAGATTACGCGACCCTGAACACGGCATGGCATAACCTGGTAAGCAATGACACCAGCATTACCCCTCTGAAGACGAATATGATCTACTTCGTGCCTTCAGAAAAAGGTGAAATCACGGCGGGTCGTAACTTTACGCACAATGGCGGCACGCTGGATAACGGCCTGGCTAACGCTGGCACAATCAAAGAAAACGCCAAAATTGAGAATATCGACGTGGGTGACTACACCATCGACACCGCCGTCGCGGGCTATGATGTTGCCATCAATACCAAAAAGCTGAATGAACTGGCCATGGGGATCAGCCCACTGCCGACCATCAAGGATTTGGTCTCTCTGCCGGGCATGTTTGAAGTCACTGACGAATTCAAAAAAGCCTCTGAGGCGGCGAAAAACGGTACCGAATACAGCGGCCCGGCCAACCACATCATTCCGATTTTCGAAACGCGCCCGGAAATGATCGATCAGAGCAAGTACAGCGGCTCTGACTACTATTTCGACAAGGTGGATTACACTACCACCGAAACCGTTAACGTCATTGGCGATAACTACTTTATCTCCGAACTGATTCGTCGAGAGATCAGCCGCTCCGTAGGCAGCATGTTTGCGATACGAGACGGTCTTGAAGGCGATGCGCTGGTACAAAACCTGATGGATAACGCCGGTATTGCGGCGAAAAACAGCGATCTAAATCTGGTGGTGGGGCAGCCTCTGAGCGAAGAGCAGCGCAATGGGCTAACCCAGGATATCGTCTGGTTCGTGAGCCAGAACATCAAAGGGACGGAAGTGCTGGTGCCGGTGGTCTACCTTTGCCCTGAAACCCTTAGCCAGCTGGCTAACGGTGATATCAGTAAAGGCACAGCGTCCATTGCAGCCGGAAATAGCCTTTCAGTTGATGCCACCGCCATTAACAACGTGAACGGTACCCTCTCCTCTAAGGGTGACGTCACGCTGAAATCCAAAGGGGATATTAACAACATCAGCAATGCGACAGATGCTGGCATCTCGGCGGGCGGTAACGTCTCAATGACGTCGGAAAATGGCAGCATTGCCTCAAACGGCGCGGCAGTGAACGCCGGTGGCGACATTGACATGAAGGCTGAAAAGGGCGACATCACCCTGACCGCATCTGTCGGACACGGCGAAGACGGCAAGCAGAAGATTCATGCGCACGATGATGGCGTCACCGCAGGCGGCAGTATCAACATGCAGGCGAAAACCATCACTTCCAACGCGGCTGATATTACGGCAGGCCAGGACGTGAATATGAAGGCGAGCGAAGGTGACGTCACCTTCAATGACCTGCATCAGATTGATTCTAACCGTACCATCAATACCGAGATCAACGGTCTGTCCAGCTATACCACCACCGACACCAAAACGGTGACCGGCGAAGCTATCGGCGCAACCGTCAAGGCTGGCGGCAATGTGCAGATTGATGCCAGCAAAAATGTGGTCATCGAAGGCGGCAGCATTGACGCGAAAAGCGGCTCCATCAACGCGGCAGAAAACGTTGAGATAAAGACGTCTGAAAACGTGTCCGCTGAGGAACACACCACACAGTCTCGCCAGTTTGTTGCTGAGGCCGGCATCAGCGGCGCCGGTAAATCCGCCTCGGCTTCCTACGGCAAAAACGACGGCACCACAAAAAATACCACCTCTGGCGACTACACCAGCGCAGGCGGTAATTCTGAAACCTCCGCGATTGGTGCCAAACCGGGCCGCGCACCGATCACCGATACTGCCGGTTTCAAGGTGGGTATGGAAGACACAACCGATACCGTGTCGACCCAGAGCAAGCAGAACACCAACGCGTCCATTAATTTTACCGACTCCGGTTCCGTAAATGCAGGAAAAACGGCGGATATTGGCGGCGCTGACCTCTCCGCCGGAGATAAGCTCAGCATTAACGCGAAGGATGTCGCAAGCACCAAATACGAGGATGAAACCAAAACCACCGTCACACATAAAGACCGCTTTGTCGGTGTTTCAGGTGAGGCCCACAGTGCGGTAGTTGATGCGATCGACAAAACCGGGAATCTCATTGATAAATCGCAGCAAGGCCAGTCGATTAACAGCGGAACCACGACGGCGGAAGTGCTGGGCGATGTGTCCAACATCATGCTAAACGATCTTGCTGGCGGCTCCGTCACTTTCGGCGGGAACACGACAAAAACGAAAGAAACGCGCACCGCAACGGCGGAGAATACCACCAATATTAATGCTAAAAACGTCAGCATTAATTCGACCAACGATACCACGCTCAACGGCGTGAACGTGAACTCGCAGAATACGGAGATCAATGCGGGTGGTAATGTGGACATTAACGCAGCGAAATCAACGACCTCTTACACCAATGAAACCGAAAAACACAAAGGCGGTCTTACCGCAGGCGTGGGAGTGGATATAACCGGCGCAAGCGGCGGTATTTCAGTCGATTACAACGGCAGTACGGAACACGGCTCGGGTAACTCTACGTCGTATAAGAACAGTACTATCAACGGCAACACGGTGACAGTGAACGCTGGCGGTGATATGAACATGAAGGGCGCTAACATCGATGCAGAAAAAGCGGATGTTAACGTTGCAGGCGATATGAATATCACCTCCGTGCAGAATACCGAGCACACCGAAAGTAGCCGCGGTAACTGGGGCGCTTCTGTGGGCATCTCCGTCTCGGCAGCGGGCATCATCCCGAACGCGTCCGTCAACGGGGGCGGCGGCTCTGAAAGTTACGATTCGTCTAAAACAGCGAAGCAATCCGGTATCAATACCAGCGGCGAGCTGAATGTGAAAACCGGAGGCGACCTCAATATGACCGGGGCTAATCTGGTATCTCAGGATGGCACCGGATCGGTGAACGTTGCGGGTGATATCAATGCGAAAACGCTGGAAGACCACGTTGAGCAGGATGGTCTGTACGGCGGTGGCGGCATTGGCCTGAGCAATGGCGTAGTGCCTTCCGGTAACATCTACGTCGACACCGTGGATGAAATTCACTACAACGAAACGCAGAAATCCACTATCGCCGTGGGTGACACCACCAGTGCGGCAGTGAATGGCGATCTCAATACCAATAAAGATGAAATGTCGGTTGTCACGCGTGATGAGAAAGAAGCAGGAAATAACATTTCCTACACGCTTGCCGATCCGGGGATTCGTAAGAAGAAGAAAAGCGGCGCTGACGCAGACAGCGATACTCCAGCGAAGCCGGATGACGGCCATACGGACGATGGCGGCTGCCCTCAGAAGTGTACGCCGACTAAGCCAGGCTCAACGCAGCAGCAGACGACAACCACGACGCGTACAACGTCTGATTCTCAGCATATGACGATTGAGAAAACGACGGCGACAACGACCTCCACGTCCGCCTCTTCGGTGGTCCATAAGGAGGCCGTCGCGTCTGAAACCGCACGCAGTGAAGCCGTGCCAAACGTTGCGCCGTCAACCTCCCAGCCGCTGACGCCAAAAGCGAAACCAGAGGCCGCAACGGTTACGCCAAAAGCGAAACCAGAAGCCACAACGGTTACGCCAGTGAAGAAATGGGCCGTACCGGAAACTAACTATCCTGTGCTCTCTCCTGGCTCTGCAACGGGTAAAACCGGTAAAGATATGCCGAAAACACCGGACCACAGGAAGTGGAATGGCGACATGACCAACGGCGTTGCGCCATCCAGCAACACCAAAGGCGATGACGTCAAGCTCTCGCCGGGTTCGTCCACCGGTCAGACCGGGATGGATATGCCGAAAACGCCGGAACACAAGCAGTGGAATGGCGACATGACCAACGGCGTTGCGCCATCCAGCAACACCAAAGGGAATGACGTTAAGCTTTCTCCGGGGTCGTCCACCGGTCAGACCGGGATGGACATGCCGAAAACGCCGGAACACAAGAAGTGGAATGGCGACATGAGCAAAGGTGCGATGAACGCGCGTCCACAGTGGAAGGCGTTGCAAATCGATCGACCGATTGATATCTATGCTCCGGTAACCATTACCTTCACCGACGAGCAGTACAGCTAAAACAAAAGGGTCTGACTTTCGTCAGACCCTTTTTTTAACGCCCCTTTCGAACGTTATTCGTCTTCCAGATACGTATATCCGTACAGACCCGCTTCAAACTCTTCCAGGAACTGCTGCTGCAGCGCATCGTCCAGCCCGGTGTTTTTCACCTGGTCGCGGAACTGCGTGAGCAGGGTTTTCGGATCCAGCTGAACGTATTCCAGCATGTCCGCCACGGTATCCCCTTCGTCAGACAGCTCAACTTCCACGCTGCCGTCAGGGAAGACAAACACGTCAACCGCCTCGGTATCGCCGAACAGGTTGTGCATGTTGCCGAGGATCTCCTGATACGCACCGACCATAAAGAAGCCCAGCATTGGCGGGTTCTCCGGGTCGTATTCCGGCATTGGCATCGTCGTGGCGATACCGTCGCCGTCCACGTAGTGGTCGATAGCGCCGTCAGAGTCGCAGGTGATGTCCAGCAGCACCGCGCGACGTTCCGGGGCGTGATTCAATCCTTCCAGCGGCAGAACCGGGAACAGCTGATCGATACCCCAGGCATCCGGCATCGACTGGAACAGCGAGAAGTTGACGTAAATCTTATCCGCCATTCGCTCCTGCAGCTCGTCGATAATCGGACGGTGGGCGCGGTTGCTCGGGTCGAGCTGCTTCTGCACTTCATGGCACATATTCAGATAGAGCTGCTCTGCCCACGCGCGCTCCTGCAGGCTGAAGGTGCCTGAAGAGTAGCCGACGTGAATGTCGTGCAGATCCATCTGGCTGTCGTGCAGCCATTCGCGCAGGGAACGACGCGTGCCGGGCTCGTGCATCTCCTGCCAGGTTTCCCACATGCTTTGCAGGGAACGCGGGGCATCGTCTGCCGGCGGCGTCGCTTCGGTGGTTTCGCTGCGCTCAACGCCGATGATGTTCGAGACCAGCACCGTATGGTGCGCGGTCACCGCGCGACCGGATTCGGTAATCACCGTCGGGTGCGGCAGGCCGTTCTCTTCACAGGCGTCGCCGATCGCCCAGATGATGTTATTCGCGTATTCGTTCAGGCCGTAGTTCACGGAACAATCAGATTGTGAGCGGGTCCCTTCATAGTCCACGCCCAGGCCGCCGCCCACGTCGAAGCACTGAATATTCACGCCAAGCTTGTGCAGTTCAACGTAGAAACGCGCCGACTCTCGCACGCCGGTGGCGATATCACGAATGTTGGCCATCTGCGAGCCGAGGTGGAAGTGCAGCAGCTGAATGCTGTCCAGACGACCACGCTCGCGCAGAATTTCTACCAGCTGCAGCACCTGGTTGGCCGCCAGGCCGAACTTGGATTTTTCACCGCCGGAGGACTGCCATTTTCCGGAACCCTGCGACGCCAGACGCGCACGCACGCCAAGGCGCGGCACCACGTTCAGACGCTCGGCTTCTTCCAGCACGATGGCGATTTCAGTCATCTTCTCGATAACCAGATAGACCTTGTGGCCCATCTTCTCGCCAATCAGCGCCAGACGAATGTATTCACGGTCTTTATAGCCGTTACAGACGATCACTGAACGGGTCATCCCCGCATGCGCCAGCACGGCCATCAGTTCGGCTTTGGAACCCGCCTCCAGCCCCAGCGGCTCGCCGGAGTGGATCAGCGATTCAATCACGCGGCGGTGCTGGTTTACCTTGATCGGGTAAACCAGGAAGTAGTCGCCTTTATAGCCGTAGGATTCACGCGCGCGTTTGAACGCGGCGTTAATCGAACGCAGGCGATGTTGCAGGATCTGCGGGAAGCAGAACAGTGCAGGCAAACGCTGGCCCTGAGCCTCACGGGCTTTCACCAGTTTGGCGAGATCCACGCGCGCTTCAGGGACGTCCGGATCCGGGCAGACGCTGATGTGGCCCAGTTCATTGACGTCGTAGTAGTTATTGCCCCACCAGGCAATATTGTAAGTGCGCAGCATCTTGCTGGCTTCCTCGGAGCTCATCGCAACCTCCTGCATAGAACGTAGTACACCCTGTTCGCCCGCTGACGAAGGCGAAAAAGAAGACATGTCGTCAGACATAGCGAACCTCAACTCTTTGTATTCAGTGTAAAACAGTTGACTACTATCGCAGCGTTATACGGCGATAACAACCCATAAACGGCTCCGTTTCCCAGCAGAGTATGCTGAAATCCAGACCGTGCGACCGGTTTCTTATTCATATCATTGTAAAACACGTATCCGAACTCTGTATGACAAGGTTCGGCGAAACCACGAGAAAACTCTTGTATTAACAAGAGCGCCCTTGTTCAGTTTTCACAAAGCGTGACCGGCCCTGGAATCCTGAGAAGCGCCGAGATGGGTATAACATCGGCAGGTTTGCAGACTAGAAATGCGGGTTGCGGGAATCAAATGCGCGCCAGAACGGCTGCGCTGAATTAGCGGAAAACGATGGTTCATTATCTCGTATCACCTCCACGGCCGCCTCTGCTGAAACGGACCCCAAGCCAAAGCTAAAAGTTCACTGCTTTACCCGGCTGGAAGTGGCGACACGATGAGTTCATCGAGCGCTTATTTTATATGAGCCGCGCGCCGCGTTTTATACCGAGAAGGGGGCTAAAAAGCAAAACAAAAATGCGCGTGTTGCCAGCACCGTCAGGAATTTTTGCCAGCAGCAATTTCAACTGAGTGAGAGATGAGTCAAAAAAAACTGGAAATCGGGTGAAGAAGTGACCTAAAATAGCCATCCAGATGTTAATCCATCTATACTGATTAACACTCATACTGCCAGTGTCAAAAACCTGCAGGCCTTGGTAGAATTATCTCCTTTGGCTATTCCACACAGCAGCTTGAGCTAACCAAATTCCTCTTAGGTGAAATAAAACATGGCAAAACACCTGTTTACGTCCGAGTCCGTATCAGAAGGACATCCTGATAAAATTGCTGACCAAATCTCCGATGCGGTGCTGGATGCGATCCTCGCGCAGGATCCAAAAGCACGCGTCGCGTGTGAAACCTATGTCAAAACCGGCATGGTTCTGGTTGGCGGTGAGATCACCACCAGCGCATGGGTTGATATCGAAGAGATCACCCGTAACACGGTGCGTGAGATCGGTTATGTGCATTCTGATATGGGCTTTGATGCCAACTCCTGCGCGGTACTGAGCGCAATTGGCAAACAGTCTCCAGACATCAACCAGGGCGTTGACCGTGCCGATCCGCTGGAACAGGGCGCGGGCGACCAGGGCCTGATGTTCGGCTATGCAACCAACGAAACCGACGTGCTGATGCCAGCGCCGGTCACCTACGCACACCGTCTGGTGCAGCGTCAGGCTGAAGTGCGTAAAAACGGCACCCTGCCGTGGCTGCGCCCGGATGCGAAGAGCCAGGTCACCTTCCAGTACGACGACGGTAAAATTGTCGGTATTGACGCGGTGGTTCTGTCTACCCAGCATGCCGAAGATATCGATCAGAAATCCCTGCAGGAAGCGGTGATGGAAGAGATCATCAAGCCGGTTCTGCCAACCGAATGGCTGAGCAGCGCCACCAAATTCTTCATCAACCCGACCGGACGCTTTGTTATCGGCGGCCCAATGGGTGACTGCGGCCTGACCGGTCGTAAAATCATCGTTGATACCTACGGCGGCATGGCGCGTCACGGTGGCGGTGCATTCTCCGGTAAAGATCCATCAAAAGTGGACCGTTCTGCAGCGTACGCGGCACGTTATGTGGCGAAAAACATCGTGGCTGCCGGCCTGGCTGACCGCTGTGAGATTCAGGTTTCCTATGCTATCGGCGTGGCTGAGCCCACCTCCATCATGGTGGAAACCTTTGGTACCGAGAAAGTGCCTTCAGAACAGCTGACCCTGCTGGTGCGCGAGTTCTTCGACCTGCGTCCATACGGCCTGATTCAGATGCTGGATCTGCTGCACCCAATCTACAAAGAAACCGCTGCATACGGTCACTTTGGTCGTGAACATTTCCCATGGGAAAAAACCGACAAAGCCGCCCTGCTGCGTGAAGCTGCCGGTCTGAAGTAATCGACTGACATCGCTTTTAAAAGGCCAGCCTTCGGGCTGGCCTTTTGCATTTGTGCGATCATCCTTGCCCGGCGGCGCTTCGCTTGCACGGGCCTACGAGTTTTGGGCATTTGTAGGCCGGGTAAAGCGCAGCCGCCACCCGGCTGAAAGGCGCACTATTTGGAACCGATTACACCGCACCGGCAGCTCTCCGCTTTCAGAATATTCTCTTTGCATGATCGCCATTCTTCTGCTGTTACATTCCCTTTCAGTTAAGTCTGAAATATCTCCTTTCGCGATGCGCCTCACTTCATTTACCTCTATATTTTCAAAGCTTTAATTTTATTTACGGTTGCACACGAGTGTAACCGATTACACCTATGTGATTAATCTCACATATTTTTACGGGTCGCTCACCTACCCTTACCATCAATAAAACTGATAACCCAACTGGAGGGCATAATGCCTGACAATAAAAAACAGGGGCGTACGTCCAACAAGGCGATGACATTCTTCGTCTGTTTCCTCGCCGCCCTGGCAGGATTACTTTTTGGCCTGGATATCGGCGTGATTGCCGGTGCATTACCTTTCATCACTGACGAGTTCCAGATTAGCGCTCACACCCAGGAATGGGTGGTCAGCTCCATGATGTTCGGTGCGGCCGTTGGGGCCGTCGGCAGCGGCTGGCTCTCCTTCAAGCTCGGACGTAAAAAGAGCCTGATGATTGGCGCGATCCTGTTCGTGGCCGGCTCACTCTTCTCCGCTGCTGCACCTAACGTTGAGGTCCTGCTGGTTTCCCGCGTGCTGCTCGGTCTGGCCGTGGGCGTGGCGTCCTATACCGCCCCGCTCTACCTGTCTGAAATCGCGCCGGAGAAAATCCGCGGCAGTATGATTTCGATGTACCAGCTCATGATCACCATCGGTATCCTGGGCGCGTACCTTTCCGATACCGCGTTTAGCTACAGCGGCGCATGGCGCTGGATGCTCGGCGTGATCATCATCCCTGCGGTTCTGCTGCTGATTGGCGTCTTCTTCCTGCCGGACAGCCCGCGCTGGTTTGCCGCAAAACGTCGCTTCCACGATGCCGAACGCGTGCTGATGCGCCTGCGCGATACCAGCGCGGAAGCGAAAAACGAGCTGGAAGAGATCCGCGAAAGCCTGAAGGTCAAACAGTCCGGCTGGGCGCTGTTTAAAGAGAACAGCAACTTCCGCCGGGCGGTGTTCCTCGGCGTGCTGCTCCAGGTGATGCAGCAGTTCACCGGGATGAACGTCATCATGTACTACGCGCCCAAAATCTTTGAGCTGGCGGGTTATACCAACACCACCGAGCAGATGTGGGGGACCGTCATCGTGGGTCTGACCAACGTGCTGGCGACCTTTATCGCCATCGGTCTGGTGGACCGCTGGGGACGTAAGCCAACCCTGACGCTGGGCTTCATGGTGATGGCGGCCGGTATGGGCGTCCTCGGTACCATGATGCATGTGGGCATTCACTCCCCAACCGCCCAGTACTTTGCGGTAGGCATGCTGCTGATGTTTATCGTCGGGTTTGCGATGAGCGCCGGGCCGCTTATCTGGGTGCTGTGCTCTGAGATCCAGCCGCTGAAAGGGCGTGATTTTGGTATCACCTGCTCTACCGCAACGAACTGGATTGCCAACATGATCGTCGGCGCAACGTTCCTGACCATGCTCAACACTCTGGGCAATGCCAATACCTTCTGGGTCTACGCCGGTCTGAACATCTTCTTCATTGTGCTGACTATCTGGCTGGTTCCGGAAACCAAACACGTTTCGCTGGAACATATTGAACGTAACCTGATGAAAGGTCGTCCTCTGCGCGAAATTGGCGCCCACGACTGATCCTCTTGCGGGAGGCGCCTCTTGCGCCTCCCTGCTTCCCGCTTTATGCTCTGCCCTATGAAAGCTCCCCGTCTCCCCATCGCCATTCAGCAAGCCGTTATGCGCAGCCTGCGGGAAAAACTCGCCCAGGCGAACCTGAAGCTTGGTCGCAATTACCCTGAACCCAAACTCGTCTACCAGCAGCGTGGCACCTCGGCCGGTACCGCCTGGCTGGAATCCTATGAGATCCGCCTGAACCCGGTTCTGATGATGGAAAACCAGCAGGCGTTTATTGATGAGGTGGTGCCGCACGAGCTGGCGCACCTGCTGGTGTGGAAACACTTCGGACGCGTCGCCCCCCACGGCAAGGAGTGGAAGTGGATGATGGAAGCGGTGCTCGGCGTTCCGGCGCGCAGAACCCATCAGTTCGAGCTGGAATCGGTGCGTCGCAATACCTTCCCCTACCGCTGCCTGTGTCAGCAACATCAGCTTACCGTCCGCCGCCATAATCGCGTGGTGCGCGGCGAGGCAACCTACCGCTGCGTGAAATGCGGCGAGCCGCTGGTGGCGGAATAATTATCTGAACGTTCAGGAACTTTCCTGATCTGACTGATTGCATACAGGAACAACATTCGTTACGTTGCGGGCTCGTTTTGACACGGAGTGTAAGATGTCCCGTAATTTTTCTCTCGCGGTCGCCTTTCTGACGACGGCGCTCTCAGGCCACGCCCTGGCCGACGGTATCAACAGTTTCTCTCAGGCCAAAGCGGCCGGTGTAAAGGTCAACGCTGACGTACCGGGCGATTTCTACTGCGGCTGTAAAATTAACTGGCAGGGTAAAAAAGGGGTCGTAGACCTTGAGTCCTGCGGCTACAAGGTGCGTAAAAACGAAAACCGCGCCAGCCGTATTGAATGGGAACATGTCGTTCCGGCATGGCAGTTTGGCCACCAGCGCCAGTGCTGGCAGGATGGCGGACGTAAAAACTGCGCCAAAGATCCGGTATACCGCCAGATGGAAAGCGACATGCATAACCTGCAGCCCGCGGTGGGCGAAGTGAACGGCGATCGCGGCAACTTCATGTACAGCCAGTGGAACGGTGGCGAAGGTCAGTACGGCCAGTGCGGTATGAAGATTGATTTTAAAGAGAAAGTCGCCGAGCCCCCTGCCCGCGCGCGCGGCAGCATTGCCCGCACCTATTTCTATATGCGTGACCGTTACGATCTCAACCTCTCCCGCCAGCAGACCCAGTTGTTCAACGCCTGGGACAATCAGTACCCGGTGACGGAGTGGGAATGCCAGCGCGACGAGCGTATCGCCAGAGTCCAGGGGAATCACAACCCTTACGTCCAGCGGGCTTGCCAGGCGCAAAAGAGCTAACCTACACTACGGCAATTCGCTTATATCGCATGACACATGGAATTTCTGACTATGCGCATTCCCCGCATTTACCATCCTGAACTGATTACCGCAGGCCGTGAAATCGCCCTGTCTGATGACGCCGCTAACCACGTTGGCCGCGTGCTGCGCATGGGCGCCGGCCAGGCAATACAATTGTTCGACGGCTCTAACCAGGTTTTCGACGCGGAAATCACGCGGGCGGATAAAAAAAGCGTACACGTGAACGTCCTGCGTGGTGAAGTGGATGACCGGGAATCACCGCTGCATATCCATCTGGGCCAGGTGATGTCGCGCGGCGAGAAAATGGAGTTCACGATTCAGAAATCCATTGAACTGGGTGTAAGCCTCATTACGCCACTTTTTTCTGAGCGCTGTGGCGTTAAACTGGATGCGGAACGTCTGAACAAAAAGATCCAGCAGTGGCAGAAAATTGCCATCGCGGCTTGCGAACAGAGTGGCCGCAACCGTATTCCGGAGATCCGTCCGGCGATGGATCTGGAGGAGTGGTGTGCAGAAGAGGACAGTGGGCTGAAGCTCAATCTTCATCCGCGCGCCAGCGCCAGCATCAATACGCTGCCGCTGCCCGTTGAGCGCGTTCGCCTGCTGATTGGCCCTGAAGGCGGCCTGTCGGCGGACGAAATTGCGATGACGGCACGTTACCAGTTTACTGATATTCTGTTGGGACCACGCGTTCTGCGCACTGAGACAACGGCACTCACGGCCATTACCGCGCTACAGGTACGGTTTGGCGATCTGGGTTGACGCATTATTGGAGAGAAAGATGATCAAGCTCGGCATCGTGATGGACCCCATCGCAAACATCAACATCAAGAAAGATTCCAGCTTCGCCATGCTGCTGGAAGCGCAGCGTCGCGGCTATGAACTCCACTATATGGAGATGAACGATCTTTACCTGATCAACGGTGAAGCCCGCGCCCGCACCCGCATCGTTAACGTCGAGCAGAACTACGACAAATGGTATGAGTTCGGCACCGAGCAGGACATTGCGCTGGCCGATCTCAACGTCATTCTGATGCGTAAAGATCCGCCATTCGACACCGAGTATATCTACTGCACCTATATCCTTGAACGTGCAGAAGAGAAAGGGACGCTGATCGTCAACAAGCCGCAGAGCCTGCGCGACTGCAACGAGAAGCTCTACACCGCCTGGTTCTCTGACCTGACGCCGGAAACCCTGGTGACCCGCAGCAAAGCGCAGTTGAAGGCATTCTGGCAGAAGCACGGCGATATCATCATGAAGCCGCTGGACGGGATGGGTGGTGCGTCGATTTTCCGCGTGAAGGAAGGCGACCCGAACATTGGCGTGATTGCCGAAACCCTGACCGAACTGGGCACCCGTTACTGCATGGCACAGAACTATATTCCGGCGATCAAGGACGGCGACAAACGCGTGCTGGTGGTGGATGGCGAACCGGTCCCTTACTGCCTGGAAAAGGCCAATGGCATTAATCCTACAGAGTTAGCACGATTATTTATTAATAATACAAGTGTAGATGATACAGGGAGCGTGGTATATACCGATGATAGCGGTAAAAGCATTCCTATTGGTGAACATATTAAAGCCTGGGCGTATAAATCGCCGTGGGCTATTAAATTAGTTCAAAAACCTGGCAGCGGTCAAGGTGGATCCGTATCGTCTATTGGTAATTCTGAGTTGCGCAACGCCTTTGGCCTTAAATAGAAAGGTAAAATATGGCTATCGAATTAGCAACGCAATTTTTGCCCTATGTAGATGAGCAATTTAAAGCAGAGTCAAAACGGCAAGTAATTACAAATAATGATTTTGAATTTACAGGCGCGCATAGCGTTAAAGTATATAAAGTTACTACAAGCGCTATGAATGATTATGATCGTGAGGGTGCAGGTACTAACCCTAGCCGTTACGGTAAAATTCAAGGCTTAGATGCTACGACTGAAGAATTTACATTGAGAAAAGATCGTTCCTTTACATTCGCTCTTGATAAATTAGATGTAGATGAAACAAAAGCAGCATTACAAGCAGCTGCAGCGCTTTCACGTCAACTTAGAGAAGTGGTAATTCCTGAAGTTGATACTTATGTATATGGTAAGGTTGTAGCAGGTGCAGGTACTACAGAAACAGGCGCATTGACTGATAAAAATATCTATGATGCTATTTTAAAGGCTACTGAAGTACTTGATACTGCTGAAGTACCTGAAACAAACCGCGTTTTATTGGTAACTCCTGATACATATACAATCATGAAAAAGAACGCCTCTATTGTCATGGCTACTGATGTAGGTCAAGACATGCGAAAATTGGGCGTTATTGGTATGTTAGACGGTGCAACAATTATTAAGGTACCTAAAATTAGACTACCTGAAGATGTTGATTTTGTTTTAATTCACCCGTCCGCAACGGTTGCCCCTGTTAAACTTGAAGATTATAAAATCCATAAAGATCCACCTGGTATTAGTGGTAATCTAGTAGAGGGGCGTATCACATACGATGCTTTTGTATTAGAAAATAAAACTAAAGGTATCTACGTGCATAAAGCAAAATAACACCATAAGGGGGCGAATTTATTTCGCTCCCCTTTTTTTATATCTAAAGAGGCATGACATGAAAGACAATAAACGTTTATCCTTTCGCTTTTCTACACCTCAACAGGTACGCAAATCATTAAGCCGTATAAATAATATGGTAGCCAATGGTGAAATGGATAGTAAAAAGGCCAATACTATTATTGTAGGGGCTAATGCTATTTTAGGCGCTATTAGATTAGATGAGCAGCAAAAGCAGATAGAAAAGTTAGAGGAGTTGGTAAATGAATTTACTGAATAAGTTAACTCAAAAAGTAAATAAAAAGGTTATTCGTAAGGAGTTAGAGAGAAAAGCCGAGCAACGCTCTAAATTTTGGGCAACTGTACCAACAGAACTATTGAAACGTTGTTTATCAGAACGAAAAAAAGAGCAAGAAACGGCATTTAATGAATTAATAGAGTTACATAATAGCTATTGTGAAAAACTTAATATTAAGGGTAGTTTATTAGACTGATATAAGGGGATATGATGAACAGTAATTACATTCAATCTTTGATAGATAGTATATGCAGTAATTCAAATGATATTGGCGGC
>OJYG01000116.1_pt1 | contig 39742 bp, 35 predicted proteins | sample 1600841 | NCBI WGS metagenome assembly OJYG01 (sample SAMN04436709, study PRJEB24849) | human gut metagenome | biome: human gut; feature: NICU; material: stool | host: Homo sapiens | place: USA: Saint Louis, MO | collected 2010-09-09
CCTTCGCTTACTCGGTGTTGTTTACCACCACTTTGGAAAACCGCGTACATATAAACTCCGCTTCCGCGCACGTCCTCGTATGAATCAGAGTGCGCTATAAATATTCACAATAGGGCGCGAATATTACGCAAAACGCGAGCCTTTGACAAGTGCTACCGTCAATACATGAAGAAAAAAAACACAACACGTACGGTAACGTTTATCTGAGCCGTTTTTTCAGTACAATCAGCACTACTATTGATAAACCGAAACCCTTCGTTACCCCATTGAAGATGGGATCAACAGGATAAAAAGCCCGGCTTTTGCGATGAATTTAGAAAAAATCAACGAGTTAACCGCGCAAGATATGGCGGGTGTCAATGCGACAATCCTTGAACAGCTTAATTCCGACGTTCAACTGATTAATCAGCTAGGATATTACATTATTAGCGGCGGCGGAAAACGCATTCGTCCGATGATTGCCGTTCTTGCCGCGCGCGCGGTGGGTTATCAGGGTAACGCGCACGTGACTATCGCCGCTCTGATCGAGTTTATCCACACGGCGACGCTACTACATGATGATGTGGTGGATGAATCCGATATGCGTCGCGGCAAAGCGACGGCAAATGCCGCCTTCGGTAATGCCGCCAGCGTGCTGGTCGGCGACTTTATCTATACCCGCGCCTTCCAGATGATGACCAGCCTCGGCTCGTTAAAAGTGCTGGAAGTGATGTCGGAAGCGGTCAACGTGATTGCAGAAGGCGAAGTGCTGCAATTGATGAACGTGAATGACCCGGACATTACCGAAGAAAATTACATGCGGGTGATTTACAGTAAAACGGCGCGTCTGTTCGAAGCCGCCGCCCAGTGTTCCGGTATTCTTGCCGGTTGTACGCCTGAGCAAGAGAAAGGGTTGCAGGACTATGGCCGCTACCTTGGTACGGCTTTCCAGCTCATTGACGATCTGCTGGATTACAGTGCCGACGGCGAGCATCTCGGTAAAAATGTGGGTGATGACCTCAATGAGGGCAAACCTACCTTACCGTTGCTTCACGCCATGCGCCACGGTACGCCAGAACAGTCAGCGATGATCCGTACCGCTATTGAACAAGGTAATGGCCGTCATCTTCTGGAACCGGTTCTGGAAGCGATGACCACCTGCGGCTCGCTGGAATGGACGCGTCAGCGAGCGGAAGAAGAAGCCGACAAAGCGATATCCGCGTTGCAGATATTGCCGGATACCCCATGGCGTGAGGCGCTAATCGGTCTCGCACACATCGCGGTGCAGCGCGATCGTTAATGCCGTTCTCTTATCCCGCGCACTGCGCGGGATATCCCATTAAGTTCTAATAAACTCCAGATACCCTATTGCCTGTCTTTTCGTATATTCATATACGGCTTCCCCTGGCATATTCTGAATAATGCCGCCACTTACATGAACTTTTTAGAACATTCTTTCACGAAGCGTTATAGTATCGAACGTCGTCGGGTTGTTAAAACCGTAAGTGATTAACCTAAGGAGTGATGGATGTATGGAAAGCAAGCTTATTGACTGGCATCCGGCCGATATCATTGCCGGGCTACGTAAAAAAGGGACTTCAATGGCCGCTGAGTCACGTCGGAATGGATTGAGTTCATCCACGCTGGCCAATGCATTAACGCGCCCGTGGCCGAAAGGAGAGTTGATTATCGCAAAAGCATTGGGAACGGAACCCTGGGTTATTTGGCCATCGCGTTATCACGATCCGCGCACGCATGAGTTTATCGACAGAACGCGGCTTATGAGAGCGCGTAATAAAGACAAACAGAATGTAGAGTAAGCGCCTGTAAAATAACCCCCGCAATCGCGTTCGCGGGGGTTATGCAGCGTACAGAAGGTTATTCGCCTTTCACGCGTTCAATATTCGCGCCTAGCGCGCGCAGTTTGTCTTCGATGCGCTCATAACCGCGATCGATGTGATAAATGCGATCCACAATCGTCGTGCCTTCCGCAATACAGCCCGCCAGCACCAGGCTCGCAGATGCCCGCAGATCTGTCGCCATAACCTGGGCGCCAGAGAGCGTTTCTACGCCATGGCATATGACGGTATTGCTTTCAATTTCCGCACGCGCGCCCATGCGGCTGAGTTCAGGCACGTGCATAAAACGGTTTTCAAAGACGGTTTCAGTGATAAAGCCCGTCCCTTCCGCCACCAGGTTCAGCAACGTGAACTGCGCCTGCATATCGGTCGGGAATGCCGGGTGCGGCGCGGTACGGACATTGACCGCCTTCGGTCGTTTGCCGTGCATGTCCAGACTAATCCAGTCCTCGCCCACTTCGATATCCGCGCCCGCATCGCGCAGTTTCGCCAGTACCGCGTCCAGAGTGTCCGGTTGCGCGTTACGGCAGAGGATTTTGCCGCGAGAGATCGCTGCCGCCACCAGGAAAGTCCCCGTTTCGATACGATCCGGCAGCACACGATAAACGCCGCCGCCCAGACGCTCTACGCCCTCGATCGTAATACGATCGGTGCCCTGCCCGGCGATCTTCGCCCCCAGCGTAACCAGGAAGTTAGCGGTGTCGACAATTTCCGGCTCGCGCGCGGCGTTTTCAATGATGGTCGTCCCTTCCGCCAGCGTAGCGGCGCACATAATGGTGACGGTCGCGCCGACGCTGACCTTATCCATCACGATATGCGCCCCTTTAAGACGCCCTTCTACGGAGGCCTTTACGTAGCCCTCTTCCAGCTTGATGGTCGCACCCAGTTGTTCCAGACCGGTAATATGCAGATCAACCGGACGCGCGCCGATAGTACAGCCCCCCGGCAGAGAGACTTGTCCCTGACCAAAACGGGCAACCAGCGGCCCCAGCGCCCATATCGAGGCGCGCATGGTCTTAACCAGATCATAAGGCGCGCAGAACACGTTCACCTGGCTGGCGTCAATGTGTACCGATCCATTACGTTCCACTTTCGCGCCTAATTGGCTCAGGAGCTTCATCGACGTATCCACGTCTTTCAGTTTTGGAACGTTTTGGATCTCTACCGGTTCTTCTGCCAGCAGAGCGGCGAACAGGATCGGCAGCGCGGCGTTTTTGGCGCCGGAAATTGTGACTTCGCCCTGGAGCGTCGTTGGCCCCTGTACACGAAATTTATCCATTATTGTATTCTCAGTTAAGCATTCATCTCCGCTACCGGCAGGTTACCCGTAGCTTAAAATCCGTTAAGTTTACGATCGCGCGCCCATTCCGCCGGGGTATATGCTTTGATCGATACGGCATGGATACGGTTGTCCGCAATGTACTCCATTAGCGGCCCATAGACCGTTTGCTGTTTCTTGACCCGGCTCATGCCGTCAAACATCTCGCCCACGGCAATAACCTGAAAGTGACTGCCATCGCCGGAGACGTGGACTTCCTGGAGGGAGAGGGCATTCATCAGCACACTCTGAATTTCATGATTTTCCATGGGTTCTTTATTCGTCAAATAGTGAAAACAGCCCAACATCTTAGAGCAAAGTCGCGCCGTCTTAAATAAGCAAAAGATTACGCTGATAAATCAGCGCGGTAAAAGTGCCGGATGGTGCTGCTAACGCAACTTATCCGGCCTACGGGGATCATGCGAAGTGTAGGCCGGATAAACCATCCGGCATTCATTACATACGGGGAAGTACGTCTTCGGGCAAGTTATATAATTGCGCCAGCGCGTAAACCTTGTCGTTAACGCCAGACAGCGATACGGCATTACCCTGCTTTTTTGCCTGGTTCACAAGGTGCGCCAGCAGCGCCAGTCCCCCCGTATCCACCCTGGAGATCTGGCTCAGGTCGATACGGGTAACGCCAGTCATCGCTTCTACGCGCGCGTCCCATAGCGGCGCCAACACGTCCTGATCCAGCTCTCCCGCCAGCACCAGAGTGTCCGCCTCACGCGTCCAGGTGAGTTGCGGCGTCATTACTGTTTCTCGTCCAAAGTAATTTTCTGTTGAGAGATAGATTTCAATTGTGCGGTCAGGCCGTCGATGCCTTTAGTACGCAGCAGATCGCTCCACTCATTTTGCTTGGTGGTGATCATGCTGACACCTTCCGCAATCATGTCATACGCCTGCCAGTTGCCGGTCTGAGTGTTTTTGCGCCACTGGAAATCCAGGCGTACCGGCGGACGACCGTTGGGATCGATAATCGTTACACGGATAGGCACAATGGTCGCATCGCCCAGCGGTTGCTCAGGCGCTATCTGGTAAGTCTGACCGTGGTACATCGCCAGCGCCTGACCGTATGCCTGTTTCAGGTATTCGCGAAACGCTGCAAAATAGGCTTCACGCTGCGCCGGGGTCGCCTCTTTGTAGTAGCGGCCCAACACCAGCGCGCCGGCATATTTTACCTGCACGTACGGCAGAAGTTCCTGATCAACAACGTCTCGCAGGTAATCCGGATTGGCACGAATTTTCGGCTGTTCGTTTTTCAGGCGATCAAAAGTTTTCTGCGCCGCCTCGTTCATCAGTTTATAAGGATTGCTCTGATCCGCTGCCGTTGCTGCGCTTAATGGCGCAATGACCAGCAGGGCCACCATCATCAGTCGTTTAAACATGCCTCAATTCTCCTGAGATTATTTCGTTTCGCCCGCGGGCGTTGTGGCTTCAGTATGACCTTCCGTTGCGGCTGGCGCATCGCCAGAATTCTTATTGTCGTCGCCTTTGCTGTTATAAAGGAACTGGCCAATCATATCTTCCAGCACCATTGCAGACTTGGTGTCCTGAATCGTACTCCCATCTTTGAGGATAGACGTTCCCAGCTCAGGATCTTCAAAACCGACGTTTAATGCCAGATATTGCTCCCCCAGCAGCCCGGAAGTACGAATACTCAACGAGCTGGTATCGGGAATATGGTTATAACGCTCTTCGATGTCGAGCGTTACGCGCGGCAGGTATGTTTTCGGATCAAGCGAGATATCTTCAACCCGCCCGACAACCACCCCGCCGATGCGTACCGGGGAACGCACTTTCAGACCGCCGATGTTATCGAAGGTCGCATAAACCTTATAGGTCGGCTCCGTGCGCATAGAGGTCACATTTGCCGCCTTCAGGCAAACAAACAGCGCCGCCAGCAACGCTACCAGCAAAAAAACGCCTACCCAAATTTCATTTTTTTTCGTTTGCATGAACTCAATTCCCAAACATCAGTGCGGTCAGCACAAAATCCAGCCCCAGAACGGCCAACGATGCGTGAACCACGGTACGCGTCGTTGCCCGGCTAATCCCGGCAGAAGTTGGTATTGCGTCATAACCGTTGAATAACGCAATCCATGTTACCGTAATGGCGAACACCACGCTCTTTATCAGACAGTTCACCAGGTCCATACGCCAGTCGACGGCATTCTGCATCGCGGACCAGAAGAACCCGGCGTCGATTCCTTTCCAGCTTACGCCGACCAGCGAGCCGCCCCAGATACCGACCGCCACAAAGATAATGGTCAGTAGCGGCAACGAAATCACGCCCGCCCAAAAGCGCGGCGAAATCACCCGGCGCAATGGATCGACCGCCATCATCTCCATACTGGAGAGCTGCTCCGTCGCCCGCATCAGGCCGATTTCCGCCGTCAACGCCGACCCGGCCCGCCCGGCAAACAGCAACGCCGCGACCACCGGCCCCAGCTCGCGCAGCAGCGAAAGCGCCACTAACATGCCAAGACTGGTCTCCGCGCTGTAAGTGGTCAGAACCAGATAGCCTTGCAGCCCCAGCACCATACCGATGAATACGCCGGAGACAATAATGATAAGCATCGACAAGACGCCCACATTATAAAGCTGGCGCACCAGCAGCGGCGCATGTTTGCGAAACTCCGGCTTACCGATAATCGCATTGAATAACATTAACCCGGCGCGCCCGAACGTCCTGACGGTTTTGATCCCGCTGTGTCCGAGTGCTGCCAGCGCATTTAACAGCATGAGTGGCTTAACTCCCTGTTTCGAGTAAATCAAGGTGATAGTCGCCCGCCGGATAGCGGAACGGAACCGGCCCGTCGGCAATACCGTCAAGGAACTGACGTACGCGCGGGTCCGTATTCTCCTGCAACGCCTGAGCGCTACCGTGAGCGACGATTTTTTTGTCCGCCATGATCCAGGCGTGATCCGCAATACTGAGCACCTCTGGCACATCATGCGAGACCACCACGCAGGTCACGCCCAGCGCGCTGTTCAATTCTGAAATCAGCTTCACCAGAACGCCCATGGTAATCGGGTCCTGGCCGACAAACGGCTCATCGAACATGATGAGATCCGGTTCCAGAGCGATGGCGCGCGCCAACGCGGCGCGGCGCGCCATCCCACCGGAGAGCTCGGAAGGCATCAGTTTTGCCGCGCCGCGCAGCCCGACAGCTTCCAGTTTCATCATCACGACGCTTTTTAGCAGCGGCGCGGGTAAATTGGTGTGCTCCCGTAGCGGATAGGCCACATTGTCAAACACGTTCATGTCGGTAAACAGCGCTCCCGACTGAAACAGCATACTCATACGTTTACGGACGGTGTAGAGCCGCGAACGGGACATGGCCGGCACATTCTCGCCATCAAATAAGATCTCGCCCTTATCCGGCGGGATCTGTCCGCCAATCAGGCGCAACAGCGTGGTTTTACCGATGCCCGACGGCCCCATGATCGCCGTGATCTTCCCGCGCGGCACCGTCAGGGAAATATTATCGAAAATGCAGCGTTCGCCACGGGAAAAGCTGACGTCGCGCATATCGACTAAATTGGCCGCAGACTGACCCATTGATTCATCCTTCGTATTGCCTTGTTGAGGTAACCATGGCGCTGAATTTAACCATGGGTTCGACATAATTACAGAATATTAACTGACAGGGTTAGCGAAAGCTGGCATTCGTTTTACTTTTTAGCCGCATAAAGTCAAAATTAGGACTTCGTTACGGCTTCCAGATATCCCTTTCAGGGGACCGGCGAGTATACCTGAAGAAAGGACTTTAGATGCTTTTAGCGATGGCGCTACTCATAATTGGTTTGCTTCTGGTGGCCTACGGCGCCGATCGTCTGGTGTTTGCGGCCTCTATTTTATGCCGTACATTCGGTATTCCCCCGCTGATCATCGGGATGACGGTCGTGAGTATCGGCACCTCGCTGCCGGAAATTATTGTGTCGGTCGCCGCATCGCTACACGGTCAGCTCGATTTGGCCGTCGGCGCGGCGCTCGGTTCTAACATCACCAATATTTTGCTGATCTTAGGGCTGGCGGCGCTGGTTCGTCCATTTACCGTGCATTCCGATGTTTTACGTCGCGAATTGCCATTAATGTTATTTGTTAGCGTGGTAGCCGGTTCCGTACTGCATGACGGACAGTTAAGCCGCAGTGATGGTATCTTTCTCCTGCTTCTGGCTGTGCTATGGCTGTTATTCATTGTTAAAATCGCGCGTCTGGCCGAACGCCAGGGGAATGACAGCCTCACCCGCGAACAACTGGCGGAGCTGCCACGCGAAGGCGGGCTCCCCGTCGCGTTCTTATGGCTGGGCATTGCGCTGGTCATCATGCCGATGGCGACGCGCATGGTAATCGATAACGCTACGGTGCTGGCGAACTATTTCGCCATGAGTGAATTAACGCTCGGTCTGACAGTCATCGCTGTCGGCACCAGTCTGCCAGAGCTGGCGACAGCGATTGCCGGCGTGCGAAAAGGCGAAAATGATATTGCCGTTGGTAATCTCATTGGCGCCAATATTTTTAATCTCGCCATCGTGCTGGGACTGCCTGCGCTGATCGCGCCGGGGGAGATCAACGCGCTGGCGTTTGGGCGAGATTATAGCGTGATGTTGCTGGTTAGCGTGGTTTTCGCTTTACTTTGCTGGCGGCATCCGCGCCAGATTGGTCGGGGCGCAGGTATACTGCTGACCGGCGGGTTTATCGTATGGCTGGCGATGCTCTATTGGCTATCGCCACTTCTTGTTGGATAACTGGAAACGGATTATGTCGCATTTAGCGTTGCAACCGGGGTTTGACTTTCAGCAGGCAGGCAAAGAGGTCCTGGAAATTGAACGTGAAGGCCTGGCGGAGCTTGATCAATATATCAACCAGCATTTCACGCTGGCCTGTGAAAAAATGTTCAACTGCACCGGAAAAGTGGTGGTCATGGGGATGGGGAAATCCGGCCATATCGGACGGAAAATGGCCGCCACGTTCGCCAGTACCGGCACCTCTTCCTTTTTTGTACATCCGGGCGAAGCCGCGCACGGCGATTTGGGGATGGTTACACCGCAGGATGTGGTTATCGCTATCTCCAACTCCGGCGAATCCAGCGAGATCGCGGCGCTAATACCGGTGCTTAAACGTCTGCACGTACCGTTAATTTGCATTACCGGGCGACCGGAAAGCAGCATGGCGCGTGCGGCAGATGTGCATCTGTGTGTTAAAGTGCCCAAAGAAGCGTGTCCGTTAGGACTGGCGCCTACCAGTAGTACCACCGCAACGCTGGTGATGGGCGACGCGCTCGCCGTGGCATTGTTAAAAGCGCGCGGCTTTACCGCCGAGGATTTCGCTCTGTCGCATCCTGGCGGCGCGCTGGGACGTAAGCTACTGCTGCGCGTAAGCGATATTATGCATACTGGCGATGAAATCCCGCATGTTAATAAACATGCCACCCTGCGTGATGCGCTGTTAGAAATTACGCGTAAAAATCTCGGTATGACCGTCATTTGCGATGAATCCATGAAGATCGACGGTATCTTCACCGACGGCGATTTACGTCGCGTGTTCGATATGGGCGGCGATATGCGCCAGTTGGGGATCGCCGAGGTGATGACGCCAGGGGGCATTCGCGTGCGTCCCGGTATTCTCGCCGTCGATGCGCTGAATTTAATGCAGTCCCGCCATATCACCTCCGTACTGGTTGCTGATGGCGACCAGTTACTCGGTGTGTTACATATGCATGATCTCCTGCGTGCAGGCGTCGTGTAGAAACTCAAGGATAATTAACGATGAGTAAAGCAGGTGCGTCGCTTGCGACCTGTTATGGCCCCGTCAGCCCCCATGTCATGACCAAAGCGGAGAATATCCGCCTGCTCATCCTGGACGTGGATGGCGTATTGTCTGACGGCCTGATTTATATGGGCAATAACGGCGAAGAGCTGAAGGCTTTCAACGTTCGTGACGGCTATGGTATTCGCTGTGCTTTGACCTCCAATATCGAGGTTGCCATTATTACCGGACGAAAGGCTAAACTTGTAGAAGATCGCTGCGCCACGCTGGGGATCGTCCATCTTTATCAGGGACAGTCGAATAAGCTGATCGCCTTTAGCGATCTGCTGGAAAAACTGGCCATCGCGCCGGAAAATGTTGCCTATGTCGGCGATGATCTGATTGACTGGCCGGTGATGGAAAAAGTGGGGTTAAGCGTTGCCGTTGCGGATGCGCATCCGCTGCTGATCCCCCGCGCTGACTATGTGACGCACATTGCCGGCGGGCGCGGCGCGGTACGTGAGGTGTGCGATTTGCTGCTGCTGGCGCAGGGCAAGCTGGATGAGGCCAAAGGGCAATCGATATGAGTAAAACCAGACGTTGGGTTATCATTCTACTGTCGCTGGCCATTCTGGTACTAATTGGTATCAATCTGGCGGATAAAGACGATCCTGCTGCCGTGATGGTCAACAGCAACGATCCCACGTATAAAAGCGAGCATACGGATACCGTCGTGTACAGTCCGGAAGGCGCGTTGAGCTATCGTCTGATCGCGCAGCACGTTGAATATTTTTCCGATCAGGCGGTCTCATGGTTTACGCAACCGGTATTAACCACCTTTGATAAGGATAAGGTGCCGACATGGTCGATCAAGGCCGATAAAGCCAAATTGACTAACGATCGGATGCTCTATCTGTATGGTCATGTTGAAGTCAACGCCCTGGTGCCTGACGCTCAATTACGCAGAATTACCACCGATAACGCGCAGATTAATCTGGTGACGCAGGATGTTACCTCGAACGATCTGGTGACGTTATACGGCACAACATTTAACTCCAGCGGACTGAAAATGCGCGGTAACTTACGCAGCAAGAACGCCGAGCTGATTGAAAAGGTTAGAACCTCTTATGAAATTCAAAACAAACAAACTCAGCCTTAATCTTATGCTTGCCGGCTCGCTGCTGGCCGCCAGCATTCCGGCTTTCGCCGTCACGGGCGATACCGAACAGCCTATTCATATTGACTCGGATCAACAGTCGCTGGATATGCAAGGCAACGTCGTGACCTTTACGGGCAACGTGGTGATGACCCAGGGCACGATTAAGATCAACGCCGATAAAGTCGTGGTTACCCGCCCTGGCGGCGAACAGGGGAAAGAGGTGATCGACGGTTACGGCAATCCGGCCACCTTCTACCAGATGCAGGACAACGGTAAGCCGGTGAAAGGCCACGCTTCCCATATGCATTACGAGCTGGCGAAAGATTTTGTGGTGCTGACCGGCAACGCTTATCTGGAGCAGCTTGACAGCAACATTACCGGCGACAAAATCACCTACCTGGTGAAAGAGCAGAAAATGCAGGCCTTCAGCGAGAAAGGCAAACGCGTCACCACCGTTCTGGTGCCGTCGCAGTTGCAAGACAAAAACAAAGGCCAGACTCCGGCGCAAAAGAAGAGTAACTAATTCGTTATGGCAACATTAACTGCAAAGAATCTGGCGAAGGCCTATAAAGGCCGTCGCGTAGTGGAAGATGTCAGTCTGACCGTTAACTCCGGGGAGATTGTCGGGCTGCTCGGTCCAAACGGCGCGGGTAAAACCACCACCTTTTATATGGTCGTCGGTATCGTGCCGCGTGACGCGGGCAATATCATCATCGATGATGAAGATATCAGTCTGCTGCCGCTGCACGCGCGCGCGCGCCGCGGTATCGGCTATTTGCCGCAGGAAGCCTCTATTTTCCGCCGTCTCAGCGTATTTGATAACCTGATGGCGGTACTGCAAATTCGTGACGATTTGACCGCAGAACAGCGAGAAGACCGCGCCAACGAGCTGATGGAAGAGTTTCATATTGAGCATCTGCGCGACAGCATGGGACAGGCGTTGTCCGGTGGTGAACGCCGTCGTGTAGAAATTGCCCGCGCGTTGGCCGCTAATCCCAAATTTATCCTGCTGGATGAACCCTTTGCCGGCGTTGACCCGATTTCCGTTATCGACATCAAACGCATTATCGAGCATCTGCGCGATAGCGGGCTCGGCGTGCTGATCACCGACCATAACGTCCGTGAGACGCTGGCAGTCTGTGAACGTGCCTATATCGTGAGCCAGGGCCACCTTATTGCCCACGGTACGCCGACAGAAATCCTGCAAGACGAACACGTTAAGCGTGTATATCTTGGGGAAGACTTCAGACTCTGATAGGGTAGAGGGCTATGCTGCTCTAGCGGGAGAAAACGACTCTGAATATGAAGCAAGGTTTGCAACTCAGGCTTAGCCAACAACTGGCGATGACGCCTCAGCTACAACAGGCCATCCGTCTGTTGCAGTTGTCTACGCTGGAACTTCAGCAGGAACTCCAGCAAGCGCTGGAAAATAACCCGCTGCTTGAGCAAACCGATCTTCATGACGAAATCGACACTCAGCAACCTCAGGATAACGATCCTCTCGATACCGCCGACGCGCTCGAACAAAAAGAGATGCCGGAAGAGCTGCCGCTTGACGCCAGTTGGGATGAAATTTACACCGCCGGGACGCCGTCCGGCCCCAGCGGCGATTATATCGACGATGAGCTGCCCGTCTATCAGGGCGAAACGACGCAGTCGTTGCAGGATTATCTGATGTGGCAGGTTGAGCTAACGCCCTTCTCGGATACCGATCGCGCTATTGCGACATCCATTGTCGACGCGGTAGATGATACCGGCTATCTCACCGTATCCCTGGACGAAATTCGCGAAAGCATGGGCGATGTAGAGGTGGATCTCGATGAGGTCGAAGCCGTCCTGAAGCGTATTCAGCGTTTTGATCCGGTAGGCGTCGCGGCAAAAGATCTTCGCGACTGTCTGCTGATCCAGCTTTCACAATTCGACAAATCCACGCCGTGGCTGGAAGAGGCGCGGCTTATTATCTGCGATCACCTTGATCTGCTGGCCAACCACGATTTCCGCACGTTGATGCGCGTTACCCGACTGAAAGAAGAGGTGCTGAAAGAGGCGGTAAACCTGATTCAGTCGCTCGATCCCAGACCCGGTCAATCGATCCAGACCGGCGAGCCGGAGTACGTTATCCCGGATGTGCTGGTACGCAAGCATAACGGTCGCTGGACGGTGGAGCTTAATAGCGACAGTATTCCCCGTTTACAGATTAACCAGCACTATGCCGCCATGTGCAATAGCGCGCGCAACGATGCCGACAGCCAGTTCATCCGCAGTAATTTACAGGATGCGAAGTGGCTGATAAAAAGCCTTGAAAGCCGCAACGACACGCTGCTGCGTGTCAGTCGCTGCATCGTCGAGCAACAGCAAGCCTTTTTTGAACAGGGCGAAGAATATATGAAACCGATGGTACTGGCGGATATCGCCCAGGCCGTCGAGATGCACGAATCCACTATATCCCGCGTGACCACGCAGAAGTATTTGCACAGCCCGCGCGGTATTTTTGAACTCAAATATTTCTTTTCCAGCCACGTCAATACCGAAGGCGGAGGCGAAGCCTCTTCCACCGCGATTCGCGCGCTGGTGAAGAAGTTAATTGCGGCGGAAAACCCCGCGAAACCACTGAGTGACAGCAAGTTAACCTCTCTGCTGTCAGAACAAGGTATCATGGTGGCGCGCCGCACTGTTGCGAAGTACCGAGAGTCTTTATCCATTCCGCCGTCAAACCAACGCAAACAGCTGGTTTGACCCAACCGATAAGGAAGACACTATGCAGCTCAATATCACCGGACATAATGTCGAAATTACTGAAGCCCTGCGTGAATTTGTGACGACAAAATTCGCCAAACTTGAACAGTATTTTGAGCGGATTAATCAGGTATACGTGGTGTTGAAAGTGGAGAAGGTCACGCACATCTCGGATGCGACGCTACACGTTAATGGCGGCGAAATTCACGCCAGCGCGGAAGGCCAGGATATGTATGCCGCCATTGACGGCTTGATTGATAAACTGGCAAGGCAGTTAACCAGGCATAAAGATAAACTGAAACAACACTAATTGTCCGGGCAGTTAGCCAGTGCAGGACGGCCTGTTGTGTGACACAACGGGCCATTTGTACAGTTAGCGCTCCGAACCTGGCCATCAACCTGACAGGACAGGTTCTTAGGTGAAATTATGATAAATAACGATACGACTCTACAACTGAGCAGTGTACTTAACCAGGAGTGTACGCGTAGCGGCGTTCATTGTCAGAGTAAGAAACGCGCGCTGGAAATCATCAGCGAACTGGCGGCAAAACAGCTCAGTTTACCTCCTCAGGTCGTGTTTGAAGCCATTCTGACACGCGAAAAAATGGGCAGTACCGGTATTGGTAATGGTATCGCCATCCCGCACGGGAAACTGGAAGAAGATACCTTACGCGCCGTCGGTGTGTTCGTTCAGCTCGAAACGCCGATCGCGTTCGACGCCATCGATAACCAGCCGGTCGATCTCCTCTTCGCCCTGCTGGTGCCCGCCGATCAAACTAAAACGCATCTGCACACGCTGTCGCTGGTGGCGAAACGTCTGGCGGATAAAACGATCTGCCGCCGCCTGCGCGCGGCGCTGAATGATGAAGAGCTGTATCAAATCATTACTGACACCGAAGGTGAGCAGAATGAGGCATAACAACTCAATGGCATTTATTTCTGTCGTTGTGAGGAGAAACGGTACATGGTACTGATGATCGTCAGCGGGCGTTCCGGATCAGGTAAATCTGTCGCTCTGCGCGCGCTGGAAGATATGGGATTTTACTGCGTGGATAACCTCCCCGTCGTGCTGTTGCCCGATCTGGCGCGAACGCTGGCCGATCGCCAGATTTCCGCCGCCGTCAGCATTGATGTGCGCAATATGCCTGAATCACCTGAGATTTTTGAACAGGCGATGAATAATCTGCCTGGCGCTTTCTCGCCGCAATTGCTGTTTCTTGATGCCGACCGCAATACCTTGATTCGCCGCTACAGCGACACGCGCCGTTTGCATCCGCTTTCCAGCAAAAATCTTTCTTTAGAGAGTGCGATCGATAAAGAGAGTGACTTGCTGGAGCCGTTACGCTCACGTGCGGATCTGATCGTCGACACTTCAGAAATGTCCGTCCATGAGCTGGCGGAGATGCTGCGTACCCGGCTGTTGGGCAAACGCGAGCGCGAACTGACGATGGTATTTGAGTCCTTCGGCTTTAAACATGGTATCCCGATTGATGCGGACTATGTGTTTGATGTCCGCTTTCTGCCCAACCCGCACTGGGATCCAAAACTGCGCCCCATGACCGGGCTTGATAAGCCGGTAGCCGCGTTTCTTGACCGACACACAGAAGTTCACAATTTTATCTATCAGACTCGCAGCTATCTTGAGCTATGGTTACCGATGCTGGAGACCAACAACCGCAGCTACCTTACCGTCGCTATCGGTTGTACCGGCGGGAAACACCGTTCGGTGTATATTGCAGAACAGCTGGCAGACTACTTCCGCTCGCGCGGTAAAAATGTCCAGTCTCGCCATCGCACGCTGGAAAAACGCAAAACATGACCGTAAAGCAAACTGTTGAAGTCACCAATAAGCTGGGCATGCATGCCCGGCCTGCCATGAAGCTTTTCGAACTGATGCAGGGGTTTGACGCCGAGGTGCTATTACGCAATGACGAAGGCACTGAAGCGGAAGCGAACAGCGTCATCGCTCTGTTAATGCTCGACTCCGCCAAGGGGCGTCAGATCGAAATTGAAGCCACCGGCCCGCAAGAAGTTGAAGCGCTGGCGGCGGTTATCGCGCTGTTCAATTCCGGCTTTGACGAAGACTAAACCTCCCCCTCTATACCCTATTTCCCCCAACGCCGTCCCGGTATTTGATGACAGTCACCCCCAAAACCGGGCGTGTTACGCCTGCCTGCCACTTGTCCCGCTGCCCCACCCTTTCGTAAGATTTGTACATTTCGTGCGCTTTACCTATGCATAAAAACATTAAGAAAACCTTAAAAAATTTCGTTTAGGTTTTGTTTAAGTTCTTTGTCCATACTAAATTTATGTGAATAAATTTTTCCAGGACTTGCCATGATCCTCTTATCGAAACAGACTCCGCTGGGCACCGGTCGACATCGTAAATGCTATACGCATCCGGATAATGCCCGGCGTTGCATAAAAGTTATTTACAACCGTGACCACGGCGGTGATAAAGAGATTCGGCGTGAACTGAGCTACTATGCGCATCTGTCCCGCTACCTGACGGACTGGAGCGCTATCCCCCGTTATTACGGCACGGTAGAAACCGATTGCGGCACCGGCTATGTCTACGACATGATTACCGATTTCAACGGCGCGCCCTCTATTACCCTGACCGAGTTCGCCGCGCAATGTCGTTATGAAGAGGATGTCGCTGTCCTGCGGCGGCTACTGAAAAAACTGAAACGTTACCTGCTGGATAACCATATTGTGACGATGTCGCTGAAGCCGCAAAACATCCTGTGCCAGCGTATCAGCGAGTCAGAAGTGGTTCCGGTGGTTTGCGACAATCTGGGGGAAAGTACCGTTATCCCGCTGGCGACCTGGTCAACATGGTGCTGTGAACGCAAACTGGAGAGAGTGTGGCAGCGGTTTATCGCCCAGCCTGCGCTGGCCGTTGCCCTGGAGAGGGACGCGCAGCCAAAAAACAAGAAACGGCTGGCGCTTACTTCTCACGAGGCTTAAGACCTGTGCTTATCAGGCCTGGACGACACAGATCGCAGGCCGGATAAGGCTTTCGCGCCGCCATTCGGCAAAATTAATTAAGCTGGTTGCGCGTCATAAAAGATTCCCCACCCAGTTGGCGCATCTGGCGCATAATCCACGCCTGCCGGCTACGCACATAGCCAGAAGGCGCATTCGCCTTATAGCGTAACGGATTTGGCAATACCGCCGCCAGCAACGCGGCTTCAGACACACTCAAGCGACTGGCAGGTTTATGAAAATACCGTTGTGCCGCAGCCTCCACGCCAAAAATACCATCGCCAAACTCCGCGATATTCAGATAAACCGTGAGGATGCGCTTTTTGCTCCAGACAGTTTCAATGCCCAGCGTTAGCCCAGCCTCCAGACCTTTGCGCAGCCAACTGCGTCCATCCCATAAAAAGAGATTTTTCGCCGTTTGCTGCGAAAGCGTAGAGGCGCCGCGAATACGGCTCTCATTCCGCTCATTATGCGCCAGCGCTTTTTCAATCGCCGGAACATCAAAGCCCCAGTGCTCAGGGAACTTCTGGTCTTCCGCCGCAATTACCGCCAGCCCCATCCACGGCGAGATATCCGCCATACTGACCCAGTCAGAATGCGCCACATAACCGAACTCTCCGCCGAGCCAGGCGCTAATCTGCCGTTCCGCCATCACCGCCGAAAAAGGCACCGGAACCACGCTAAACAGCGCAATGCCGCCGCCCCAAAAGACGGCGAGCGCAGCAAGGATACGTAAAAGTAGACGGCGCAAAAACGTTAACGGCGCGATGCGTCGTTTGCTCATTCCGCCAGAACCAGCACGCGCGACACTAATTTATCAATGCCGCTTGCCGCCTGAGCGATATCCTGCGCCAGCATATAGGCAGGGGTGGTCACGACCTTGTTATCCTCGTCCACAACGATATCATCAACCGGGCAAGGTACGTGTTCGGCGCCCATCTCTTCAAGTACTTCAGCGGTATCAATATCCGTCCCTATTGTCAGACGTAGCGGGAAGTCAAAGATTTTCGGCAACATTGCGGGCGCGATACAGATGAATCCCAGCGGCTTGCCGGACTGGTGCATGGCCTTCGCCAGCGCGACGACATCGCTATCCACCCGGCATTCGCTCCCCTGGCTGGCGAAATTACTCAGGTTCTTCGCCGCGCCGAAACCACCAGGCACAATGAGCGCATCCAGTTCCTCTGGCTGAGCCTGGGACAGAGGACGAATATCGCCCCGCGTAATACGCGCCGCCTCAATCAGGACGTTACGCGTTTCCGCCATCGCTTCGCCGGTCAGGTGATTAATAACATCCGCTTGTGGTTTATCCGGCGCGAAGCAGATAGCCTGCGCGCCGCTGCGGGAAATGGCCAACAGCGTCAGAACGGCCTCATGAATTTCGGTGCCGTCATAGACGCCGCATCCGCTGAGCACTACGCCAATTTTTTTCATGGTGAACATCCTCCTGCAACCGACTCAAGCCCATTAATAATTTTGATTAAAATGCTACGCTTCACACATTTAAATGATTCATGTAACAAATCATTTAGGATTTGCTATCTTAACTGCGTGCGGCCTGAAAACAGGACTGCGCCTTTGACATCATCATAATAAGCACGGCGCAGCCACGATTTCCCTGGTGTTGGCGCAGTATTCGCGCACCCCGGTCAAACCGGGGTCATTTTTTTTCCGCGTTTGCCACCCAGGCTTTCAGCACCGCGACATCGTGCTGCCACTCCTGCTTCATCTCTTCAATCCATTCCGCGACATTATCTTCCCAGGCGGGAAGATCCGGCGACTGGATTTGCTGGCCAAGTTGTTGCAGATGACGCAGCCCTACCGAACCGGCGGCGCCTTTAATCTTATGCCCTTCCTCAACGACGCCTTTTTTGTCACGCGCCGTCAGATTGGACTCCAGCACGCTTAAATAGCCAGGCATCATTTTTTCAAACACCGCGAGGCCGTCGGTGATCAATTTAGGCCCAACCAACTCGATGTATTGTTCCAGCATCGGGATATCCAGCAGCGCTTGCGCTTTATCGCTCTCTTCAGGCGTCACGGTACTCTCCTCTTTATCGGTGGCATCCCAGAATTTTTTAATCATCGCGGTTAAGGCTGGCACCGACAGCGGCTTACTCAGCACATCGTCCATACCAGCGTCCAGATACTCTTTTTTATCTTTCAGAACGTTAGCCGTAAGCGCTACCAGCGGCGGTAAATCTTCCCGCGTGTGGCGACGGGTCAGTTCTCTGGCAATATCCAGACCCGTCATATCCGGTAGCTGAATATCCAGTAAGACCAGGTCATATTCGCCTGGCGCGAACATCTCCAGCGCCGCCTTGCCGGTCATCGCGACATCCACGCTGTTACCCAGTTTTTCCAGTACCGAACGCGCTACGATCACGTTCAGTTCAATATCTTCGACCAGCAGAACATGCAGCGCCGGCAGCGGCATGTCGTCTTCATCAAAGGCGTCCTCCACCTCTTCCGCCACCGCTGGCGCATGAACCGTTAGCGTAAAGGTCGATCCTTTGCCCGGCAGACTGGAAACGGTAATATCGCCGCCCATATTTTTCGCCAGCCGACGGGAGACCGCCAGCCCGATACCGGTACCCGTCGCCGGTTTACCGCCATGACTGTCTTTCACCTGATAATACATGGCGAAAATTTTATCCTGCTCATCCTGCGGAATGCCGATCCCGGAATCTTCCACTTCAAAGTGCAGCATGTCGCCTTCATCATAGCGCGCCCGCACCGTCACCTGGCCCTGCTGAGTAAATTTCACCGCATTGCTGATCAAATTCCATAAAATCTGGCGCAGACGCGTTCCGTCGGTAATGACTTTGTGCGGCAGCGGCAGCGTCGGCTCAAGCACAAAACGTAGCCCTTTTTGCTGCGCCTGCAAACCGGAAAGGTTTTCCAGATCGGCCATAAAGCTGGTGAAATCAACCGGTTGGTTATCAAGCTGAACCTTACGCCGCTCCATCTTATCCATATCAATGATATCATTGAAAATATTGCCTAACGTCACGGCGGAGACATGGATTGTCTTAAGGTATTTTTCCTGTTCGGCGGTGAGATCGGTATCCAGCAGGATGCGGCTTAAACCGACGATGCCGTTAAGCGGGGTGCGCAGCTCATGACTGATGGTAGAGATAAACGTGGTCTTGTCGCGGCTGGCGCGCTCCAGCGCGTCCTGATAACGCTTACGTTCGGTAATATCACGACCAAATCCCATCAGGCCATGACGTTTACCGACACGGTCGTAATAAGGCACTTTACGAATTTCAAAGCAGGCCTTTCGTCCGTCCGGGTAATCCAGCCACTGTTCGTAGGTCAGGGAGACGTTATGGCGGAATACTTTTTCGTCGGTTTCAATGACTTTCTCCGCCGCTTCGGGAGAGTACACATCTTCCGGCTTCAAATGCACCAGCTGTTTTTCGCTCTTGCCGGTTAGCAATTCCATTGCGCGGTTACAGCCGGAAAATTCTTTATCCTCATTACGATAAAAAACCAAATCCGGCGAGGCGTCCAGAAAGGAGCGCAGAAAAGAGGATTGCTGTTCTAGCTGGATTTGCGCTTCTTCACGCTCTTTAATTTCTACTTTTAGCTGTTCAAATGTCTCTTGCAGCTCCGCTTCCGCTTTTTCGCGATCGGCAATTTCCTGATTAAGCTGGGCAATATTGTCCTTCAACTGTACGTTAAGCTTGAGATCGCGCTCGCGCATCTCCTCCAGCTTTTGCACCAGACGCGACAGTCGCTGCCTTGACTCTTCCAGTTGTTCAACAACAACGGATAAGAAATAGACCGCCCAGGGCGTAATTAACAGGCCAAAAAAGATGGAACGAATAACGTCGATACTTTCAACCTGACCATGCAGCACCATGGTCACCGCCATCTGCACGACAATCGCCAGCACCACCAATGCCAACGCCAGGAGCATGGAAAAGCGCACCAGACCCAATTTCATCATCAGGTCGACATAGTATTGCGCCAGCATACGAATTTGCTTCATAGAGGATTCCTTCACCACAACTTCGCACATAATACCCAATTATGGGAACCGCGTTGAATATTGTGCGAAATATGCGTAGCGCCCCTCATCACGCTACGCTACAGGTGGTATCCAGGGACGGGCCAGCGCAGAGCCCTGCACGCCATGCTCATTCAGGTATTTGTCCAGCTCAACCATCCCCGTCCAGCGATTCTCGCACCACAGCGGGGCAAGCAGCGTCGGACGGCGAGCGCTGGCTGAAATTCGGTGATAAATTACCTCCGGCGGCGTATGACGAATCATCTCACCTGCCGTTAGCGTGTAGTCGTCCAGTTCGATGCCGTTCAGCCGCCCCGCTTCCCAGGCTTTGGCCATCGTACTGCCTTTCACAATATGCAGCGGATGCAGTTTAATACCATCAACGCCCGTCTCCACCACACGCTCCATGGTTTGCAGGCATTCTGCCTGCCCTTCGCCCGGCAGCCCCACAATCAGATGCGCACACACTTTCAGCCCGCGCTCCCGGGCAATCCGGGTGGTACGCTGATAGCAGGCGAAGTCATGCCCGCGGTTAATTCGGCGCAGGGTTTTATCGTGCGCGGTTTGCAATCCCAGTTCCAGCCACACCTCGTAGCCTTGATCTTTATATTCACACAGTAAATCTACTACAGCCTGCGGGACGCAATCCGGACGCGTACCGACGCATAACCCGACGATACTGGCCTGGCTGACCGCCTGTTGATACATGGAACGCAGCACCTGCACTTCCGCAAAGGTGCTGGTGTAGGCCTGGAAATAGGCCAGATAGCGTTTAGCGCGATTCACCAGATGCGCCTGATGCGCAAGCTGCTCGGCAATCGAATGATGCTGCTGCGCCTCATCGGCAAAAGAGGCGACATTACAGAAGGTGCAACCGCCGCGCCCGATGGTGCCGTCGCGATTAGGGCAGCTAAAACCGCCATGAAGCGTCAGCTTATGAACCTTTTGCCCATACCGACGTAAAAGATCCCCACCAAACATATTGACTAATTTCTGTAACTGCATAATCTGATAGACCGCCTCTTAAAAAGAGGCCAAAGCCTGCCATTTTTAGTCTCCTTTGGCGATGACCTGGATCAATCGTCCCGGAAGGCTTTTATCCATTGCATAATCAAGCAAAATAAACGATATTTCATTCATAATCCCGCTGATGATTTTTCCTGATATTCCCCTCTTTTTTCAGCGTCCGCTGGGTCATCGATAAAAACAGTAGCATTCAATACTGCTCACGCTTAAAACAGCATAAAATGCCAAGATTTTTGAAAAAGCAAGGTCAGATAACGTCTGGCGAGCGGCTATTATAGTGAGACAGATCACAGGCTTTCTGCCGCTCCGTATTAGCAGCCCCTCTATAAAAAACCTTTTAATTTCAATAGATTCAAAAAGTTATCTGTGCTACAGCACACTTTTGCATAAATCAGTTTGCCATTTGACCTGGGTGTGGATTCCCGATAAGTTGGGGATCCGCTGGAAGCTTTCTGGATGAGCCGTCTGCTCATCATATTTATGCAGTAATTGAGATTCCCTCTTAACCGTATTTACCAATGCGCAAAGGACACAAAGAGGGCGAATGCGAGGTAAGCGTATGATGCGCCAGCCCCGTCGCCATGCTCTTGCTGTGCCCGCGCGCCGTCGGTTGAGAGAGCGTCCCGTAGAGCCTGGGGAGGTTCACTGATATGTTGTACGATAAATCCCTTGAGAAGGATAACTGTGGTTTCGGCCTGATCGCCCACATAGAAGGCGAACCTAGCCACAAGGTAGTGCGTACCGCCATACACGCGCTGGCCCGGATGCAGCACCGTGGCGCGATCCTTGCCGACGGTAAAACCGGCGACGGTTGCGGCTTGCTGTTACAAAAACCTGACCGTTTCTTTCGCATCGTGGCCGAAGAGCGCGGCTGGCGCTTAGCCAAAAACTACGCCGTCGGGATGATCTTTTTGAATAAAGATCCTGAACTGGCCGCCGCGTCACGCCATATTGTCGAAGAAGAATTACAGCAGGAAACCCTGTCGATTGTCGGCTGGCGCGATGTGCCAACCAATGAAGGCGTGCTCGGTGAAATCGCCCTCTCCTCTCTGCCGCGTATTGAGCAGATTTTTGTCAACGCTCCGGCAGGCTGGCGTCCGCGTGATATGGAGCGCCGTCTGTTTATCGCCCGCCGACGCATTGAAAAACGCCTGCAGGACGACAAAGATTTCTACGTATGCAGCCTGTCGAACCTGGTCAACATTTATAAAGGTCTGTGTATGCCGGCGGATCTGCCGCGCTTCTACCTGGATCTTGCGGATCTGCGTCTGGAATCGGCCATCTGTCTGTTCCACCAGCGCTTTTCCACTAACACCGTGCCGCGTTGGCCGCTGGCGCAGCCGTTCCGCTACCTGGCGCATAACGGCGAGATTAACACCATCACCGGCAACCGCCAGTGGGCGCGCGCCCGTACCTATAAATTCCAGACGCCGCTGATCCCGGATTTACAATCCGCTGCGCCGTTTGTTAACGAAACCGGTTCGGATTCCAGCTCGCTGGACAACATGCTGGAACTGCTGCTGGCAGGCGGGATGGACATTATCCGCGCCATGCGCCTGTTGGTGCCGCCCGCCTGGCAGAACAACCCCGATATGGACCAGGATCTGCGCGCCTTCTTTGACTTTAACTCCATGCATATGGAGCCGTGGGACGGTCCGGCAGGCATCGTGATGTCCGACGGGCGCTTCGCCGCCTGTAACCTTGACCGTAACGGCCTGCGCCCGGCACGCTATGTCATTACCAAAGATAAGCTGATCACCTGCGCCTCCGAAGTCGGTATCTGGGACTATCAGCCGGATGAAGTGGTCGAGAAAGGCCGCGTCGGCCCAGGCGAACTGATGGTGATCGACACCCGCGGCGGACGTATTCTGCATTCCGCGGAAACCGATGACGATCTGAAAAGCCGCCATCCGTATAAAGCGTGGATGGAAAAGAATGTTCGCCGTCTGGTGCCGTTTGAAGAGTTGCCAGATGAAGAAGTCGGTAGCCGCGAACTGGACGATGACCTGCTCGCCAGCTATCAAAAACAGTTTAACTACAGCGCCGAAGAGCTGGACTCCGTTATCCGCGTGTTGGGCGAAAACGGCCAGGAAGCCGTCGGTTCAATGGGCGACGATACCCCCTTTGCCGTGCTCTCCAGCCAGCCGCGTATTATTTACGACTACTTCCGCCAGCAGTTCGCGCAGGTCACTAACCCGCCTATCGACCCGCTGCGTGAAGCGCACGTCATGTCGCTCGCCACCAGCATCGGTCGCGAAATGAACGTCTTCTGCGAAGCGGAAGGTCAGGCCCATCGCCTGAGTTTTAAATCGCCAATTCTGCTGTACTCCGATTTCAAACAGCTCACTACCATGAGCGAGCATCACTACCGCGCCGACTGGCTTGACATTACCTTTGATGTCACCGAAACCACACTGGACGCGACGGTTAAGGCGCTGTGCGATAAAGCGGAACAGATGGTGCGCAACGGCACCGTGCTGCTGGTCCTCTCGGATCGCAATATCGGTAAGAATCGCCTGCCGGTCCCCGCGCCGATGGCGGTGGGCGCGGTGCAGACTCGTCTGGTCGATCAAAGTCTGCGCTGCGACGCCAACATCATCGTAGAAACCGGAAGCGCCCGCGATCCGCATCACTTTGCGGTACTGCTCGGCTTTGGCGCAACGGCCATCTATCCGTACCTGGCCTACGAAACGCTGGGGCGTCTGATTGATACCCAGGCCATCGCTAAAAACTACCGTACCGTGATGCAGAACTACCGTAACGGCATCAACAAGGGGCTGTACAAGATTATGTCCAAAATGGGCATTTCGACCATTGCCTCTTACCGTTGCTCCAAACTGTTTGAAGCGGTCGGACTGCACGATGATGTGGTAAACCTGTGCTTCCAGGGAGTGGTCAGCCGTATCGGCGGCGCGAGCTTTGATGACTTCCAGCAGGATCTGCTGAATCTCTCCAAACGCGCCTGGCTGGCGCGCAAACCCATTAGCCCGGGCGGCCTGCTGAAGTACGTCCACGGCGGCGAATATCACGCCTATAACCCGGATGTCGTGCGTACCCTGCAACAGGCGGTACAGAGCGGCGAGTACAGCGATTATCAGGAATACGCCAAACTGGTCAATGAGCGTCCGGCGGCAACGCTGCGCGATCTGCTGGCGATACATCCAGACGGCGAGGCGGTGACTATTGACGAGGTTGAGCCCGCCAGTGAGCTGTTTAAACGCTTTGATACCGCAGCCATGTCTATCGGCGCATTAAGTCCGGAAGCGCACGAAGCGCTGGCGGAAGCGATGAACAGCCTCGGCGGCAACTCCAACTCCGGCGAAGGCGGCGAAGACCCGGCGCGCTACGGCACCAATAAAGTGTCGCGAATCAAACAGGTGGCCTCTGGTCGCTTTGGCGTGACGCCGGCCTACCTCGTGAATGCCGATGTGATTCAGATTAAAGTCGCTCAGGGCGCGAAACCGGGCGAAGGCGGTCAGTTGCCGGGGGATAAAGTCACTCCGTATATCGCTAAACTGCGCTATTCAGTGCCGGGCGTGACGCTGATCTCCCCGCCGCCGCACCACGATATCTACTCTATCGAGGACTTAGCGCAGCTCATTTTCGACCTCAAACAGGTCAACCCGAAGGCGATGATCTCCGTGAAGCTGGTGTCCGAACCGGGCGTCGGCACCATCGCGACCGGCGTGGCGAAAGCCTATGCGGATCTGATCACCATCGCCGGTTACGACGGCGGTACCGGCGCCAGCCCGCTCTCTTCGGTGAAATATGCGGGCTGTCCGTGGGAACTCGGACTTGTTGAAACCCAGCAGGCGCTGGTCGCCAACGGTCTGCGTCACAAGATTCGTCTGCAGGTGGACGGCGGTCTGAAAACCGGCGTCGACATCATTAAAGCGGCGATTCTCGGTGCAGAAAGTTTCGGCTTCGGCACCGGCCCGATGGTGGCGCTGGGCTGTAAATACCTGCGCATTTGCCATCTGAACAACTGCGCAACCGGCGTAGCGACGCAGGATGAAAAACTGCGTAAGAACCACTATCACGGCCTGCCGTTCAAAGTGACCAACTACTTTGAATTTATCGCCCGCGAAGTGCGCGAGCTGATGGCTTCGCTTGGCGTGACCCGCCTGGTGGATTTGATTGGCCGCACCGACCTGCTGAAAGAGCTGGAGGGCTTCACCGCTAAACAGCAGAAGCTGGCGCTGTCTCGTCTACTGGAAACCGCTGAACCTCATCCGGGTAAAGCGCTGTACTGCACCGAGAATAACCCGCCGTTTGATAACGGCGTGCTAAATGCGCAACTGTTGCAGCAGGCGAAGCCGTTTGTCGATGCGCGCCAGAGCAAAACCTTCTGGTTCGACATCCGCAACACCGATCGTTCCGTCGGCGCGTCGCTTTCCGGCTACATCGCACAGACCCACGGCGATCAGGGGCTGGCTTCCGATCCGATTAAAGCACACTTCAGCGGTACCGCAGGCCAGAGCTTTGGCGTGTGGAACGCGGGCGGCGTAGAGTTATATCTGACTGGCGATGCCAACGACTATATCGGTAAAGGTATGGCAGGCGGTTTGATCGCCATCAGACCACCGGTAGGTTCCGCCTTCCTCAGCCATAAAGCCAGCATCATCGGCAACACCTGCCTGTATGGAGCGACCGGTGGCCGTCTGTACGCGGCGGGGCGCGCGGGCGAACGTTTCGGCGTGCGTAACTCCGGGGCGATTACCGTAGTAGAGGGCATCGGCGACAACGGCTGTGAATACATGACCGGGGGCATCGTCTGCGTGCTGGGTAAAACCGGCGTTAACTTCGGCGCGGGGATGACCGGCGGCTTCGCCTATGTGCTGGACGAAGATGGCGAATTCCGTAAACGCGTGAACCCGGAACTGGTAGAAGTACTGGACGTTGATTCGCTGGCTATCCACGAAGAGCATCTGCGCGGCCTGATCACCGAGCACGTGCAACATACTGGTTCGCAACGCGGCGAAGAGATCCTGTCCAGGTGGTCAAGCTTCTCAACCCAATTCGCGTTAGTTAAGCCCAAGTCCAGCGATGTCAAAGCCCTGTTGGGCCACCGTAGTCGTAGTGCGGCAGAATTGCGCGTGCAGGCGCAGTAAGGAATTGAAATGAGCCAGAATGTTTATCAATTTATCGACCTGCAGCGCGTTGATCCGCCGAAGAAACCGCTGAAGATCCGTAAGATCGAGTTTGTTGAAATCTACGAACCGTTTTCCGAAGGTCAGGCGAAAGCCCAGGCGGATCGCTGTTTGTCCTGCGGTAACCCCTACTGCGAGTGGAAATGTCCGGTACATAACTACATCCCGAACTGGCTGAAACTGGCTAACGAAGGGCGTATTTTTGAGGCGGCTGAGCTATCGCACCAGACCAACACCCTGCCGGAAGTGTGTGGCCGCGTCTGCCCGCAGGACCGCCTGTGCGAAGGCTCCTGTACGCTGCACGATGAGTTCGGCGCAGTGACCATCGGTAACATTGAGCGCTATATCAACGATAAAGCGTTTGAGATGGGCTGGCGCCCGGATATGACCGGCGTACGCCAGACGGACAAACGGGTAGCGATAATCGGCGCAGGTCCGGCAGGGCTGGCGTGCGCCGACGTGCTGACCCGCAACGGCGTGAAGGCGGTGGTCTTTGATCGCCATCCGGAAATCGGTGGTCTGCTGACCTTCGGTATCCCGGCCTTCAAGCTGGAGAAAGAAGTCATGACCCGCCGCCGTGAGATCTTCACCGGCATGGGTATTGAGTTCAAACTTAATACCGAAGTGGGTCGTGATGTACAGCTTGAAGATCTGCTGAAAGATTACGATGCGGTATTCCTTGGCGTCGGCACCTATCAGTCGATGCGCGGCGGGCTGGAAAATGAAGATGCGGACGGGGTTTTCGACGCTCTGCCGTTCCTGATCGCCAATACGAAGCAGATCATGGGGTTTGGCGAAACCAGCGACGAACCATATGTCAGCATGGAAGGCAAACGCGTGGTGGTGCTGGGCGGCGGCGATACCGCAATGGACTGCGTACGTACCTCCATTCGTCAGGGCGCAACGCACGTAACCTGTGCTTATCGTCGTGATGAAGAGAACATGCCGGGCTCCAGACGCGAAGTGAAGAACGCGCGCGAGGAAGGTGTCGAATTTCAGTTTAACGTTCAACCGCTGGGCATTGAAGTCAATGCCAACGGCAAAGTGAGCGGCGTAAAAATGGTGCGCACTGAAATGGGCGAACCGGATGCCAAAGGCCGTCGGCGGGCAGAGATCGTCGCCGGTTCCGAGCATGTGGTTCCGGCTGATGCGGTGGTGATGGCGTTTGGTTTTCGTCCACACAGCATGGAATGGCTGGCGAAACACAGCGTGGAACTGGACTCGCAGGGACGAATTATCGCGCCGGAACGCAGCGATAATGCTTTCCAGACCAGCAACCCGAAAATCTTCGCCGGTGGCGACATCGTGCGCGGTTCCGATCTGGTGGTGACGGCGATTGCGGAAGGCCGTAAAGCGGCTGACGGGATTATGAACTACCTCGAAGTATAACCCTTCCGGCTCCCCGCTTACTGCCTTGTGCTGATGGCTGGGGAGCCGATATTCCTCTCCTCAATATCTCTCCTGCCGATTCTGGAAACCCGCTCGTAAATCGAGATGTAATGCCATGTAAAATCCGTTCATAGATTGATCCGTTTACGCCTGAAGCGTATTGATAGCGTTCTAATTTCACAATGAAACTATCACGAAAGGGATGACATTACGAATCCAACTTTAGCGCCACAGTCTGATGAATATCAGCAAATTCATAACGGAATTGTTCAACTGCTGGACACAGCGCGGACACAAACCGTTCGCAGCATCAACACCATCATGACAGCAACCTATTGGGAAATGGGTCGACGCATTGTTGAATTTGAACAAGGCGGTGAAGCCAGAGCTGCTTATGGTGAACAGCTAATTGATCGTTTATCACAGGATTTAAGCCAAAGATATAAACGAGGTTTTTCTGCCAGTAATCTATGGCAATTTAAAAAGTTTTATCTTTATTTTCAAAAAATTGAGATTCTCCAGACAGTGTCTGGAGAATCTCTCCATTTGGCGCAACTGGCTAAATCTTTCCCACTCCCCTGGTCGGCGTATGTCCGCCTCTTGTCGGTAAAAAATCCCAATGCCCGCACTTTTTACGAGAAAGAGACGCTACGTAACGGCTGGTCCGTACGGCAACTCGATCGGCAAATCGCCACTCAATTTTACGAACGAACGCTACTGTCCCACGACAAATCCGCCATGTTGCAGCAGCCTGCACCCGCCGAGCCAAACGTTTTGCCGGAGCAAGCCATACGCGACCCGTTCATTCTGGAATTTCTTAACCTGAAGGACGAGTATTCCGAATCAGACCTCGAAGACGCGCTGCTCAGCCACCTGATGGACTTTATGCTGGAGCTCGGTGACGATTTTGCTTTTGTTGGCCGCCAACGCCGACTACGCATAGACGATAGCTGGTTCCGCGTCGATCTGCTGTTCTTCCATCGTCGCTTGCGCTGCCTGTTGCTCGTTGACCTGAAGGTAGGCAAATTCGGTTATGCGGATGCCGGGCAGATGAATATGTACCTGAACTATGCCAAAGAGCACTGGACAATGCCCGGAGAAAACCCGCCAGTCGGCCTGGTTTTGTGCGCAGGGAAAGGCGCGGGGGAAGCGCATTACGCGCTGACTGGCCTGCCAAACACCATCATGGCGAGCGAATACAAAGTGCAGTTGCCCGACGAAAAATTACTCACAGACGAACTTATTCGTTCGCAAACCATGCTGGAAACTCAACTCACACGCGGTGGTTCACTGACAACGGAGAAAAACTAGCGAACAATTAATGCCATGAATAATTATCAAAAAAATATCATACGAAAACGTTTGCTTTATTCTGAGAACTGTATATTATGCGGCGGATTTTTTGGGCAAAATTCATGGAGGCGTTGTGTCGCAGGACAACAATTATAGCCAGGGCCCCGTCCCTCTGGCGGCGCGGAAGGGCGTGATTCCACTGACGTTTGTCATGTTGGGTTTAACGTTTTTTTCCGCCAGTATGTGGACCGGAGGGACACTCGGCACCGGTCTTTCTTATAATGATTTCTTCCTCGCAGTTCTCTTCGGTAATCTCCTCCTCGGTATCTACACTGCATTTCTTGGTTACATCGGCGCAAAAACCGGACTCTCCACCCACCTCCTTGCACGTTACTCCTTTGGCGTTAAAGGATCATGGCTTCCCTCGCTGCTGCTAGGCGGCACACAGGTAGGCTGGTTTGGCGTTGGCGTAGCGATGTTCGCTATTCCGGTCAGTAAAGCGACGGGCATTGATGCCAATATTCTGATTGCCGTTTCGGGTCTACTGATGACCCTGACCATTTTTTTCGGCATCTCGGCGTTGACCATTTTGTCTATCATTGCCGTACCCGCGATCGTTATACTGGGCAGCTACTCCGTCTGGCTGGCGATCAGCGGCGTGGGTGGGCTGGAGCATTTAAAAACGATAGTGCCGCAGACGCCGCTGGATTTTTCCAGCGCGCTGGCGCTGGTGGTGGGATCGTTTGTCAGCGCCGGTACATTGACCGCCGACTTCGTCCGCTTCGGGCGTCATGCCAAAAGCGCCGTACTGATTGCGATGATCGCTTTTTTCCTCGGCAACTCGCTGATGTTTATCTTTGGCGCGGCAGGCGCTGCCGCTGTCGGTCAGGCGGATATCTCTGACGTGATGATAGCGCAGGGGCTGCTGCTGCCCGCGATTGTGGTGCTCGGCCTGAATATATGGACCACCAACGATAACGCGCTGTACGCATCGGGTCTGGGCTTCGCCAATATTACCGGTCTTTCCAGCCGCACGCTGTCGGTGGTGAACGGGATTATCGGTACCGTGTGCGCGCTGTGGCTTTACAATAATTTTGTCGGCTGGCTGACGTTCCTGTCATCTGCCATCCCACCGATTGGCGGAGTGATTATTGCCGACTATCTGTTGAACCGCCGCCGCTATGCCGACTTCAACACCGTGCGCTTTATTCCCGTTAACTGGATTGCTATTCTTTCCGTCGCGCTGGGCATCGCCGCCGGACATTATGTTCCTGGTATTGTGCCCGTCAACGCCGTACTCGGCGGCGTCTTCAGCTATATCCTGCTGAATCCACTTTTCAACCGCAGCCTTGCTAAATCACCAGAGGTCAGCCATGCAGAACAATAACATCACTATTCGTCAGACGCGTCTGCAGGGACACGAAGGATTATGGCAGATTACGATTGAAAACGGGCGCTTTAGCCGGATTGAGCCTCAGGAAGCCGCATCGTTACCGCAGGGCGAAGTGCTTGATGCCGAAGGCGGCCTGGCTATTCCACCGTTTGTTGAGCCACATATCCACCTGGATACCACGCAAACGGCGGGTGAACCGAGCTGGAACCAGTCCGGCACACTGTTTGAAGGGATTGAGCGCTGGGCAGAACGTAAAGCAATGCTCACGCATGAAGATGTGAAAGCGCGCGCGATGCAGACCCTGAAATGGCAGATGGCTAACGGCATCCAGTACGTTCGTACTCACGTTGACGTTTCAGATCCTACGCTCACCGCGCTGAAAGCCATGCTGGAAGTGAAGCAAGAGGTTGCGCCGTGGGTAGACCTGCAAATTGTCGCCTTTCCGCAAGAAGGTATTCTGTCTTATCCCAACGGTGAAGCGCTGTTAGAGGAAGCCGTGCGTTTGGGCGCTGACGTTATTGGCGCCATTCCGCACTTTGAGTTCACGCGGGAATATGGCGTTGAATCGCTGCACAAAACCTTCGCCCTGGCGCAAAAATACGATCGCTTGATCGATGTGCACTGCGACGAAATTGATGACGAGCAGTCTCGCTTTGTCGAAACGGTCGCGGCGCTGGCGCATCGTGATGGCATGGGGGCGCGCGTGACCGCCAGCCACACCACGGCTATGCACTCGTACAACGGCGCGTATGCGTCACGCCTGTTCCGTCTGTTGAAAATGTCGGGGATTAACTTCGTCGCCAACCCGCTGGTGAATATTCATCTGCAAGGACGATTTGACACTTACCCAAAACGTCGTGGCGTCACGCGGGTGAAAGAGATGCTGGAAGCGGGGATCAACGTCTGCTTTGGCCATGATGACGTCTTCGACCCGTGGTATCCATTAGGCACCGCCAATATGCTGCAGGTGCTGCATATGGGGTTACACGTTTGCCAGTTGATGGGGTATGGGCAAATCAACGACGGGTTAAATCTGATCACTACCCACAGCGCAAAAACCCTGCATTTACAGGACTACGGTCTGAGCGTCGGCAATGCCGCGAATCTGGTTATCTTACCCGCTGAGAATGGATTCGATGCGGTACGTCGCCAGACGCCTGCGCGTTACTCGATTCGCCACGGGCGAGTGATTGCCGAGACGGTGCCGAGCCAGACGACGCTGCACCTGACCCAGCCGGAAGCCGTGACGTTTAAGCGTTAACCCGTCATACCCGCGCTCTCCGGCACATTCACCACGCAGCCCGTAAGGGGCTGCGTTCGGAAGACTGCTCCGGCAAGAGATTCAGGCCGCCAGCAGACTGGCGCGTACTTTCACTACCACTTTCTTGATGTCATCCGGCTCACCCACTGCACATCCCGGTTTATGCGGTTCTCCTGGCATAAACACAGCAAACATCCCCGCTTGCAGCGTAATAGTCTGCTCGTCGGCAATTTGACTACAAAGCTGGTAATCCTCTTCAACGTGCATCCCCTCGCACTGGCGAGCGGCACCGGACATCCCAAACGCAATACGCTCGACGCCGGTTAGTAGTAGCTGAATATCAATGTATTGTTCATGCAATTCCGCTTTCTTCTCGGCCGGCATTTGCGTCGTTAACTGCATTACATTCATAAAGACATTGTCGCCCTGCAATTCATAGCGCCCCGGCGCTTTCTCCTGCGGCCTTGCCGCCAGCGCGAGAGTCAAGGCATCCAGCAGTCGCGGATGCAACCCGCAAGAAGGCAACGACTGTACTTCCCCCATCATCATAATGTGTCTCCTTGAGCTAACAACGCAGCGCCTAATAATCCTGCGTCATGCCGATAGCGAGCGGCGCTCAGCGCCACGTGATAAGGCGCAGGCTCTTGCATCAAAAACGCGCGAACCTGCTCCAGGTATCCCTCAGCTAACCCTACGCTGCCGCCAATGACCACACACTGGCAGTCGGTAGTCGCTTTCACATCGGCGATCATCCGCGCTATTACCTGCGCGGATTGGCTTACCAGATGTCGCGCCTGCTGATGACCTTCGCCAGCGCGAATAAATAGGGTTTTGGCGTCGCATCCCGCCAGATCGTCCCGCGCCGCCGCGGCCATCCCTCGTCCGGAGGCGATGGCCTCTACGCAGCCAACGCGTCCACAGCCGCATACGGGACCGTGTGGGTCCGCCAGGGTGTGTCCCAGGTGCCCGGCCAGACCGCCTTTTCCGGTAAGGAGCTTGCCGTCACAGACAACGCCGCCGCCAACGCCGGTTGAAACGGTGATAAATACCATATCGCGGATATCATCAGGGAGCGCGTGATACTCCGCCCAGGCCGCCGCCTGCGCGTCGTTCACCGCCAGCGTCGGCAGGCCAGCGATCGCTTCCAGTGTTTGTACTAACGGAAAGTGTAGCAAGCCGCCCAGATTATGGGGGTTTAGCGCCAGCAGCATCCCTTCCTGAATGATCCCGGTAGAAGCTATCGCTACCTGACGCGCCTCTGCTCGTAGTGGTTCAACCAGCGCCTTTAATGCTTCACGTAACGCATCCGGCGTTTTGCTCGCGGGGGTCGGTAGCTCGCGACGCTGGCTAATGCGCAAGTTGTTGTCGATGAGCGCGGCGGCAAGTTTAGTACCGCCAATATCGATTGCTAACGTAGTCATGACGCCGCCTTTTTTAATGCGTCGTTATACCATCCACAGATATGTTCCAGACGGGTAATGGCGGACCCCACCGTCACCGCCCATGCGCCATAGCGGATCGCCTCCGCCGCCAGTGCTGGCGAGTTATAGCGCCCTTCGGCTATTACCCGGCATCCGGCGTCATGCAACGCTTTGACTAAGGGCAGATCGGGTTCCTCCGGCGTATCGGGGGTGGTGTAGCCGGAAATTGTCGTGCCGATAATGTCCGCGCCCAACCGTTGGCAGGCGAGACCATCGTCCACGGATGAGCAGTCGGCCATCGCCAGTAGATGGTGGTGATGAATGCGCGCCAACAACGCCTCAACGGCTACCGGCCGTTGCCGAGCGGTTCCATCAACGGCGATAATAGCTGCTCCGGCCTGTGCCAGCGCATCTACATCGTCGAGAAAAGGGGTAATGCGCACTGGAGAGTCGTCCAGATCGCGTTTGATAATGCCGATAATGGGTACCGAAACGAGCGAGCGGGTCATACGCAGGTTGTCTATGCCTTCAATACGCACCGCAACCGCGCCCGCCTGTTCCGCTGCCAACGCCATTGCCGCTACAATCTCCGGCTTATCCAGCGGACTGCCCGGAACGGGCTGGCAGGAGACAATCAGGCCGCCAGAAGCGGCAATATTTTTATCCAGTTGTTCAAGTAACGACATACTACTCCCTTACAAATATTGCCCGGTTGAAAACCGGGCAAGCGGATTAACTTTTCGTTTTTACAAAGGCACCTTTACCACTGCCAAGCGGTACGGCTCCGCTGAACGGTTTGTCGTCAATAGCATCGTGGGTGCGTAACGCTTCCGGACGTAGCCAACGCTGTACGCGAGACGGCATATCAAGCCCAATAAGCAGGATCACGACAAACGTCAGGCTGAAAGAGAGCGATGCCAGCGCAGTGCCCAAATCCAGACGTTGAGCGATCAGCGCTCCCAGGATCGGCGCCAGCGCGCCGCCGAGCGCGCCGACGTTATAAGTAAAGCCCAGCCCCGCCGCGCGCTGATCGGTATCGAAGTAACCGCCGATCAGTTTCGGTAGAATCCCGGCAATCCCCTGCCCCAACATCTGTTGGAAAAACAGTAGCAGACCCAGAACCCAGACGTTTGTGCCGCCAATCGCAAAGACCGGAATAATGAGGATTTGCGAGGCCAGCAGGCTACAGACATATGCTTTACGCGTTCCCAGCCAGTCGCCAAGAAAACCGCCTACGCAGCAACCAACCGCCGCGCCAAATCCGCTAAAGAACAGGACATTCGCCACCGTATGCGGATCGTAGGCCAGCTCGGTTTTCAGATAAGTAGGTAATAGCGCCTGAATCGGCCAGGAATAGAGGAAAGCAAACAGTACCACCAGCATCAGCATGACGCCAGTGGGCCAGCGTTTACCGCTGCTCTGCACCATAAAGCTGATAAAGATAACCGCGCACAGTAGTCCCAGCCCCGCCACAATCGCAGCATTTTGTAGGTTACCGGCAAAACAGAACCACAGCGCAGCGGCGGCGGCGAAGGTCATTAAAATGTTGATGATACGATGTTCGCCCCGATAAAGAATGTCGACCATCGTGCGTACCGGCGCTTTACCCGCGTGTTTTTCTTTCCAGTCTTCCGCTTCCGGAATGTTTTTCCGCAGCCAGAGGGCGAAGATAATTGGCAAAATGCCAATGAAAAACAGCGCGCGCCAGCCCCAGACAGGCACCACCAGGCTGTACACCTGCGCGGCAACGACCGCGCCGACGGAGAAGCCGGAAATCAGAAAACCACTGGCCTTATTGCGTAAATGTTTTGGCCAGCTTTCAATCACATAGGTCGCGCTGGAACCATATTCGCCCGCCATGCCCATACCAATCACCAGTCGGGCGATGAACATGGTGGTGTAACCGGGCGCAAACCCGCAGGCCAGGGTTCCCACCGAAAACAGAATGATGCTGCTGACCATCGCCAGACGACGCCCATAGCGATCGCCCATCGCGCCCAGTAATAACCCGCCGAACCAGCGAGAGATAAAAGCCGCAGAAATCAGGCTTGCCGCCTGTACCGTCGTCAGCCCAAATTCGCTTTGTACCTCAGTCAGTACAAGAGCAATTAACACAAAATCAAAACCATCAAGCAGATATCCCAACCAGGCAGCGGAAAATGCCCGCCATTGCGCCCGGTTGAGATGGCGATACCACGGGATGTTCTGGGTAGAAGTACTCATTTTACTCTCCCGACGATTTTTGTTGTCGTTATGCCGAATGGCGGCTCCGCCTTATCCGGCCTACTGTTCGCACTGTTGTAGGCCGGGCAAGCGTAGCGCCCCCGGCATTATGCTGTTACGCCTTTTCTTCCATCAGTTGTTGAGCCAGCGCCTTGAGCGCCGGCAGGTATTTTTCATCAACAGGCGCAAACGGTTTACGACACAGCGGCACCGATAGCACGTCCATATAATGCAGGACCGTTTTCAGGCCGCGGAATACACCGGTTTTAATCAGTAAATCAATAACCTTATTGCACTCGGTTTGCAGGCGCTGCGCTTTCGCCACATCGCCCTCACGTAATGCCTGAACAATCCCCTGATAACGCCAGCCCATAATGTTGTATGTGCTGCCGATACCGCCGTCCGCGCCCGCCAGCAGGCCGGAAGCGAAGATTTCGTCATAACCGTTGTACAGCACCAGATCCGGATGCGCGCGGCGGATCTGCTCCATCTGGAAGAGATCGCCGGAGGTTTGCTTCAGCGCGCTCACGCCCGGTAATGTCACCAGCGTATTGATCTGATCGAGGGTAAGTTTTACGCCGCTTAACGCCGGAATGTTGTATACCACCATCGGCAATCCATCTGCGGAATCAATGATTGCCCGATAATGGTCACAGTGCTCTTCAAAACTGAAAGGGTAATAAAAAGGCGTCACCGCAGAGACCGCATCAAAACCGTAACGCTTTGCGGCGCTGGCAAGCTGCTGGCTTTCTGCGGTGCTTACCGTCCCGACATGGGCGATCAACGTGATTTTTCCCTTCGCCTCTTCGGCGACAATCTCCAGTACCTGCTCTCTTTCAGCAAGGCTCTGTACGAATGCTTCCCCGGTGGAACCGCCAACGTACAGCCCGTCGATACCCTGCCCGATGTTAAAACGCACCAGACGACGCAGGCTTTCGCTATCCAGTTGCTGCTGATGATCAAATGGGGTCAACAACGCCGCCATTACGCCTTGCAATGCTTTTGCCATACCTACCTCTACGGATGATGAATATATTAACTACCTACCTTTATACCTGTTATACCAGATCAAATAAGCAGCAAATAATACAGAACGCTTATAGTGCGATCTGCTTCACTAAACCGGGATCGGAGGTGCGATCGCTACCGCATTTTTTGACTTTTTTTACCGAGCGCGTGCCAGGTAGCGGAAACGCTATTGAGGTGGGTTTGCAGAGCGCGATCCGCTTTATCGGGATCTCGCTGGCGAATGGCATCAACAATCACAATATGTTGTTGATAACTCACGTTATTATGTTCATGCAGCTCACGATCGGGAACGCTTGGGCGAGCGGCGATTAGCCAGTCCAGCAGAGCAACATGAATAGCCATAAAGATCGGATTGCCGGGAATTTCAGCCAGCACCCGGTGAAACTCGACATCTGAACGAATAAACAGCGCGTTGTCATCCAGCGACTGGCTATTAATTTCCAGCGCTTTCGTTAACAACGCGATCTGCTCGTCGGTAGCATGTTCCGCCGCATAGCGTACCAGGCTGGATTCAAAGAAAAGCCGTAGCTGTTCAAAGTGAGCGATGCCGCCAGGATGAGTAAGAAAATCTTTCGCCATACCCGACAGTTCACTGATGATGGTATCAGCGGAGGGGCGCGAGACGCGGGCGCGTTCGCCGTTATTGATTTGCACCAGACCTTTACGCTTCAGCGCAGCTAACGCTTCACGCACGGAGGGACGTCCCACATTGAAGAAGGCCATTAATTCACGTTCAGACGGTAGCTGTTCTCCCTCGCCAAACTCATGACGGCGGATCATCTGCTCCAGCTCTTCCTCAACCATTTCAGACAGTTTTTTACGCGCCAGCGGGCGGCGGCGCAAACTACGCCCGAGGGATGTCGGAGAATCTTCTGCTTGCGAATCAAATGCGTTCATAACGTCCATTCATGAGTGGTCGGTGGCAAATAATAGCAAGCTTATCGTAACACAGCTTTAAAAGCAGGGTGAACCCGAGAGGAGACCAAACAAAACAGGCCCTTCAGGGCCTGTTGATTATTTTACTACACGCAGCGCCGGACGTCCGCCACGCGGCGGAGGCGGCTCGTCATCAGGACTACTGTCGTCATCGTGGTCGGGCTTATCACCATCAATGACGGACATCACGGTCTCGCTTTCCGCGCCTGCGGTATTGTCATCATCATTTAAGCTGACAACGTCTTCATCATAGGCGGCTTCAGGCTCAAACATGGTGCCTGCGCCGTTTTCACGGGCGTAAATCGCCAGCACCGCAGCCAAAGGCACAGAAACCTGACGGGGAACGCCGCCGAAGCGCGCATTAAAACGCACTTCATCATTAGACAGCTCCAGATTACCTACCGCTCGCGGCGCAATATTGAGGACGATTTGCCCATCGCGCGCATATTCCATAGGGACATGCACGCCAGGCAGCATCACATCCACCACCAGATGCGGGGTCAACTGGTTATCCAGCAACCACTCGTAGAAAGCACGCAACAGATAAGGACGACGCGGCGTCAACTGTGACAAATCCATACAGGTTAACCCCGACCGAGGCGCATTTCACGTTCAGCTTCGGTTAAAGAAGCCAGGAAAGAATCACGTTCAAAGACGCGGGTCATATAGCCTTTCAGCTCTTTCGCCCCTGCACCGCTGAATTCGATACCCAACTGCGGTAAACGCCACAGGAGAGGCGCCAGGTAGCAATCAACCAGGCTGAATTCATCGCTCAGGAAATACGGTTTCTGACCAAATACCGGCGCAATCGCCAGCAGCTCTTCACGCAGTTGTTTACGCGCAGAGTCGGCCTCGGAAGCAGACCCGTTTACGATGACGTTCATCAGCGTATACCAGTCTTTTTCAATACGGTGCATGTACAGACGGCTTTCACCGCGCGCGACCGGATAAACCGGCATCAGCGGCGGATGAGGGAAACGCTCATCCAGATATTCCATAATGATGCGAGATTCCCACAGGGTCAGCTCACGATCCACCAGGGTCGGAACGCTCTGATTCGGGTTGAGGTCAATCAGATCCTGAGGCGGATTGTCCTTTTCCACGTGTTCGATCTCGAAACTTACACCTTTCTCAGCCAGCACAATGCGGACCTGATGGCTATAGATGTCAGTAGGACCGGAAAACAGCGTCATTACCGAACGTTTGTTGGCAGCGACAGCCATGAAAACCTCCAGGTATATTCAGAATTTTTACTGCTACCAGCCACAATGTGACCAGCCAGATGTTATGTCACCCAGGGCGAAAAAAGCCATCATTGCTCAGAAACGAGACAAAAAATGAACATTCCCCGCTATTTGGGCAGAAAATTGGATGATAGTTTACCAGATTTTGTGACCTTTGTGGTGAGTCGATTCTGGAAATGAGGAAAAAGAGATATTCCTGGTCTGAAATGCTCGCCCCACCTGAGATATTGTCTTTCGCCTGTTATGCCTGTACTACCGGTGCGCCCCAGCCATCAAAACTGCCGCCATGTTTTTCAGCCAGATCGGTAAGCTGGCAAGTGATTTCTGTCATATGCCATTGTTGCGGAGCATCGGTGCTGATAAAAGACGCCATAAACCCCTGTTGCGGGTCATTCATTCGAATACTGACCAGCGTTATGCCATACGGTAATGCAGCAATATCTTGCGCCAGGTCGCGCGCGGCGACTTCTGTAGGCAATGTCGCATAATAATCAATAGCGCGCGGAAGCGTCAGATCATCACCTTGTTCCTGTAATCCCCGGCACACGCGGGAATCGTGTATCCAGTTCCAGTCGTATCGGGTTGGATACAAGAACTGGCGGTAAAAGTTTCCTTTATCATTGTGACTCTCTCTATAACTAAAAGAGATTTCCGGGCCACCAGCGAGCAATTTATCCAGCGTCTTTTCCCAGTTAAGATCCTCTTCCGACATGAACACAAAATCGCGCCAGCCTTGTTGGGTAACCACACCCACCAGCCAGATCGGAAACGTCTTCCCCTTTTCATCAAGCCAGTCCTCTATACGATTTAAACGCTGTGTTTCATCGGGCTGCGGCAAACCATTTTCATAACAGTTGGTGTAATGAACACGTAAGAACCCGGTATGGATAAGGCGATCAAATTTTTCATCCTGGATGGCGCCGATATCCACACGTATCCCCGTAACATGGTCATCCACCGTTGTTATAAAGAATTCCCATTTATTCGACAGCATTAACGACTCTTTCTTAGTAAACAATGCGTTAAAAAATCCCACTGTGACTTCCTTTTCTCTGAGCGTGCATGAAAAATGAATAAGATGAGAATAATGCTAAAGATAGGGAGGAAAAGAGACTGGATTCGGACTTTAGCCATAAAAAAACCCGCCGAAGCGGGTTTTTTCGCTAACAGTTGTCTGCCGAAGCAGAAAACAATTAACGTTTGGAGAACTGCGGACGACGACGTGCTTTACGCAGGCCGACTTTCTTACGTTCAACCTGACGAGCGTCACGAGTAACGAAGCCAGCTTTACGCAGTTCGCCACGCAGGGACTCGTCGTACTCCATCAGAGCGCGGGTGATACCGTGACGGATCGCACCAGCCTGACCAGAGATACCACCACCTTTAACAGTGATGTACAGATCCAGTTTCTCAACCATGTCGACCAGTTCCAGCGGCTGACGAACTACCATGCGGGCAGTTTCACGACCGAAGTACTGTTCCAGAGAACGTTGGTTGATAACGATTTTACCGTTGCCCGGTTTGATGAAAACGCGAGCTGCGGAACTTTTGCGGCGACCAGTGCCGTA
>OJYG01000119.1_pt1 | contig 39488 bp, 30 predicted proteins | sample 1600841 | NCBI WGS metagenome assembly OJYG01 (sample SAMN04436709, study PRJEB24849) | human gut metagenome | biome: human gut; feature: NICU; material: stool | host: Homo sapiens | place: USA: Saint Louis, MO | collected 2010-09-09
AAACCGGTCCCACCAGTTATCAATACGACCTGCACCTCATCACTGGCGATCCAGGCGGAAACCTGGGCGCGAATCGCGTAACGGTTCTCTTTAACGATGGCTTTCGCCACCACTTCATGCCCGGCCTCCTGCGCCGAATCACGCAGATAATGACCGGAGGTGTCGTCTTCTTCGCCGCGTCGGCTGGAAACAGTAAGAATAGCGATGCGGGTCGGGATAAATTCAGCGCTGACCTGACTCATCTGAAATCTCCTTATTAAGGATTAACCGCCAATGTAAGATAAATTTTGCGTAATACCAGTATTGCTCTGATGAAGGAAGTGGGTCTGCTTTTTCTCCCGCAACGCGTCGGAAATACGTTTCTCAAGCGCGTATTGCTGCGCGTCATCCTGTAACAGGTCGCGTAAACTCACGCCGCCGTCGCCAAACAGACATAAATGCAGCTTACCGACGGACGAAACACGCAGGCGGTTACAGGTGGCGCAGAAATCTTTTTCGTACGGCATAATGAGACCGATCTCACCGGCGTAATCGGGATGACAAAAAACCTGCGCCGGGCCATCGCTGCGCTGGCGGAGCTGGTGGATCCAACCGCGCTTAATCAGCTCGTCGCGTAATACCTGACCCGAAATATGATGTTTGCGGAAGAGATCGCTCCCCTCGCCCGTCTCCATAAGTTCAATGAAGCGTAGCTGAATGGGGCGAGGCTGAATCCAGGCAAGGAAGGTATCCAACTGATGGTGATTCACGTCGCGCATCAGCACGGTGTTGACTTTCACCTTTTCGAAACCGGCGTCAAAGGCGGCATCGATGCCCGCCATCACCTGGCGGAATTTGTCCTGACCGGTAATCGCATGGAACTGACGCGCATCCAGACTATCCACGCTAACATTGACGCCCGTCAGCCCCGCTTCGCGCCAGTTCGCGGCATCGCGCGCCAGTCGATAACCGTTAGTGGTCACCGCGATCTGGCGAATAGCATCATTTTCACCCACGGCGGCAATGATGTCGGTAAAATCGCGGCGTAATGAAGGCTCGCCGCCGGTAAGACGCACCTTCTCCGTGCCAAGACTGGCAAAAGCGCGCGTAACGCGACGAATTTCATCGACGGTAAGGAAACCGTTGTTAGTGACGCCGCCAGGTTTGTAGCCATCCGGCAGGCAGTAGGTGCAACGAAAGTTACACACATCGGTAATCGACAAACGCAAGTAGTAAAACTTACGCGCGAAAGCATCGGTAAGTTGTGAAGCCATGTACACCTTTCCAAATACGGGAGGCGGAGTCATTTCTTCCTGCGCCCTGGTGGCAAACGTTAAACGTTGTCACGGCCAAAGCACCATATCAAAAATGACCCAGGTGCAGAGGCTAGAGTGTTTACTGTGGTTACGCCGATACTAGCGTGTAAATGACAATTTCGCCATCACGCTTTCGCTATATAAACATATACATAGCGATATGATCGTGCTATTTAGCGACAGAATACGTGAAAATCACACTTTTACATTGATATATATCATTTAGCCGTGGTAACGCCCTCGCTATAAAGGGGTAGTCGGGAATAATTAATTGTCTTTTAGCCGGTTGGCTAATTGCTGAAAACCCGCGACTTGCGCTACTGTAGCGCTGCTTATTTGACTTCAGGAATTTTTATGCGCAATCGTACGCTGGCTGACCTTGATCGTGTCGTTGCCCTCGGCGGAGGGCATGGATTAGGACGCGTCCTCTCCTCGCTTTCTTCATTAGGTTCGCGCCTGACCGGCATTGTGACTACCACAGATAACGGGGGGTCAACTGGCCGTATTCGCCGCTCGGAAGGCGGGATCGCCTGGGGCGATATGCGCAACTGTCTGAATCAGTTAATTACCGAACCCAGCGTCGCATCCGCTATGTTTGAGTATCGTTTTGGCGGTAATGGCGAACTTTCTGGTCATAACCTCGGAAATTTGATGTTAAAGGCGTTAGATCACCTGAGCGTGCGGCCTCTGGAAGCGATTAATTTAATTCGTAATCTGCTTAAAGTGGACGCGCAGCTGATCCCGATGTCGGAGCTACCGGTAGATCTGATGGCGATTGATGAACAGGGGCATGAGATTTACGGCGAGGTGAATATCGATCAGTTAGCGACGCCGCCGCAGGAGATCATGTTAACGCCAAACGTTCCGGCGACGCGGGAAGCGGTACAGGCCATTAATGACGCGGATCTGATTCTGATTGGCCCTGGCAGTTTTTATACTAGCCTGATGCCTTGCCTGCTGCTGGATGAACTGGCGCAGGCGCTGCGGCGCACCCCAGCGCCAATGGTGTATATCGGCAATCTGGGTCGCGAACTGAGTCTGCCCGCCGCCAGTTTAACGCTGGTCGATAAGCTGGCGATGATGGAGCAATATATTGGCAAAAAAGTCATTGACGCGGTGGTGGTTGGACCGCAAGTTGACGTCAGTGCGGTGAACGATCGGCTGGTGATTCAGGAAGTGCTGGAGGCCAGCGATATCCCCTATCGCCACGATCGTCAGTTACTACACAATGCGCTGGAAAAAGCGCTACAGGCGTTGGGTTAAGCCCATTTACCGACGACGCTGCGCTTATCAGAAGCCTGTTTACACCGAAGGGTAAACAGGCTCTCTCCCTCTTCTGATAAACTGCGTTCAGCTATCACCAGTAGGCGCTCATGAGCGAGCTCACCTCTTTTTTCAGCAATATATTCTCCATGATCTCAGTAAAGAGGGTCTGATTGATCTCTTCCATTATCCGCATTCCAGCCATGCGCTCTGCGTCAGGATCACCTGCTATTCCTAACGCTTCCAGTTCAGCATTGACCCGGCTCTGATACTCATCCGTTTCAATACACTCAGCCCTTTTGGCCATCATTTCACGCCACTCTTCTGGCGCTATACGCTCCAGCACTTTATGCCACGGCCCCCACAGCGCAAACCATTTGTGAAAATCCCTATTTTCAGCAATTTTTATCCTTATTTCCGCCTCGTCCAGGTCAGACTCAGTGATACCCGAAACGTTATAAAATCGCATATCCTGGGTCATTGTTGTCAGCGACAGCGACTCTCGTAACTGATTCTGAAAACCCAGATATACTTCGATTTCGTCAATAAAAAACAGCCGTTTTACCTTTTCTCTGGCGAGCGATTCTATTTGCTCCAGCCGAAAGATTTCACGCCCCGCCATAATCAGTTCCGCTAAGTGGCTATCAAAGGCGCCTCTTTCAGCATCATGAACCAACGTCGCTTCCTGCATTTGGTGGTATGTCAGTGTGACCCGATCTTCACAGCTTATCGTTGCATCCATCGCTATAATAAATGCGGTTTCTCTTAGTGCGCTATCATCAGCCAGGCGCATTAGCCAGGCGGAGACTTGTTCCTTAAAATCCGGGTGTCGGGTATTCTGCGTATCACCAAGATAGTCCAGGAATCCGCTGAAAGCCGCCGCGTTTGCCTCTGCCTCAAACGCCCGCCATTGGTTGACGTCTTCCTCCTCGAGATTGGTTAGCCACCCCTGGACAGCTTGATGCAGTGGTCGAGTTACCCGAACAATTGAAAAGTCGCCCATGGCAAACAATACCCGGGGTCCCTGATAATCTACAGAGGACATTAGCCGCTGCATATTCTGTATTGTTCGTTCTGAAAAAGGATTATATTCTACGATTATTCTTGTAGGTTGAGGTCCTTCACCACGAAAATGGGGTAACGACTCCGGGAGACGGACCAGGTTATTGCGAGAGGCCTGCATTATTTGTAATGCCGCCGGGAAGTTTTCCGGTAGATTAGTCAATGCGTTACGGGAAACATCCAGCGTTGTTATCGTGGGAGGTAGTGTTTCAGGCAGAACCGTAATCTGATTTTTACTTACATCCAGGACCTGTAATTCTGGTGGTAACGATGCGGGCAGACTGGTTAAGGCATTTTCGCCGGCCTCCAGAGTCTTCAGGCCCGGCGGCAATGTTTCAGGCAAAGCGGTTAACGAATTACTCTGCACATTCAAATGGGTAATCCCTGACGGAAGATGTGCTGGCAGTGTCCTTATGCTGTTATCATAAACGCTCAGGTACCGAAGTTCCTCAGGTAGATTTTCAGGTAAGCAACTAATTTTATTATGGAAAAGATCCAGCGATTGAAGCGCTGAAGGCAAACGTTCCGGCAATTCAGTAATACGGTTAATGCTCAGCTCCATTTCCTGTATGGTATCCGGTAACGTGGCAGGGATACTGGTTAGCTGATTACTGTTGGCATACAGGGTCTTTATATTTCCCTGTAAATTTTCCGGCAAACTTTTCAGTTCATTGTTATCGAGTATCAGAGTAGTTATCTGCTCAGGAATATAGGCAGGTATAGTGGTAAGTCCTAATATTTTCAGACGAAGTTCCGTCTTATTATTTTTCAGGCAGTCACGCATCCGTTGTACGGCTTCTTCACGATTTGCTGCCTCTTTCGCTGGCGCCTCTTTTACCCACTCAGACCAGATTAACTCATAATTCACAGCATCTTTGGAGCCGGAAGCGCTACTCGCCTGCTCGCTTTCTGTCACACGGGTATAGGTGACTGACTTTCCCCCTCCCTCAACGGTATAGCCCTCTGTATTAAAAACTATAGACAGAATTTCCTGACTATTTTCACTCAAAATACAGTATTGGTCTGCCCCTCCTCTACTATACTGAATATTATCCGCATACGCCGGGAAAGCTAACATCCTTAAACATTCAAACTTGCTTTTGATCTCTTCTGGCGAGGCGGTTTCAGGTGGATGACAAAGATAAGCGATGCAGTTTTGTGCTTCAACCTGATGTTCTGAAGAGAAAAAGGCACTTATTTTATTCCATATCTCTTCTTTTAAAGGCACCTCTGTTGAGGCCTCATTGCTAATACTTTGATGCCTTGCCGTAGATTGTATATTAGTAATATTAAACATATTTTCCCTACCTGATCTGAACGTAACCTAAAGTAACAGATAAGGATATTCTCAACTTTAAATAAGAGGTCACAGTCGTCATTATTTCGGACAAATCATTCAGTATTTGCAGCGCTTGACTTATAAATGCTCACGCTTCTATCACCTCTTTTTTTACGTAGGATGATGTTATCTGTTGCCATGACACGATTTCAACGAACTCACATAAGATTAAAATGACGATCATAAGGATAGCTATACCGATAATACGGGGCGTTTTTTTTCATAGCCGAGGAGAGAGGGAAAATTAGCGTTGGGTTCAGCCTCAACGCTAATTTTCTTCAGTTGTGATTAAACTAGCTACCCCATTGATGTTTTGAGTTTTTCGACAATCTCGTTAGTCAAAGCCTGTCACTGTTTTTCATTCCTGACTGACTTAGCCCTTACTATTGAACTGAAATTCTCAAAAGCGAGCCATGGTAACGATGACTCGCTGGCGATCGACACATTGTCAGGACGCCGCGATAAACAACTCGCGTAACTGGTGCAACTGGTCGCGAATTTGCGCGGCTTCTTCAAACTCCAGATTTTGCGCGTGCTGCATCATTTGCCCTTCCAGTTCATGAATTTTCTGCTGCAACGCTTTCGGCGTCATATCCAGTTCGACAATTCCGGCTTTTGCCGTAGAACGGCCCTTGCCTTTCCCCTTCGCTTTGGTTTTCGCAATGTTCTGCCCCAGCGCCAGGATGTCGACCACTTTTTTGTTCAGCCCCTGCGGAGTGATACCGTGCTCTTCGTTGTACTTCTGCTGCTTCTCGCGACGTCGCTCGGTTTCGCCAATCGCCTTCGCCATCGACGGCGTGATTTTATCGCCATACAGAATCGCTTTACCGTTAACGTTACGCGCCGCGCGCCCTATGGTCTGAATCAGGGAGCGCTCGGAGCGCAGGAAGCCCTCTTTATCGGCGTCCAGAATCGCCACCAGCGAGACTTCCGGCATATCCAGCCCTTCGCGCAGCAGGTTAATCCCCACCAGAACGTCAAACTCGCCCAGACGCAAATCGCGGATGATTTCCATGCGCTCCACGGTATCAATATCTGAGTGCAGGTAACGCACGCGCTCGCCGTGCTCTTCCAGATATTCGGTCAAATCTTCCGCCATCCGTTTGGTAAGCGTAGTGACAAGGACACGCTCATTAATGGCCGCACGCTGACGAATTTCGGACAGCAGATCGTCCACCTGGGTCGCCACCGGACGCACTTCAATAATCGGGTCCAGCAGCCCGGTCGGTCGCACGACCTGATCCACCACCTCATCACCAGATTTTTCCAGCTCATAGTTGCCGGGCGTGGCGGAAACATAGATAGTTTGCGGCGCTAAGGCTTCAAACTCCTCAAACTTCAGCGGACGGTTATCCAGCGCCGAAGGCAGACGGAAGCCATACTCGACCAGCGTCTCTTTGCGCGCCCGGTCGCCGCGGTACATGCCACCTATCTGCGGGATGGTGACATGAGACTCATCCACCACCAGCAGTCCGTCGGCGGGCAGATAATCGAACAAGGTTGGCGGCGGTTCGCCCGGCCCGCGGCCCGACAGAAAGCGGGAATAGTTTTCAATGCCTGAGCAGTAGCCCAGCTCGTTCATCATCTCTAAATCGAACTGCGTGCGCTGGCTTAATCGCTGCTCTTCGAGCAGCTTATTATTCGCCAGCAAGACCTTACGCCTGTCCGCCAGCTCATCTTTTATCTCTTCCATCGCCTGCAGAATACGCTCGCGCGGCGTTACGTAGTGCGTTTTGGGATAGATAGTATAACGTGGCACCGTTGACTCTACCTGCCCGGTTAACGGGTCGAACAGCGACAGGCGTTCCACTTCTTCATCAAACAGCTCAACGCGTAGCGCGATGTCGTCAGATTCAGCCGGGAAGATGTCGATCACTTCGCCGCGCACGCGAAAGGTACCACGCTGAAAAGCTTGATCGTTACGGGTGTATTGCAATTCCGCCAGCCGACGCAAAATCGCGCGCTGGTCAATCAGCATTCCCACCGTCAGATGCAGCATCATTTTCAGGTAGAGATCCGGATCGCCCAGACCGTAAATCGCGGACACGGAAGCCACCACCACGACATCGCGTCGCTCAAGCAACGCTTTCGTTGCCGACAACCGCATTTGCTCAATATGTTCGTTTACCGAAGCGTCTTTTTCGATAAACGTATCCGAACTTGGCACATACGCTTCCGGCTGATAGTAGTCATAGTAGGAGACGAAATACTCGACCGCGTTTTCCGGGAAAAACTCTTTCATTTCGCCGTAGAGCTGCGCCGCCAGGGTTTTATTGGGCGCAAGCACCATCGTTGGCCGCTGCAAGTCCGCAATGACGTTGGCAATGGTGAATGTCTTCCCGGAGCCGGTCACGCCCAATAACGTCTGATGCGCCAGCCCGTCCTCCAGCCCCTCTTCCAGACGACGTATAGCGTCCGGCTGATCGCCAGAAGGTTTAAAAGCGGAATTCAGTTTGAACGGTTTACTCATGAGCGGCTACCTGAAGGAGTGAGCGGGCAGGGGTGTAATTTTACTCTCGACGGTGAATATTGCCAATAAAAAATACTGGATGAAAAAACAGTAACACTTCAGTGTATAATGGCTATCGGCAGATACCCCACGCTATTTAGAGGTAAAACATAGACAGTCGCGGGGTAAAATTCCAGCAGTGTGCTGGTTATCCCCAGACCAGAGTCTTTTTTAACATTTGTCAAGTCGGATGATGAAAGTTTTATGTCAACGTATCCCCCTTCCTTTACAACCATTGATTTTATATAACTTGCTGTCTGAAAAGGGATATTTTCTCAAGCCGTCTTTCGCGCCAATTTAGTCGCAGGCCGCGTCGCCTCTCGCTTACGTTGTGTTTTCTAACTCTAATACACAAGGTTATCCACAGGAATAGTGGATAACTGCTTCCAGCCCGTATCCCCTGCCGCCTGGCAAAATCAGCCCCTGACGTTTTCGCCGGGCGATAAAAAAAAATTATCGCTATTTTTGGCAGATTATTGGCTAACGAGAAGGGAAAAATTGAGGCGTACACGCTCACATTTTGCACATTTTTAGCATGGCGACGTCAGGAAGGTCTGGCGAAAAAACAGCAGGATCGTCTGATCCTGCAAGAAGGCAGTTTTTAAGCGCAGTCAGGCGCGTTCCAGGGGGCTAAGGTCCAGATACTGTCCTGTCGCCGCCTGCGATGGAGAAACGCCCAGCCACGGGATTTCCCCTAATAGCGGGGCCGGTATGACGCGGCGAAGCGTCGCGAGATATTCACCATGACGCGCGCCTGGCGGCTGTATGTCGTTGGCTATCCATCCGACAAGCGGTAATCCGGCCTGTTCTACCGCCAGCGCCGTCAGCATGGCGTGATTAATACAGCCCAGCTTGACGCCAACAACCAGAATCACCGGCAGCTGCTCCGTCTGTACCCAGTCGGCAAACGTCAGCGTGGCAGAGAGCGGTGTAAACCAGCCGCCCGCCCCTTCTGTCAACACCCAGTCTGCCTGCGCCTCCAGCGTTCGCAATCCGCGTGATAACACCGCCGCGTCTATCGCCCGGCCTTCGTCGGCGCTAACGATGTGGGGAGAGGTAGGCTCGGCAAAAGTATAAGGATTGATAGCGGAATAAGGTTGCGGCAGGCTGCTGTTACGCTGCAAGGCCAGGGCATCGCTATTGCATAGCCCGTCGGTTGTCATTTCGCTGCCGGAAGCGACGGGCTTATAGCCTACGGTTTGATAACCTAACTGCGTTGCGGCCTGCAATAAGGCGCAACTGGCGACCGTTTTACCGACTTCAGTATCAGTACCGGTCACAAAATAGCGTTTAGTCACGTTCAATCACTCCCATAAAAAGATGGTACGTCAGCGGATATTTCCCCTGCCGCTGCGGCCATGCCAGTTGAATCTGTCTAAGCCGGGCGCGGGTTAATACATCCGACTCCCGCCCTTCATGAAGATGGGTGGCGCCAATGCCTTTAAGCGAGCGCATTGCGCTCAGGGCATCCTCAAACCACAATGTCATCGCCTGAGTATGACGAAACGCCCGCCAGCCGCGCAGCGCGTGGTCAATGGCCTCTTCCGGCAAAAAGCTATTCGCGTGAGCGCGATTATCGACGGCCTGCCATGCCTGACGCAGCTCCGGCAACGACCCCTGGCACAAGGTGGTAAACGCCACCACGCCGCCGGGCCGTACAACCCGATACAACTCGCTCAACGCATCACGTAAATCGCCACACCACTGGACCGCCAGGTTGCTCCAGGCCAGGTCAAAAACTTCGGCGTCATGGGGAATCGCTTCGATATCCGCCAGCAAATAGTGATGCGCCGCCTGACGATCGCGAGCCTGTTGCAGCATCGGCAGCGAAAGATCCAGGGCGGTCACTTCGCTCCCCCGCTCTCGCCAGTAACGACTCATACGTCCGGGGCCGCAGCCTGCGTCCAACACACTGGCAAACTGGCGGCCTGTCAACAGCGTCAGCAGCGCATCCGCGCTGTGTTGCTGCAAAGAGGCGTGCTGTTCATATTGCGATGCGGCCCGGCCAAACGCCGCCGCAATAGCCTGCTTATTCACCTGCGCCATGCAGCACCTCCAGCAGACGGTCGATATCACACGCTTCATGCGCCTGCGTTAACGTTAAGCGCAGGCGCGCCGTGCCGACAGGCACCGTCGGCGGGCGAATCGCCGTCGCCCAGCATCCTTGTTGACGCAGCGCCTCCGCCAGGCGCAATGCACGGCTGTTATCGCCCACGATTAACGGCTGGATGGCGCTATGGGCATTCAGTAGCGTAAATCGGGACGCGTTAACGCCGGCCCGAAAGCGCTGAACCAGAGCGGCGAGTTTTTCGCGCCGTTCACCACCTTCATCGCTACGGATCACCGCCAGCGAGGCGCTTAACGCCTGCGCCTGGGCGGGCGGCATACTGGTGCTGTAAACCAGATGACGGGCAAATTGCAGCAGATAATCCGCGACGCTTTCCGAGCAGAGCACCGCTGCGCCGCTGACGCCAAACCCCTTACCGAAAGTCACCACCAGCAACTCAGGCTTCACCCCCCGTTGCCAGCAGGTGCCCCGCCCCTCATCGCCAGTCACGCCGATGCCGTGCGCATCATCAACCAACAGCCAGGCATGATGCCTGCGGGCAATGTGCTGGATTTCCGCCAGCGGCGCGCTGTCGCCGTCCATGCTGTATACACCTTCTGTCACCACCAGTTGCTGACCCACGCAGGGCGATTGCAGTAAACGCGACAGATGCTGCGTATCGTTATGGATAAAGCGGCGAAGCTGCGCCGGACTCAGATTAGCGGCCTCCAGCAGGGAAGCATGACTCAACCTGTCGGCCACAATCCGGTCATTTTTTTTCATTAAGGCGGTAATGACCGCCTGATTCGCCGCAAAGCCAGAGATAAACAGCAGCGCGCGTGGATATCCTAACCATTGCGCCAGTTCCTCCTCTAACGCCTGGTGCGCCACGGAATAACCGCTGATATGACCCGACCCGCCGCTGCCGACGCCAAAACGCGTCGCTGCCTGTTGCCAGGCGCGAATAATCTGCGGATGTTGACTTAAGCCGAGGTAATCATTGCTGGAAAAGTTAAGATACTGTCGCCCGTTCGCTACCAGCCAGCGTCCGGCACCCTGCGATACCACATAGCGGCGGCGCAACGTATCCGTCGCCCGACGCGCCGTCAGCGCATCGTCGACGCGTTGTTGCCAACTCATAAGGCTGCCGCGTTGTAATAATCATCGGTGTCAGGCGTCATCAGCGTCTGCTCCAGACGTTGCTGCTGCTCGTTATCGCCCGCCAGCACCCTGGTCTGCTGCGGATTCAGCCCCAGCTTACGGAATAACTGCAGATCCTTGTCCTCTGCCGGATTTGGCGTAGTTAACAATTTGCAGCCATAGAAAATCGAGTTCGCCCCGGCCATAAAGCACATCGCCTGGGTCTGCTCGTTCATCTGTTCACGCCCTGCGGAAAGACGCACGTATGAGGTCGGCATCATGATGCGCGCCACGGCGATAGTACGAATAAAATCAAACGCATCCACGTCATCGTTATCCGCAAGCGGCGTGCCTTTCACCTTCACCAGCATGTTGATTGGCACGCTTTCCGGCGGTGTCGGCAGGTTCGCCAACTGCAACAACAGTCCGGCGCGATCGGTAACCGTTTCGCCCAGACCCACAATGCCGCCGGAGCACACTTTAATCCCTGCTTCACGGACTTTTTCCAGCGTGTCGAGGCGCTCCTGATAGGTACGGGTAGTGATGATATTGCCGTAAAACTCCGGCGAGGTATCGAGGTTGTGGTTGTAGTAATCCAGCCCGGCGTTAGCCAGACGCTGCGCCTGGCTCTCGTTCAACATGCCGAGCGTCATACAGGTTTCCAGCCCCATCGCTTTGACGCCCTGTACAATCTTCTCCAGATAAGGCATATCGCGTTCATGCGGATTCCTCCAGGCCGCCCCCATACAGAAGCGGGTCGAACCAGCGTTTTTCGCTTTACGGGCGGAGTCCAGTACCTGCTCTACTTCCATTAAACGCTCGGCTTCCAGCCCGGTTTTATAGCGCGAGCTCTGCGGGCAGTATTTACAATCCTCCGGGCAGGCGCCGGTTTTGATCGACAACAGCGTACTAACCTGTACCTGCTGCGGATCGAAATGCTGGCGATGAATTTGCTGCGCTTCAAACAGCAATTCCAGCAGTGGTTTTTCAAATAATTCGGTTACTTGCGACAGTGTCCAGCGTGGGTGGCGAGCCATCGGGCTTCTCCAAAATATGTTGTTTGTTTTTGATATGGTGTAGACTCGTAAACCTAAATCTTTTTAATTTGGTTTACAAGTCGATTATGACAACGGACGATCTGGCCTTCGATAAACGCCATATTTGGCATCCTTACACTTCCATGACCTCGCCGCTGCCGGTATATCCCGTTGAGCGGGCCGAAGGCTGCGAGCTGGTTCTCGCCTCGGGCGAACGCCTGATTGAGGGGATGTCCTCCTGGTGGGCGGCCATTCATGGTTATAACCACCCGCAATTGAACGCGGCGATGAAAGCGCAAATTGACGCCATGTCGCATGTCATGTTCGGCGGCATAACCCATCAACCTGCGGTGAATCTGTGCCGTAAGCTGGTCGCGATAACGCCTGAGCCGCTGGAGTGTGTCTTTCTGGCCGACTCTGGTTCGGTGTCGGTAGAAGTGGCCATGAAGATGGCGCTGCAATACTGGCAGGCGCGCGGCGAATCGCGTCAGCGTTTTCTGACGTTTCGCCACGGTTATCATGGCGACACGTTCGGCGCGATGTCGGTGTGCGATCCGGATAACTCCATGCACAGCTTGTGGAAAGGCTATCTGCCGGAAAACCTGTTCGCGCCGGCGCCGCAAAGCCGGATGGATGGCGAATGGGATGAAAGCGACATCGCGCCATTTGCCCGCCTGATGGCCGCGCATCGCCATGAAATAGCCGCCGTGATTCTGGAACCTATCGTTCAGGGCGCGGGCGGGATGCGCATATATCATCCACAATGGCTCAGGCGTATTCGTAACATGTGCGATCGCGAAGGCATTCTGCTGATTGCCGATGAAATAGCCACCGGGTTTGGCCGTACCGGCAAGCTGTTCGCCTGCGAGCACGCCGGGATCGCGCCGGATATTCTGTGTCTTGGCAAAGCCTTAACCGGCGGCACCATGACCCTCTCGGCAACGCTCACGACACGCCAGGTTGCAGAGACTATTAGCAACGGCGAGGCGGGGTGTTTTATGCATGGCCCGACGTTTATGGGGAATCCGCTGGCCTGCGCCGTCGCCTGCGCCAGCCTGACGCTGCTGGAAAGCGGCGAATGGCGTCAGCAGGTGGCGTCTATCGAGTCTCAGTTACGCGCTGAGTTAGCCCCCGCGCAAAGTTCGCCCTGGGTGGCGGATGTGCGGGTGTTGGGCGCGATTGGGGTGGTTGAAACCACGCACACGGTCAATATGGCGGCGCTTCAACGCTTCTTCGTCGGGCAAGGCGTCTGGATCAGGCCGTTCGGCAAGCTAATCTACCTGATGCCGCCCTACATTATTCGTCCGGATCAACTGCGCCGTTTGACCCAGGCGGTCAATGACGCGGTACACAATGAAACATTTTTTAGCCATTAATCAGCGGTAAGCGATGCTGCTTCTGGCTACACTTCTGGTGAGTCAAAAGGAGAGCGCATGAAACTTATCAGCAACGATTTGCGCGATGGAGATAAACTTCCTCATCGCCACGTTTTTAACGGTATGGGCTATGATGGCGATAATATTTCGCCGCATCTGGCCTGGGACGACGTGCCGATGGGCACCAAAAGTTTTGTCGTGACCTGTTACGATCCCGACGCGCCGACCGGCTCCGGCTGGTGGCACTGGGTGGTGGTGAACCTCCCGGCGGATACGCGCGTACTGACCCAGGGGTTCGGCTCAGGCCTGGTGGCCGTACCAGACGGCGTCATTCAGACGCGTACCGATTTCGGTAAAGCGGGCTACGGCGGCGCGGCGCCGCCTAAAGGGGAAACGCACCGCTATATCTTTACGGTTCACGCGCTGGACGTCGAGCGTCTTGACGTTGATGAAGACGCCAGCGGCGCGATGGTCGGCTTTAACGTGCATTTCCATTCGCTCGCCAGCGCCTCGATCACGGCGATGTTCAGTTAAACGCTGTGCCGGATGGCGGCGTAAACGTCTTATCCTGCCAACGGGTTGGGTAAGCCGAATACGCGCCGCGCCATCCGGCAGCATTCACATAAAGTCCGGCACCAGACGCTGTAACGCGCCTTGCGCCAGCAGCGCCGTCGCACACTCAATATCGGGCGCGAAAAAACGATCCTGCGTATAGTGCGCCACCCGCTGGCGCAGTGTCTGCCGCGCCTGTTCCAGTAACGGGCTGGAGGTTAACCCTTCCCGTAAATCTATCCCCTGACAGGCCGCCAGCCACTCCACGGCAATGATGCCGCGGGTATTCGCCGCCATTTCCCAGAGTCGCCGCCCTGCCGCCGGGGCCATTGAGACATGATCTTCCTGATTCGCCGAGGTCGGCAGGCTATCCACGCTGTGCGGGTGCGCCAGCGCTTTATTCTCGCTGGCGAGCGCCGCGGCGGTGACCTGGGCAATCATAAAACCGGAATTAACGCCGCCATTTTTCACCAGGAACGGCGGTAACTGCGACATATGTTTATCCATCATCAGCGCGATGCGCCGCTCCGATAGCGCGCCGATTTCCGCTATCGCCAGCGCCAGATTATCCGCCGCCATGGCAACCGGTTCAGCATGGAAGTTACCGCCGGAGATCACCTCCCCCGCATCGGCAAAGACCAGCGGATTATCGGACACCGCGTTGGCCTCAGCCAGCAGTACCTCTTTCGTCTGACGTAACTGGGTCAGACAAGCGCCCATTACCTGCGGCTGGCAGCGAAGGGAATACGGGTCCTGAACTTTATGACAGTGGTGATGTGATTCAGCAATAGCACTGGTATCGGTCAACAGATGCCGGAACAACCGCGCGGCGTCAATTTGCCCCTGTTGTCCGCGCGCGGCATGAATGCGCGCATCAAAAGGACGGCGCGATCCCAGTACGGCTTCGGTAGTCAGCGCGCCGCAGACAACGGCGGAGGCAAATAACTCCTGTGCCTCAAACAAACCGCGCAGCGCGAAGGCCGTTGATGCCTGGGTGCCATTAAGCAGCGCCAGCCCCTCTTTGGCCGCCAGCGCGACAGGCTCCAGTCCGGCCTTTTTTAGCGCCGTCTGCGCCGGAAGCCATTCGCCCTGCCAGCGCGCTTTTCCTTCGCCAAGCAGCGTCAGCGACAGATGCGCCAGCGGCGCTAAGTCGCCCGACGCGCCAACCGAGCCTTTTGCCGGAATCAGCGGATACACGCCGGCATTCACCAGAGCGATGAGCGCTTCTATCACGCTCAACCGAATCCCGGAAAACCCGCGCGCCAGACTATTGATTTTCAATACCATGATCAGACGCACCATCGCGTCATCCAGTGGGTCGCCTACGCCCGCGGCGTGAGACAGCACCAACGATCGCTGTAGATTTTGCAAGTCTTCATCAGCGATGCGCGTCTGCGCCAGCAGGCCGAAACCGGTGTTGATGCCGTAGGCGGTACGCCCTTCGGCAACGATATCATTGACGCACGCGACGCTGGCGTTAATGCCGTCAATGGCGCTGGCGTCCAGCCGAAGCTGTACCGGATGACGCCAGACATCGTACAGTTGAGAGAGGCTTAACTGTCCCGGAGTGAGTGTCATGGTGTTCATATCAGCCTTTCCCCTGCGTCGCCGCAACCATCGGTAAATTCAGACCTTGCTCAACAGCGCATTCCACCGCGAGATCATATCCGGCATCGGCATGGCGCATGACGCCCGTCGCCGGATCGTTGTGTAACACGCGGCGAATACGCGCGGCGGCCTCGTCAGTGCCATCACAGACAATCACCATACCGGCGTGTTGCGAAAACCCCATTCCCACCCCGCCGCCATGATGGAGCGATACCCATGTCGCCCCGCTGGCGGTATTCAGCAACGCATTTAACAGCGGCCAGTCGGAAACCGCGTCGGAACCGTCGCGCATCGCTTCGGTTTCACGGTTAGGGCTGGCGACAGAACCGGAATCCAGGTGATCGCGGCCAATCACAATGGGCGCGGATACCTCGCCGCAACGCACCATTTCGTTGAACGCCAGCCCCAGTTTTTGCCGCCACTCCAGGCCTACCCAGCAGATACGAGCCGGTAGCCCCTGAAAATGAATGCGCTCGCGCGCCATATCCAGCCAGTGATGCAGATGTTTATCCTCAGCCACTATCTCTTTGACTTTAGCATCGGTTTTATAGATATCCTGCGGATCGCCGGACAGCGCCACCCAGCGAAACGGCCCGATGCCACGACAGAACAGCGGACGAATATAGGCTGGCACAAATCCCGGAAAATCAAAGGCGTTTTCCACCCCCATCTCTTTCGCCATCTGGCGAATATTGTTGCCATAGTCAAAGGTCGGCACGCCCATTTTACTGAACGCCAGCATCGCCCGAACATGTGCCGCCATGGAACGTTTCGCTGCCTGCATCGTCCCGTGGGGATCGGATTGCGCGTTTTTCTGATACTCCTCCCAGCGCCAGCCGGAGGGTAAATAGCCATGTAGCGGATCGTGGGCGCTGGTCTGATCGGTCACCAGGTCCGGGCGCACGCCGCGATTAACCAGTTCCGGCAGGATATCCGCCGCATTCGCGCACAGGGCGACGGACACGGCTTTCCCCTCGCGGGTGTAGCGCGTAATGCGGGCCAGCGCGTCATCCAGCGTGGCGGCCTGCTCATCCACGTAGCGAGTACGCAGACGAAAATCGATACGGCTTTGCTGGCATTCAATCGTCAGCGAACACGCTCCGGCCAGCGTCGCGGCTAGCGGTTGCGCGCCGCCCATGCCGCCCAGCCCGGCGGTCAGCACCCAGCGTCCCGCCAGCGTGCCGTTATAGTGCTGACGCCCCGCCTCGACAAAGGTTTCGTATGTTCCCTGCACGATTCCCTGACTGCCGATATAGATCCAGCTTCCGGCCGTCATCTGACCGTACATCGCCAGTCCTTTAGCATCCAGTTCGTTAAAGTGTTCCCATGTCGCCCAGTGGGGAACCAGGTTGGAGTTGGCGATTAATACCCGCGGCGCGTTGTCGTGCGTTTTAAATACGCCGACCGGTTTACCAGACTGAATAAGCAACGTTTCGTCCGCCTCCAGCCGGGTGAGCGCATCAACAATAGCGTCATAGCATTCCCAGTTGCGCGCGGCGCGACCAATCCCGCCGTAGACCACCAGCTCATGCGGATTTTCCGCCACGTCAGGATCGAGATTATTCATTAACATCCGCAGCGGGGCTTCTGTCAGCCAGCTTTTCGCCGTTAATACCGTGCCTCTGGGCGCGCGGATAGTCTGCTGACGATACTTGCTTTCAGGCATAGCAATGACTCCTCATTATTATCGGTCTGCCATCGCCAAATAACGCTAAAACGCCACTATCAGGCACCGCCGCAGACCCACAGATAAGAATCAGACATATACTTGTCTATACAAGTAAGCACAAGAATAGAGTTAACAAAAATGATACAATTTTGTTATATTGTGTCAGCAATCACGTTTTCCGGCAGCAGTCCGCTCAGGAGATAAATCGTCCCTGTAGCCGGTAGCGTGACCCGGGGAAAAGTAAGCGGGCGTGAGAAACAATCCGCGACGCGGACCAGGTTGTACGACGAATGAGCAGACAAGGCTCATGCTCTTTGATAGTTAACCACGCGCACTCTTGCGCCGTGGCGCGCACCGCCTCCACAATATGTTCCCCTTCCGTTAGCGGCGCGATCCGCGACAAATAAGCGTGCGGCGTGGTCTGACGGTAATCCTGCGTCAGGTAATCCACGGCAATATCCGCATTCACGCAGCGATCTTCAATTTGTACCGGCAGATCGTTTTCATAATGCACCATGATGGAATGGAAAATGACATCGTTCTCATTGACGTTGAGAGCGCTGGCCTGGATGGCGTTTGCCTGCACACGCTCCAGCGTGAGCACCTCACAACGATGCTGATGACGGCGGGCGGCAATCTCCTCGGCGATACTGCGGACTTCAAACAGCGCGGACTGGCCTTTCGGTTCGGCGACAAACGTCCCCACGCCCTGTAAACGCACCAGCCACCCTTCATCCGTCAGCTCACGCAGCGCCCGGTTGATGGTCATTCGGCTAAAGCCATACTGAGCGACCAGTTCTGCTTCCGACGGAATGCGATCGTGCGGCTGCCAGACGCCGCCGGCTATTTTTTTACAGATGTCCTGTTTCACCGTTTCGTAAAAAGGCGCAGGCGCAGAACGGGAGCGGGATGAATACATGCGTGAAGCCTTCCTTATGCGGAGAGTGTTTTGCGGATCACAGATTAACGCCACCAGTGCGCGATTTGCCAGCCAAGCCGCGCCGCTACGCGCGCCGCTGCGCCATCTTCATCAAAGCGTGGATTAAACTCAACCAGATCCGCCGCCTGTAATTTTCCGCTGCGGCAAACCGGCTCAATTAAACGCAGAACCTGTATCAGCGGCACGCCCAGCGCTGCGGGAGCGGAGACGGCCGGCATTTCCCAGACAGGCAATACGTCGAGATCGATAGTCAGATAAATTTTATCCACCTTGTCGATAAACTGCGTCATCTGCGCCAGCGCGTCATGGCAGTCCAGATCCTCCACCACGGTAACATTCCGCCACTGCGCTTCCCGCCACAACGCCTGCGTATTCGCCGCACGGCTCACGCCGAAACAGGCATAATGAAACGCGCGGCTCTGCACGTCGCATAGCTGCGCCAGTTGACGAAACGGCGTCCCGGATGTTGCCCGGTCGGTCTGACGGAGATCCAGATGCGCATCAAGATTAATGATCCCTACGCTTTCCTGCGCAAACGCGTCCAGCACCCCCGCGCCGTGTCCAAACGCGGTTTCATGCCCGCCGCCCAGCACCAGCGTGCGCATCCCGGCCCGCAGGCAGCGGCTTACCGCATCGCGCAAGGCCTGCTGCGCGCCTTCCAGATCGGGCGTCGGCGCAACCCAATTGCCTAAATCCACCAGCCGTTCATGTCCCTGGTGGCTGGCCATATTCGCCAGCGCTTTACGCAACGCGTCCGGGCCGCCTGCCGCGCCGGGACGACCTGCATTGCGTTTTACCCCCTCGTCGCAGGCAAATCCCATTAACGCGATCTTTTGCTGCCAGTTTTCGGGGGAAAAGGTCTCGCTGCGCGTGACGGTCTGAAACAGACGCCGCGCATCCGGCGCTTCTATACTGTCATCGCGCCCCTGCCAGAGCGCCGGAGAAGCCGGATACCATTGCGTCATGAGATTTTTCCTCTGTATACCCGCTGATATAAAGGGTTACGCCCCGGCTCATACACAATCTCTACCGGCTGTTCAGCATCCCACACCACAAAATCCGCCCGGTAGCCGGCCCTGATCTGCCCATGCGTCGCCTGTCTTCCCAACGCGCGTGCGGCATGGCGCGTAACGCCCGCCCATGCCTCTTCCGGCGTCAGACCAAACTGTACGCAGGCCATATTCATCGCCAGATGCAAACTGCAAAACGGGCTGGTGCCGGGATTGAAATCGCTGGCGACGGCGACAGGCACCTGATAGCGGCGCAGCAGTTCCACCGGCGGGCGCTGCGTCTCGCGCAGAAAATAAAACGCGCCGGGCAACAACACGCCGACAGTACCGCCGTCACGCATCGCCGCGACGCCCGCTTCATCAAGATATTCGATATGATCCGCCGATAAGCCCTGATAGCGGCTCACCAACTGCGCGCCGCCCAACAGCGAAAGCTGCTCAACATGGCCTTTAACGGGAATACCTAACGCCTTCGCCGTCTGCAATACGCGCTCACTCTGCGCCACATTAAAACCGACGCTCTCGCAAAAGAGGTCTACCGCATCAAATAACCCTTTTTGCCAGAGCTGCGGAATCATCGTCTCGCAGACCAGAGTGATGTAGCCGTCCGGGTCGTCACGATACTCCGCTGGCGTAGCATGAGCGGCCAATAGCGTGGGGCTAATGTCGATAGCGTTTTCGGCAGCAAGTTTTGCAGCGACGCGCAACAGCTTTTCTTCTGTCGCCAGCTCCAGACCATAGCCGGATTTAATCTCCAGCAGCGTAACGCCTTCGCTGGCAAGGCGCATCATGCGTTCGCGCGCCAGCAGGTAGAGCGTCTCCTCCGCACAGGCGCGGGTTGCTGATACCGTCGCGTTAATGCCGCCGCCCTGAGCGCTAATATGCTGGTATGACGCGCCGTTAAGCCGCTGCTCCCACTCTGCGGCGCGGTTACCGGCAAACACCAGATGCGTGTGGCAATCGATAAGTCCCGGGGTTACCAGTCGTCCCTGCATATCATGGATATTGTCCCCACTGACAGGAAGCTGCGTCTCTGGCACGATATCGCAAATATGCCCTTCGCGTACAATCAGCGTCTGGTTATCCACCAGCCCGTACGGGGCTTGCCGCTGCGGGTCCATTGTCGCCAGCCTGATGTTTCGCCAGACAGTATCGCCCGGTAAAAGTTGCCGCATTCCTGTCGCTCTCTTGCCTGTCATGAGTTGTATAGACATTTATTTTCTTTCTGCTCCGGATTGTCAACTCAAAGCGCGAAAGTTGTTGCTTAATTGTGATAAAACTATCTGATGCTACAGGTGTTTCCAGCCTGAAAAGGAACTTTTTACCTTTTCGCCTTCCCGTTTCGTTCAACTTAGTATAAAAAAGCTGAACACAGGAATTTAATGTTTAATATAATCAATTATATATGATAAATTCTGATTGATTAATATACAACAAAACATGGTAAAATACGGCATTTCCAGTCACTAACAATCAATAACTTACACTACATTAGTGACCTGTAACATAGCATTAGCGCAAGGTGATTTTTTGTCTTCTTGCGCTAATTTTTTGTCATAAAAACATGTCGCACTCCAAAGGCACACAAAGCCTTGCAAACCGATGCAAAGCTTTGTGTGTCCCGTTTTTGTCTCACCACGCATCATCACAGGTCGATCGATCCACTTTCAAATGCTAAACTTCCCCCACTCAAAACTCACTATTTTTTCTAATGTTCACAGGCACAAAATGTCTAATAAACGATTAAATGGAATACAATTTTTACGAGGATTTGCTGTTCTTGCTGTTGTTCTTGGTCACAACAGAGGAACAATGTATGACAATATAGTTGCAGGTTCATTTATTGATTACATAACATCCAATGCTATTTTTGGTGTTGAGGTTTTTTTCGTAATAAGTGGGTTTATAATATCTCATTCAACACAGAGTATAAAATTCAGTTCATTTGCAGAATCTTTATCATTCTTAATAAAACGTTTTTTAGAATCTATCCTTTGTATTTAATGGTGTTGACACTTTATGTGTCATTATACTATTACAACTATTATACAGGGGAATTTAGCTTAGGGCATCTTTCTATTGAAAATATAATACAATCAGTATTTATTTCTTCTTTTCAGAGTGATGTTATATCTCCAATTTATGGCTGGGGCACGCTCGTTGTTGCGTGGACATTGAGATATGAGATTTATTTTTATATAATTTTTGCCATCTCAATGATATTTACAGCAAAATACAGGTCTGTTTTAACAACTGCAATAATTATTACTATATTTATTTTTTCATCATACTATTACCAAGGCCATTTAGTTTTAGACGCGCAATCATTTCCAATACCTAACACCACACCAGATAAGTACATTGGTTTTGCAGGAAACCCAATAGTTTTAGATTTTATTTTAGGAATGATTATAGCGGAATCAGAAAAGTTATTTGGGGACAACAGATTTTATAACAATAAAAATACTGGGTATTTTTATATCGTAATAATAAATATTTGTTTCATATTATGGTTTACTAGTGCGTTCGGTGGAAACGGTATCACGCGATCAGGTATTATTGCTTTCTTTCTTGTGTTTAGCGTTGTGAGAATTGAAAGGATTTTTTCACCATCGTTCCCTAAAATAATCACAATAATTGGTGAATCATCTTATTCTTTGTACTTGATACACATCCCTGTAAAGGAGTTTGCCGATTACTACGGAAATTACTTTTCATTCATACCTAAACAAGGTACATTGGCATTATTTATTGCATCAATATCGCTATCAATCACACTATCCGTGTTAATTTTTAATTTAATTGAGAAACCAATAAATAGATTTGGTCATAGACTTGCTAATAAAATATTGCCTTCTCGCAATTAAAAAAAGCCCCTACCGATAGCGGTTGGGGTATTTTAATTTACATTAAACCATGTTAATGGACTATCAAGATGTTATATTTAAACCATCTTGCTTGTTTGTTGCTATATTAGAGTAATTTTCATATGAATTGCCAGTGCATATATTACCATACGTTGTTATCCTGTCACCTTCTACTCTTATGCCTTCTTCCTGTGGTTTTGGAAAAGCTCCTAATGGGGTTTCGCCACATGCTATATTACCGCAGACAGAAAGTCGGTTGCAGTTAATAATGCGTATTCCAGTATTTTTATTGTCATTAGAGTTATTATTACTAACACTTCCAAAGCTACTATTTTTTACGGTTATCCCGTTTTGTCCGCAAAGGTAAACGCTGTTGCTTTCAATATTGATGCCTATACTATCATCAATACTTAATCCCGGACCAGAAGATTGACGACCAGAACTTACCCAGTTATTTGAGAAATCAACATAACGACCACCAGTTATCTGTACCCCCGCATAGTAATTATCATCTATGTCACAACCAGTAACCTTGTTAACAGTAAATTCAGGTCCTGGGTATGTTGTACGGTCTGTGTTAAATCGAAGTCCTGTGTCTGCGTTATGATAAATAACAGAATCCCTGAACCAAACAGATGGCATTTGAGTTATACTGGCCCCATCCTTAGCGCTTCTCGCGATAAAGCATTTGTTAAACACCAGACCACCACCAATAGTCCCCTGCGGGTCTACTTTAGGTGTTATTAAAATGTTTTCGCCTCCCTTTGACTCAACAAATTCACATTGAAAAAATGACCAATCAGAAGCTCCCTCAATCCAGGATCCAATACCACCTTTAACTCTAACACTACGCATATTACCAAGGGTAGTAAAATAGGTATGGAAACCTCTATGCGTATCAATAGGGAATATCGAAACATCCTCCCATACAAGTCCATCAATTCTCCCTTCCCATGTCCCGTCTCTTGAACAGTGGACAATAAAGTCTGTTACATTTGGCGCTTCAATTTCGCGAATATTGGTTGAATTACCTCTCACAAGGTAGGTATCAGTAAGGGTAAAGAATGTTGTATAAATATCACCTGCTGGAAAGATAAGTGCTCCCGTAGCCGCAGCGGATAAAATATACGCCTTATTATCAAACGTACTCCCGGCGTTCGGCACAACACCAAATTCAGTAGCATCAGCCGGGCCAGTGATACGTTTCCACGCATACGTGGAGCCTACCGCAATAGTTCCACCATCGTCCGTTAAGCCAGTTTTATCTACGCACTGAAATACGCCAGCGCCATAACCCTGATGCTCTGTATGCCAGCCTGTAAGCAGGGCGTAATCGCCTATCTCATTTGAATCATCATCACGCATTTCCTGGAATGATTTGAATTTTAATTCTAGCTTGTTCAATGTGTCATATACGTTACTGTCTTTATACCCTACTTTTTTAGATCCATCCGGCTCCGCCAGTTCTTGTCGTAACTGATCTGGGTCATACTTCAATACGTTAGCAATATAATCAACCTGAGAACCATAGGCATCATAGATAGCCATGCTATGACCCTGAACGGTGACAATTTTCACCAGTTGACCGTTGTATACGATTTTACCGGCTGCGTTGATAATTAGCGGCTGATCAATCTGGACGTGAGAGCCATCCTCATTTTCAATGTATACGGGTATCTGATTGGCAGGATTAACCGGATCGGTATCTATCTTACCAATGTAAATTTTCCCATTAGCAACAGCTTTAAACGAACGGGATTCAGTGAAGATTGGACGAGGGTTAGAAACAACTACGTTTGCAGTGATGTCTGTCATTTAATTTGCTCCAGATGCAAGGAATCGCCGCAGCGTTGCTACGGTGAATTTTTGTTTGGTTTTTGAACTACGAAAATTTCGTAGTGCTATCCATCAAGGCCATCTCCGCTGAGTGGCTGCGGTGAGCTTTGGGCATAAAAAAAACCCAGCCGTAGCTGGGTCGTTGCGTTGGTTATCTGTCAGTAGCGATGTAATGAAGGTGGAAGCTCTTTATCCTTAAGTCTCATCCATGCGGAAAGATTCGTTGGCCCGTCAGGTTCATTAATATCAACATCTCGCGTGTGATTAATTAAAACGTCTCTCGCCATTCCAATGATGTACGAGAACTCATGGCCGTAGTCGTAGCACTTTCCTGAATAGTTAGATTGAATCTGTTTCATTGCCGGATACAGTTCGCGGAATAATGCCTGTGAGCGGTTGGCATAATCCCATAACCATACAAGGCTGTTTGCTTCTTTTGCAGAAAGCTCGTTGGCTTTCTTCTCTTGTTTGCCAATGAACTCGCCTTCAAGCGGAACGCGAGCAGCAAGTGACAGTGCTTCGGTAAACTGCTCCTCACTGATTTCTTTGTACGAACACCCAAAATGAGATTTCAGTGACGACCACATGGTGATCATCGCCTTCGCCTGTTTTTCTTTTGGCAGAGACTGACCGCGACTCATGACGAGTTGTTTAATGGCTTCCTGCTGTTCAGTAGTGATTTTACCCGGCAACGCCTTTTTAGCTTTGCGCGGGTTAACCACATGGCCTTTAGTCCAGTACTCGTAGAGCACATCGTCACACTCTTCCTGATACTGGATTACCTTGTCGCGGATTTCAGGTTTAACTTTGTTTGGGCTGATAGTTTGTAGCCAACCAGCAAGTTTTCGAAGCGCCAAGCACAGAATTTCACGGCGCTGCTCATCACCAGGAAGCTGCATTGTGATTTTCACAATGGAGGTTTTAAACCGTTGCTTCATCTTCGTAAACTGTGAAGCCCAATCCATACCCATGCCTTCAACGATAGGTTTCATCGGGGTGTACGGCTCGCCGTTGTGATTTACAACATAAAGCACTGCACCGTAGAATGGCACGTTGATAGTAGATACTGCTGTTGCTATACTTTTCATGTCGATAATTCCTCATCCGATTTATTCGATACCGAAGCCCTGACTGTTCCAGCAGTTGGGGCTTCACTGTTTTTTCAAATCACTGTAGCTATAAAGCCACTGACCACTCATTCTTGCTTTGATTGACTCTACTGAATCACGGCAAGGAATGATTCCACCTGACATCATTCTGATCTCCGTAAATTCACTACTCCTTATAGACTCAATGCCATTAACGTTAACTAAAGATTTACCTCTACCAAGTGCATTCTCATAGCCAATCTCATCAACCTCAATAAACCTCATACCGTTATCCCCTCTCTCTTCAAGCTGTCCATCAGGCGTTTTATCACTTCTGAGTTAAAAGATCTGCGCTCCTCCTTTGCCCTTCCACAGATAGCGACTTTCAGTGACTGCGGCATCCTTATTAAGATTCTACTAATTTCGTTTTCCATATTATCACCACGTGAGTTATTGTGAATCACAAATGTATCATCGTGAATATATCAAGTCAAAATTTTTTTGAATACACTGTGATATCAATATGATTATTATGGTGCGAGTATGACTAAAGTTAGAGACATAGCTCCATACAGCGTTAGAATGCCAGATAGCCTTAAACGTGATCTAACTATTAGAGCTTCGAAAAATGGACGCTCACTTAACTCCGAGATCGTCATGATTTTGCAGGCTGCGATCGATGAAGAGAGGTCGCCAAAATCAGTTGAATCACTTGCACAGCAAGAAGCAGACAAGTTCAAAGCAGCACTGCTTGAGACATTGAGAAACATGCAAGACAACAAAAAACCCACCTGACGGTGGGTTAAATTTTCTTGTTTATTCCTGCTTGGCGAAGAATTGCGTTAGCCGTATGCCTTGAAACTATTGTAAATGGAACGCTGAATGCTTTGTTCGTAATAGGACTTCGCCATATTTCATGGCTACCTTTCCCCTGTCGAACAAATAAACATTCGTATGCGAGCAGGATCTCCTTCAGTTCCGGATAAAGTCCTTGTCCCATTGTCTATAGCGCCATCCTGTCATCAGCAACCTGATTCTGTACAAATGAAAGGCGCAATGTTTCGAATGGCTGGTCAATATCATTTTCATCTAGCAGATCTTCTGCAATTTCCCATACTCTCTCAGTTAAGGACTCGTAATCTGTGGCTTCGGTAACCAACCCCAAATCATCACAAGTAGCAACCCACACCTCATTGTCATGGTAAATATTTACAATGTACGGAGGGGTTATGCGATCTAGTCTACGCTTAACGGAGCCGAGTAAGTCTGCAACATCTCGCCCAAAATACTCATCCGCTTCTGACAAAGCCAAGGAATACCATTGAACCAGGCTATTCATGCGATAACAACTCTCTCTTAATGAGGGGTTATCAACGTCAGTCAACTCAACAAACGAAGTGATGAAATTCCCCAAAGCATGAAAGTGAATGGCTGGCCCAATTACGCTATCACCGAGTATTGCTGAACGACTATCTTGACCATCACCTAAGATTTTCACACCACCAGACACGATCAAGTCAGCAAGATGCTTCATATCATCTGTTAAGCATCGTTTAATGGCACAGACAAAGTCATTTTGCGAAACAAAGACGTCGTCTTCAATGTTCACAAATCGAACGCTGACTCCATCAAAGTTTGCGATAAAAATATTGCTCATGACTCCTCCTGAGGGATACCCCTTAGGTTAAGTCTACGATACACGGTGTCAACCTGCAATCACCGTTCTATCACCTACAGCTAGCTTTGCTCCAACTTGCGGCTCCATCATGGTATCCTGCACAAAACTAAGGAGAGTTAATCATATGAAAAAATCACTGTTAATTATCCCGCTTCTGCTGGCTGGGTGCGCAAAAGTAAGTGACTATCAGACAAGTTGTGAGCAGCGTTATGCAAGGCTAAGCGATATGGCAAACTGCCTTGATGCAAGCGTTAAAAATGATTCACGTATGGCATCAGCACCTACGCCAAAACTATATGTTCTTGCTGCTAAGATGCTTGGGCAAGGGGTAGACGAAGGAAAGATAAGTGATGCACAGGCAAGGCTTGAACTTCAGAACCTTTATGTGAAGCTGCAAAGCCAGGAACAAGCCCAACAAATAGCGCAAAGCCAAGCATTCCAGCAGGCTTTATTGAATTATCAGGCTGTAAACACAATGCAAGCGATCGAGCAAAAAGCGAGACAGCCTGTTATAACTCAACCCTATCCAACACGCGTTGACACATATACAAACTGCAATTCAGGATTTGGAAACACAGTTACATGCAACAGTAGCAGCAACATTAGATAAAACTATTCATATTCATTCATACCGCTTAACGAGGCGACAATACCAGCTCTCGACAAGCGATTGAATTCATCGCTACCAACTGCATCACGTATTGCTTTTACGGCGGCTTTATTTGCCATAAATCTGCGCTCCGCCGCCGCTAATGCGCCATCACTTGCCCCAACCTTAACTGCCTTTGTTGCCTCTTGAACAGCCTTTTCAATAGCGTAACGACCGCTTCTGGTGGCTGATAGCTTAGATACCGCGCCTCTTGCTACGGCGTCGGCAGCACCGCCAGCAGTCGCCCCGGCAATGGCTCCTAATACCCCACCGCCAGAATAACCACCAATGCTACCGGCTACTCTGAATGCACCAGATAGCGCACTATCCATTACCGGGTGAAGCCCCTGCTCAAGAGAGTTTAATGCGGGAATTGAGCGGCCTGTATGTTCAACATATCTGAGGGGCTTTGTTGCTGCTCGCGCCAGCTCACCATATGCCTCTGCGAGCTTCCCGATCTCCTTTGAATGCTTACTTATTGCAGCAACATTCTGCGGGGTAAGAATTGATGCTATGTGAGAGATTCCTGCGGCTTCTGATTTCCCGCCGCGTACCCCTTGAGACATTGCATCCTGAAGAATAGATGCAATCGCTGGCGCTCTCTCTGCCTCTGGTAGAGACCCAATCATCTGGTTGAATTTTCCAGTTCCACTCTTAGCGGAATTTTGAAGGGCTCTAACCCCGTTTGTAACAAGAGAATCCGTTGCGAGGTCTTTTCCGAGCGCTGTTTCTGCCTGCTTTTGCGCCGCAAATCTGGCTTTTGATAATTCATTGGCGCTGGTCCACTGATCAATGAAGTCACCTTTCTGCGCCATTAATCTCATATCTTCAGTGGCCGCATCGCGCAATTCACCCATGCGGCGAGCCATATTAGCCTCTCCGGATCGGATGTATTTTTGCTCCGCGTCTGCAAGTTTACCGCGCCATGCCTTCATAGCATCGAACGTGATGCCGTCTTTACCAGCCTTATTGTATGCAGCAGCAAATTGCTTCATTTCAGGAGTAAGCGGCATTCCTGCATTAATATCCCCTTGAATGGTCGAATTAGTATTTGACATGCGAGCCTTCGCTTCTGGCATTGTAGAGCGCACATTATCCCATGCGGCCTTCTCAGATGACTTCATGCTGTCAATTCCAGACAGAACCCTCTGTTTGATTGCTCCGCTCTTCTCGGCGGCACTACCGACTTCAGCACCTAAATCGTCTAGTGCTGAGTTGAACTTAGTCTGTATTTCGCTAAATGCTTTGGCGTGAGCATCCTGTGTGACACCTGGTTTTGATGCCAGAATACCTTCTGCCTGTGCAACTCCGCGACTTCCAGACCTCATTCCCGGGGTTAATGCATTGATATCTACTCCAGCAATCTCAGCGGCCTTTGCCACATCGTCAGAAACATTGGCGGCTTGCTGTGCGATAACTTCTCTGCCAGCTCTTGTTTTAGCCAGTTTTGATACGTCATCTGCTGAATTTACTACCACAGACCCAAGGGCTTGAGTAGCTCGCGGTTTTATCAGTTTACCGATACCGGAAAGCACTCCCTGTGCGCCAAGGTTGGCTGCCGCGTTTACTGCGGCATTCTGCGCAAAATCACCTTGTTGGTTGGCGGCATCAGCAAGTGAACCGATAGCCATGCTTCCTGCCGTTCCAACTCCTGGAACTAAATACCCACCAATTGTTTCTCCAGCTTGAGCGTAAGGGTCTGTCGGTCGATCGACTGGACGATAGACATCATCCAAAACCTTGGGGCCACCAAGCCCCTGGCTGATTGCATTAATCAGACTTGCGCCACCCTGCAATACGTCAAATGGTATGTTTACCAGACCACGACCAGCCTGTTCTGCAATTTGCCCTGCACTTTGACCACCAGTGAGCCAGTCAGTGGCTTTCCCTACCAGAGATTGTTCTTCTGGCTGCGATTGGTTTTGAGTGGATTGATCACCAGAAGACAGCATCTGAGCAATGCGACGCGCTCCTTCTGTATCGCCTGCCGCATCAGCATTCCTTAATGCTGTCATCAACTGTTCACGACTATAGGCCATTACTGCCCTCCGAGATATTTGCTAATTAATTCGTCATCGGACAATTGCTGTTGAGGTTGGCTATCGCCATAATTTGAGGAAAGAAAGCGTTTTGCCGCAGAGTTCAATGATTCTCCCTTCTTAACATCCATCCCCATGATGTTTCGGTTGCGATCAGATTGTCCTGGGCTGCCGTTTGCACTCATCCACTCTGACCTAAACTCGTTGAAATTCGCGTTATTACTTTCCATTTTTGCCATACCCCTTAACCATCTGGCCATGACCATTGGATTATCCGTTTCGCTTGGAATGCCTTTCCTTGCAAACTCAATATCCTTATCTGATGCAGGGCCGGGAGGGAGAAGCTTGGTTGCCTGCGCATTGGCTAGTTGGTTGAATCTAATCCGCATATCTCGGAGGTAGTTATCTTGCCCCGTAAGCTTAGAGAACATATTTTCAGCGTTACCGAACAAACCAGGAGTTGGCTTCTCCTTCTCCAGTGTGTCAGCGAGCGTTGTCATTGAATCGGCAGCATTACGACTAGCTGCCGCATCACCTGCTGATTTTTCTATAGCCTTTTCCATGTTTACGGATAATTTTGGCGCAGCATTAATAAGTTCCTCGGCCTTCTTTTGTGCCTGTTGTACTTCAAAACCGAATTTCTGCTTATCAAGTGCCAGTCTTTCTGCTGCAAGTCCGTGTCCGGTCATTGCAGACTGATAGGAAAGGTTTTGCCCTCTCGCCTGAAGTCCTTCCCCTGCTTTATTGCTGCGGATTGTTTCAGCAAGTCGACCTCGGTCAATCTCGCGACCTGTCAACTTGTCCTGAATATCAAAATACTTTTCTGGTCCTACCGCGTGCATCCCAATAAGGTCTGTTAACTGCGTGAAGCCTTCAGGGCTTTGTTGATATGTCTGCCACGCCTGTTCAGGAGATACGCCAATTTGCTGCAGCGTATTCTGGTGAGTGGCAAGCTCTCGCATCACCGCTTCAGGCCCCTGAGCGGCGGCAATATTCAATCGTGCAGACATATCGCCCATCGCCTGATTTCTGTCAGCATCAACAAATCCCATGCCATGACGAATTGTTTCAATCTGGTCTGGATTGGTGGCCGCAAGTTGACGCAAGGCGTCGCGATCACCTGCCGCATAAGCCTGACCGAAAGCTTTTTGAAAGTCAGAAAGCCTCTGAGCAGCCTCATTCTGCTGTATTGCCTGACCAACTGCGCCAATACCTTGAGCAAGCTGAACGCCAACGTTTGGACGCTGGCTGAAGTCGTAACTGGATAATGATGGTTGTCCGGGCGCGTTCTGGTTTGCCACCTGCATTGATGGCAGTCCGGCGAGTTGAAATGTAGCCACGATAACTCCTTAGAAGAGTGAGCCAAGCAATCCGATACCTGCACCAATGCCTGCCCCCCACGGCGTCGATGCACCAAGCATCCCGGCAAGACCAGCTCCTGCAAGCGCACCACTCGTCCCCCCGCTAATGGCACTTCCAAGCGTGGATTGACCAGAACCCTGAGAGCGGATAGCCGCCATCTGTTGCGCAAGATTGCCTGCGTTATTTGCATAGTTCTGTCCAGCCGATGCCTGTCCTGCTGCCGCAGACTGACCAACGTTTAACAGATTGCCATAGTTTTGCATCTGCCCTGACAACCAGTTCTGCCCGAGCGTTGGTGCAATGGATGCAATTTGGTTTGATGTTGCTGTAGAGCCAAGACCACCTGTCGCCTCGGCAGCATTCAGGCTTTGATAGCGAGCCTGATCAGCCAACTGTTTATACTGGTCTGAGTTGTAATACTGATTGAGAGCGCTATTCTGACCTTCCAGTGTTGATAGCTGCTGAATCTGCTGGAGAGCCGGCAAACCTGCGGCGGCGTAAGGTGCCAACTGCTCCATCACACGATTGAATTGTTGGTTTTGCAGGTCTGCGGCGTACTGTGTTGCTCTTGCGGCCTCTTTTGCTCCGCTGCTTGATGAGCCACCTTTTCCGCCTTTTTCAGGATAATAAGGTTCCTCACCGCGCAGTTTCCTGCCCAGCTTAAATGCATATAACATGGCTATCTCCCGTGATTCAGGAAGTCGATTAGTTCTTCACGTGTTGCGCTATAAAAGGTGACGTCATCCACGCCTTTGAAGTATTTCCTGATTGTTCCGACACGCTGTAGGCCAATCATTGCGCAATACATCTGACCGTGGCGAAATTTGCGTGCAGCAAATGATGTAACGCACTGAACGGTGGTATTGGTGAGAATATATCGCCAGAACGCCAGTCCGATTTCCTTACTGAATCCGCGAATCTCAGGCAGGTACATGGCGTGGCAGTCAAAGGTCAGCGGCTGAATCTCGTTGTAATACACGATGCCACCGAACTGACCATGTACGTTCACTTCGAAATAGCGGCACTCAGGCTTGTAGTCGTATCCGTCACCGTTGTTGCTCCCGGCTATGATGTCGGGATGGTTGCCGACCGTTTCTATCAGGTCGATGTTTCGGGTGGGAGTGAATGTAATCATCAGTTGATTAACCCATGTGCACGCAAGGCGTCTTCCAAAGCTTTAGTACGCCGACGCTCAGCAATTAGAGCATTGGCTATAGCCTGGATTTCAGATTGCGTGTAAGTATCGCTAACAGTGAATGTCAGGTCAGCGTTAAATGCGCCTTTATTCGCCGTACCTGTAGCTGCTGTCCATCCAGTCTGGCGAGCGCCGACAACCTTCTTTCCGCCGACTGAATATGACGTTGTCACGTTGAGGGGTGAAGCCAGCGATTGAGATGTAGTGGCGGTTTTAGATACGTAGTCAGCCTGCAATGCCGAAATATTGTTCTCGGCAGTCGTCACTCTACCATCAAGAGCACTGACATCAGCCTGCAAGGTGACTATTTCGCCTTCAGCCGTGGTTAGTCTGACATCCAGCGCTGCAATTGCATTGGTATTTGCAGTAATACGGATTTCATGGTTGTCTACGTCGATGCGTAACTGCTGAATTCTCGCTTCGTGGTCTGCAAGCTCAACATCCTGCTCATCGTTCTTCACCTGCGCGTCATAGGCACCTTGTCCTGCTTCGTTTGCCTTTCCCGCAATAGCGCCAACGTCAGTCCCCTGCGCGATTACGTAGAGCAGATAGGACTGGCTGAAGACGTTGCGGGGGAGGATAGATGCATCAAGACGAGTGGCCTGGATAACAACGGGATTATTAAGTGACGGGTCTGCCATATGTTACTCCAGACGAATTTGACACCCGGATAGTGTTACTGGTGATTTGGTGATTACCCGCAGTTTGAATCCGATTAATCTACGAATACGCCCTACACGCTTCCATAAAACTCTCTTGTCGTACACAAACGGCTCATTCTGCTCAATCATCTGTTCACGACCGTAATTGATGCCGTCAGTTGTTGCAGACAGGAACAGGCGGTCAGCGTATTGAGCAACACCAGTGGATGATTCAACCTCAAGGTCGAAGCATCTGGCGTTATCTGCTTTGAAAATGGGCGTAAACAGTAGGTGTTCTTGTTGTTTGTCGTACTGGCTGCTGATGTCGAATTGCAATTGTCCGATCACCGCTTCTGATTTATCGCCGCACGTAATCTGGTTGCCTTCATACATGAAGTCGACAGCACGATATACATCATCGTAAAGCCCGGTTTTCAGCACGCACCATTGTGGTCCGTTCTGAATTGACGATGCGTCGTAAACCAGAACATGACTAGGGAGATGAATAATCAGAAGCTCATGAGAATCGAAGCGCAAAGTCTCCATTACACCCGTCGCCAGTTCTTCAGCGGTGTATGAGCGGATAATCTTCTCAATACTGGCGGTCGCAATTGGTGAAGCCTGCCCTGACCCGATGATGTAGACAGCGGGTGCGCCAGTAGCCGGGTGACTGATGAATGCGTATGAATCAGCGAATGGCGTTTTACAGTATGTTCCGGCAATCCCCTTCTGTACCATTAACGATGGCTGAGCAACGTAAAGCGCTGCTCCTGCTGTGGTTGTTCCGGTAAGTGAAAAATACTCTATCGTCGACGAGCCAAAGCAGACGATGAAGTCTCGCCATGTACCGATGCCTATGATGCCGTCTGGCTGCGATTCTGCGCGATATTCTGCACTGTATCGGTCAGGGTGCGACTCATCTTCAAGGTCAGTGATAAACCATGAATCAGTACCGTCTTTTGACCATGCATAACGCCCACGTAAGCGAGTAATGTCACGGACTGACCCTAACTCATACTGCGTGAATCCGCTGTCTGCAGGCCAGTTTGAGACGGGTTTAACCGTACCATCATAGCGATACTCGACCAGTTGACCATTAACGCCTACCGCCTGTGATGTGCGACCATGTGCCATTGATACGCGACCACTTCCGGCAACATCACCAACCTCGCTTTCTCCTTTGTAGAGCTTGCCACCACAAACACGATAAACGGCGTTCTGAGCAGTGTTGTACTCAACTCCACGCGATACACCGTTCACGTCAGAACGTTTGGCGATGCCCGGGAATGAGCGAAGATATCCGCTGCTGTTAAGGATTTCTTTGGGTGTTGCCAGCATATTCACTGGCAGATAGTCGATATAGTCGGCGTTCTTGAAGTCTTTACCCATCCCCTTCATCAGAGGAAGTTGTTGTATCGGCATTCTGCTCTCCGGGGAAATAATGCCATTCGTTCAGATTGGCGAAACTGTTTCCACTGCCAGTTGGCATACGTGATGGGTAAGGCGCTCTTTTTGCTCTGGAAATGGCGGTTTGCTTATAGAGAAGCTCTTTTCCGTATTTAGCAGTGGCGATAATTTTGGCAGTAGCCTCAAGCGCATAATCAGGAGCAATGCGGCAGGCAAGATTGTGGAATACCGCGCTGACTGCGCTTGAGCGAAGGCCGTGATCATCACCTTCAGCGGGAGGATTCTCATCATCTGAGAATACATAACCGGTAATGATGCCTTTCCCGTCCTGATACCACTCCGCCATCATCGCTTCCAGATCATCAACGGCATCCTGCATAGACTGAGGTTCGACATCGGTAAGGGTTGCATCTGATGCCACGCCCAACTTACGAAGCGCAGCCCTGACAAGATCGCCTTTAGTCTTTATCTGCATCGCTTTCCGCCTTGAGCTTACGTCCTTTGCGCGGCTTAGCATCGCCCACTTCCGAGGACAGCAACTTTGAAGGATGGTCAAGCCAGCCATCTTTGACATATTCGGAAAGTTCGCTGGGGTCGATGACCTTCAGCTGAGCCATTACGCCCCATACCATGACGCTTCCACCAGGCTTATAGATTGCTATTTTCATAACCACTCCATAAAGAAAGGGGCCGAAGCCCCTGTTAGTTACGCAGTCTGACCAGGCAGGCCAACACCGATTGCTTCCGGTCGTGTCGCGTTTACGCCGTACCACAGCGCAATACGGCACAGGCCGGACAGGGTGGAAATATCACCCTGCGTAGCGAAGATACCGTTAAGGCCGACATCCGGGATGCTGAATGAGGTAGTTTTCATACCTGCAAACAGTTCGTGGTTGGCCGGAATAGGCTGAGACACAATACGGATGGCGTCATCAGCCCAGAACACGTTGGTGCGAGCATCCTTAACGTTCAGTATATTCACCGCCATTGCATCAGCCAGTGAGGTGTTAACGTTGGCGTAGGCGCGTTGCTCAGGAGAAAGAGAAACATCATCCAGTGCTACAGGCTTCGGCGTGATTTCAACGTGAGTACTATCAACAACGCGAACTACGGAGAAAGTCGCGTCCTGCGCCAGTACGTTTTTCGCCATCTGCCCAAGGAACTTCACGCCAGCGAACGAGATTTTGTCGCCGCGTTTCAGGCTGGTAGTTGCAGACAGGGTGACGGTAGCGAAACGGTTATCAACGTTAACTTTGTTGCCATCGTTATCCAGTTGCCATGCGACAGGCTTGAAGGACTGAGCACCGGATACAGTGATGCCAGTTGCAGTAGATTTGGTCAGCACAGGAAGTTTCGGAGAGCGCAGGACATCATCGAAGCCAGCAACCTGACGCTGGATAGTGCCATCGCGGTACGCTTCTTCAGGAATGCGCCCGAAGATATCGCGCTTAGTCAGGTCATAACCCGCCTTTTTGTAGTCCTGCGGGTTGAAGAAGTACGATGTTCCCATGTCGCGGTTAAGTTCGCGGGAGAACATCAGTTCTTCTGCATCGGCCACAAAGTTCCATGCGTCTGCGGTATTAGTGCCGATTGCATCCGGAGAAGTGATAACCAATGACCCCATCTCGGCGGCCATGTTTGCGACTTTCAGCTCAACGTTATTCGCCAGCTTGCGAGCGGCGGACTGGATGCGGTGACGATACGCAGTCTCGTCTCGCAAGTCATCGGCGCGTAACTGGAAGAAGTCGTTATCCGGCTCTCCCATGTTTACCGCGACGTTAAGCTCCAGTAACCCTGTCGCTTTATCAGTTAAATCCCAGCCCTCCTGAGTGGGTGACTCCTGCTCTACAGGCATCCAGATGGTATTGCTGGAGCGCTGCATAGAAGCAGCTGGCGGGGTGTATTTCTTGGCTTTCTGCGCCATTGGAGTGATTGCGGAGATGGTTTCAATAATCTCATCCACCGCCAGTGTAACAATTTGACCTTCGTTCAAAGCCATTATCGGATTCCTTTAAGTTTTGCCTTTAGCTTGCGGTAGGTTTCCACATCTCCCTTGCTCGCAGCAGCATCCATTTGTTTACGAATGGCATCTTTATTTGCTGCGCTGACATCACCGGTAATCGGCTGGTCAGCAGGGGGAGCGGAAGAGATTTGTTTACCGCGAGGCTTGAGAGTTAAGCGTTCGGATAGTCGAGTGAGTTCAATCAGCGCGGACTGCCCATCCATCGCCAGTAACTGGCGGGATTTCTCCGGGTTTGCGCCCAGGTGATACATGAGCGCGGCGGATTTCTCCGGGAACAGACGCATAATGTCAGCCCCAACAGCAGGCGGAACAATTTGCATAAATGCGTCTTCTTTCTCCTGATAGTCAGGGATGTTGAGCTTTTCCGCCGCGTCATAGTGTTTGCGGGCAGCTTCGACGTATTGCGCTGATTGCTGGGTAAACTCCTGAGTCTTGCGACCCTGTTCTGCTACGGCATTGCTGCGGGCGTCCTGCGCTTTCATTAGCCATTCGGTATTAGCAGCATTGAAAGCGGCAAGCGCACGGCTGTTGTCGTAGTCATATTTAGCCAGGCCTTCTTCTGACAGATAGGCGTTAATGTCTGGCTGAGGAGGAAGGTCAGGGTTTACCCGTAAACTCTCCGGCAATTCTCCGCGTTTAACTGCCTCCATCTGCTGCTCAAGCTCGCGCTGTCGTTTGCGCTCGATGCGGCGGCGGGCGAATTCTGCGTTCTTTGCCGGGTCTTGTTTTGGTGCTGTCTCATCGTCCTTCAGGACAATCTCAAAGCCCTCTTCCTGACCTGCATTGTCGTTGGCATTATCGACAACTAAGCTATCAGCAGATGCCGCTGCATGATCGCCGGACAGGGTTAAGTCTTCAGTTTCCTGAATTTCGGTGGTTGGTTCCATGATTAACTCTCTCTTATTGAGGTGTCTCGGCTACACTGCCGGAAGGTTGATTTTGTCTCTGCGATTGCAGGATGTTAGCAATGTCCATTCGCTGCTTGTGCGTCTGTTCATCGCCTTTAAGGAGTAACTCAGCATTTGCGCGAGCGTCTTCGCTGCGGTCCTGCTGGAATGAAGCAACGGTTTTAAGGAACTCTCTAAACTCAGATTGTTTACTGATGTCCATGTTGTTGAAGATTTCTGCGATTCTGGCAGCGTTAAGCTGGTTCTGCGCTTCGACTTTAGCTGCATCGATTTGCAGGGACAGCGTCTGGTTCTGAGCTTTAGCCAGTTCAGCCTGCCCCTGCAGGAGTACGCCCTGAGCCTGAACCATTGCCGGGTCTTGTTGACCTTGTTTGGCTTGTTGCGCCTCTACTAACCATTGCTGCTCTTCGGGCGTTTCTGGCTTCTTAACGCCCATCTGAATAAGCTGCTTGTTGGCATAGTCACGCATCATCTCAACACCTTTACCATCAAGCAGGGTGAAGTACTGAAGCAACAGCAGTTGATATTCTGGCGTTCCCTGTGGCGTCTTGCCGAGCAACTCAAGAATTTCTGCGCGGTTTTGTTGCTTCATGGACTGGAATGATGGCCCAACATCCGTGTAGCACTCATAGCGCCCCCTGATATCGTTTAGTACCTGCTTTTCTCCAGTAGCAAGGTCAACAACCTCAGCCATTAGCTGAACATCTTTCTCGCTGCCATCCTCAAGGGTAATCGTAACGTTGCGAGGAACATCGTAGATGTCATTAACTATCGACTGGTAAATCTCTCCGTCACGGCGCATAGCGGTAGCCAGATTATCCTGAAACACGTATGTCTCAAGGTCAGCCCTCATATTCAGTTGATTGACGGTATCAAACGCAATCTGTCCGCCATTTACCGCTTCTGTATCAACTCCGAGAGTGGTAACCTCTTTTACTGCGCTGGTTGCTGCTTCCAGCATGTAGGCGTTGGCTTGCGGCACTTCTGGGTTTTCATAATATGCCAGCGGCTGAGTCGGAAGGTCTCCACTATTTTCGTCAGTGCGATTGAGCAGGTAGTATGGGTAATCGTCGTTACCGTCGTACATATGCTCAAAGCCTGCAATCTGCTCAGGCCAGAAGAACGGCTTCTTCTTCGGAGTGCGGGCCACGATGTCGGCGTTGAACGACATAATCATGTTGCGCAGACGCTGACCGTCTTTTGTCAGGCGGACGACACCCTCATACACTTCTTTATCTTCAACGAAGCCCCACTCTCCGAATACCGGAACAATGGGGATATGTTCGCCAGCAATGAGCTGCTTGTCTTTGAGTACAGCAGTGCAGGTGATAATCGATTTGTATACCCGGCGACGCTTAATCTGGCGCTCTGCAATTTTGATAAATCCACTATCAGCCAGGTCATCGATGACGTCTTTAATATCGCGCTTAAAGTAGCTTACCGGCTCACCCGTAACCGGATCTTGGTAGATAAACGCCGTCTCTTTCTTCTCGACCACTTCGTAAAACTCAGCGATCTGAATTGTGTCCTGCGTCAGCCATGGAAATACCCAATCGTTGGGGTTCTGGAATGATGGAATATCATCCGCATCGAGGTCGTATTTTTCTGCGAAACCCTCCCAACCATTCTGGCTCATTGAGTGGATAACTGTGCAGTGACGGGCGTCAGACTTGTCCATCAGTTTGCTGTTGCTGTCCCAGATAACATGGGAGCAGGCACTATGGATAGGCTCTCGACGGATAACCTGATTGTTGCTCGTCGGACTTTGATCTTCGTAGTCAGTGACCAGACGCCACGCACCTACGCCAGATTCAATCTGCTCACGAACAGCGACGTTGACCGCGATTTTTGCCGTATTGTGTCGCATGTCTGTGCGATACATGCCCATTAGCACATCAGCAGCGTCAGGACTTGCTCCATCCTTTGGGCGATACAGAACATCAACAGGGTTCTGACGCATCTCAGAAACGAGTTTGCGCACCACAGGACGTACCACATCGAACTGCCCGCGATATTGTAGGGTTGTGTATTGTGATAGCCAGTCATCCCACTGAGATACGCGGGAGAAGAAGAGATCATTCTTGGCCTCCCTTCTGGCTTCATCGCTGGCTGTCCAGTCCGCATCAAAGCGCGACAGGATACTCTCCAGCCTGTTTTCATTGTCGGCCATTATCGTCCTCTGCGTACTGGTCTAATCGGTGAGGGGATTTTCTTTTCTTTCGGCTTTCTGATATCACGCATCATCCTGGCGAAGCGGCGCATCATGTAGCCGTAGCGAGTAGCATCGAGCACATCATCATTGGTCTTGACTATCTTGCCGTTCTCGTCACGGTGATAGAGGCGGAACTCTTCAAAGAATGGTTCGCATGTGTTGAATACTTTGAATCTTCCTTCAAGCATCAGGTCACGAAGCTTACTAATGCCTGACTCTACTGAGTTACCGCCATCCGGGAACGTTGCGTGATCGGGAAGCATAGAGAACCCGGCATCCGCATATTGGGTTTTAAGTTGCTCACCACCGCCCTTTTCGTGTTGGTGACCGTCATGAGGCCACGCGACAGGTATTTTGTTAGCCCACGACTTAACAGCACCCCATGCCTGAACTGCGGTGTTCTCTGATTTCTTCCACACACGCGCCAGATAGAAAACATCTGCGTCTTTGTCCCACCAAAGCTGAATGTGAGCTTGCGGGTGGTTCCAGCCGAAGTCCTGAGCGTCGATAACATAGAAGTGATCGGGGCACTCAAACGGCTGGCACTTAATCGTATCTTCTGGTATCTGGAAGATTCGCCCGCTACCCATCGTAGGAATACCACGAGCACGTGCCTCTCTCTCATGCTCAGGATAGGATGCTATGATTTGCTCTTTCTGCTCGTCGGTGTAGTGCTCAGCATCATAGATGGTCATGTTGACCACTTTCTGCGACTTGCTGGGATTCTTCAGGAACT
>OJYG01000127.1_pt1 | contig 38936 bp, 34 predicted proteins | sample 1600841 | NCBI WGS metagenome assembly OJYG01 (sample SAMN04436709, study PRJEB24849) | human gut metagenome | biome: human gut; feature: NICU; material: stool | host: Homo sapiens | place: USA: Saint Louis, MO | collected 2010-09-09
TTTACGATTCTGATCAAGAGATTGAGAAACGAACCGGAGCTGATGTGGGCTGGGTCTTCGATGTTGAAGGTGAAGACGGCTTCCGTAATCGTGAAGAAAAAGTTATCAACGAATTGACGGAAAAACAGGGTATTGTGCTGGCAACCGGCGGTGGCTCTGTAAAATCGCGTGAAACGCGTAACCGTCTCTCCGCGCGTGGCGTCGTGGTCTACCTTGAAACGACCATCGAAAAACAACTGGCGCGCACGCAGCGTGATAAAAAACGCCCGCTGTTGCAGGTTGAAGCACCGCCTCGCGAAGTTCTGGAAGCGCTGGCTAACGAACGCAATCCGCTGTACGAAGAGATTGCCGACGTCACCATTCGCACCGACGATCAAAGCGCTAAGGTTGTGGCAAACCAGATTATTCATATGCTGGAAAGCAACTAATTCAAGCAGAATACGCTGGGTAAGCGGGCACAAGTAACTAAGGTGGATGTCGCGTCATGGAGAGGATTACAGTCACTCTCGGGGAACGTAGTTACCCGATCACCATCGCGGCTGGTTTGTTTAACGAACCAGCTTCATTCTTGCCGCTGAAATCAGGCGATCAGGTCATGTTAGTGACCAACGAAACCCTGGCGCCGCTTTATCTGGACAAGGTTCGCGGCGTACTCGAACGGGCGGGCGTTAACGTAGACAGCGTGATTCTTCCTGACGGCGAGCAGTATAAGAGCCTGACGGTGCTGGATACGGTGTTTACGGCGTTACTGAAAAAACCGCATGGTCGTGATACCACGCTGGTCGCGCTTGGCGGCGGCGTGATTGGCGATCTCACCGGTTTTGCGGCGGCCAGCTACCAGCGAGGCGTTCGTTTCATCCAGGTGCCAACTACCTTACTGTCGCAGGTTGATTCTTCCGTGGGCGGGAAGACCGCCGTCAACCATCCCCTTGGCAAAAACATGATTGGCGCGTTTTACCAACCCGCTTCTGTGGTTGTCGATCTTGATTGCCTGAAAACGCTTCCCGCACGCGAACTGGCATCGGGACTGGCAGAGGTGATCAAATACGGCATTATACTCGACGCAGACTTCTTCACCTGGCTTGAGGGTAATCTGGATGCGCTATTGCGTCTGGACGGCCCGGCGATGGCGTACTGTATTCGTCGTTGTTGCGAGCTGAAAGCCGAAGTTGTTGCCGCCGACGAGCGTGAAGCGGGCTTACGTGCTTTACTGAATCTTGGACATACCTTTGGCCACGCCATTGAAGCGGAAATGGGATATGGCAATTGGTTACATGGTGAAGCCGTTGCCGCAGGTATAGTGATGGCTGCGCGCGCATCCGAGCGTTTGGGGCAGTTTAGTTCTGCTGATACGCAGCGCATCATCGCTCTACTCGAACGGGCCGGGCTGCCAGTCAATGGCCCTTGCGAGATGTCCGCGCAGGACTATTTGCCGCACATGCTGCGAGATAAAAAAGTGTTAGCGGGGGAGCTGCGTTTAGTGCTTCCGCTGGCCATAGGGAAAAGTGAAGTGCGCGGCGGAGTGTCGCACGAAGTCGTTCTTAGCGCGATTGCTGACTGTCAGCAGGCGTAACAACAAGAAAGGTCAGACTGATATTGCGTAGCTGTCAGTCTTTTAGCTTCAGGTTATGTGCAATGTCGTCAGCATTAACCTTTGAGTGGGGTGTTAAATGGATGAATTCAAACCAGAAGACGAGCTGAAACCCGATCCCAGCGATCGTCGTACTGGTCGTTCTCGTCAATCTTCAGAACGCGATAATGAGCCGCAGATCAACTTTGATGACGTTGATCTGGATGCCGACGATCGCCGTCCGACGCGTACGCGTAAAGCACGTAGTGAAGAACCTGAAGTTGAAGAAGAGTACGAATCCGATGAAGACGATACGGTGGACGAAGAGCGTGTTGAACGCCGCCCACGTAAGCGTAAAAAAGCGGCCCATAAGCCAGCCTCTCGTCAGTACATGATGATGGGCGTTGGCGTACTGGTGCTGCTGCTGTTGATTATCGGTATCGGCTCCGCGCTGAAAGCCCCCTCAACGTCTTCCAGCGAGCCGTCGGCCTCTGGCGAAAAGAGTATCGATCTTTCCGGTAACGCCGCCGATCAGGCGAATGCGACCCAGCCTGCGCCGGGCGCCACCTCCGCAGAACAAACCGCGGGCAATACGTCGCAGGATATTTCGTTGCCGCCGATTTCTTCAACGCCGACGCAGGGACAGTCACCTGTGGTCGCTGACGGTCAGCAGCGCGTGGAAGTACAGGGCGATCTGAATAATGCGCTGACGCAGAATCCAGAGCAGATGAACAATGTTGCGGTGAACTCTACGTTGCCGACAGAGCCTGCAACCGTCGCGCCAGTTCGCAATGGCAGCACGACGCGTCAGGCGGCGGTTAGCGAACCTACCGAGCGTCATACCACGCGTCCGGAACGTAAACAGGCCGTCATTGAACCTAAGAAACCGCAGACCACGGCGAAAACCACGACTGCGGAACCGAAGAAACCGGTCGCGCCAGTGAAACGTACGGAACCGGCAGCGCCAGCCGCGACGCCGAAAGCGACCACCACGACGGCTGCGCCGACAGCGACGGCAAGCGCTGCGCCGGTACAAACCGCGAAGCCAGCGCAAGCCTCGACGACGCCTGTCGCAGGCGGCGGGAAAAGCGCCGGCAACGTTGGCGCGTTAAAGAGCGCGCCATCCAGCCACTACACATTGCAGCTCAGTAGTTCTTCAAATTACGACAACCTGAACGGTTGGGCGAAGAAAGAGAACCTGAAAAATTATGTGGTATACGAGACGACGCGTAATGGACAACCGTGGTATGTGCTGGTAACGGGGATGTATGCTTCGAAAGAAGATGCTAAACGTGCGGTGTCCACCTTACCTGCCGATGTGCAGGCGAAAAACCCGTGGGCAAAACCGTTGCATCAGGTTCAGGCCGATCTGAAATAATCCAGGCTGTGTCCTGCAATTGCCTGTGAGTGTCGCTGACAGCTATTTTTGTTCAGGACAGGCGCGAGGGGCGCATTTGCTACCGTCAAATGCGCCGTAAAGCAACGCGGCACAGCCTAAAGCGCAGGATGCTGTCGGAGCTTTCTCCACAGCCGGAGAAGGTGTAATTAGTTAGTCAGCATGAAAAAAAATCGCGCTTTTTTGAAGTGGGCAGGGGGAAAATACCCTCTGCTTGATGATATCAAACGACATTTGCCAAAAGGCGAGTGCCTTGTCGAACCTTTTGTGGGTGCCGGATCGGTGTTTCTTAACACCGACTTTTCTCGTTATATCCTCGCCGATATCAACAGCGACCTTATTAGCCTCTATAACATCGTGAAGTTACGTACTGACGAGTATGTACAGGCTTCGCGCGAGCTGTTTATGCCTGAAACTAACCAGGCTGAGGTCTATTACCAACTCCGCGAGGAGTTCAACACCTGCCAGGACCCCTTTCGTCGGGCGGTACTGTTTTTATATCTGAACCGCTACGGTTATAACGGACTCTGTCGCTATAACTTACGCGGGGAATTTAATGTACCGTTTGGTCGTTATAAAAGACCTTACTTCCCGGAAGCGGAGTTGTACCACTTTGCAGAAAAAGCGCAGAATGCGTTCTTTTACTGTGAGTCATACGCAGACAGTATGGCGCGTGCGGACAAGTCGTCGGTGGTCTATTGCGATCCGCCTTATGCGCCGTTGTCCGCCACGGCTAACTTCACAGCGTATCACACCAATAGTTTTAGCCTGACGCAACAAGCGCATCTGGCGGAAATCGCTGAGAATCTGGTCAGTAACCGGATACCGGTGCTCATTTCCAACCATGATACGGCGCTCACACGCGAGTGGTATCAACTCGCAAAATTGCATGTCGTCAAAGTTAGACGCAGTATAAGCAGCAACGGCGGCACACGTAAAAAGGTGGACGAACTGCTGGCTCTGTACCAACCAGGAGTCGCAACGCCTGCAAGAAAATAATTCTCAAGGAGAAGCGGATGAAACAGTATTTGATTGCCCCCTCAATTCTGTCGGCTGATTTTGCTCGCCTGGGTGAAGACACCGCCAAAGCGCTGGCTGCCGGTGCTGATGTTGTACACTTTGACGTCATGGATAATCACTATGTGCCGAACCTGACTATCGGCCCGATGGTGCTGAAATCCCTGCGTCAGTACGGTATTACCGCGCCTATTGATGTCCACCTGATGGTCAAGCCAGTCGACCGTATCGTGCCCGACTTTGCCGCCGCTGGCGCGAGCATCATTACCTTTCACCCGGAAGCCTCCGAACATGTTGACCGCACGCTACAGCTGATTAAAGAACACGGCTGTAAAGCGGGGCTGGTATTCAACCCGGCAACGCCGCTCAGTTATCTCGATTACGTCATGGACAAACTGGATGTGATCCTGCTGATGTCCGTGAACCCAGGCTTCGGCGGCCAGTCTTTTATTCCGCAGACGCTGGATAAACTGCGCGAAGTGCGTCGCCGCATTGATGCGTCCGGTTACGACATTCGCCTGGAAGTGGACGGCGGCGTGAAGGTGAACAATATCGGCGAGATCGCCGCAGCAGGTGCGGACATGTTTGTTGCGGGGTCGGCAATTTTCGATAAACCCGACTACAAAAAAGTAATTGATGAAATGCGCAGTGAGCTGGCAAAGGTAACTCATGGATAAGTTACAGAATATTCGGGGCGTCGCCTTTGATCTTGACGGTACGCTGGTGGATAGCGCGCCGGGTCTTGCCGCGGCGGTGGATATGGCGCTGTATGCGCTGGAACTGCCGGTCGCGGGCGAGGAGCGCGTGATTACCTGGATTGGTAACGGCGCAGACGTATTGATGGAACGCGCGCTGGCCTGGGCTCGCGAGGAGCGCGCCACGCTGCGTAAGACGATGGGGAAACCGCCCGTTGATGAAGATATTCCTGCCGAGGAACAGGTACGCATTCTGCGTAAACTGTTCGACAGGTATTATGGCGAAGTGGCGGAAGAGGGCACTTTTTTATTTCCGCATGTCGCCGACACGCTGGGCGCGCTGCACGCCAGCGGATTGTCATTAGGTCTGGTGACGAATAAGCCGACGCCGTTCGTCGCGCCGTTGCTGGAATCGCTTGATATCGCCAAATACTTTAGTGTGGTTATCGGCGGCGATGATGTGCAAAATAAGAAGCCGCATCCGGAGCCGCTGTTGCTGGTGGCAAGCCGGCTGGGCATGATGCCGGAGCAGATGCTTTTTGTCGGCGATTCGCGTAATGATATTCAGGCTGCAAAAGCGGCGGGCTGCCCTTCGGTTGGCCTGACATACGGCTACAATTATGGCGAAGCGATCGCTCTTAGCGAGCCGGACGTCATTTATGACAGTTTTAACGATCTTTTGCCCGCACTTGGGCTTCCGCATAGCGATAACCAGGAAATAAAAAATGACTAAGCCCATCGTTTTTAGTGGCGCACAGCCCTCAGGTGAATTGACCATTGGCAACTATATGGGGGCATTGCGTCAGTGGGTAAACATGCAGGATGACTATCATTGCATCTACTGCATCGTAGACCAACATGCTATTACCGTGCGTCAGGACGCGCAGCAGCTACGTAAAGCGACGCTGGATACGCTGGCGCTGTACCTGGCATGTGGTATTGATCCTGAAAAGAGCACTATTTTCGTTCAGTCCCATGTGCCGGAACATGCGCAGCTTGGCTGGGCGCTGAACTGCTATACCTATTTCGGCGAGCTGAGCCGTATGACGCAGTTTAAAGATAAATCTGCGCGCTATGCGGAAAACATTAACGCCGGCCTGTTTGATTACCCGGTGCTGATGGCGGCAGACATTCTGTTGTACCAAACCAATCTGGTGCCGGTAGGCGAAGATCAGAAGCAGCATCTGGAACTGAGCCGCGATATCGCCCAGCGTTTTAACGGGCTGTATGGCGATATTTTCAAAGTACCGGAACCGTTTATTCCAAAATCCGGCGCGCGCGTGATGTCGCTGCTGGAGCCGACGAAGAAAATGTCCAAATCGGACGATAACCGTAATAACGTGATCGGCCTGCTGGAAGATCCGAAATCGGTAGTGAAGAAAATCAAACGTGCGGTCACTGACTCCGACGAGCCGCCGGTAGTACGTTATGATGTGAAAGAGAAAGCGGGTGTCTCTAACCTGCTGGATATTCTTTCCGCCGTGACCGGTCAGAGCATTCCTGAACTGGAAAAACAGTTTGAAGGTAAAATGTATGGCCATTTGAAAGGCGAAGTGGTGGAGGCGGTTTCCGGAATGTTGTCTGAGTTGCAGGAGCGCTATCACCGTTTCCGCAACGACGAAGCGTTCTTGCAGAAGGTGATGAAAGACGGGGCGGAAAAAGCCAGCGCACGTGCAGCCGAAACGCTGAAAGCCGTTTACGAAGCCATTGGCTTTGTGGCGAAACCGTAAGGGTTATTGCGTGCCCGATGGCGCTAGCTTATCGGGCCTACCAACGAGCGTAAGTTGGACAAGACATTTGCGCCGTACCGTTTATCAGACCTGTAAAAAAACCGGGAAAATCCCGGTTTTTTTGTATCTGCGCAGTCGTTTCTATTATTGATCGGCAGCCGGGCCGCAACCGCCAATAATTTTAGAAATAGAAATTGCAGGGTGCAGCAAATAATCGTAGCTGCAGTTATTTTTTTTGTTTTCGATATGACCAGTACAAGCAGTGAGCGTCGCCAGAACCCCTGCCACAACGGCAATTTTTACAAATTTAAACATTTCAAAATCCTTGTTGATAAAACGAGCACTACTGGTGGAATAAATATAAGATCTATTTAGCGTATAGTACGATAGCAATTATTAAACTATACAGGTAGTCCAAATAAGGACTTTATCTTTACCAGGGGATATGATTTAAAAAGGCCGCTTAATAATAAGCGGCCTGTATTAGTGTTATATAATGTCGTTTATTTAACGAAATGTTTTCTTAACGTTAAGCATAAAGCCTTTATCGCTGATACTGTCTTCCTTCCACTGGTATGCATCCAGATGTAGCGCGGTATCATTGCTGCTATATTTCACGCCGATGGTTGCCAGGCCATTAATGCCGCCGCCTTTTTGACCGTCATCCACGCCGAACGATTGACCCGCCGCACCCTGTAATGACGCTGTACGCTGGCTCTTGCTGTAGCTCAGGTTCGGGCCGCCTTCCAGGGTAGCGGTGGCGCTCCAGCCGTCTTTCCCGGCGTAATCCAGCTTCAGGCCGACAATAGAGTCTACCGCCGTTTCGTTGCCAGAGTTCATGGACAGGTTAAAATCTCCGGCGCTGCGCTCTTTGTAGCCTCCTTCCATGGTGTGACGGAATTTCACCCCGGCATACGGCGTGACTTTCAGCGTATCACTCATCATGGTGAAAGTTTTCGCCCCTTCACTGCGAAACTCAAGGTACTGCTGACGCATGTCGGAATCGGCAATTTTGTTGACATCGCCATAAGCGACAGAACGGCTGCTGTCGAGGTTGTGCACGTCATAACGCAGGCTGTTGTTCCACGCCAGACCTTCATCAAACGCCATGCTGTGCTTCAGGCCAAAGAACTGGCTGTAGCCGCCTGTCAGGCCGTTATCGCCCGCAGTTTTCGAACCGTCGCCATCCAGACGCGCAATACCGTACTCCAGCGTCAGATTCTGGCTGGCGGTGAGATCCAACGTCTGGCGTAATGCCAGCATGTCGTACTGGGTGTCGTTGCCCAGCTCCGCACGTGGGTCGCCTTTCGCCACCACGTTGAACGCCAGACCATCTTTAATTTGCGGCGCGGCGTCGGCCAGCATGGTAAAGCGGTTGCTGAGTACACGCGCTTCACGGAATACCGTGGTGGCTTGAGCACCGCTCACCTGCTTGAGTGCGCTGTTCAGCTCGGCGGTAGTCCCCACATTAAGGCTGGTGTACAGCTCGTTGTTGGTGTAACCGGCGTCCAGCGCCTGCGCCACGTCGCTTACCGAGCTGTCGGTCGCCACATCGGCATAGGCGTTTTTGGTCATGGTGACGTCAACGTTGCCGTCGGCATCCTGGCTACCCTGGGCGTTCCACACCACGCTGGTGGAAGTGATGTTGTCCGCGCCCTGGATATTGCTGCCGGTGAAGGCGTTATCCACCACCACGGTGGTATCCGCCGTACCGCTGGTAAAGCCGGTATCCACCTTCACGTTGTCGCCAATCACCAGGTTATTGGCTTTCAGCGTACCGGAACTACCGTCGGCGTTGGTGCCAACAATATAGTTGGAGAGCTGCTGTGGCGCGTTGGGATCCTCTGGCGGCGTCGGGATGCTGCCCTCGGTCGGGGCGGTAGTCGCATCCGGAATAGCGATGTCCGCTGTCCCGTTATGGTCGTTCTGCGTACCCGTAGTACCCGGCGCGTAGATGTCGCAGCCGCTGTCGCACAGCAGGTTGATTTCGCCGTTGTTGATGATGGCTTTGGTCGTGCCGCCAAACGCATACGAGTCATCCGCGTAAACGTTAATCACGCCGTCTGCGGTGTTATTTATGGTGGTGGCATTACCGTTGCCTTTGATGCCGATAAGCCCGGTGCCGTTGGTGCCGTCCTCCTTGCCCTGCTCGGTACCGACGTTGATGGTGCCGCTATTGACCAGGTTAATGACATAACTGCTGGTGCCGCCGCTAATCGCCACGGCGTTATCGCCCTGCACGTTGATAGTGCCCTGGTTGCCGAAGTTATAGCCGCGGCTCAAATTGATTAGCGGCGCATCCGGGTTAATACCGTTAATCACGCCGGTTGCGGTGTTCCAGATCCATTTGGGGTCATTGCTGCCGTTGACCGTGGTGATGGCGCTGTAACCGTTAGTGGCGGTGATGGTGCCGCTGTTCACCTGGGTCAGCGAATCGTTGGCGCGCGTCAGATTGATGATGGTGTTCTCGCCGCCTTCCACCGCGCTGCCGCTGTTGGTAAGCGTTGCGTCCTCTTCGTTATAGAAATAGAAGCTGCCGCTGACCAGCGATTTGCCATCTTCCGCCACCGTCATATCGCCAGTATTGACGATTTCCTGCTGGTAGCTGGTGCCCGCTATGGAGCCGGTGAAATCGCCGTTATTGTAAAAAGTGACGTCGCCATTAAGGGTTAACAGATCGGTGGTGATGCTGCCGTCCGCTTCATTAAAGAGGCTGTGCCAGGTGGAAATAGCGTCCGCGTCCAGCGTCCCGTAGTTAGCCAGCGCGTTAGCCCCGCCGTTAATCGTCACGGTGCCGTTGACGGTGAGCGAGGCGCCCGCTTCGTTGTACAGCCAGCCCCCGTTAACGTCCACATCGCCGTTCAGGGTTTCAGTACCGTAGTTGGCCAGCGTACCGGCGGTGAAGAAACCTGTGTCGGAGGTCCTGGTGTCGCTGTCGCCGCTGCCGGGCAGAGACTGAATCCAGATTTTGTCCGTTGGCGTGCCGCCCATGTGTGAATCAGTATCATCCATCGGGCTGCCGTTAAGGTTGATAGAGCCGTTATTGATGATGTAGCTGGAACTGTCGCTCAGAAACGCCTGGCCGTAATCGGCGTCGATGTTAATCACGCCGCTGGTGTCGTTGATGACGACGCCGCCGTTGAGCGCCGCCATCCCGACCAGCTCGTCTGCCTGACCGGTCACGCCGTCATCGGCGGTCAGGGTGATCACGCCCTGGTTAATGGCGGTGCCGCCATTAAGCGCCATCATGCCGAACCCGGCGTTGTTGACGGTAATGTTGCCGGTGTTGATGGCGGTGGCGTCGCCATCGGCATCGGTGGAACCCGCCACCATTCCTGAGCTGGTGAGATAGAGCGATGATGGCTGCCAGTAGCTGGTGCTGGTGATGTTATTTTCATCGTCCAGCGTCGGGACAAGGCCATCCAGATAGATATCGCCTTCGTTTAGTGCTTTACCTCGGCTGGCGGTAACGCCATATACACCTGCCCCCTGCAAATGGATCGTGGCGCCCTCATCGTTAACGACATCGCCATAATCCGAAGCCATCATGGCGTAAAAGGTGTGGGTGTACCATTTCAATGGGTATACTTCAATACCGCCACTGCCCTGCGGCGTCTGATCAGAAATCAGGGTGATATCGCCGCCGGCTTTGTTATGAACAGCCGATCCCTCGCCACTAGCCCTTGTGATGGCTGCACGATCCTCACTACTGTTGCTACTGGTCGCGTAGACAAAAATATCTCCGCTGTTGCTGACTTCCGCGCCGTTATCTGCGCGAATGACGGAATACACGCCATGGCTTGTAATATCGCCTTTATTTTCAATTGATGTGCCTTCGCCATCAGCCATCAGCAACGCGTTGTAGGTGTAATAGCCTGTGGGTATATAACTGACATTAACGTCAACAACTGAGTCATCACCCAGAATCAGGGAGCCGCCGTTGTTGACCCGCGCCAGTACAACGTGACCCCCCACTACCGTGTTGGTATCAATGGTAGAATGACCGTTTAGCGTAACGGTACTGTTACCGCTGACGCTGATGCCGGTAATGTCTGCAGAGGTTCCATCAAGTGGATCCTCGCTGTGGGTGATATTAATACCGCCGTCAATCTCAACGTCGTTATCATCACCTGTTACGCTCAGGCCAACAACGTCCAGGTATTGTCCGCTGGTGGCGGACAGATCGTTGTCATCAATATTCAGCGCGCCATTAAGGGTAACGGTATTGCCGTTACCGCCGACAACAACGCCGGTTAACGGGGGAGCCCCGGCAGCCAGATCATCCTGCCCGTAGTCGGCGCTGATATTTACGTTGCCGGTGATATCAACGGCGTTGTTGTCGCCGCTCACGTTCACGCCTGTCGCTGAGCTAAATACGCCTTCGCTGTCCTGGACTGAGACAACGTTAATATCGCCATCCAGCGTAACCTGCGACATATCGCCGCTCACCAGCGCGCCAGTGCCGTTAAGGCTGACGTCAATATCCCCTTTGTTTTTGAAGGTGTTTTTTTCGCCTGCAACCACAAAACCCACCGAGTCCGCATCACGTACGGTGGCGTTGCCGGTATTTTTTGCTTCATTTCCGGTACCGTAGGTGATGATGCCCATCGCGCCGTCGGTGACCAGCAGATCGCCCGCCTGGGTCAGGCTGCCGTTGTCGCCGTTGATAATCACGGCGGCAGAGCCCGCGCCATCCACCGCGATATCACCGGTATTGGTGGTATGGGCGTCGTCGCCGTCAATGCGCGTACCGACGGCGCCGCCAGAGATAGTTTGATTACCTTCGTTGATAACGAGCGCGTTGTCGCCTTCGATATACAGCGCCGTGGCGTCTGCGCCGCTGACGGTAGTGCTCCCGGCGTTATCGATAACCACGTTGTCGCCGGTAATGTGGCCGCCGGTGCCGCCGTCGGTGATGGTCATATCACCGTCATTGTTGACGCGGGCGTTATTGCCGTCAATGACGGTGCCGGTGGAGCCTGCGCCGCTGATGTTAGAGGTACCGGTATTCTTAATCGTGGCGTTGTCGCCGTCGATGATGATGGCGGTGCCGCCGCCGCTCACGGCAATGTCACCGGCGAAATTGGTGGTGGTGCCGTTGCCGGAAATCAGCGCGCCGGTGGCGTTGTCCACCGTGGAGTGGCCCGAAATGGTGTTGGTGGTGCCGTCACCGGAGATAACCATGCCGGTGGCACCGTCGGTCACACTGGAGTCCCCGGTGAGCGTGTTGACGGTTCTATCGCCGGAAATAATCACGCCGGTGCGATCCTGGCCGCTGATATCCATGCCGCGATCGGAATTATGCGCCTGGTCATCGCCGCTGATAACGGTGGTGTTATCGTCGGCAATAATCAGATAGCCCCGGCTGTCGTACTTCCAGTAGAGACCGTTTTCCTGGGTGCCTTCAATCACGGCGGCATTGGCGTCGGTCACGTCCCAGCCGGTGACGTTCAGCGTTTTACCGTCCGCGGTGGTGAGCTGCCACTGGTTGTCCTGTTCTGAATAATTCCACACGGCACCCTCAAGAACGCTGCCGTTATCCAGTTTGAAGCTGTCGAAGGTCAGGGTGTCTTTGCCTTTATCGATGGTGACGCCGTTGCTGAAGGTAATAACAGAGTCATCTGGGGGCGTGTCGTCGTCATCGCCGCTATCATCGGGCGGGGTTACATCGTCATCGCCGCTATCATCGGGCGGGGTCACATCGTCATCGCCGCTATCGTCGGGCGGGGTTACATCGTCATCGCCGCTATCGTCGGGCGGGATCACATTGTCATCGCCGCCATCGTCAGGCGGGGTGACGTTGCCGCCATCGTCGGGTGGGGTAACGTCGCCGCCATTATCGGGCGTAGGGGGGGTATAAGAATGATTAGAATCTCCGCCACCGTTATTTTCAACGCCAATAGCCACACCTGCGACCAGTGCAGCAACGCCGCCAGCAACCCAGCCCCAGTGATTATCATTTTCAGGTGTAGCAAGGCAGGTCGGTGAAAGTTTTGCGCGTTTTTCTTTAGGCAGGGAGGAGATATTACTGGGACATTCTTTTTCATCATCGTTATTTTCTGCGGCGATGGCCGGAATGTAATAACTTTGTAGCGTTAAAGCGATAGCGATAGAAATAAGTTTTTTCTTTTGCATAGGGTTCATCCTTAATTAATATTTTCCTTGCGTACTAAACATATGCAGAGAGCGGTACAGGCAATGATGAAATGGCCAGAAGAAAAATTATGCTTTAGTGTTTATTTTATCACCCGATAACCAGGTCAGGTCAAATTGAGTGCTTAACGGTGTTATTTATTGTATGAATGAATAAGAGGTGAATTTGACGAGTAAAAGGGTTTTTAGGCAGAATTATTATTATTTAAATTTGTCCGGTGTATTTAAAGTTAGTTTCTTAATTCACTTTTAAGTAAAAATAATTTGAGATTACGAGTGGTTGTAAAATAAAGCCCTGTTATTCAGGGCTTTATTTTAATTAATAATTAGAGAACCAATTTAATTTATCGCGTAAGCCAACGACCCGGCCAACGATAATCAGCGCCGGGCTTTCAACCTGTTGCGCTAATTCACCAAGCTGCGTCAGCACACCGTGGACGACGCGTTGCTTCACGGAGGTACCGTTTTCTACCAGCGCAACCGGCATATCGGCCTGCATACCGAATGCGATCAGTTTTTCCTGGATAGTCGCTGCCTGATTCAGCCCCATGTAGAACACCAGCGTCTGTTTTTCTGCCGCCAGGTTTTCCCAGTCCAGCTCGCCGCCGGTTTTCAGGTGACCGGTGACCAGACGTACGCTCTGGGCGTAATCGCGATGGGTTAGCGGAATACCGGAGTAGGCGGAGCAGCCGGAAGCCGCGGTAATCCCCGGCACTACCGAGAAAGGAATACCGGCATGACACAGCGTTTCCAGCTCTTCGCCGCCGCGACCAAAGATAAAGGGATCGCCGCCTTTCAGGCGTACCACGCGTTTACCTTTTTGCGCTTCACGCAGCAGGATCTGGTTGATTTCCTCCTGTGGGACGCAGTGGTAACCTGCGCGTTTCCCCACAAAGACCCGATCGGCATCGCGGCGTACCAGGTTCATAATGTCGTCGGAGACGAGGCGATCGTAAACCACGATATCCGCCTGTTGGATTTGTTGTAACCCTTTCAGCGTCAGCAGTCCGGCATCGCCCGGCCCGGCGCCGACCAGCACGACTTCGCCACGGTGATCCAGCGGTTCGCTAAACAGGCGTTCGGTTGTCGCGTTAACCGCTTTCTCGTCGGCATTCGCCAGCGACTGCGCCAGCCGGTCATTGACGAAAAATTTTTCCCAGAAGCGACGACGCTCGCCCATCGTGGCAAACTGCTTTTTCACCCGGGCGCGGAGTTGCCCGGCATAGCGCGCGACCTGCCCCAGATGCTGCGGCAGCAGCGATTCCAGTTTCTCGCGCAGCAGACGCGCCAGCACCGGGGAAGTGCCGCCCGAGGAGACGGCGACCATCAGCGGCGAGCGGTCAATAATTGAGGGCATGATAAAGCTGGCGGCTTTCGGCGCATCCACCACGTTGCAGAAGATACGGCGTGACTCCGCCGCGTCGCTGACGCGCTGGTTGACGGTATCGTCGTCAGTGGCCGCGATCGCCAGCCAACACGAGTCGAGAAGCGTTTCGTCGAACGGTCCCTCAACCAGAGTCAACATGCCTTCATTTGCCCATACGGTGAACTGTGGAATAAAGGTTAGCGCATTGACCGTTAAACGTGCGCCTGCTTCCAGCAATAACCGTGCTTTGCGTTCTGCGACATCGCCACCGCCGACGATCAGACAGTCGCGGTCGCGTAATTGACAAAATATAGGCAAATGGTCCACGACATTACCCCTTAATGGTTGGCTGTAACCTTAATTTGGTTGGTTTTTTGCGGAACAGGACGCTCCGATTTCGGCGTAGCATACCAATAACCCAATCCCATGAACACGACGCCGGACAAAGTATTACCCAGAGTGACCCATAACAGGTTGTGTCCGATTCCGGACAGGGTATAGGCGTCGCTGTGATGACCAAACCAGGAGAGGGCGAACAGCGTCATATTCGCGACGGAGTGCTCGTAGCCGGAAGCGATAAACGCCAGCAGACACCACCAGATAGCAAGAAATTTTGCCGTGCCTTCGGTGCGGATTGCCATCCAGATTGCCAGACAAACCAGCCAGTTACACAGCGCGCCTTTGAAGAACAGTACCGTGGCGGGCGCGGTGGTTTTCGCCAGCGCGACTGAGTGAACGATGCTGGTATCGACCGGCAATAAACTGCCGCCGCCCCAGCTGTAAAGCAGGGCGACAAACACGGAACCGACCAGGTTGCCGAGCCAGGTTTGCGGCAGGATAGCCCACATTTGACCGTGGCTGATGGTGCCTGCTTTGACGCCCAGCGTCAGGAACATGGTGTGGCCGGTAAACAGTTCGGAACCGGCGATGATGACCAGCGTTAAGGCGATACCGAAGGTCGCTCCCATCACCAAAGGACGCACGGACGGGTCGAGCAGATTGCCGAGGGTGAAAATAAGAATGATGCCGAGACCGACATAAGCCCCGGCCATTGCCGAACTGACCCAGAAGCCGAGCGGATTATTCGCCGACAGGCGTGCGATGCGCGCAGCGTTAGCCGCACACTTATTGATAGTGTCTGTAAGCATTTGATTATCCTTTTCTCACTTCATCCTTTGCACTGCCTCTTTGTTGGCTGCCCTCGCTCACCCCAGTCACATAGTGAACTATGTTCCTGGGGATTTGCTCAGTTGCCGCCGCGATGCAGTACAAATGATTTTGTGATAACAATTAAAATGAAAAAAAATACAAAAAAGGGGAGGCGTTGCGCCTCCCAAAAATAATTAACCGCGCAACTGCACCACGCCGTCTTTCACCCGCGCGTCGTAATGTTTCACAGAAAACTGCTCATCTTCCATGCATAAACCATCGCTCAGGCGGAAGCGCTGCTTTTTCAACGGGCTGGCGACCCACAGTTCGCCCTGGTGTTCCGCAATCAGCCCACGAGACAGCACGCTGGCCTCAAAGAACGGGTCGATGTTGCTGATCGCGAACACCTGATCGCTATGGTAAGGACGGAAAATTGCCACCTGCTCGCCGCCTGACAGCGCGCAGACGCCGGTTCCCGGCAGGATGTCATCGATTTTGCAGATGTTTTGCCACTGACTCATGCGTTTTCCTCCACCAGAGTGACCGGGATACGTTCATACGGCGTGGCCGGACGATGCTGTTCACGTTCAGGCACAACCTGGACGTTCGGGTCGCGTTTGTCGCTGTTGATAAAGTGCTTAAAGCGAACCTGTGCGGATGGGGTGTTAACGGTTTCTGTCCACTCGCAGACCACCGCTGCGCGCAGGCGCGCCATCTCTTCTTCCAGATGTTCGTTCAGGCCCAGCTTATCGTCGATGATGACCGATTTCAGATACTCGATGCCGCCTTCCAGATTATCCAGCCACGGCGCGGTACGGGTCAGTTTGTCGGCAGTACGGATGTAGAACATCATAAAGCGGTCGAGGTACTTGATCAGCGTTTCGCGATCGAGATCGGCTGCCAGCAGATCCGCATGACGCGGTTTCATCCCGCCGTTACCACAGACGTACAGGTTCCAGCCTTTCTCAGTGGCGATGATACCCACATCTTTACCCTGCGCTTCCGCACATTCACGGGTACAGCCGGAGACGCCGAACTTCATTTTGTGCGGGGTGCGAATGCCTTTGTAGCGGTTTTCCAGCTCGACGCCGAAACCGACGCTGTCGCCCACGCCGTAGCGGCACCAGGTGCTGCCGACGCAGGTTTTCGCCATTCGCAGCGCTTTGGCGTACGCGTGACCGGTTTCGAAGCCCGCTTCAATCAACTGACGCCAGATTTCCGGCAGATCGTCTTTTTGCGCGCCGAACAGACCGATACGCTGAGAACCGGTGATTTTGGTATAGAGGTTAAACTCGCGGGCGATACGACCCACGGCCACCAGACCTTCCGGCGTGATTTCACCGCCCGCCGAGCGCGGGATCACCGAGTAGGTGCCGTCTTTTTGAATATTCGCCAGGAAGTTATCGTTGGTATCCTGCAGCGGCGTGTGCTGCGGCTTGAGGATGTATTCGTTCCAGCACGACGCCAGCAGCGAACCGACGGTCGGCTTACACACTTCGCAGCCGTAGCCTTTACCGTGTTTCGCCAGCAGTTCTTCAAAGGTTTTGATACCTTCCACGCGGATTAAGTGGAACAGTTCCTGACGAGAATAAGCAAAGTGCTCGCACAGGTTGTTGTTGACTTCAATACCCTGTTTCGCCAGTTCGGCGTTCAGTACCTGCGTCACCAGCGGGATGCAGCCGCCGCAGCCGGTTCCGGCTTTGGTTTCCGCTTTCAGCGCCGCCACGGTATGGCAGCCTTTATTGATAGCAGCGATCAGATCGCCTTTAGTCACATCGAAGCAGGAGCAGATCTGCGCGCTGTCCGGCAGTTTATCCACGCCGATAGCGGGTTTACCACTGCCCGCGTGCGACGGCAGGATCAGCGAATCCGGGTTTTCCGGCAGTTCGATGGCGTTCAGTACCAGTTGCAGCAAATTGCCGTAATCGCTGGTGTCGCCGACCAGTACTGCGCCGAGCAGCGTTTTGTTATCTTCGCTGACAATTAGACGTTTGTAGACTTCTTTGCTTTCATCGAGGTAAACGTAACTACGCGCGCCCGGCGTGCGGCCATGCGCGTCGCCGATGCCGCCGACGTCCACGCCCAGCAGCTTCAGCTTGGCGCTGAGATCCGCCCCTTCAAAGGCGTTTTCACTGCCGAGGATGTGGTCAACGGCGACCTGGGCCATTTTATAGCCTGGTGCGACCAGACCGTAAACGCGGTTGTTCCAACTGGCGCACTCGCCGATAGCGTAGATATCCGGGTCGGACGTCTGGCAGGTGTCGTTAATCATGATCCCGCCGCGCTGCGCGACGGCCAGACCGCACTGGGTAGCCAGCTTGTCGCGGGGGCGAATACCGGTAGAGAAGACGATGAAATCGACTTCCAGCTCGCTGCCGTCGGCAAAACGCATAGTCTTACGCGCTTCGTTACCCTGCTGAACAATCTCTTGCGTGTTTTTACTGGTGTGTACACGCACGCCCATGCTTTCGATCTTGCGACGTAGCTGCTCGCCGCCCATCTGATCGAGCTGTTCTGCCATCAGCATTGGCGCAAATTCAATGACGTGCGTTTCCACGCCGAGGTTTTTCAGCGCGCCAGCGGCTTCCAGCCCCAGCAGACCGCCGCCGACCACCGCCCCGCGCTTGCTGCGACGGGCGCAGGCTTCGATAGCGTTGAGGTCTTCAATGGTACGGTAAACGAAGCAATCCTGGGTTTCGGAGCCTTTAATCGGCGGGATCCACGGATAGGAACCGGTCGCCATGATCAGCTTGTCATAATAAACGGTACGACCCGCGCTGGAGTGAATCACTTTCTCCTGACGGTTAATGGTAATTGCGCGTTCGCCAACCAGTACCTTTACGCCGTGCTTCTCGTAAAATCCTTCACGCACCAGAGAGAGCTCTTCCGCGGTGTGGTGAGAGAAGTAGGATGACAGGTGGACACGGTCATAGGCTTTACGGGGTTCTTCACAGAACACGGTAATGTCGAACAGGCTAGCGTCGGATTTATCAAGGAGATCCTCAATAAAGCGGTGGCCGACCATACCATTACCGATAATAGCGAGTCTGACTTTGCTCATTTTTGCCTCGATTTCTTTTTTATTACCGCCTACCTTAACGATTCAGCAACCCCGCTTATTGATGTAAATCAAATTCACCTTTATATACCTCTTAATGGGTATATGGCTGATTTGTCAGGATTTTTATAAGTGGCGGAATTGTCAGGCTTTTCAGGTTTGTACAAATAACATACAAAGTGAGGGGTTTTTAGACCAACAGGTCTACCTCGTCAGGAGGGGGATAGAGTGCCGGAGGGCGACGTCGCCATCCGGCAAGGATTATCAATGCGTAGCCGGCGCGCTATGCTGACGATGACGGGATACAAAACCGAGCGCAAAGCACATCACAAAGACCACCGCATACAGACCATTCGCGGTGAGTAACGCCGCCTGTGGGCCGCTGTGCGCCACAATCGGGCCGGTGACGACGAAGGTCAGCATCGTTCCGATAGTGCCGCAGGTCAGAATAAAGTTAACCAGCTTAGGCGAGGCCACTTTCGTTTGCTGCGATCCCAGCGTAATGATGGAGGTATAAATGGCGCTGGAGAAGAAGCCCAGCGTCAGAATAAACCACGGCATATGCGCCTGCGTGCCGGTAATAAACAAATACATCAGTACCGCCGCCATACCCGCCAGTACGGTCAGAATGCGTTGCAGATCGAAAAAGCGCAGGATAAAGCTGAACGCCCACATGCCAAACATATAGGACATCCAGAAATCACTCACCAGCGCCCCGGCGTCATTCAGGCTCATGCCGAGGCCTTTGGCGTATTCCGGCACCCAGGAGATAAAGCCTAATTGACCGAGGATATAGCACAGCGCGGCGACGGCCAGAAACAGTACGCCAATGCCCCATTTTTCTTTGACGACAGGCGCCTGAGAGTGCTGCGCATGTTTACCCAGCGCCGGAAATTCACAGCCGAAGGTCAGGATGAAAATCGCCAGGTAGACCAGGCCGATGCAGGCGTAGACCCAGTACCACTCAATACTACGCGCCAGCAGGAAGGCGGCGACCATAGGAAAAATCATCCCCGCCATGCTGAAGAAGGAGTCGGTAAACAGCAGTCGGGAACCGCGCTGACGCCCTTCATACAGTTGCGTAATCAGGAAGGTGCCAATCGACATGGTGATCCCGCTGACCAGCCCCAGCACAAACATCGCCGCTGAGAACAACGCCAGGCTATGGCTGAACATCAGCCCGGCCACCGCCAGCACCATCAGGATAAAACCAAAGCGTAGCTGTGTTTTCAGCGGGACGATTTCCATCAGCCACGCGTTGAGGAAGATCGAGATCAAAATCCCGGCGTTCAGAAAAGTAAAGGTGTTACTCATACTGGAAACGGGCAGATGAAAATAGTCTGCGATATTTCCCATCACCATCCCGGTGACAATCACCAGCGCCCCGGTCAGGGCGTAGGAAAGAAAGCTGATCCATGTGAGCTTGATGCGGTTGCTGTTAGTCATGTCTGGCCTTGAAGAGAAGTGAAGCGCGTGGAGGGCGCGTTAAGCGGGCAGATTTTAGGCGTTTTTGTGATGTATTTAAATAATTATTAGTGATAGTAATGTTCATTACATTTTTTAATGTGATGTTTGTCACATCATATTGCAAGGACAAGGCGTTGCGTCGTAACGTTACATTTGTTTCATGTACGTAAAATTAGGTAAAGGGCTGGCCTGGCCCAGGAAGGCTCTTTAGAATCATTCCACTTGCTTTATTTCTGCTCTCTTTAAGGAAATCTCATGCTCAAATCGACTCTGGCGGCTGTCGCAGCTGTTTTCGCTCTTTCTGCTCTTTCTCCCGTAGCGTTGGCAGCAAAAGGTGATCCTCATGTGCTGTTAACCACCTCCGCCGGGAATATTGAGCTGGAGCTGAACAGCCAGAAAGCGCCGGTTTCTGTGAAAAACTTTGTCGATTACGTCAACAGTGGTTTCTATAACAACACTACGTTTCACCGCGTTATTCCTGGCTTTATGATTCAGGGTGGTGGTTTTAACGAGCAGATGCAGCAGAAGAAACCGAATCCGCCGATTAAGAATGAAGCCGACAACGGTCTGCGTAATACTCGCGGCACGATCGCGATGGCGCGCACCGCAGATAAAGACAGCGCCACCAGCCAGTTCTTTATTAACGTCGCGGATAACGCTTTTCTCGACCACGGCCAGCGCGACTTTGGCTATGCGGTATTTGGTAAAGTGGTAAAAGGTATGGATGTCGCCGATAAAATCTCACAGGTACCGACGCACGATGTCGGACCTTATCAGAATGTGCCGACAAAACCAGTCGTTATCCTTTCCGCGAAAGTCCTGCCATAAAACATGCCTGCGCGGGTGCGAGCCGCCCGCGTTTTTTCCCTGTCTCAGCGTAACCTGAAATTGCTGCTTATACTTGTGGTCAAGCACAGACATATTCAGGGAGGCCCGGTGAAGAAACTTACCGATAAACAAAAGTCACGCTTTTGGGAACAGCGGCGCAACGTTAACTTCCAGCAAAGCTGCCGTCTCGAAGGTATTGAGATCCCCTTAGTAACCCTGACCGCCGATGAAGCGCTGGCACGTCTTGACGAGCTTCGGAGGCACTATGAGCGATAAATTTGGCGAAGGACGCGATCCGTACCTCTATCCGGGGCTGAATGTGATGCGTAATCGGCTGGGGATTCATCAGGCCCAGCGACTGGCGCAAGCGGCATACGAAATGACCGCGCTCCGCGCCGCTACGATTGAACTGGGGCCGCTGGTACGCGGCTTGCCTCATCTGTGCGCGATTCATCGCCAGCTCTATCAGGATATTTTCGACTGGGCAGGGCAACTGCGGGAGGTCGATATTTACCAGGGCGATACCCGTTTCTGCCACTTTGCCTATATCGAAAAAGAGGGCAACGCTCTGATGCAGGATCTGGAAGAAGAGGGCTACCTGGTTGGTCTGGCGCACGAGAAGTTTGTCGAGCGGCTGGCGCATTACTACTGTGAAATTAATGTGCTTCATCCGTTTCGTTTGGGGAGCGGGCTGGCGCAGCGCATCTTCTTTGAACAACTGGCGCTACATGCAGGCTACGCGCTGAGTTGGCAAGGTATTGCGGTTGAAACATGGAAGCAGGCGAACCAGAGCGGCGCGATGGGCGATCTCTCCGCTTTGCAGGCGATTTTTCAGAAAGCGATAAGCGAAGCTCGCGAAACTGAGTAAAATAGGGCGGTTCTACTCACCCGGAGCCGCCATGATCCTGCTTATCGATAACTATGATTCCTTTACCTGGAACCTCTACCAGTATTTTTGTGAACTGGGCGCGGAAGTGCAGGTCCGGCGCAATGATGCGCTGACGCTGGCGCACATTGACGCTTTGAACCCGCAAAAAATCGTTATCTCTCCTGGCCCCTGTACGCCGAATGACGCTGGCATTTCACTGGCGGTCATCCGCCATTATGCCGGACGTATTCCGATGCTGGGCGTTTGCCTGGGTCATCAGGCGATGGCGCAGGCCTTTGGCGCGTCGGTGGTGCGGGCAGCGAAAGTGATGCACGGTAAAACGTCACCTGTTACGCATAATGGACAGGGCGTGTTTCGGGGATTGCCCAGCCCGTTAACCGTGACACGTTACCACTCGCTGATTGTCGACCCTGCCACGTTGCCAGAGTGTTTTGAGATCACCGCCTGGAGCGAAACGCAGGAGATTATGGGCATTCGCCACCGCGAGTGGGATCTGGAAGGCGTGCAGTTCCACCCGGAAAGTATTCTTAGCGAACAGGGACACGCGCTACTGGAAAATTTTCTTCAACGTTGATTAATGGTTGTCATTGAGTGATTTTTTATTCATATTTTGTGAGTATAATTTCACTGAATTTTCTGCTTAACCGGGTGGTAATGATATGGCAACTGAACAAACGGCTATTACGCGCGCAACTTTTGATGAGGTGATTCTGCCTGTTTATGCACCGGCGGACTTTATTCCGGTCAAAGGTAAAGGCAGCCGCGTATGGGATCAGCAGGGCAAAGAGTATATCGATTTCGCCGGCGGGATTGCAGTGACTGCGCTGGGCCATTGCCATCCGGCACTGGTCGAGGCGCTGAAATCCCAGGGGGAAACCTTGTGGCATACCAGTAACGTTTTTACCAATGAACCGGCGTTGCGTCTGGGACGTAAACTGATCGACGCCACGTTTGCCGAGCGCGTGCTGTTTATGAATTCCGGCACCGAAGCGAACGAAACCGCTTTTAAACTGGCGCGTCATTATGCCTGCGTGCGCCATAGCCCGTTCAAAACGAAAATCATTGCCTTCCATAACGCCTTTCATGGCCGTTCCTTGTTTACCGTCTCTGTAGGCGGGCAGCCGAAATATTCCGACGGCTTTGGGCCAAAACCCGCCGATATTATTCACGTTCCCTTCAACGATCTTCATGCGGTGAAAGCGGTAATGGATGACCACACCTGCGCGGTGGTGGTCGAGCCGATTCAGGGTGAAGGCGGCGTGCAGGCGGCTACACCGGAATTCCTCAAAGGGTTACGCGACCTGTGTGACGAGCATCAGGCGTTGCTGGTGTTTGATGAAGTGCAGTGCGGGATGGGGCGCACCGGAGACCTGTTTGCCTATATGCACTACGGCGTCACGCCGGATATCCTCACCAGCGCCAAAGCGTTAGGCGGCGGTTTTCCGGTGAGCGCCATGCTGACCACGCAGGAGATCGCCTCGGCCTTTCATGTCGGTTCGCATGGTTCAACCTATGGCGGTAATCCGCTGGCCTGTGCGGTGGCTGGCGCGGCATTCGATATTATTAATACGCCAGAGGTACTACAAGGCATTCACACTAAGCGGCAACAGTTTGTGCAACATTTGCAGGCGATTGACGAGCAATTTGACATTTTCAGCGATATTCGCGGCATGGGGCTGCTGATTGGCGCGGAACTGAAACCGGAGTACAAAGGTCGGGCGCGCGATTTTCTGTACGCAGGCGCGGAGGCCGGCGTGATGGTGCTCAATGCCGGAGCCGACGTGATGCGTTTTGCCCCGTCGCTGGTGGTGGAAGAGGCGGATATCAATGAAGGAATGCAGCGCTTTGCGCAGGCGGTAGGGAAGGTGGTGGCCTGATGGCGGATTGCCGGATAAGCGTAGCGCATCCGGCAGTCGGTCTTAACCTTTTGTATCCCGTAGCCGCTTACTCAGCCAGATACCGTGATGCGGACGCTGACGCCAGGCCATCGACGAAATGGTGTGCATGGTGTTCAGATGGCCAATGATGCGCTGTAAATGTTGCTCCAGAGTGCTCAATAAGCCATGTGACGGCATGTCCGGCGACTCCAGAATATTGACATCGCCGGAGCCGCCTGGCCTGTCATACTCCAGGCGCTGCTGGCAGCGCTGAATCGCAATCTCGCAAGATTCCAGATAGCGCTGCGCCAGATCCGGCGTCAGCATGGTGTGTTCCCGCGCCAGCGTCGTCATAGCGTTGATATGCTCGACAATAAACTGGCTGTGCGTGACCCACAGTTTCATATCCGACAGATAGTGGGTATTGAATCCGGGTTCCTGCATTGCCTGATTTAACGAGTTGAATAACGTGTTATGCGCCTGGTTGACCCGCATTCTTTGATAAGCGAGCGGGGTGGCCTGCGGATCGTTACTGAGGATCAGTCGGATAGCTTCTTGATCGGCTTCCAGCGCATCATGGGCGTTTTTACGTAATAGCCCGCTTTGCCATTGCGGCCACAGCCAGACCATGCCGCCAAAGGCAATTAAACAGCCAATCAGCGTATCGATCAGCCTCGGCACAATGAACTGCTCTCCGTTTAACGTCAGTAACTGGATGGTGTATACCGCCGTCACCGTAAAGCCGACCGTCGCCCAGCCGTAGTTTTTACGAATAATCAGATAACTTGCCAGCGTTAGTACCAGCATGACCGCCAGCGTAATGCTTTCGGGAATATGTAAGTGCAGCGTGACGCCGGCAATCACCAGGCCGACCAGCGTTCCGACCGAACGGTGCAGAATACGTACGCGCGTCGCGCCATAGCCATTTTGGGTGACAAACAGCACCGTCATGAGGATCCAGTACGGTTTAGGCAGGTGCAACGCGCTGCCCATCAGACTGGCGATGCTCATCATCACGCTGATGCGTCCGGCGTTGCGTAGCGCCGGCGATTTAAGAGACATATAATTTTTCAGCGCCGGAAGTAACGGCAGGCGACGCTGTTTATCGGCCATCAGGTCGCGGGCGTACAGCGGTCGCTGAGTACGCAGCACACGGGCGATTCGACTGAAGTGCCAATAGCAGAACTGGCCTACCGGATTTTCAGGATGCTGATTGGCGATCTTCTCCAGAGCGCCAATCTGTTTTTCCATGGAGAAGCGCGTCGGCAGACGATGATACAGAATGTCATCCGCCAGCACGCGCAGACGGGCGGCGACCGTTTGCGCATTCCAGCGAATCACCTCTTCCGCATGGCTGCGTTCTACCAGTTTCTGTACCTCTTCCGGCTGATGCAAGCTGACGGAGATGTGCTCCTGCAAATCCATCGCTTCCTGAAAAGCCCGCAACAGGCGCTTGTAATCATTATTGTTGTGCGCCGAAAGCATATGCATCTGTTGGTAACACTGGGTAATGAGATCGACCGCTTTTTGCTGGCGTATCAGCAGGGGAGGCAGCGCTTTTTCCGGATCGATATGTTGGGTGAGCAGGCTGTATTTCGCTTCACAATAATCGGCCAGTTCACGGTATAACAAACTCAATGACTCGCGCAGCGGCTGTTCGCGCCATAGCCAGAACCAAAACCAGTTAAACACGCCGTACCATAGCGTGCCCAGCGCATAAATGAGCAGCGGCTCCCAGACGGGCATGTATCCCGCAAGGCTCAGGGTAAAGATGGCGGCAATCAGCGACGCTGGCAGTAGCCGCGCGTGAAGCGGGCTAATTTCCGCCGTCACGCCAAGCACCAGCGTGAGCCCGGTCAGGATCAACGGCAGGGGGATGGATTCCGCCAGCAGAAGTTGCGTTACCAGACTGCATCCGGCGAACAGCGACGCGCCGATGATCAGGCGTTTAAAAAAACGTTTGTGCGGGGTATCCAGACCTGCAATGTTGCAGCAGGCGGGAACGAGAGAGAAAAGCAAGCCCAGGTGTAGCTGGCCTATCAATAAACCGACAGCCACAGGCAGGCACAGCACCAGCGTTTGCCGTAGTGCGTAATTAATCTCTGGGTGATAAATCAGTCTTCGCCACATCGATGCAAACAAAAATGGCGCATGATAAAACGCGCCATTCTGACGGAATTAACGGGTGCCGTAGACGACGATGGTCTTGCCATGCGCGGAGATCAGGTTTTGATCTTCCAGCATTTTCAAAATACGACCAACGGTTTCGCGGGAGCAGCCGACGATCTGGCCAATTTCCTGACGGGTGATTTTGATCTGCATCCCATCCGGGTGCGTCATGGCATCGGGCTGTTTCGCCAGATTCAGCAGCGTCTGAGCGATACGCCCGGTGACGTCAAGGAAGGCGAGGTTACCTACTTTTTCAGAGGTGACTTGTAAGCGACGAGCCATCTGGGAAGAGAGGCGCATCAGAATATCCGGGTTGACCTGGATTAATTGGCGAAATTTTTTGTAGGAAATTTCAGCGACCTCACATGCGGTTTTCGCACGTACCCAGGCGCTGCGTTCCTGGCCTTCTTCAAACAGGCCCAGTTCACCAATAAAATCACCCTGATTCAGATAAGAAAGGATCATTTCTTTCCCTTCTTCATCTTTGATCAGCACTGCCACGGAGCCTTTAACGATGTAGTACAGCGTTTCTGCTTTTTCACCCTGGTGAATCAGCGTGCTCTTTGACGGGTACTTATGAATGTGGCAATGAGACAAGAACCATTCAAGAGTCGGGTCTGTTTGCGGTTTGCCAAGCACCATGCGCGGTTATCCTCTGTTATAAGCTGTCTCCAGAGCCAGAAAACGGCACTGTCTCTGGGGTTGCAAAAATATACTTCCCGCTACCTGGGAAGGGGGCTACGAAAATAGATTGTAGCCTGTAATGTGATGTCCTCTGCATACATGCAGTACGTCAATGTATTACTGTAGCATCTTGTCTGTTTTAGCATAGCTTTCGCCGTGTGTCTCCTGGTGTCTCGCTTCAGCATGACCCAGGTCGCCTTCCATTGCGAGTTTTGTTGTATGCGCGTAATCTTTCAGGAAAATTGAAACATTGGAGTTACGAAATATGCAAGCGCGTGTAAAGTGGGTTGAAGGGCTCACGTTCCTCGGAGAGTCCTCCTCCGGCCACCAGATTTTAATGGATGGCAACTCCGGTGACAAAGCGCCGAGTCCGATGGAGATGGTATTAATGGCGGCTGGTGGATGTAGCGCTATTGATGTGGTATCAATCCTGCAAAAGGGCCGTCAGAATGTCACCAACTGCGAAGTGAAGCTGACATCCGAGCGCCGGGAAGACGCGCCGCGCCTGTTTACGCACATTAATCTGCATTTTATCGTTACCGGCAGCGATCTGAAAGAGGCTGCCGTCGCGCGCGCTGTCGATCTCTCCGCGGAAAAATATTGCTCGGTGGCGCTAATGCTGGAAAAAGCGGTCAATATTACCCATTCGTATGAAGTGATTGCGGCGTAACATGTGATGCCGGATGGCGGCGTGGCTTTATCCGGCCTACCCGTTTTTATCTCGTAGGCCCGATAAGCGTAGCGCCATCGGGCATTTCACCGCGGTTATTCGATTTTTTTGCCTTCCATTAATCGCTGCACCAGCGGCAACATAATCAGCTCCATCGCCAGCCCCATTTTGCCGCCCGGCACCACTAATGTATTAATGTGAGAAATGAACGAGCCCTGGAGCATCGCCAGAAGCCAGGGAAAATCGATCCCTTCCAGATTGCGGAAATGGATCACCACAAAACTCTCATCCAGCGAGGGAATACCTTTTGCGGCGAACGGATTGGACGTGTCGACGGTCGGTACGCGCTGGAAGTTAATATGGGTACGCGAGAACTGCGGCGTAATGTAATTGATGTAGTCGTCCATGGAACGCACCACGGAATCCATCACCGCTTCACGGGAGTGTCCGCGCTCGCTGGTGTCGCGAATCAGTTTCTGAATCCACTCGAGGTTGACGATAGGCACCACGCCAACCAACAGATCAACATGACGCGCGACATCATGTTGCGGGGTGACGACGCCGCCGTGCAGTCCTTCATAAAACAGCACATCGGTCGGTTCGGGTAGCGGCTGCCAGGGCGTAAACGTGCCGGGAACCTGATTCCACGGTACGGCTTCATCATAGGTATGCAGATATTTACGCGACTGGCCTTTACCCGTCTGCCCGTACTCAATAAAGGTATGTTCCAGTAGGCTGAAGTCATTGGCTTCAGGCCCGAAATAGCTGATATGCCGCCCGGCGTCACGCGCTTTGCGGATCGCCATGTCCATTTCCGGGCGGGTGTAACGATGAAAACTGTCGCCTTCCACCTCGGCGGCGTGCAGATTTAACTGCGCGAAAATTTTACGAAACGCGAGGCTGGTGGTGGTGGTCCCCGCGCCGCTTGACCCTGTTACTGCTATCACCGGATGTTTGGCTGACATGGCAACTCCATGATTGAGCTTTAATAATAATGTATTGTCGGCAAAGGCGTTTTATTCGCGAAACTGCTTTTTCGGCATAATATTGACCGTTTCATGTAATTCAGACCATACCAGCACGGCCTCGCCGGATTGCAGTTGGCGTTTTACGTCAGCGACTTTTTGTTCAAGCGAACGTTCATGTTCACCATAATCGGTGCCTTCGCGCAACACAAAGCTTTCGATCAGGTTGTCCAGCGTGTCGGGGGCGAGCCCCTGCCAGGGAATGATCATGATGACGCCTCCAGGTACGTTGTCAGCCAGTCAGGAATTCGGCGTTCCAGCCACATTTCAGGGCGCAGCGGCGTACCGCCGATAAATCCTACGTGTCCGCCATGCTCAGTCAGCTGATACTCCACCTGCGGGGGCAGATCTTCCGCTTTAGGGATCACGTGATGATCCATAAACGGATCGTCTTTAGCGTGAATAATCAGCGTCGGTTTAGCAATCTGGTTAAGCAACGGCATGGCGCTACACTGACGATAGTAGTCGATGGCGTCGGCAAAGCCGTGAATTTTCGCGGTGATCAGGTCGTCAAACTCGCGAATACGGCGCATTGATTTCAGTTGCGCCAGATTCACCGGCAGCGACCCGGGGTACGCCGCCAGCTTGCGTGACGCATTCGCTTTTAACAGATTAAGCAAATAACGCTGATAGACGCGGGAAAACCCTTTGTCCATGTGGTAGCTACAGGCTTCGAGAACGAAAGGTGCAGAAACAATTACCGCCGCCTCGATGGGAATATCGCGGCCTTCTTTCGCCAGCAGGCACGCCAGCATATTACCGCCGAGCGAATAGCCCACGGCGGCTGTCGGAACGGCGCCGAACTCCCGCTGTAGCCAGCGTAAAAACCAGGCTCCATCCTCCGTTTCACCGGAGTGGTAAATACGATTCAGACGGTTGGGCTCGCCGCTACAGCCGCGAAAGTGCATCACCACGCCCAGCCAGCCGCGCTTTTGCGCCGCCTCAATCAGCCCGTGGGCATAGGGGCTGTTCAGGCTGCCTTCCAGACCGTGAAAGACCACCAGCCGCGGTTTATGCTTTGCCTGTTGCGGATCTTCGCTCCATGCCAGATCGACAAAATCGCCGTCCGGTAGCTCCAGCCGCTGCCAGTGGGCGTTGAACTTCACTTTGCGGCGGATTAAACGCGGCAGCATAGTTTGTAAATGGCGATTACGAATGCCACGCATGGGAATAAATTCATGCGAGTCATTGACAGGCGGGGTCATTTCTGTGGACGTGATCTCAACCATAGCACCAGAACAATTGATAATTGGAAACAATACTATACCGCGCATAAGGTTCACAGATTAGTCAATATGTGATTTTACGTTCAATTGGTCGTCTGGCGAAATAAAATTGCGCCTCATTTCACCAGAGGGGGCGGTATGCAAGGCGCGCGCAATACCCCACAGAAATCGCGTGAACCCCTGCATCAGCCGAATTAATCGTGGTAGTGTGGCAACACGATAGTTATGTGACTCAAGGAGAAGGCATGTCGAAGACACTTTTACAGATCCATTTTAACTTTAGCGGCCCTTTTGGCGAGGAGATGACTCAGCAACTGGTCGGGCTGGCGGAGTCTATCAATGAGGAGCCGGGCTTCATCTGGAAAATCTGGACAGAAAGCGAGAAAAACCAGCAAGCTGGCGGCATTTACTTGTTTGAATCCGAAGAAACGGCGCAGGCTTATATTAAAAAACACACTGCGCGTCTGAAAAATCTTGGCGTTGATGAGGTGACGTTTAAATTATTTGGCGTGAACGACGCGCTGACGAAAATAAATCACGGCAACCTTTGCCGCTAAATCACATAACGCAGGCTTCTGTTCCGGTGCTGCCGACCGCAACGGTAACCTTTATATCGGGACGAGTACCGAAGAGGCCTTTATGGACGAACAGCGGACCACGAACGTTCTCTTCCAGCGTGTGCAGCGCCTCGGCGGTGCGGGCGATGTTACCCTTCTCCACAAGCATCATGAGGAAGGTAATGTCATCGGTGATAGACAGGTTCATCGTCCGCCCCGTGCGTTAGAGCCTATCCCAGTAGGCGTAATTGTTGAAGCCAGTTTGGGGCCGGACAGCGCGCAGAAACCGGAGCGTACACATAGTACGTGAGGATTTCGAGCACTGCCCGGCCCTAAAATGGCGAATAAAATAGCCTAATGGGATAGGCTCTTAGTCGTTCTGCATCATCTGCTCAAGCTGCTCCTGCGCCTCAAGCCATGCCATTTCACATTCTTCCAGCCCGGATTTGGCGCTGGCCTGCAGTTGCAGGCACTCGGTCATCTCCGCTTTACGGCTTGGGTCATACAGGCTGCTGTCGCCGAGCTTCTCTTCCGCCTGCGCTAACTGGGCGTTGAGCTTTTCCATCTCTTTTTCCAGACGGGTAATCTCTTTACGCAGCGGTTGCGTCAGAGTGCGTAGCTCGGCTTCGCGACGCTTCTGATCTTTGCGTGACTGAGCGCTGTTGGCGTTGTTTTCCTTCGGCGCGTTGTCGGCCTGGTTTTCCTGTTTCTGCACGTCGCTCAGCCATTGCTGATAATCCTCCAGGTCGCCGTCGAACGGTTCGACCTTTTTGTCGTGAACCAGATAGAGGTCGTCAGTGGTGGAGCGAATCAGGTGGCGGTCGTGCGACACGACGACCAATGCGCCTTCGAAATCAATCAGCGCTTCGGTGAGCGCCTGACGCATGTCGAGATCCAGGTGGTTGGTCGGTTCATCGAGCAGCAGCAGATTTGGACGCTGCCAGACGATCAGCGCCAGTACCAGGCGCGCTTTCTCGCCGCCGGAGAAACGTTGCGTCTCTTCCGTTACTTTGTCGCCCTGGAAACCGAAGCCGCCGAGATAGTCGCGCAGCTTCTGCTCCAGTTCCTGCGGCGCCAGACGCGCCATATGTTGCAGCGGGGATTCATCGGCGCGCAGGAACTCCAGTTGGTGCTGGGCGAAGTAGCCGAGCTTAATGCCTTTGGCGAGGCCGATTTCACCGTGCAACGGTTCCAGTTCGCCCGCCAGCAGCTTGATCAGCGTCGATTTCCCCGCGCCGTTGCGACCCAGCAGGCCGATACGCGAGCCGGGCACCAGGTTCAGCTTGATGGATTCCAGAATGATGCGATCGCCATAACCTGCGCTGACTTTTTCCATCTTCAGCAGCGGGTTCGGCAGGCTTTCCGGCGCGCGGAAGCTGAAATGGAACGGGTTGTCGACATGAGCCGGCGCAATCAGCTCCATACGCTCCAGCATCTTGATACGGCTTTGCGCCTGCTTGGCCTTGGTCGCTTTAGCGCGGAAACGGTCGATGTAGCTTTGCAGATGCGCCACACGCTCCTGCTGACTCTCATACATCGCCTGCTGTTGCGCCAGGCGCGTGGCGCGCTGAACTTCAAACGCGCTGTAGTTGCCGGTGTACTCGAACAGAGTCTGTTGTTCGATATGGATAATTTTATCCACTATCGGGTCAAGAAAGTCGCGATCGTGGGAGATCAGAATCAGGGTGCCCGGATAGCTCTTCAGCCATTTTTCCAGCCAGATAACGGCATCCAGATCGAGGTGGTTGGTCGGTTCGTCGAGCAGCAGTAAATCGGAGCGGCAAATCAGCGCCTGAGCCAGGTTAAGGCGCATCCGCCAGCCGCCGGAAAAGTCGCTGACCGGACGTTCCAGCTGATCGTTAGAGAAGCCGAGACCGTGTAGCAGGCTGGCGGCGCGCGAGCGAACGGTCCATGCGTCGATGGCGTCCAGCTTGCCATGTATGGAGGCGATAGCATGTCCGTCGTTACGTTCGTTGGCGTCGTTAAGCTGTGCCTCCAGATGCCGGTATTCACGGTCGCCGTCAATGACATACTCAATCGCTGGCTGAGGCAACGCAGGTGTTTCCTGATTCACCCACGCTAATTGCCAGGTTCCGGGCAGGGTAAAACTCCCGGCATCGGCGCTGATTTCATTTTTTAGCAATGCCAGCAGGGTAGATTTACCGCAGCCGTTTTTACCCACCAGGCCGACTTTCTGGCCTGGATTAATGGTAGCCGAGGCATTGTCCAGTAGGACGCGCACGCCGCGACGAATTTGTAACGAGGAGAAAACAATCATAAGGCGCCGTATGTTTAGACTATGTTAATTTATCATTATGATAATGTAATATTCGGGCGTACCGCCGCGCTGGAGCGCAATGGTAGCTCAAAACAACAACGATACACAAAATCATTCAGGCCGCCTTTGGTGAGGGACAAGAATATCTCTCATTAATCCCCTGCGGCGGACATGGAGTACGTTTCTGAGTTGAACAAACGCTGTCAACGTAGAAGCGGCCTGAAGAATGGCATGTATCGACCCAAAACAACCGGGAGGGGGATTGATGTCTCAGCCAGCGAAAGTCTTGCTGTTGTATGCCCATCCGGAATCTCAGGACTCGGTTGCTAACCGGGTACTGCTTAAACCGGCCATACAGCACAATAACGTAACCGTGCACGATCTTTATGCGCGCTATCCTGATTTTTTTATCGACACGCCCTATGAACAAGCCCTGTTACGTGAGCACGACGTCATTGTTTTTCAGCATCCCCTTTACACCTATAGCTGTCCGGCTTTACTGAAAGAATGGCTTGACCGCGTTTTGAGTCGGGGGTTCGCCAGCGGACCAGGGGGAAACCAACTGGTGGGAAAGTACTGGCGTAGCGTGATTACGACCGGCGAGCCGGAGAGCGCTTACCGGTATGACGCGCTAAACCGCTATCCAATGAGCGATGTACTCCGCCCTTTTGAACTGACCGCGGCCATGTGCCGGATGCACTGGATGCCGCCCATTATTGTGTACTGGGCGCGCCGCCAGTCGCCGCAGACGCTGGCCAGTCATGCGAAAGCCTATGGCGAGTGGCTGGCGAATCCTGTGAGCGCGGGAGGCTATTGATGGAAGGTGCTGATTTATTGACCGCGGGAGTGTTGTTCCTCTTCGCGGCGGTAGCGGCGGTGCCGCTGGCCGCGAGGCTGGTCATCGGCGCGGTGCTAGGGTATTTGCTGGCGGGAATCGCCATCGGTCCGTGGGGGCTGGGATTTATCAGCGATGTTGACGAGATCCTGCACTTTTCCGAACTGGGCGTCGTGTTTCTGATGTTTATCATTGGTCTCGAACTCAATCCGTCCCGGCTTTGGCAACTGCGGCGCTCTATCTTCGGCGTCGGCGCTGCTCAGGTGCTGTTAAGCGCGGCGGTGCTGGCGGGATTATTGATGCTTGCTGATTTCTTATGGCAGGCGGCGGTCGTCGGCGGGATTGGCCTGGCGATGTCTTCGACGGCGATGGCGCTACAACTGATGCGCGAGAAAGGCATGAACCGTAGCGAGTCCGGGCAGTTAGGGTTTTCCGTCTTACTGTTTCAGGATTTAGCGGTGATCCCCGCGCTGGCGTTGGTGCCTTTGTTGGCGGGATCGGCCGACGAGCATTTCGACTGGTTTAAAGTGGCAATGAAGGTACTGGCTTTCGCGGTAATGCTGATTGGCGGTCGTTACCTGTTGCGCCCGGTATTTCGTTTTATTGCTGCGTCCGGCGTGCGGGAGGTCTTCACTGCCGCGACGCTGTTGCTGGTGTTGAGCGCCGCCTTATTTATGGACGCGCTGGGACTGTCGATGGCCCTGGGAACCTTCATTGCCGGCGTTTTACTGGCAGAGAGTGAATACCGGCATGAGCTGGAAAACGCTATCGATCCCTTTAAAGGTTTACTGCTTGGGCTGTTCTTTATCTCCGTCGGTATGTCGCTAAATCTCGGCGTACTTTATACCCATTTACTGTGGGTGGCGGCGAGCGTTGTTATTCTGGTCGTCATAAAAATGCTGACGCTGTATCTGCTGGCGCGGTTATATGGAATAAGAAGTTCTGAACGGATGCAGTTTGCCAGCGTGCTGAGTCAGGGGGGCGAGTTCGCTTTTGTGCTCTTTTCTACCGCCTCTTCTCAGCGCCTGTTTCAGGGCGATCAGATGGCGTTATTATTGGTGACTGTCACGTTATCAATGATGACCACGCCGCTACTGATGAAAGGGATTGATAAGTGGTTATCGCGCCGCCTTAATGGCCCGGAAGAGAATGATGAAAAGCCGTGGGTTGAGGATGATAAGCCCCAGGTAATTGTCGTCGGCTTTGGCCGTTTTGGTCAGGTGATCGCTCGCTTATTGATGGCGAATAAGATGCGTATCACCGTGCTGGAACGCGATATCGGCGCCGTTAATCTGATGCGCAAATATGGTTATAAAGTGTATTACGGCGACGCTACACAAGTCGAGCTGCTGCGTTCTGCGGGCGCGGAAGCGGCGGAGTCGATAGTCATCACATGTAATGAACCGGAAGACACGATGAAGCTGGTGGCGCTGTGTCAGCAGCATTTTCCTCATCTGCATATTCTTGCGCGAGCGCGTGGACGTGTGGAGGCCCATGAGTTATTACAGGCTGGCGTCACGCAGTTTTCCCGTGAAACGTTTTCCAGCGCGCTGGAATTGGGACGTAAAACTCTGGTGTCGTTAGGTATGCATCCGCATCAGGCGCAACGCGCGCAGTTGCATTTTCGTCGGCTGGATATGCGAATGTTGCGGGAGCTGATCCCGGAGCATAGCGACATGGTACAGATTTCGCGCGCCAGAGAGGCCCGACGCGAGCTGGAGGAGATTTTTCAGCGCGAAATGCAACAGGAGCGTCGCCAGCTGGATGGCTGGGATGAATTTGAGTAGAGGTGAACAATGGCAATCCGTAAACGTTTTATTGCAGGCGCGAAATGTCCAGCCTGTCAGGCGCAGGACACAATGGCGATGTGGCGTGAAAATAATGTCGATATTGTTGAATGCGTTAAGTGCGGGCATCAAATGCGGGAGGCGGATAAAGACGTTCGCGAGCATGTTCGCAAAGAAGAGCAAGTGATTGGGATTTTTCATCCGGACTAGCGATATGCCGCAGGTTTTTTTAAGCTAAGGGGTACACGGCTGCAGAATTCCGCTACAATCTGCGCCACTATTCTTCCCATGCTCAGGAGATATCATGAAAGTAGCAAAAGACCTGGTGGTCAGCCTGGCCTATCAGGTACGTACAGAAGACGGTGTGTTGGTTGATGAGTCTCCGGTGAGTGCGCCGCTGGATTACCTGCACGGCCACGGCTCTCTGATCTCTGGCCTGGAAACGGCGCTGGAAGGCCATGAAGTTGGCGACAAATTTGATGTCGCTGTTGGCGCGAACGACGCTTACGGCCAGTATGACGAAAATCTGGTGCAGCGTGTGCCTAAAGACGTCTTTATGGGCGTTGATGAACTGCAGGTAGGGATGCGTTTCCTGGCGGAAACCGACCAGGGCCCGGTACCGGTAGAAATTACCGAAGTGGAAGACGATCACGTTGTGGTTGATGGTAACCACATGCTGGCTGGCCAGAATCTGAAATTTAACGTAGAAGTTGTTGCGATTCGTGAAGCGACTGAAGAAGAGCTGGCTCACGGTCATGTTCACGGCGCGCACGATCACCACCACGATCACGGTGAAGACGGCTGCTGTGGCGGTCATGGTCATGACCATGGTCACGAGCACGGCGGCGAAGGCTGCTGCGGCGGTGGTGGTAAAGGCGGCTGCGGTTGCCATTAATCCCCGTCGTCTTTCAAGCCACCGCGGTGTTGGCTACGCTTTCAAACCCCGGTCACATAGTTATCTATGTTCCCGGGGAATTTTCAAGCTTGCCGCCTTGCTGTGACTCGAAATCCTTAGGGTATTATCATTGGTTCGATAAATCATCGGGCACAAAAAAAGCGGGTTAACCCCGCTTTTTTTTCGTCTCAGTAATGCGGCGGCGGCGTTTCTTCTGCCTGAGAGGCGATATTTGACGGCTGACTGGCTTTTAACTTTTCCGTGAGCAAACGCAGATGATCGCGCAGCTTCGCCATCTCCATTTCATGTGCGGTTACCGTCAGGTTTAGTTCTTCTATGGTAATCTCCTGGAACGCCAGGCGGCTTTCCAGTTCAGCCAGACGAGCTTCCATCGTGATATCCTGCATGATGTACCTCTTTATGTTGTCTCCGTCGGCGGATTCTACTTAACTTTACCGGCTTTCACAGCAACCATTACACGCCCCACGAAACTAATTTAAACAAAAAGAGTCTGAAAAGAAGTGATAATAGGGCGTGTTCGTATGTTGATTTGTTCTGCAACGATTTATAGTACGCTTCTTACGTAAGTTAACATGGGGCGAGATGCCCCGGCCCTGGAGATATGGATGAAATCACTGTTTAAAGCCACGCTGCTGGCAACTACAATGGCCGTTGCTATGCACGCACCGATCACTTTTGCTGCTGATGCGGCGAAACCGGCAGCTACCGCTGATAGCAAAGCAGCATTTAAAAACGACGATCAAAAAGCGGCTTATGCGCTGGGCGCCTCGCTGGGTCGTTACATGGAAAATTCGCTTAAAGAGCAGGAAAAGTTGGGCATTAAACTGGATAAAGATCAGTTGATTGCCGGCGTTCAGGATGCCTTTGCCGATAAGAGCAAACTGTCCGATCAGGAAATTGAGCAAACGCTGCAGACGTTTGAAGCACGCGTGAAGAGCGCTGCTCAGGCGAAGATGGAAAAAGACGCTGCCGATAACGAAGCAAAAGGTAAAACGTTCCGCGACGCTTTTGCTAAAGAGAAAGGCGTGAAAACCTCCTCTACCGGCCTGCTTTACAAAGTAGAGAAAGAAGGCACAGGCGAGGCGCCGAAAGATAGCGATACCGTTGTGGTGAACTACAAAGGTACGCTGATCGACGGTAAAGAGTTTGATAACTCTTACACGCGCGGCGAACCGCTCTCCTTCCGTCTGGACGGCGTTATCCCTGGCTGGACTGAAGGCCTGAAAAATATTAAGAAAGGCGGCAAGATCAAGCTGGTTATCCCACCGGCGCTGGCCTATGGTAAAACGGGCGTCCCGGGTATCCCGGCGAACTCCACCCTGGTATTCGACGTAGAGCTGCTGGATATCAAACCAGCGCCGAAAGCGGATGCTAAACCTGCCGATGCGGCTGACGCTAAAGCCGCAGATGCTGCTAAAAAATAAAAACTGAGAGCCGCCGCTTGTAATAGCGGCGGTTTTTTTTATTCAGGCCGGATATATTACTCACCATAATTTGATTTGCGGATAACGGCGCTTGCGCTGGTCGTTAAGGGCGAGACCGTAGGCTGAATGACCGCCAACGCACACGTAGTCTGAAATAGACGAGCAAATTAGTACTGGAAAGATGAACCCTCACTGTATTAATTTAATCATCCGCGTAAATAATGAGCCTGCCCTGAAAACATAACGACAGGCTCCTGAAAAGGAGTGTTTTTTTTCATGTCCAGGTCGCTTTTAACCAACGAAACCAGTGAGTTGGATTTACTGGATCAACGTCCTTTCGACCAGACCGATTTTGATATTCTGAAATCCTACGAAGCGGTGGTGGACGGGTTAGCGATGCTTATTGGCTCCCACTGTGAAATCGTTTTGCACTCTTTGCAGGATCTAAAATGTTCAGCCATTCGCATTGCTAACGGTGAACATACAGGCCGGAAGATTGGTTCGCCAATTACTGACCTGGCGCTACGTATGCTGCACGATATGACGGGAGCGGATAGCAGCGTTTCTAAATGCTACTTTACTCGCGCCAAAAGCGGCGTATTAATGAAGTCCCTGACTATCGCGATTCGTAACCGCGAACAGCGTGTAATTGGTCTGCTGTGCATCAATATGAATCTTGATGTTCCCTTCTCGCAGATTATGAGCACCTTTGTGCCGCCAGAAACCCCGGATGTCGGTTCAAGCGTCAACTTTGCCTCTTCTGTTGAAGATCTGGTTACCCAAACGCTGGAGTTCACCATCGAAGAAGTGAATGCCGATCGCAATGTTTCTAATAACGCCAAAAATCGTCAGATCGTGCTGAATCTCTACGAGAAAGGGATCTTCGATATTAAAGATGCGATCAACCAGGTTGCTGACCGCCTGAACATCTCCAAACACACTGTCTATCTCTACATCCGCCAGTTCAAAAGCGGTGATTTCCAGGGGCAAGATAAGTAATGCGTTTTGCCATCGTGGTGACCGGGCCAGCATACGGTACGCAACAGGCGAGTAGTGCTTTTCAGTTTGCGCAGGCACTGATAGCCGAAGGCCATGAGTTAAGCTGCGTCTTTTTCTATCGGGAAGGGGTCTATAACGCTAACCAATTGACCTCACCGGCAAGCGATGAATTTGACCTTGTGCGCGGCTGGCAACAGTTGAATGCGCAACATGGTGTGGCGCTGAATATCTGCGTAGCGGCAGCGTTACGCCGCGGTATCGTCGATGAAACTGAAGCAGGAAGGCTGGGGCTGGCTTCGTCAAATCTTCAGTCGGGATTTACCTTAAGCGGACTTGGCGCGCTGGCGGAAGCCTCGCTGACCTGTGACAGGGTGGTACAGTTCTGATGAAACGAATTGCGTTTGTTTTTTCTACTGCGCCTCATGGTACAGCTGCAGGCCGGGAAGGTTTAGATGCTTTACTGGCAACTTCCGCATTAACTGACGATCTGGCTGTCTTCTTTATAGCTGATGGCGTTTTTCAGCTGCTGCCAGGACAAAAGCCCGATGCAGTGCTGGCGCGTGATTACATTGCCACTTTTAAATTGTTGGGTCTGTACGACATTGAACAGTGCTGGGTTTGTGCGGCTTCACTGCGCGAACGCGGGTTAGATCCGCAGACACCCTTTGTTGTCGAAGCCACGCCGCTCGAAGCAGATGCCTTACGCCGCGAACTCGCCAACTACGATGTTATTTTGAGGTTTTGAGGCGTTTATGCTGCATACATTACATCGTTCACCCTGGCTGACGGATTTTGCTGCGCTGCTGCGTCTGCTCAGTGAAGGCGACGAACTGCTATTATTGCAAGATGGCGTAACTGCCGGAGTTGACGGTAACTGCTACCTTGAAAGTCTGCGTAATGCCCCCATTAAGGTCTATGCCCTGAACGAAGACCTTATTGCCCGCGGTTTGACTGGTCGAATTTCGAACGACATCATTCCCATTGACTATACTGATTTCGTCAGACTTACGGTTAAGCACTCCAGCCAGATGGCCTGGTGATGGCGGGATCGTTGTATATTTCTTGACACCTTTTCGGCATCGCCCTAAAATTCGGCGTCCTCATATTGTGTGAGGACGTTTTATTACGTGTTTACGAAGCAAAAGCTAAAACCAGGAGCTATTTAATGGCA
>OJYG01000137.1_pt1 | contig 37056 bp, 44 predicted proteins | sample 1600841 | NCBI WGS metagenome assembly OJYG01 (sample SAMN04436709, study PRJEB24849) | human gut metagenome | biome: human gut; feature: NICU; material: stool | host: Homo sapiens | place: USA: Saint Louis, MO | collected 2010-09-09
TCCATACCTTTAACAATCAAGTCTGCGGCTTCAGTCCAGCCCATATGGCGTAACAGTATATAAAAATTATGTATTCAACTCGCTGATATTTAATCATAAATATTATTTTCTTGTCTTTGTATTAGCCAAAATCAACTTTATTCAACCGTTTGATTTCATTGACGTTCGTTTTTATTTTGGGGAAAGATTTTCTCTACCATTTATATCAAAATTACAAGTCTACATTTTATTAACATCTCAATACATGTATGGCCTTGCAAGCCATTGCGAGGCCTTATGTGTCTCAGTTTTGTCCCGCCTTGTATTACGACTTGCATAGCCAATGAAGATAAACGTGACGACAAACAAAGCAGCTGTCTTCTTTTCTTTCACACTTTCCCCACTCAGCAGCATGCATACCTTCTACTATAACTGTAGTGAATGTCTATTATGAGCGAACTGCGGACATCGTGGAGACAACATGCTGCTGGGTGCGGATATCCCATGGCACGTCATATCGCTCGCCGTATTACTTGTTATTTTTTTGAAACGAGAAGTTGATACAATTCCTTCAGGGATAAGGCTAATAACTCATTCTTCCTGATGAGATCTTTATCAGCGTCTATACCCTCTGCGCATGATTCATTTAAATAGTTCAGTGTTTCCTGATCATCATCCAAGCATTCATAGCTGCCTGAATAAAATTCATCGCAACTTGCTTTGTTATTTTTGTCAATGTAACCAATGCATTGAATCACGCCTTTAACAACTTTAGCAGCAGAAAAAACAAAGTAACTGCAGTCATTTATATAGCGTTCAATATCAAAAATCATATAAAAATAGTGCATAGAGTGTTTTTCAATTTCAAACTCACTTGAAATCATAGCTATTTCACATTCAAGGTCTTTCAGACCATCTAACATTATGGAAAGTTTACATTGTTTTTCTTGCACAGTTTCATACTTAAATGACTCTCTCCCCTTTGCCCTGACATTTATTCTTTCTTCAATTGCATAAATATAAGCAGGATATACACGCGACCACACTTGGTTTATTTTTAGGATTAACCGGCCTCTTTTCAGCCTTTCTTTTGTAGCTATAAATTCTGCATATAGCGCAGCATCCTCTTCGCACCATACATCAACTTTTCGTTTATAACCCAACTTTAATTCTTTCCCTACGCATTCAGGAAACAAAGGATCAAAGTCCTTTAAGTATTCAAACTCACTTAGATAGAATCCTGTCTCATAACGATTAAATAATTTCCTAAACTCTTTCCCACTTAAGGTTTTCATTGTATCAATCACTCTGTTTTCATAAAAGCAAAGTCAACAAGATAAAACAATAAAAACTCTTACACAACCAGCTGATGTTTTTAAAATAGAGGATAATATAAGACAAGCATAACCTCGTTCACTTCAATGCTACTCCTATCGTTCTTTTGCGTCACAGAGCGCCTGCCGGACAACTGCATCATAGACCAAACGGAACTGCTTCCGTCGATTAATCAGATGGCAGCGCATAAACACGCTCAACAACCCGTTTGACTGCTTCAATTTTAAGCTCTTCGGAATAACGCTTACCGTGTAAGTCTCCCTGCAAAACGAGCTATCAACTTTTAAGGAGTCTCTGGCCCCCCTGCTTCCGCTCCTGGCACACAGCAGCCCTAGAGACAGTGGAGTAAAGTCATGGAGGCTCGGTGGGGGGAGGTGCAAATCCTCCCATACAAAAAATACGAAAATCAGTAACGGCTAGAAATCATTCAATACATGCACTCTCGAAATTGCATCAGCCAACCGCAAAACGTTATTTCAAAGCCTACTAGCTGCCTTACTTTTTTCCTCAATAACGCGTCGCCAGCAGGAAACAACCTAATCCCTGTTTTGGGCCTCAAAGCTGCTAATGATAATCATTTTCATTTTGTATAGGCTGTGCTATAAAACATAGCCGTTGCTATGTTTGTTCTAATTTCGCTCACTATAGGTACTAAATTATGCACTCGATAAAAAAAGTAACCATGCTCTTGGGGGGGCTCGCACTCACCTGCTCGATCGCATTTCAGGCAAGTGCAACTGAAAAATTCAAGGTCATTACAACATTTACCATCATCGCGGATATGGCCAAAAACGTGGCGGGAGATGCTGCAGAAGTCTCATCCATAACCAAGCCTGGTGCAGAAATTCATGAGTATCAGCCTACCCCTGGCGATATTAAACGTGCGCAGGGGGCACAACTGATTCTCGCCAATGGTATGAATCTGGAATTGTGGTTCCAACGCTTTTACCAGCATCTCAATGGGGTTCCAGAAGTAATTGTCTCTTCGGGTGTGACGCCTGTAGGGATCACCGAAGGACCCTATGAGGGCAAACCTAACCCCCATGCATGGATGTCGCCAGATAATGCTCTGATTTACGTCGATAATATTCGTGATGCGTTGATAAAATACGATCCGGCAAATGCACAAACCTACCAACGCAATGCCGATACTTATAAAGCCAAGATTACCCAAACCCTTGCCCCCCTGCGTAAGCAGATTACGGAACTCCCTGAGAATCAGCGATGGATGGTCACCAGTGAAGGGGCTTTTTCTTATCTCGCACGCGATTTGGGGCTAAAAGAGCTTTATCTGTGGCCGATTAATGCCGATCAACAAGGAACACCGCAGCAGGTACGTAAGGTTGTTGATATAGTTAAGAAAAATCATATCCCGGCAGTCTTTAGCGAGAGTACGATTTCCGATAAACCAGCGCGTCAGGTTGCGCGTGAAACCGGCGCACACTACGGCGGTGTGCTCTATGTCGATTCCCTGAGCACAGAAAACGGCCCGGTACCGACGTATATCGACCTTCTTAAGGTTACTACCAGTACGCTGGTACAGGGAATTAAAGCTGGGAAAAGGGAGAAATAATGATGCAATCTGCAGGCATTGTCGTTAATGATGTTACTGTCACCTGGCGTAACGGGCACACAGCACTGCGCGATGCATCCTTCACAGTACCAAGTGGATCTATTGCCGCTCTGGTTGGGGTAAACGGTTCCGGAAAATCGACGTTGTTTAAAGCGATTATGGGATTTGTGCGTCTGACCAGCGGAAAGATATCTGTTCTGGGTATTCCCACGCGACAGGCGTTACAGAAAAACCTGGTTGCCTACGTCCCTCAGTCAGAAGATGTTGACTGGTCATTTCCTGTACTGGTGGAAGATGTGGTGATGATGGGCCGCTATGGGCATATGGGTATGTTGCGTATCGCCAAAAAGAGGGATCGTCAAATTGTCACCGATGCGCTGGAACGTGTCGATATGGTGAATTTTCGCCATCGACAAATCGGCGAGCTTTCCGGTGGACAAAAGAAACGCGTCTTTCTGGCGAGAGCGATTGCACAGCAGGGTGATGTGATCCTGCTGGATGAACCTTTTACTGGCGTTGATGTGAAAACCGAAGCCAAAATCATCAGCCTGTTGAGGGAGTTACGCGCGGAAGGCAAAACGATGCTTGTCTCAACACACAATCTCGGATCCGTCACGACATTTTGCGATTATACGGTCATGGTCAAAGGCACCGTCCTGGCAAGCGGGCCGACAGACACCACTTTTACAGCCGAGAACCTAGAGCTGGCTTTTAGCGGCGTACTGCGCCATGTCACACTTAACGGCTCGGAAGAAAGCATTATTACTGACGATGAACGCCCTTTTGTGGCTCATCGACCGTCAGCGGTGCAGAGGGAAGAAAGATGAACGTGCTACTGGAACCCTTCAGCTATGAATATATGCTCAATGCGATGTGGGTCTCGGCGATGGTCGGCGGTCTCTGCGCTTTCCTGTCATGCTATCTGATGCTAAAAGGCTGGTCGCTGATTGGCGATGCGTTGTCGCACTCTATTGTCCCGGGTGTTGCGGGGGCATATATGCTGGGGCTTCCGTTTTCTCTGGGAGCCTTCTTTTCCGGCGGACTGGCTGCGGGCAGCATGCTGTTTCTTAACCAACGCACCCGCTTAAAAGAAGATGCCATCATCGGTCTGATCTTCTCGTCCTTTTTTGGCCTGGGGCTGTTTATGGTGTCATTGAACCCGACATCTGTGAACATTCAGACCATCGTCCTGGGCAATATTCTGGCAATCGATCCGGCGGATATCCTGCAACTCACTATCATTGGCATTCTCTCGATCATCGTGCTTTTTTTCAAATGGAAAGATCTTATGGTGACCTTTTTCGACGAGAATCACGCCCGTGCTATTGGATTGCATCCGGGCAGATTAAAACTCCTCTTCTTCACCCTGCTGTCGGTTTCGACCGTTGCGGCGCTGCAAACGGTTGGTGCCTTTCTGGTGATCTGTCTGGTGGTGACTCCCGGTGCAACAGCATGGTTGTTAACCGATCGTTTTCCCCGCCTGCTCATGATTGCTGTAACTATTGGCAGTGTAACCAGTTTCCTCGGCGCGTGGGTCAGTTACTTTCTGGACGGCGCGACAGGTGGAATCATCGTGGTGGCGCAGACACTGCTGTTTCTTTTAGCATTTGTCTTTGCGCCTACCCATGGGCTTTTGGCAAATCGTCGGCGTGCGCATAAGGCGCTGGAGGATCGCTCATGATGGCATTATTACTGGAGCCACTGCAGTTCACCTTTATGAGTCACGCACTGCTGATTTCACTGGTAGTTTCCATACCCTGTGCGCTGCTGTCGGTCTTTCTGGTCCTGAAAGGTTGGGCACTGATGGGTGACGCGATGAGTCATGCGGTTTTTCCTGGCATCGTGCTTGCCTGGATTCTGGGGTTACCTTTGGCTACAGGGGCATTCGTCGCCGGAGTATTCTGTGCGGTGGCGACGGGATACCTGAAAGACAACAGCCGAATCAAGCAAGATACAGTGATGGGGATTGTTTTTTCTGGCATGTTTGCCGCAGGTCTGATCTTGTATATTGCAGTCAAACCAGACGTACATCTTGACCATATTCTTTTCGGCGACATGCTCGGGATAACCATCGGCGATATAATCCAGACGATGATTATTGCCGGGCTGGTTACACTTGTTATTAGCGTAAAATGGCGGGATTTTTTGCTGTTCAGCTTTGATTATCAACAGGCGCAGGTAAGCGGTTTGCATACGAGATGGCTGCATTATGGGCTGCTGTGCATGGTCTCTCTGACCATTGTGGCGACGCTGAAAGCGGTAGGTATCATTCTCTCCATTTCTCTGCTCATTGCGCCTGGCGCCATTGCGGTACTCCTGACACAACGCTTTCATATTGCGCTCCTACTGGCGACTGGCATATCGGTAATAGTGTCAATGACTGGTGTCTGGTTGTCCTTTTTTATCGACAGCGCACCAGCTCCGACGATTGTCGTCTTATTCGCGGTTTTGTTCATCATGACGTTTGCCGTTACCAGCATCAACGCACGCAAAAAGGGAAACTCCCATACACAGGATCTGTTATCACCCAATTAGCACAACATCCGAGGACAGCAACACCCGATACTTTTTCCTGGCTTCCAGCAACGGGGTTTCTTCCTCCGTTGCATATACAGCTCACCTTTTTTCACCCACGATTAACCAACAGCCAGACCAGCAGACACGCCACCACCGGCACAGCAAAATCCATCAGGCTTGCCACATCCCACGCGCGCGGATCAAAACCGCCCCACCACGGCATATTCATTCGCTTGCCATGCCCGAACATTTCAATCCAGCGATATTCTGCCTGGGTATGTTCACGCGCAATGAAGAACGTACAACCGGCTATCGCTCCGTAAGCCCAGTTTCCGGTAAAAAGACCAACCAGTATCTGCGCAGCCACAGCACAAAGTGCATGAAGTAAGGGGCTTATATCCATTATTTCCTCCTTTCAGCTCCATTCCCGAAGCGGTGTTTCCAGCTCCACGACATAATCAGAGAATACAGAAACATCAAACAAGTCATCAAGAATGCGAATGTTGACAAAATAACCGTCATTCCGGACACAGACAGGTTCTCCCTCTTCTGTTACCCCTGTTTCTGTGTAGGTGAAACCAATTTCATCGACTAACAGTTTATTCTGGAGGTCTTCATCCTCCTCCCAGTCAAGAGATGACAGGAAGGATTTAAACTCTCTGTTACCAGGAAATTTCAAAGTTAAATCTTTCATACTGCCTCCTTGATTTGCCTGTCATTTAATTCTTTAAACCAGACTCTGAAATTTCTGATGTGTCCAAACAAATGACGCGTTCCTGCTGCGGTCTGCCCACCAAACCGGTACGATGTTGCTGTAACTCCAAATATTTTACCATTAAGGTTTGTTGTATAATTACCATTGCATATTGCATTTACTGATAAATCAGATTTAGCTCTCACACCCACAATGAACCTTTCTCCATCTGAGGCAATTTGTGGCTGAACCATTCCTACGTTGGCGCTTATCTTTCCTGTTGCAACAAACCCCAGCGATAAATAATTATCATCAATACTGTGCCCTCCAACATCAAATATCCTTGGCGCAACATTGGGCGGTGTACTCCAGTTCCTGCTTACTTCGCACAATACCGTAAAAGGCCGTGTTGACAGGTTATTCTGCGATGGGATAGTAACTACATCACTTGCGCGTGTTGTTGGCATTGTAGTTACAATAAATGACGATGCCGTATTGCCCAGTTCAATTTGCGGCGTCGTCATGGTTAATGTTGAGTCATCATAGAATGTCTCATTACTTATTTTATTTGTCATATAAAAAGCACAGTTAACGGTATCAATGTCCGTATTAGCTGTATAAGTGGCCTCATAGTAGGTCCACTCGCCCTGTTGTTCAGCTTTGGCTGTTATAAGGGATGTATTACCGCTTACTGTTGCGATCCGGGTATCCAGATCAAGATAAGAGTCAGCAGAGAAGGTATCTGTTCCACCAATAATAACTGAAACTCTTAACCTGCATCGTGCTTTAGCGCCTTTAACCCGGCACGAAAAAGTGAAACATTCACCACTTGCCAGCGGGAATCTGTCTGCTGCAACCACACCATGCACAGTATAGCCACCTGTTGTTCCCACTATACTTTCCGTGGGTGTCACCGTGGCATAATTGAACCCCTGTTTATCAGTGCCAAATGTTTTATTCAGTGCGGAATGAACAGTCCATGAGTCTGGTTTATTTGAGTTCCTCAGATAATTTGTCCTCTGTCCTTCAATCAATAAGCCATCGCGCTCAAATCGCGGTTCGTCAACTTCAGCAAGCTTGAGTTGGCCGGACTTATTAATATACGTTGCTGTTGAAGCACGTTTAAACTTAACAATCTTGTCGCCTGGCATTGTTATTTCATCGTCACCAATAACTATCTTTTTATAAGATGGCGAAAAACCCGTAATCATATCCAGTGAATCGTTAAACGGTATCCACACATCAGGCAGCGGCGGCACTATATTCGCACAGGGCTCTGCAGTCACTTCCGCTGCGGCTTCTGCGCGGTCTGCCGCCTTTTCAGCTCGTGTCGCTGCCGACAGAGCCTCATCCTTTTTCTGCCCGGCCTTTGTTGCGTCTGCTGCGGCCTCCCGCGCTTTTGTGGTGGCGACTCCGGCATTTTCAGCGGCTGACTCTGCATTACGGCGGGAAGCCTCTTCACTGTCTGCGGAGGCTTCTTCTGACGCACGGGCATTTGTCTCTGAACGTTCTGCCGCTGTTGCTGCGTTTTGTGCGGCTGTTTTTGAAGAAGCTGCCGCTTTCGCGCTGTTACCTGCATTCGTCTCTGATGTTTTCGCCGCGTTCCTGGACGATGCCGCTGCTGTTTCTGATTTCTTTGCTGCCGCTGCGCTCTGAGAGGCGGCTTCAGCGTTGCGTGCCGCCTCTTCCACCATCTTTTCAAAACGATACAGTGCCTCCGGACGAACATCATCTTCTGTTGCAGCGCCCAGAAAATCATTCAATGTCCCCGGCTTAGAATCCTCATACACGGTGATGGTCCCGGCATGTGAAGGCGGAAAACCTTCAACCAGCAGGGCGACGCTGTACTGGCCATACTCAACATCCATGCTGTAACGTCCGGCTTCATCCGGATTTTCTGAGGCCACCGTGTTCACCACAACTGTGGTGCTGTTACGTTTTGCTTTGAGCTGAATGGTGCAGTTCTGTATCGGTTTTCCTGCACCGTCTTTCAGCACACCTGAAATCTGTACTGCCATATTCACTCCACAAATAAAAAAGGCACCATTTCTGGTGCCCGAATTTGGGTTTTAAAATTCAACTGATACTGATGCCGGCTGTTGATTTCTTCATCACGACAACAAGAAGGTCGCTGATACTGGTCGTTGGCGTCCAGTTATTTGCACCATATGAAGAAACATTGAAAGTCAGGGTGACATGGCCGTGTCCGGCAGGCATATCAATGACTGATGAAAATACCCTGCTGACATCCGTCGCGGGTTGCTGAAAGATTTCCTGTCCGTTCTTCAGCACCTGCAGCTTACAGGTTGAATACCAGTATGACTGTTGGTTGTTGCTATTGAAGTTTTCATGCTTACCACCGCGAAACAGAACGGGGGGGACGACTATCTGACGGTCAAAAGCCTGGTCATCGTACACAGTGACCGTTATTGTACCGCTGGCATAACTGCCATTTCTCGGAAAGGCTTTTCCCACCGTTTTGACAATATCACCTTCAATCTGGTTAGCTGACAGTTTTCCCAGAATCCGACAGTTCTGATTAATCGTGACGTTGTTGAGCGTCCCGGAGTTCGCGTTCACGTTACCGCTGATATCCGCATTTTTCGCAGAAAGTCGACCATCAGGTGTCAGTGAAAACGTTGGGGGATTGCCACCGCTGGTAATGGTGGGAGCCGTCAGATATTTCAGGAACACTTCGTTCATGAATATCTGATCGCCCTGACCAACAAACATCGGCTTTGTGTTGCCATTCGCAGGATTAATCATCGCAATCCTGTCCGCCGCCAGCAGCACCTGACTCTGCATACCGTCAGGGGTATTCTCAATACCGGCACCAATACCCGCGATATAAAGGCGTCCGTCCTGCATCTGCTGCAGCTTCACAGCCCACATGCTGTTCAGGTTATTATTTGTATCAACCTGAACCTTCTGTATCTGCTGGATTGCCGCACTCTGGTCTTCCAGTTTCTTATTGACGGTCTGCGTGATTTCATTACTGACACCCGTGATGGACGTTCTGATTTCCGCCAGGTCAGGCGCAAGCTGACCGTTATCAATCTGCGTCCACAACTCCTGAGCCAGATGGGTTTTCCCTATCTCTCCTTTGAAAAAATTCAGATAGCCGGATGCATCATCACTCGGCTGGCCAACAGCCTCCACGAATGCCGATTTGCCAACGGTGTTCACACTGCGGATGTAAAAATAATAATCATGGCCCGGTTTGATATTGATACTGGCGGCTATCCAGTACAGCGCCGTGCCAAGATAGCGTGCTGTGGTTTCAACCTGCCTGATATCCGCAATCCGCTTTTCCGAGAACCAGAACTCAAACTGTACCGTCGGATCATAAACCGCAAGATGCGGCGTGGCGGTTATCTGAAAATAGCCCGGCGTCAGCTCAATCCTCGACGGTGCTGCCGGTGCGGCAATCCGGAACGATACCGACGCCGGATCGCCCTGCTGCCCCCACGCATTTACCGCCCGGACTGTCAGCCTGTAGTTCCCCAGCGCCAGTTGCGTGAAGCGGTATGTGGTTTCCGTCGTCCGGGCCGTGCTGACCAGCCGCTCACTGCCGTCGTCCGCTGTTACGGTCAGACGGAGCAGGAAGCTCACGCCCTTCACCACCTTCGGTGTGTCCCATCGCGCCAGCACCTGGTATTCCCCACTGTCTGCGGTGACTTCTGCGGTCAGGTGCTGCACCGCTGGCGGCGTGACACCATTCACCGTGCCGCTCTGGTCGCCGTCAAAGTGCGCCCCGTTATCCACGATGGCTTCTTTTTCCGGTACATGCTGCACGGCGGTGATGGCATACGTGCCGTCGTCGTTCTCACGGATACTCACGCAGCGGAACAGGCGCTGGCGCAGCGTCGGCAGCTTCAGCCCCCACACGCTGTATTCAGCAACGCCGTCAGGAACCCGGCTCACTTTCACCTTCACGCCGTCGGTGACGGACTGAACCTCCACGCTGACCGGATTGCCACTTCCGTCAACCAGGCTTATCAGCGTGGTACCGGAGGGTGGCAGCGTGATTTCACGGTCGAGCGTCAGCGTCCGGGTCTGGCTGTTCACCGCCAGCACACGACCACCGGTGCTGATACCGGCATAGTCATCATCGCAGATTTCAATGACATCCCCCGGTACATGGCGAAGCCCTTCAGCACCCACGCTGAAGTCCACGGTCTGCGTTTCCAGCAGCTCCGTTTTAATCAGCCACAGCCCGGCGCGGTGTGCCTGCCCCCGGCTGGTACAGCCAAAGGCATCCATCTTCGTGACGTTACGACCGTAACGGGCAATGGCCTGCGAGTCCTCCACAAGCTCTGTTGCCGTCTCCCAGCCGTTATCCGGGTCAATCCAGTTCACCTCAACGGCATTATGGCGGTCCTTCAGGGCGCTGAAGCTGTAGCGGAACGGCGCGCCATCATCCGGCATCACCACATTACTGCGGTTATAGGTCCACACCTTATCTGATGGTCGGTCCTGCACGAACGTCAGCGTCTGCCCGTTCCATACCGGCATACAGCGCATCGCCGAGCAGAAATCACTGAGCACATCCCACGCCTTGCGCTGTGTGGTCAGGTACGCATTACAGGTAATGCGCGGCTCCGTGCCGCCAAAGCCGTCCGGCACCGACTGGTCGCAGTACTGGCCGATGACATACAACGCCCATTTATCCACATCCGCCGCACCAAGACGTTTCCCCATGCCGTAGCGCGGATGGGTCAGCATATCCCACAGACACCAGGCCATGTTGTTGCTGTATGCCGGTTTTAACGTTCCGTCCCAGATACCGCTGTATTGCCGCGTCTGCGGGTTATAGTTCGACGGCACCTGCAGAATGCGCCCGCGAAGATGATAATTACGGCTCACCTGCTGGCTGCCGAACTGCTCCGAGTCCACCTGCACGCCAACCAGTGCCGTGTTCGGGTAGCACTGTTTCACATCGATGATTTCGGTGTATGACGACCAGAGCGTTTTGTTCAGCAGCTGGTCTGTGGTGCTGTCCGGCGTCATCCTGCGCATCCGGATATTAAACGGGCGCGGCGGCAGGTTATCCACCACCACCGAGGCCAGATACTGCGAGGTGGTTTTGCCCTTAATGGTGATATCTTTTTCCGTCACCCAGCCACCATTACGCTGTATCTGAACCAGCAGGCGAACTTCCGACGGATTCCGGTCCCCCTTTGAGGTGGTTTCCACCAGTGCCTGCACACCGAAGGTAAAGCGCAGTCGGTCGATGTTTGCCGACGTGATGGCGCGGGTGATCGGCGTGTCGTATTTCACTTCCGTACCCAACACCGTCTCGGAGCCGGAGGATTCAAACCCCTCCGGCGGTGTCTGCTCCTGCTCACCGGCACGGAACACCACCGTGACACCGGAGATGTTGGTATTCCCCTCAGTGTCCAGCACCGGCGTACTGTTCAGCAGCACGCTTTTTAATCCATCCACCGGACCTTCAACCGGCCCTTCGCTGATGGCATCGATCACACTCAGCAGCTGCGTGGACTTCAGGTTGTCCTTCGCTTCGCGCGGGGTATGCCCCTTACTGCTGCCTTTACCCATTCGTCATGCTCCATAAACGATAAAACCGCCCGGAGGCGGTTTCACATAAAACATTTTGCATCAGCGACCAATCACCACAACCTGACCACCGTCCCCTTCGTCTGCCGTGCTGATCTCCTGAGAAACCACGCGTGACCCCACGCGCATTTCCCCGTACAGAACAGGCAGAACATTGCCCTGGGCAACCATGTTATCCAGTGAGGAGAAATAGGTGTTCTGCTTACCGTTATCCGTTGTCTGTGTACGGGGAGTTCTGGCTTTCGGTGCCAGCATCTGCGCCACACCACCGAGCACCATACTGGCACCGAGAGAAAACAGGATGCCGGTCATACCACCGGCCCCAATGGCTGCCCCCCATGCTGCAAGGGTGGCTCCGGCGGTAAAGAATGATCCGGCAATGGCGGCAGCCCCCAGGACAATCTGGAATACGCCACCTGACTTGGCCCCGGCGACTCTGGGAACAATATGAATCACAGCGCCATCAGGCAGAGTCTCATGTAACTGCGCCGTTAACCCGGACGTGCTGACGTCCCGCCCGGCAATCCGTACCTGATACCAGCCGTCGCTCAGTTTCTGACGAAACACCGGGAGCTGTGTGGCCAGTGCGCGGATGGCTTCAGCCCCCGTTTTCACACGAAGGTCGATGCGGCGGCCAAATCGTTGCAAATCCCCGTAAAGGCAGATGCGCGCCATGCCCGGTGACGCCAGAGGGAGTGTGTGCGTCGCTGCCATTTGTCGGTATACCTCTCTCGTTTGCTCAGTTGTTCAGGAATATGGTGCAGCAGCTCGCCATCACCACAGTAAATGGCGGCATGATTCGGCACCGATGAACCAAAACAGCACAGCAGCACATCGCCCGGCTGCGCCGCTGACAACGGCACCTGATACAGCCCTGTGGCCTCCAGATTATCCAGATAGAGATTCTGACCGTGACGCCACCAGTCATCCCCGCGATGAAAATCCGGCATCTCAATCCCCGCCAGATGATAAGCATCCCGGAACAGCGTGTAACAGTCCGTCACCCCGTGCTCAAAGCGCCGCCCGGTGAGATGCGGCACACAGCGGAACTTATGAATCGTCCCCCGGCAGACCAGCCACCACGGCAAATCACTCTGCACCTGCAGCCGCCGGTCGGCCTCACTCAGCCAGGGCAGACCACCGGGGTGGCTGTGGACCAGCGCCACAATCTCACCCTGCATTTCTGCCTGCAGCCAGTCTTCCGGCGACATACGGAAATACGCCTCCGGCTCACCGGAGATATTCACGCAGGGGAAATATCTTTCCCCCTCCGGCGTGCTTACCACGAAGCCGCACGACTCCGCTGGCGCACATCGCCGGGCGTGCGCCAGAATCGCTGATTCTGTCTGTGTCATGGGATTTACTGCGAAAGTTTGTTAATGGAAAGGAAGCCGCCAAAGTTGCCGACGTTATTGCGGAACTTACAACCGCTCAGGCATTTGCTGCATTTATCCTTCGTGATATCGGACGTTGGCTGGTCATATTCATCCGCGACCGCCGGACCGTGATAACCGCACTCATCGCCGCGATAGGTCCAGGTGCAGGTGTTGGCCAGCATGATACGTCCCGGAAAAACAGCGCCGTCCGTTTCCGTCGGCGTGGACAGTACAAAAGAGGCACTCACCGCGCTCAGTTCGCTGCACTGCTCAATGCGCCAGCGGCTGATCACCTCCTGCTCCGGATCGGCGTCACTGTTTCCGTTGACGAAGTTCACCGCATCCAGAAAACGGGCGTAAACCTTACGCCGGACCACCGTTCCGCCGACCAGACTCTGCAGATCTTCCGCCATCCCGGTGACCATACCGTACAGGTTAGAAACCGTCAGCGTGGGGCGCGTACTGGTGCCTTTGCCATTCAGTTCAAAACCACTCCCCTGAATGGGATACGGCTGATACTGTCGCCCCTGCCAGGTGACCGGCTCACCTTTTTCGTTCTGCTCATTACAGAAAAAATAACGTTCTCCACCGACCTCTGTCAGATCGATTTCCCAGAGCACCACGCTGGCCGACTGCTCCGCACGGGTGCATTCATTCAGTGTTTCCTGCCGGATATCCTGCATCAGTTCACCACCTGTTCAAACTCTGCGCTGAACTCAACACGCAGCATACTGACCCGCGACGACCATTTTGCGCAGGTCACCTTTATCTGCCGCCACTCATAAGGCGGCGTCCACAGAAAGGATTTCCAGCCCCCGTGCTCAGCCAGAAACGACTCAAGCGCCGTGGCCTCCCAACGGGGAACAGAAAGCGTCACGCTGTACGTTTTCAGGTCGGCATTCAGCCCGGCAGGCGCTCGCTGGGAATAGCCATCACCAAAGCGCACCTTTCTTACGGAAGGGGCCGAAGCCACATCCATACCGGGTTTCACTTTCCAGCGGAAGGTTTTCATCGTCCACCTCCGGAGAACAGACCACCATCGCGCATCTGCCCGGTCACAACATCCATTGCCGCCTTACGGGCTACGTCATAAACCGCCTTCAGCGCCTGTGGCCCTATCTGACCGTTCGTGCCGTCGTTGTTAATCACCACATGGTTATTCTGCTCAAACGTCCCGGACGCCTGCGACCGGCTGTCCGCCATACTGCCCGGTGTACCGACATAACCGCCGGTGGCATAGCCGCGCATCAGCCGGTAAAGATTCCCCACGCCAATCCGGCTGGTTGCCTCCTTCGTGAAGACAAACTCACCACGGTGAACAATCCCCGCTGGCTCATATTTGCCGCCGGTTCCCGTAAATCCTCCGGTTGCAAAATGGAATTTCGCCGCAGCGGCCTGAATGGCTGTACCGCCTGACGCGGATGCGCCGCCACCAACAGCCCCGCCAATGGCGCTGCCGATACTCCCGACAATCCCCACCATTGCCTGCTTAAGCAGAATTTCTGTCATCATGGACAGCACGGAACGGGTGAAGCTGCGCCAGTTCTGCTCACTGCCGGTCAGCATCGCCGCCATATTCTGTGCAATACCATCAAAGGTCTGCGTGGCTGCACTTTTTACCTGCGACATACTGTCCGTGGCGCTCTCTTCCCACTCACTCCAGCCGGACTTCAGGCCTGCCATCCAGCTCCCGCGAAGCTGGTCTTCAGCCGCCCAGGTCTTTTTCTGCTCTGACATGACGTTATTCAGCGCCAGCGGATTATCGCCATACTGTTCCTTCAGGCGCTGTTCCGTGGCTTCCCGTTCTGCCTGCCGGTCAGTCAGCCCCCGGCTTTTCGCATCAATGGCGGCCCGTTTTGCCCGTTGCTGCTGTGCGAATTTATCCGCCTGCTGCGCCAGCGCGTTCAGGCGCTCCTGATACGTAACCTTGTCGCCAAGTGCAGCCAGCTGGCGTTTGTACTCCAGCGTCTCATCTTTATGCGCCAGCAGGGATTTCTCCTGTGCGGACAGCTGGCGACGTTGTGCCGCCTCCTCCAGTACCGCGAACTGACTTTCTGCCTTCCACAAATCCCGGCGCTGCTGGCTGATTTTCTCATTCGCTCCGGCATGCTTCTCCAGCGTCCGGAGTTCTGCCTGAAGCGTCAGCAGGGCAGCATGAGCACTGTCTTCCTGACGATCGCCCGCAGACACTTTCACGCCGGACTGTTTCGGCTTTTTCAGCGTCGCTTCATAATCCTTTTTCGCCGCCGCCATCAGCGTGTTGTAATCTGCCTGCAGGATTTTCCCGTCTTTCAGTGCCTTGTTCAGTTCTTCCTGACGGGCGGTATATTTCTCCAGCGGCGTCTGCAGCCGTTCGTAAGCCTTCTGCGCCTCTTCGGTATATTTCAGCCGTGACGCTTCGGTATCGCTCTGCTGCTGCGCATTTTTGTCCTGTTGACTCTGCTGCTCAGCCTTCTTTCGGGCGGCTTCAAGCGCAAGACGGGCCTTTTCACGATCATCCCAGTAACGCGCCCGCGCTTCATCGTTAACAAAATAATCATCCTTGCGCAGATTCCAGATATCGTCCGCTTTCTTAAACGCGGCCTCTGCCTTAATCAGCATCTCCTGCGCGGTATCAGGACGACCAATATCCAGCACCGCATCCCACATGGATTTGAATGCCCGTGCTGTCCTGTCTGCCCAGGTTTCCAGCGTGCCCATGTTCTCTTTCAGGCGGCGGGTCTGGTCATCAAACCCTTTCGTCGCGGCCTCGTTCGCCGCCTGCAATGCCCCGGCTTCTTCGCCGGAACGCTGCAACTGAGCAACATACGCAATCTGCTCCGCCGTCACGTTATGGAACTGGCGCGCCATCGCTGTCAGCCCCGACGTCGGGTCAGTGGTCAGCTTCCCGAAGGCTTCAGCGACTTTGTCCACCTCCACGCCGGATGCAGAGGAGAAACGCGCCACACTCTGGCTGATGGATGCAATCTGAGCCTCACCGCTTACTCCCGCCTTAACCAGTGCGCTGAGTGACTCGCTGGTCTGGTTAAACGTCAGCCCTGCCGCCTGCCCGGCTCTGGACAGGACCAGCATGCGATCTGCCGTCAGACCCGACTGATTGCCGGAAAGGACCAGCGTTTTGTTGAAATCGGACAGGGTTGAGTTGCCCTGATACCAGGCATACGCCAGCGCACCGGTCGCCACCGCCAGCGAGGTGGCCCCCACCATCGGCAGGGTGATCGCACCGGCAAGCCCCTTGAACATGGGGATAATCCCGCCGAAGGAGTCCTTCACCTGCCCCCCCTGTTGCAGCAGGATCAGCCACGGACTTTGCCCGCCTGCAAGCTGCGTGGCCACGTCAGTGAACTGCGCAGGCAGCATACGCATGGCGGCTTTATACTGCCCGACGGAAATTCCCGCTTTCTGTGCAGCCAGCGCCTGCCGGTTCATCGACTGTTCAACGACTGCCGCTGTTTTTTTCGCATCACTTTCCGTACCGGAAAAATGACGCCTGACTCTGGCCATCTGCTCGTCAAATCTGGCCGCATCCAGACTCAAATCAACGACCAGATCGCCTACCGGTTCAGCCATACCGGACTCCTCCTGCGATCCCTTCTGATACTGTCATCAGCATTACGTCATCCTCCGTCATGTCCGCCACATCCGGGGAAGCGGGGATAACTTTATTCCCGTCCGGACCAAAGCGGACGCCTCCGGCAAGCCCTGCCGCTTTCTGCATCAGCACATCATCTTCAGGCTCTTCGTCAGCCTCACACCGATTCAGCAGACTGAAATCCAGCGGATGCATCTCCGGATCGCTGAAAAACAGGCTGAGCACGGTGTACGTCAGCCCGGAAAAGTGCATATCCAGCAGAACATCATGAAAATAATGGGTACTGTAAAAACGGTGCCAGTCGGCATACTCCGTGGATGACATCCCGGCAAGCATGGCGCGCCAGTCGGGTCGCCCCATCTCACGCGCCAGTTTCAGGGCAAAACTCAGCTCACCGTCGAACACTTTCCCGCAGAAACAGGCTCTGCAGGCCCGGCGTCCTCTGCCTGTTCAGGGGCATCATTCACCACAAACTCATACATACCGGACAGCCGGTACACCACGTTTTCAGCATGAGAAATTGCCTCTGTGGGCCAGGTGGTAAGCACTTCCTGCTCAATCTGTTTAACGGCTTCATTCATGGACGGCATCTGCGTCTTCTTCGGATGGTTATGCCACAGGGACATCGCAACCACAAAAGCGCCGGTTCTGATGACGTCTTCCACAGTAAACTTCCGGTTGCTGTCGGATTCTGCCTGCTGTTTCATCAGGGCGAGATGCTCAATACGCTGCAGGGCTGACAGTTCAGAAAGCGTGACGGTCACGCCGTTATGTTCAAATGATTCGGTTTTCAGGAACATCGCTGACTCTCCGGATTAACTGTCGGTGACAGTGATTTCTGCAACCGCAGCAAGTTCACCATTACCGGATAAAACCGGAATGTTGACCTTACCTGCAGCAACGCCTTTCACGGTGATGGTCATACCACTGACCGACACGGTGGCTTTTGTTTTATCCGCTGACACCGCACGGAAGCTCTTGTCAGTTGCGCCCTCCGGCTGGAATACCACGGTCAGCGTGGTGCTCTGCCCTTTCACCACCGAGGAGCTGGCAGGCGTCACGGTCATACCGGTTGCCGCTGTTACCGTGCTGCGATCTTCTGCCATTGACGGACGGCCCACATTGGTGACCTTCACCATACGGGTGATCACTTCCTTCGCCGTCACCGCCTTACTGATACTGCTGACCCAGCCACGGAACACATCGACCGTGCCGTTCGGGAAGCGGATTTTATAGGCACGGGTATCACCTTCATTAAACCACGCCAGCAGCGCCTGCTGCCCCTGCTCTCCGGGCATCCACGCCAGCGTGAAGCTGGTATCTCCGGCGGATTTCTGCCCCTGCCCGGTCGCGGTCCAGTCCGCATCTTCATCATCGAGATAACTGTCGTCATAGGACTCAGCGGTCAGTTCGCCGGGCGTCAGGTCTTTAACTTTTGCCAGACGCGACCAGTCAACGTCTGAAAGCGGGTTCGCATAAGGGTCACTGTTCCCCTTATAAACCCACAGTGTGGTCCCGGCACCTTTCACCGGCATTGTTGGATTTGGTACAGGCATAGCGTCCTCACATTTCATAGGTAATGACATAAGTCAGATCGGCTGAACTCCACAGGCCCGCATCATCGTCGCGTCGGTAGTCATAGCCACTGGCCACCATACTGGTGATCAAATCTGACAGTGCCGGGATATCGCTCATCACCGGATAAATCCGGGACTCCATCCACGAATCCAGCTCTGAATCCGGCACCTGAGCAGGCAGGAAAACTTCAATATGCAGCTCCGCCTGCCAGGTATCGCTGTCCAGCTCTTCGCCCGTGTATTCAGCGCCGGTGAGATAAACGGCAATTGCCGGAAAATCCGCCTCATCAAAAACAGCGGGGCGACCATCAAAAAGCGTCGCCCCGGTGTCATGCTTCTCCAGTGCATCCAGTACGGCTGCACGGAGTTCAGTATGTTTCATCGCTTTATTACCATCCTCAGTTGATGCTGCAGCGCATAGCCCAGCTCTTTCGGAAGACGTTCACGCCGTATCCGTTCAATATTCTGTTTAAACGCCGTGGTAAGCGGCACCGCCATCGGGATTTTCACCACATCAATGGGGTAACGGTTTTTCCCGGCCACACGCTGCATGACATGCCACCGCCCATTTTTCAGTTGCTGAATAAACGCGCCGGGAATACGACGGTTACCCACCACAAGCACGCTGCCGCCACCTTTCAGGGATGAACGCTGCCCCTTTTTACGACGCCTGCGGCGCGAAAGGACAACCCGCGCATTACCCAGCTTGATTACGGGCAAATCCCCCCGGTTAACTTTGATTCTGGCCTGCGGATTTTTAACCGTGGCCCTTTTCAGCCTGGCCCTTTCCTTTACCAGTTTCCGGCGTACCTTTGTCTCACGGGCAACCTGTGACGCAGACTGCGATATCGCGGATGAAGCAACGCGGTTAATGGCCATTGCGGCGGCACCGGGCACCGCCGTTTTGCTGATACGGCTGAGGTTTTCAACGGCCTGCTCAAGACCTTTTATGGGCATATCTCCCCCTTTCAGCGGCGACGGTTAACGGCAGGCGGTACGCCCCGCCCAAGCCAGAGATGACAGCTTCCGCCATCATCCGGCGTAACCCGATCTACCCAGAAGTTTTCCTCACCGATGGTCAGTGTGTCTCCGCGCCGCAGCTGCTGCACATCATCAGTCCGGACAAACAGGGACGGGCTGGAGCCTTCAACGCGCACGCCCTGTCCGGCATAGCTGATATTTTCAGGGTCATCAAAAACACCACGTATCACCGCACCTGACTGCTCACCGGATGTCATGGTGGCTGACGTTCCCATGTACCCGCGTATCGTTTCATCGGCGCGGGCAATGGCGGCATCGAACAGGTTATCGAAATCAGCCACAGCGCCTCCCGTTATTGCATTCTGGCCAGGCCACGTTCTGTCATTTCAGCTGCCATACCGGCAGAGACACGAAACGCCGTTCCCGGCAGCACAAATGCCACAGGTTCATCCCGCGTGGCGTGAAGTGCATCAGTATGCAGCGTCACCAGTGCCACGACCGTGACCAGAGCAGCCGTATCAATCATGGTATCCGGCTGCGCTGATACCACCTCATTTTCATGTCCGGTCAGCGCATTTTCCGGTCTGAGAGGGGTATCCTGACCGGCAGCGTCATCCGTGTCATCAAGCTCTTCTTCCAGCTCTGCCACACGGAGCGCCAGTTCTTCTTTCGTCCCCGTCAGGCTGACATCACGGTTCAGTTGTTCACCCAGCGAGCGGAGACGGGCAATCAGTTCATCTTTCGTCATGGACTCCTCCACAGAGAAACAATGGCCCCGAAGGGCCATGATTACGCCAGTTGTACGGACACGAACTCATCAGGGTCAGCCAGCAGCATCAGCGGTGCTGACTGAATCATGGTGAACTCACGCGCCGGATCGCCGGTGGTCACCCAGTTTTTCGGGTAACGGGCAGAGGCGTTAATGCCTTCGCGCTGTGCGTCCGCATCCTGAATGCAGCCATAGGTGCGCAGACCGCGTGCCTGAGTGTTCCCCAGCACCATCGTGTTGTCCGGCAGGAAGTTCTTTTTGACGCCGTTTTCCACGTACTGTCCGGAATACACGACGATGGCTACATCGCCATACATCCCCTTATAGGACACCGCTTTGCCCAGGTCTTTCACCGCTGTCTCCAGCTCGGAATTAGAGCCACGACGGGTATCCAGCTTCTCCTTGACGGCTTTGAAGGAACGGAACAGCGCCCAGCCTTTCGGATCAAACACGATGATATTCACCACACCGCTGGCGTTCAGCGCGTAGGCTTCGATATCGTCGGTCGGGTCATACGTGGACTTGTCACGCTTGCTCCACTCCGTGCCACCGGACTGTGTGATGTTGTTCGCCGCACTGCGGCCCATATCCACCTCAACCGGATCAAAGGCTTCACCGGTCATGGTGTATTTGCCCTTAAGCACGGCAGAAACTGCCTGCATCTCTTCGACCTGGGCAATCGCCAGATTTTCATCCAGCATATTCTGCCGAATAATACGGCGACGACGGTAAGCCGGGTCAGCCAGGTTCTGCGGATCTTCATCCGGCAGGCGACGCAGGGTCATCTGCGGATTCACCTCATGCTTCGGCTTGACATAACCCGGCGTAAATTCAGATGTGGAGCCGCCACGGGAGCGGATAACCTCACCGGAAACAATCGGCGAAACGTACAGCGCCATGTTTACCAGTCCCGGAATTTGTGAGAGATAGACTTTCTCCGTGGTGAAGGGATAGCTCTCACGGAAAAAGAGACGCAGAAACAGCGGATCAAACTTAAATTTCTGCTCATTTGCCGCCAGCAGTTGGGCGGTTGTGTACATCGACATAAAAAAATCCCGTAAAAAAAGCCGCACAGGCGGCCTTTAGTGATGAAGGGTAAAGTTAAACGATGCTGATTGCCGTTCCGGCAAACGCGGTCCGTTTTTTCGTCTCGTCGCTGGCAGCCTCCGGCCAGAGCACATCCTCATAACGGAACGTGCCGGACTTGTAGAACGTCAGCGTGGTGCTGGTCTGGTCAGCAGCAACCGCAAGAATGCCAACGGCAGCACCGTCGGTGGTGCCATCCCACGCAACCAGCTTACGGCTGGAGGTGTCCAGCATCAGCGGGGTCATTGCAGGCGCTTTCGCACTCAATCCGCCGGGCGCGGTTGCGGTATGAGCCGGGTCACTGTTGCCCAGCGGCTGGTAATGGGTAAAGGTTTCTTTGCTCGTCATAAACATCCCTTACACTGGTGTGTTCAGCAAATCGTTAACGGCATCAGATGCCGGGTTACCTGCAGCCAGCGGTGCCGGTGCCCCCTGCATCAGACGATCCAGCGCAGTGTCACTGCGCGCCTGTGCACTCTGTGGTGCTGCGGCCAGAATGCGGCGGGCCGTTTCCACGGTCATACCGGGGGTTTCTGCCAGCACGCGTGCCTGTTCTTCGCGTCCGTGAGCCACCTCACAGTTGAGGATCCCCATAATGCGGCTGTTTTCTGCCGCAACCGCTGCGGTGATCTGCGCGTTCACGTCCGGTTGCGCCGCGCTGGCGTTTTCGCCCTCCGTCGCTGGCACCACGTCAGTAACGTCAGCCTGCGAAGCAGTGGCTGAAACAGTTGTTGATTGAGTCTCTTTGGTCATTCGCCCTCCTGAGAGTCGGGATTTACGTGCATCCAGTGCATCACGCATAACGGTGATCGCATCGGTGCTGTTAACAAGTTCATCAGCCAGTCCGGCATCAATGGCCTCCTGACCGCTGTACACTGCAGCCTCGGTATCCAGCACAGCCTGCACGGACAGGCCGGTATATGCCGACACCTTCTGCGCAAACATCTGGCGGGTTGCGTCCATCCGGGACTGCAGTGTCTCCCGGACGTCATCCGGAAGATGGCTGTAGGGGTTGCCATCCACCTTATGGCTGCCGCTGTAAATCAGAGTGATTTCCACACCCTGTTTCTCCAGCGCAGCACCGTAATTACTGTGAGCCATCATGACGCCGATGGAACCTGTCCGGGCGGTCTGCGTGACCAGACGCCGGGAAGCGGCGCTGGCAAGCAGCTGACCTGCACTGCAGTTCATGTCGTTGGCCAGCGCCCATACCGGTTTTATGTCACGCACACGGGCGATGATGTCAGCGCAGTCAAATGCTCCCGCCACCATTCCGCCTGGCGTGTCCATATCGAGCAGAATGCCGTCCACCATCGGATCGCTGGCAGCCTGTTGCAGACGGGCGATAATGCCGTTGTAACCGGTCATCCCCGAATACGGCTGCAGCGCCCGCGTCCGGCTGACCAGCGTGCCGGAAACCGGCAGCACGGCGATCCCGTTCATGACCTGATAACTGCGGGCCTGTCGTGGTCCGTCATCATCACCGGATAACGCCAGCGTCGCGGGTGCCTCCGGGGCAGTCAGGCTGTCGCCGGATACTGCATACGTCAGGCGGCTGATCCCAAGCTGGCCTGCAAGCGCACAAAAGAAAACCCGCGCATAGGCGGGTTCAAGCATCAGCGGCTCATTAAAAGCCATGCTGGCAATATGCGGGAGATTACGCAGCTCTGCTGTCACTCTTCTCCTCCTCTGTTGATTGTCGCAGCCCGGATTCAAATGCTGCAGCCGCCCAGGCGGGCGGTTTAAGACCGGCTGCGCGGCGCTCCATCGTTTCACGGACCTGCTGGGCAAAAATTTCCTGATAGTCGTCACCGCGTTTCGCGCACTCTTTCTCGTAGGTGCTCAGTCCGGCTTCTATCAGCATCACCGCTTCCTGAACTTCTTTCAGACCATCGATGGCCATACGACCGGAGCCTATCCAGTCGCAGTTCCCCCAGGCACTGCGGGCTTCCTGAAAACTGAAGCGCGCTTTTGAAGGTAACGTCACCACGCGGCGAACGATGGCCTCTTCCAGCCAGCACAGAAACATCTGGCTCGCCTGACGGGATGCGACGAATTTTCGCCGCCCCATAAAGTACGCCCACGACTCGTTCGCACTGGCCCGTGCCGTGGAGTAGCTCATCTGGGCGTAATTCCGGGAAAGCTGCTCATACGAGACACCCAGCCCGGCAGCGATATACCGCAGCAGTGACTGCTCAAACACGGAGTAGCCGTTATCCGTGTCCTGAGCCGTCTGCAGGTTCAGTGAGTCACCTGGCATCAGGTGTGGCACTTTTGCGCCTCCCAGCCGGACCGGCGCTGCGGCGTAATACGCGGCAATTTCACCAATCCAGCCGGTCAGCCTTTCCCGCTGCTCCTGACTGTTCGCGCCCAGAATAAAATCCATCGCTGACTGCGTATCCAGCTCACTCTCAATGGTGGCGGCATACATCGCCTTCACAATGGCGCTCTGCAGCTGCGTGTTCTGCAGCGTGTCGAGCATCTTCATCTGCTCCATCACGCTGTAAAACACATTTGCACCGCGAGTCTGCCCGTCCTCCACGGGTTCAAAAACGTGAATGAACGAGGCGCGCCCGCCGGGTAACTCACGGGGTATCCATGTCCATTTCTGCGGCATCCAGCCAGGATACCCGTCCTCGCTGACGTAATATCCCAGCGCCGCACCGCTGTCATTAATCTGCACACCGGCACGGCAGTTCCGGCTGTCGCCGGTATTGTTCGGGTTGCTGATGCGCTTCGGGCTGACCATCCGGAACTGTGTCCGGAACAGTCGCGAGGGACTGGTATCCCAGGTGGCCTGAACGAACAGTTCACCGTTAAAGGCGTGCATGGCCACACCTTCCCGAATCATCATGGTAAACGTGCGTTTTCGCTCAACGTCAATGCAGCAGCAGTCATCCTCGGCAAACTCTTTCCATGCCGCTTCAACCTCGCGGGAAAAGGCACGGGCTTCTTCCTCCCCGATGCCCAGATAGCGCCAGCTTGGGCGATGACTGAGCCGGAAAAAAGACCCGACGATATGATCCTGATGCAGCTGGATGGCGTTGGCGGCATAGCCGTTATTGCGTACCAGATCGTCTGCGCGGGCATTGCCACGGGTAAAGTTGGGCAGCAGGGCTGCATCCACACTTTCACCCGGTGGGTTCCACGCCCGCAACTGCCCACCAAATCCGCTGCCACCGCCGTGATAACCGGCATATTCACGCAGCGATGTCATGCCGTCCGGTCCCAGAAGGGTGGGAATGGTGGGCGTTTTCATACATAAAATCCTGCAGGTCCCCTGCGTCGCTGTGTCATGCCGGTCTGCACCTCCAGCTCCGCAATGTATTTTTTCAGGTCAGACACGGAAGTGGCCGTAAACTCCACTCGCCGTCCGTCTTTCTGTACCGTTGCCACCCGTTTACCTGTCATCAGGTCATGCAGTGCCGCACGGGCAGCGGCAAGTTCTTCCTGTCGCGTCATTCATCCTCTCCGGATAAGGCACGGGCGTAATCTGCCAGTGTTTTCTTGTTGGTTGCTGCACCATCCTCTTCCTGCAGGCTCGCCAGCAGTGCACTGAGATCCAGCTGCCAGCGGGAAATACTGATGCGCAGCGCCGCCAGCGCATAAACGAAGCAGTCGAGTGCCTCATTGCGTCGCTTTTTGCTGTCCCACAGTATTTTTTTCCTGCCATCCACCCATTTTTCGACCTGCTCTTCAGCAGTCAGCTGCTGCGCTTCGGTCAGATCAAAAATATCCGGGTTATTCGGGAAGTGAACGGCACCGGGAAGCGGTTCATCCCCTTCCGGCGTCAGTGTGAAGCGGTTATAAATCTGCTCTTTCGCGGTATCCGTACCGATTTCGGTAAGGTAAACCCCGTTTTTGTTTCGCTTACGTGGCATGCTGGCCACCGGCTTTCCGTAGACGGATGCCCCTTTAATGGGGATCACCCGGAACAGCCCATGTTTTTTCGAGCGTTCATACACAATGGTCGGGTCAATCCCGCCAGTATCCCAGCAGATACGGGATACCGACATTTCTGCACCATTCCGGCGGGTATAGGTTTTATTGATGGCCTCATCCACACGCAGCAGCGTCTGTTCATCGTCGTGGCGACCCATAATAATCTGCCGGTCAATCAGCCAGCTTTCCTCACCCGGCCCCCATCCCCATACGCGCATTTCGTAGCGGTCCAGCTGGGAGTCGATACCGGCGGTCAGGTAAGCCACACGGTCAGGAACGGGCGCTGAATAATGCTCTTTCCGCTCCGCCATCACCTCAGCATCCGGACGTTCGCCGATTTTCGCTTCCCATGTCTCACCGAGCGTGGTGTTCACGAAGGTTTTACGTTTTCCCGTATCCCCTTTCGTCTTCATCCAGTCTTTGACAATCTGCACCCAGGTGGTGAACGGGCTGTACGCCGTCCAGATGTGAAAGGTCACACTGTCCGGCGGCTCAATCTCTTCACCGGATGACGAAAACCAGAGAATGCCATCACGGGTCCAGATCCCGGTCTTTTCGCAGATATAACGGGCATCAGTAAAGTCCAGCTCCTGCTGGCGGATGACGCAGGCATTATGCTCGCAGAGATAAAACACGCTGGAGGGGTCATCCGGCGTCCATTTGAGGCCAAACGGCGTCTCTTTGTCGCCAAATTTAAGATACTGCTCCTCCCCGCAGTGCGGGCAGGCAACATGAAAACGCATAAAATGCAGGGATTCACTGGCTGCACGCTCAATCTGGCAGGTGCCTCTCACTTTGGGCGTGGAGCCACGGATGGACTTTGGCCAGACCGAGCCTTCAATACGTTTGTCGCCAAGGAACGTCGGAGAGCCTTCCTGTTCAATATCCTCATCAAAGGCAGCAAGTTCATCATAACCCGCCACATCCACCGACTTTTCACGGTAGTTTTTTGCCGCTTTACCGCCCAGGCACCAGAAGCCACGACCATTGGAAAAACGCTTCATAGTGAGCGTGTTATCCCGGTGCTTTTTGCCATACCACGGAGCCAGCGCCAGCAGCGACGGAATATCGCGGATGGTCGGCTCAACGTGGGTTTTCATAAAGTTCTCGGCATCACCATCCGTCGGCAACCAGATAAGGGTGTTGCGCTGCTTATGCTCTATAAAGTAGGCATAAACACCCAGCAGCATTTTGGAATAACCGACACGGGCAGACTTCACCACATTCACCTCACGGATGTAGTCGCTGCCCATCGCATTCATGATGGCCCGCTGAAAGGGCAGTGTTTCCCAGCGCCCTTCCTGGTATGCGGATTCTTTCGGGAGATAGTAATTAGCATCCGCCCATTCAACGGCGGTCTGTGGCTCCGGCCTGAACAGTGAGCGAAGCCCGGCGCGGACAAAATGCCGCAGCCTGTTAACCTGACTGTTCGATATATTCACTCAGCAACCCCGGTATCAGTTCATCCAGCGCGGCTGCTTTGTTCATGGCTTTGATGATATCCCGTTTCAGGAAATCAACATGTCGGTTTTCCAGTTCCGGAAAACGCCGCTGCACCGACAGGGGGATCCCGTCGAGAATACTGGCAATTTCACCTGCGATCCGCGACAGCACGAAAGTACAGAATGCGGTTTCCACCACTTCAGCGGAGTCTCTGGCATTTTTCAGCTCCTGTGCGTCGGCCTGCGCACGCGTAAGTCGATGGCGTTCGTACTCAATAGTCCCTGGCTGGAGATCTGTCTCGCTGGCCTGCCGCAGTTCTTCAACTTCCCGGCGCAGCTTTTCGTTCTCAATTTCAGCATCCCTTTCGGCATACCATCTTATAACGGCGGCAGAGTCATAAAGCACCTCATTACCCTTGCCACCGCCTCGCAGAACGGGCATTCCCTGTTCCTGCCAGTTCTGAATGGTACGGATACTCGCACCGAAAATGTCAGCCAGCTGCTTTTTGTTGACTTCCATTGTTCATTCCACGGACAAAAACAGAGAAAGGAAACGACAGAGGCTAAAAAGCCCGTTTTCAGCACCTGTCGTTTCCTTTCTTTTCAGGGGGGGTTTTAAATAAAAACATTAGGTTACGGCGAAGAAGAACGGAAACGCCTTAAACCGGAAAATTTTCATAAATAGCGAAAACCCGCGCGCCTTCCGCCCCGTAACGTTCTGGATCGCCGGAAAGGACCCGAAAATGATAATACATATCAATTACACTTAAAGGGGGGGGTTAATTTGTTCACATCAACACTCCGGACCCCAATGGCCTTCTACTCTGGTTTTGCCATAAAATAGTCCTGATACATATTCATATCAGTTAGTCATATACGGAAAAAATATGGGCATTACTATTTTCAGCAGTGAAATACAGGATGTTGATAGCGAAGCGATGTACAAGAGTTGGCTAGCAACCCATTCCGATGGATTCGTTATTAATCTGCTTAAGTCGGCCAGCGGGAAAGGCAGAAAAAATGATGCCAGATTTACGCGGATTCATCGAGCCTCATGCAAATCAATCAACCCGTTAATCAGCCCAAAAAATCACGCCGGCTTTACTACTGGCCGATACCAAAAAGTATGTGTTCTTACGCTTGACGAGGCCGAGTCCACCGCAGGCCAACTAACAGGACTGCCAACCATCCAGAGATGTCATTGGTGTATATCAGATACTGCAGTTACGATGGGCCTGCCCATGATGACGGAATAATAAACCGCCAAAAAGGCGGTTATTAAATTTGACCTCTTGACTTTTCTATTTCATAAAGACCCACTCCATCTCCTGCATCAAGCAATGCATAATATTCAGGGTCTTTAATTCGATCTATCTGATTTGAAATTTCAAGTAACTCATCCTTTAAAGAATCTACTTCAGAGGCTAATCTTTCATTTTCATCCCTCAGCTCCCTAACTTCTTGCTGTAAAGACAGTAAGCTCTTCCCGGTTGCTGGAAATCGGTTTATCTCATGCCAGATTGCAACTATTAAAGCTAATACCGCAACGGTTAAAGATGTCATCATTGGTCTCCCTTTACTTTACAGGATATAGCACCATCACAGACACTCTACGAGATCCTGTGATGGTGAGATTAGAATGGAGGCTGTCTATGGTGATGCACCTGTGGATGTTATGATTTTTCGATCATTTTTATTACATTTTTGGCTGGCTTAATTTTCATCGTATCGCCGGTAGCAAGGTGCACAAGCAACATTAATTTGCGAACGTTGCCGCCCTGTTCCCATATCTTATTTTTCATATCTCTGGCCCAGTCGCCATTAGTATCATTTTGAATAAAGAAAAATGCATATTCGCCATGCTCAATTTTTTTTGGTAAATCGTCACCAAACCCACCCCCCAGAATCTGAAGTAGTGAGTTTTTTGTACCGAACGTCCATGTTACTGAAGTTATAGTTGCGGTTTGAATGCCAACATTCGCAATGTTGATCGTAACTCCAAACGTGCTCACATTTTGGCCTGTGATGCCCCCAAGCGATACTGTTCCTCTTAACTTCGGTCGAGGTCGACGGTTAGAAATATATAAAGTCAGGCATACTGCCATAAAGGTTGCAATGCCTGAAAACCACGTTCCTACCATTGACCAAAAAGCCCATTCTGCTGTATTTCTAGTGGCAACCAATGATTCGTAAGCTATATAATCTGCGTTCATCTTCACCTCATTTATCGATGAAGTGATTGTAACTAAAAGCATTATCGCAAGCACTAAGTGAATGCCAACCACACTCTCGCAGTAGCTGCGCTCATTCCCTTGAGGCCATGTGTCAGGGGTATCTCGTGAATCCCTCACCACTAACCGGAAGCTGACTGGCGACCAGCCTGGAGTACCGGTGCGCTTCTTCCCGTTACCCCTCACCAGTACGCCCTCAGCTTTTTACCTGAGACTGGCTACCCGCAACTTTGGGTATTCGGGGCAGCATCATGACTGCTGCATTGGCGCCACTTGCCACGGTCCGTCCGCTTTACTGCTTCATAGCTTGATCCTCTCTGCTTCAATTTTTCGAATATCAGCTTTATCTCGGTTACAGGTCGCCAGCGCGGAAAGCAGACTGACATTCAAATCCAGACTGCCCCCATAGGTCAGCGGATCAGGAATAACTGGTTGTGGGGTCTCAGTGGTCAGATTCGCCGGTAGCGGTACCGCTGGAACTGGTACGTAAACTGTCCGCGTACCGGCGCAGCCGTTCAGCTGCACGAGCAGGAACAGGACGGGCAGCGCAATCATCATTCGCAACAGCCGTTTTGATATCTGTCTGGGTTCTCTGTGACTCCAGTGCAATCTGCTGTTTTGCATGCTGGCTAGCCTCCAGAACTGTATTGACGATTTGCAGTGATTGCAGGACGTTATTGGTAATGACAGTTGCCGATTTGGCATTTTGTACAGCCTCATCAGCACGTTTCTTTTCGTGCTGATATTTGCTGTAGTAGTGGTTGGCAGACCAGATGAAAGAACCGATGACAGTAACGAGAAAAGCAGCGATAACCAGCTTATAGCTCAACTTCATTTACCACCCCACCAGCCTCTTTAAATCGGGAAATCAGGTCACCGATTTTATGTTCATACTGACCGTAACCTGCTCCGGGTAACGAAGCCCAGATATTGCTGCAACAGTCGATTGCCTGACGGATGTCACCGCGATCAATCATTAGTAAAGCACCACGCTCCTTAATCTGCTGCAATGCAACAGCATCCTGGCTTTTAGGAGAGAAGTCTGTCAGCCCTAACTGCTTGCGGTAAGCATCCCACCAGCGTGAAAGAAGTTGATAACGGCCTGCGGCTGTTGATTTGAGTTTCGGGTTTAGCGTGACAAGTTTTCGAGGGTGATCGGAGTAATCAGTGAAGAGTTCGCCACCGACAATAACGTCATAACCGCGGTTACGTGTCGGTTGTCGCCCGTTATCCGTTCCTTCTGACCACGCCAACATATCGAGGAAAGCTTTACGCTGAGGATTAAGATTTTGCATTTTTCACCCCTGTCAGTCGTTCCCAGAAGTACGTCAGTGCAACCGAGCCCATCGCACCACTAATCCCCGCTGTCGCGAGAATCATGTAAATACTGAATCCACTTTCGATACTGATCAGGCCACCAATAACACCGGTGAATCCCGATACCACTATCTGAGCCAGAGCATTTATCCAGCTCCACGTTGCTTTACTTTGCTTCACATCTATCAGATAGCGGACCAGACCGCCCCAACCTGCGATGATCAGCAAAACGAGCCAGAACGCTCCGGCAAGGCTCTCTTTTTCGTGCATATGAATAGCCAATGTTTCGCCGCCGACGAAAGGCCGGGACGCTAATGATTAAAAACTTACATGGGAAATATTGTTATAAACAGTCAACTCAAAATAACTAAAAAATCTTATAACTAAGCGAATGGCCTTCAAAAGCCGATCCATGCAACTTGCATAAAACGATCTTTATCAATGAGTTACATGTGTGGTTAAATACCATGCTTTAAGGACTAAGAGCATTACCAGCAGATGACAGAAAAAGATAACATTGGTAAGTTAATTTGGCATATTGCTTGCGATGAATCTGGCATTGATGGGCAACGTTTCTACGGCTTTGGCAGTCTGTGGATGAAGTACCAACGCCGTGGGGATTTCTGTCAACTAATCAGAGAACTACGCAGCAAACATGGTTTTTTTGAAGAAATAAAATGGCAAAAAGCCCATTCAAAAAGATACTCTGAATTTTATCTTGAGCTGATCGACTTATTCTTTAGAGTTCCTTGGCTAGCTTTTCATTGTATCGTGGTTGAAAAATCAATAGTAAACAAGACATTTCATAATGGGGATTATGACCTGGCAAGGAGAAAGCACTTCACAAATCTCATTACCACAAAAATTAGCTCTGTAATTTCTGCACACCCTGAAAGAGACAGTTACTTCAGGATTGAAGTTGATCCTATCGCATCTCGTTATAAAAAGGCCGATGAAGAACTAAATGTTATTGCCAATAACATATTGAATAGAAAATTTGGTCGTAAAGGGATAATCAGCAGTGTAGTGACAAAAGACTCTAAAGCATCTGAAAACATTCAGCTAGCCGATTTTTTCTTAGGTGCGGTTATGTGCGCATATCAAGGAAAAGCTTCATCTGAAGCCAAAATAAGAGTATCAAACTATGTTGCTTCATATTTAGGCTGGGATCATTTGCAATATGATACATGGCACACTGAGAGAAAATTTAATATCTGGTATTTTTATGATAAAACTCGAGGGCCACGAGATATAGAAACTCAAAATGTTAGCTTAAAGTATCCACTTCCCCAAAAGAAATAGACGTCGACCTCTCAGCCGACACGGTTGGAGTCCCAGACCAATTATCGAGTCGAAGTTACCAACTTGGCGGTTATCTTTTGGGAGCCGCCCCTTCATTCCCAAAACCTTTATTGCAGAAAAATCTATATCCTGGAAATTGGATAGTCAACCCTTACGACACCTACGAACAGTTGCACATACAACATTGGCAAAATATCAGATTTACACGGAATATATGCCTTTCAATCCAGTTTTGCAATACTTTGCTGTGAAAATGTCGTCTTTTGTTTTGAACGTGTTCTCGTTACAAGCAATAAAGCTTCGCTATCAAGCTGTAGAAAAATGTGCTTCATTGCAACCCAGCGTTCAGTAAATGTCTCAGACCAGTTTTTTGATGTCACTCCCACCAGTGATGCCAGCTCCTGGTATTCATAGGTCTTACGCCCTGCCAGCTCGTTCTTCACATCCTGTGCCGCCAGCCAGATCAACTTCTTCAAACGTTCCAGTGTCTTACCTGCAATTTTTCTGGTACCCAACAGAGTCTTAAACTCGCTCCATGCCCACTGCGTTATGGTGACCTGATGTTCCCAGCGAACACTTTCGCTGTAACTCCACAGCAACCACGCTTTCTGATGTTCTTCGAGAGACAGAACCGCGCGGCGCCATGACGAGGTTGAGAACTCAACCTGGCTTACCAGTGCAATGGATGAACCTTTTGCGTACGACTGCTTACCGGAAATCGGCGGATTATCCAGCGTAATCATCCTGCCAGTTACCTCATCCAGAATGCGCAGCTTCTTTCGTTTGTATGTACCAGTATCAAATTGTGCATGCTCCAGCCAGGCTTCAAGCTGTCCTTTCGTTGCTCCGCTCAAATCAGCGGTAGCCACAATGAGTTGCTCGCGGACATACTGTAAATATTGGGTATTCATGCGGCAGCTCCTTTCAGTGTTTTGGCGTAATTCTTCAGTATCCGGTAATCGGTCAAAACAGAACCAGGAAAACGATATAAGCGCAGGCGCACCCAGCGGCGGCGAAGACGCTCTGCCATATAAGACTCAAACATCATTCATTCCCCAGTTCAGTGATGGTCAGTTCCAGCTTCCCACCTTTGGTAACAGGCATCTTCACAACGCGGTAATCAACGACCAGCTCATCATCCAGCCAGAAACCTGCTTTAGTGAGTGCGTCAAAAGCGGCTTTTTGCAGATTATCCAGGTCACGGCGACGGCGATCCGGCATGTGGCACTCAATGCGGATTTTCACAGGCATAGCCAGACCGATATCCAGCATTGAGCCTTTAATGATTCGGGCGACGTTATCACGGTATGCCTGCCCTTCTGCGCTGATGTGCGTGCGCCCGCGATTATGCCTGTAGTAGCGGTTATTGCTCGGCGGCCAGGGTAGTGTGATGTGGTAAGTATTCACGCCTTGATTACCCCCTCTTTCAGCCAGATAACCTGCGTTCTCGCCATACCTTCCAGCGCGCATTCTTTTGCGTACTCAGCATCGACAAAATGCGTGCGGCGGTCGATTTCGTCGTGACAGGCAGAACAGGCAATGGTGGCAATAAGGTCTGGCGGTTTAATACCGGTGCCGCACAATCCAGCCAGCCGGATATGTGCCAGTACAGACGTTTCAGGGTTGCCATTACATACGCCAGGGATTCTTACCTGGCATTCCCGACCACGCGCTGCTTTTCTCAAATCAGCCATGATTCCTCCTTGCTGCCAGTCGCAACCATTTTTTATCAACCAGGCTGGCGGTATATCCGAGCAGTGTTGGTATTTCGGAAGGCTTCAGCTCAGGTTTACGCTTACGACGATTTGGTACTCTGTAAATGTGCCCGTTCATGACACGAATAAGCGGTGTAGCCATTACGCCTCCTGCTTGTCGCGCAGCAGCTGGAACTCGCAGCTCGGCGGAATAGTCAGGTGGCAGCCAATATTCATCGCCCAGGCTTCAACCTTACACAGGAAGACATACATCTCTCCGGTATCAAGATCGGAGGTATGGCGTAACGACTGAATAGTGGTGATTTCACCGGTTACGACATCAACCAGGTCTTTGGTTTCATAACCGAGGTATGTGTGTTTGAGAGCATCTTTTACCCATGCTGCAGTAGCGAACGATTTCCCCCTGCTTATGAGGTATTCACTGATTTCGCTGTACCACATGTGGCTAAGTGCATTCTGGGAAAGACTGCGTCTCTCGCGCCACGGTTTAAGCACCATGCGAAAGCATTTGCCGTCCTCCAGATAAGGCTGGATCTGCTGACCGATAGCGGTGAAGTTACCGCGATGCAGTTTGATGCCATCTTGTGGTAGGTTCACGCTTCACCTCCACAGAGGTCAGACGCTGGATGCAAAAAAACGCAGGTGCATTTCTGCATCTGTGAAGGGAGAAGAGAGTTTGGATTGTGTGTGCGCATAAACGTCCCCGTTTAGCGCAGAAGTCACCGAAGTTGTTCAGGCTCCGGTGATACAATTATGGCGAATTGATTATTCATAATCAAACAAGATAAGGTCTCAAACTTCATGCAAGCCAAGATTTATTTCTGACAGAATCATACAAAGAAGCTATTGGTCAGAATCTACTCGGACTGTAAAACATACGCATAACCTTAAGCTCTCACTTTAAGCATTGTTGAAATAATAGCCGTCAAGTACAACCTTAACCACGACTGGGATATTTCCCTAGCTACCACGAGTTGTACGGCTATTAAACTGCCGTTAAATTCAGTAAGAGAATTTCATCCGATAAGTCAAGGCATGTAAAACATGAAAATTAACAAGATATTATCATCTGCAACACTATTGTATGGTATGTCAATGGCCATGTCGGTCGGGAGTTGTGCAACACCTGTCCAGACTAATCTTCCTGGTTACACCCCGGGTGCAGATATCATTAGTGTTTCACCGACCAGAAACCAGGTCGATCTCATTGGTGATGTTGTTTATTCCCAGATAAAAGGAACTCGTTCTGTCAGACAGCTTCACATGTCAGTTCTTGTCCCACGAACAAATGATTTAAAACCAGCCATTATTTATTATCCCGGCGGCGGATTCATGTCTTCTGAACATGACAAATTTATTGAAATGAGAATGGCTCTGGCTGAAGCTGGTTTTGTTGTGGCCGCTGTAGAATACAGAACAATTCCTGATACATTTCCAGCACCAGTTGAGGATGGGAAAGCTGCAATACGTTACTTGAGAGAACATGCCAGCGATTATGGGATTGATCCTCAAAGAATCGGAGTTCTGGGTGACTCTGCCGGTGGATGGCTTGCCCAGATGATGGGAACTACAAATGGTGACAAAACCTTTAATAAAGGTGACTTTCTTCAGCAATCAGCAGATGTTCAGGCAGTTGCCACACTTTATGGGATTTCTGACTTGTTGAATATTGGCGAGGGGTTCCCTGAATCAGTGCAGGAGGTTCATCGATCTCCTGCCGTAACCGAAGCCTTAATGATCAATGGCCCTGCATTCAGAAGTTTTGCGGGAGCCCCCATAACAGCGTCAAAAGAAAAAGCGCTAAACGCCAGTCCAATCGGACATATGAAAGGAGTAAAACCCCCATTTCTTATTATGCATGGTAGCAAAGACACTCTGGTTTCACCTGAGCAAAGCGCCAAACTATTCAGGATGTTGAAGAAGAACGGCGATAACGCTGAGTACGTTCTGGTAGAAGGGGCTGAGCATGGCGATAATACATGGTATCAGCCAATTATTATAAACAGAGTTGTTGAGTGGTTTACTAAAAACCTGGGAACCCCCATAAAAACCGCTACCCAACAACAAAAAACAAACGCTGACCTGTAAAAAGCAGCCCGCACTTATGCGGGCTAACCTATTTCACTCGATTCAAAAGAAATTATTTTTAATGGGGGCGTGACCAGCCTCTCGGTGCTCAGATACTTAATGAAGTGGAGTGGCATTCAGGCAAGAGGTTAACATCACCTGTTCGCCATAACCAAGCACGTGCACAAAGTTTGTTATCAGTGAATTGTTTTGTGATTGGGTATTGTTGAGCTACTAGAGCAAGAATGCCAACATCCAGTGGCAGTGCCTATAGTAAAACTATAGCTCAGGGCGCTTCGTTCAAGATAGTTAATATCATATTAGTTACTTTACTTTCATACCATAGCACGGTTGAAAAAGTGATTATTACTCAAAAATAAATCTCACCATCAACCATATATTTAAGAGTACTTATCGCCTGCTGGGCGGATATTACTTTCATTAAAGGATAGTGTTTAAAAACAATGCCATTCATAAAATAGATATCACAGGTTTTATTATCTGTATTAATTATAATTTTTTCGAATATTTTATAGGCAAGTGTACGACATAGCTCTCGCCCATTTTTACTGGTTAAATCAATAGCATGAAAATCACCAAGTGAACTCACCCCTTTACTCTTCAAAGTTTTTAATGATACCGAAGCCCTTCGTAATTCCTTATCTAATAGTCTTATTTTCTCTGCTATAGCGGTAACTTCAGGCGCGACAGACAATGCAACGATTAAATTATTAATTTTCATCTGAAGCTCAATAATTTTCAACTCTAAAGTTTCATTAGCATCTTTCTTGTTTTCAACTGGTTGAATTTTGCTACAATTAAAAAGCAATTCATTAATGATATTATAATCAACCAAATCTCTTTTTATTGATGGTCTGTCACATCGATGTAATCTTCTCATCGGACAAACATAATAGCCATGCAAACTTCCAGATACCGCATGAACAATCATGGTATTACCACAAGCCTCACACTTCATAACTGTTCGAAGTAGATTTATTAGCATAGGATTCTTGCTACTATTGCTAATACCAAAAGGTGCCAACCGAATTTCCTGTACAGCGTAAAACAAATCATCTGATATGACTCTGGGATAATAGCCAGCGATTTCACTTATCCCTTTCCCTCTTGCACGATATGAAGGTACGCATATACCTATCAGAGCTTTATTCGCTAATAATTTTTCAATTACAGAAGGTCCCCATGCACTTTCTTTTCCTGAGAAATTCTTTACAGCATGATCATTTAAATACTTGGCTATTGCATTCAATGAGCGCCTTTCCATCCTGAGTTTAAAAATTAGCTCAATAGTTTTCACCCTGTCGGGGTCTGGAACAAAAGCCGTTCTTTTGTCATCCAATGAGAGCCATCTCGGACAAGAAGCCGTCATAATCGTGCCTGACTCCAGTGCATCCTGCCGTTTTTTCTTCCATGATAATTTAACCCGACTTGACTTTATCTCGCTTTCTTCATTTGCCCTTTGTGCTATAAGTATGGCTTTTATTAATGAATATGGCTCATTCAATGAGTCAATATTATAGACTGTATTATCGCAAAGAGTTATAACATCAATACCGTGATTCAAAATCAATTTCAGACGCTCAATCGCTTCACCGACTTTTTCTCTTGAAAGTCTGTCCAGACTTTCAACTAACAATGTAGTCCCTGGCAATATATAACCATGTTCTATAGCATCTAAAAATTCCGAAAAAGCTCCTGATTGTGCATGCTTTCCATTGAATGCGCTTAACCCCAAATCTTCATACGTTACGGTATCAAGGTAATAATCACTATTTACCTTTAGCCATTCAGTAATAAGCCTTCTCTGGCGGTTTAATGAATCACCAGACATCTGACCTGGTGATGAAAATCGCATATATGCTATGGCTTTTTTCATGGTGACACCTGCTAAAGTATGCTTTTATAAACCTTAGTGGTGAGATATGATTTTTGTTTAATTTTTATTTAAAAAGACAATTAAGGT
>OJYG01000152.1_pt1 | contig 34454 bp, 38 predicted proteins | sample 1600841 | NCBI WGS metagenome assembly OJYG01 (sample SAMN04436709, study PRJEB24849) | human gut metagenome | biome: human gut; feature: NICU; material: stool | host: Homo sapiens | place: USA: Saint Louis, MO | collected 2010-09-09
CGGAGTGGGGCTCGACGACCGGACAGCAGCGCTGGCCGGGAGCCGAAGGGGGCCAGAAGTGGGATTCTGGTTTTTTCAGAGGATTTGCTGATCGGGTTTCAGAGCCGACAACCACGCCACGCCACGCCACGCCACGCCACGCCACGCAGGACCGTATCAGTGACAATTTGCCCTCACAATGCCTTTCATGTACATCTCCACGGGCTTACATCAGGGCGGGAGGGGGCAGCGCCGCAGGCGCTGACCTTACCGACCGTCAGCCCGAAGGGATGACAGGGTTTTCGCGCGCGAACAGGCGGCGCCTATGCCCCGCCCGGATTATTTACTTTCCATCCCCCTGACCGCCCTGGAGAATGAAGTGGCCGCAAAGATAGACGGCGCACTAGCGGGTAGCCGATTCGCAGATCTCATCCAGCACTTTCGCTGTGGTTACGGGGCTGAGTCCTGATTCGCGACGTCGCTCGTTGATGAGCGTTTTATACTGGCGCAGGATACTGCGGGTTTCCGGTGACAGTTGCATGGTGTTCTCCTTTTGTTCTGTTTCCGGAGGCAATGCCTCCGGCTTTTCTGTCAGGCATCGAGCGCCTCGCGCAGGCGCATCATGACGTCGTTTTCTTCTTTCAGGGTTTCTTCAGCTGATCCGCCGCCATCCTCCGCGCATACTGCGATACGTTGCATCTCCCGTCCTGCAAGCTGCATGACTAAGGCCAGCGATTTCGCGGGAATAGTCACGGTTCGCTTCTCGCGTCGCTCATCGAGCATGGTTTCGACAATCGCCCGTATCTGGCCGATATCAGCGCCACTTTCAAGGCATGAGCTTAGCCGACGCAGGACTTCATCCAGTTCCTCATCGGTTAAATCCCAGTCAAGGCAGACGCAACGAATGTCATTTCGATTCCAGCAGGCGAAAACGTATTTCTCGCCATCGAGGTCGGAATGTCTGAACATTTCAAGGGCAATTTCTCTTGCTGTACCAATCATGTTTTTCTCCTTTTATCGGGCGGCATCGCCGCCCGTGGTCAGTCAGTCAAGGGCACGCCAGATGGTGGCGCTTTCCGGATGGGTGTCAGCAAATGCCATAAGCTGCTCATAGCGACGGCAGAAGTGGCGGCACAGTTCTTCATGGTCATGGTTGCTGTGGTGCCAGCTCCGGTGATTCAGTACCAGCGCCGTGAGGATGATCCCCGCCACTTCCCCGCTGACAGTCTGCTCAAACCAGTTGTCCGGATTGCACAGGGTCAGGCTCTCCACGTCAGGCGCCATATATCCGCCGCCTTCCGGCAGCCGGTAAAACTGCCAGAATCCCCCCTGATACTCAGGGCAGTAACGCTGGGCGTAGGCGTACACGGATGCCTCGGACGTCATAAAATCGCCGCCAAACAAATCAGGCAGGAAAGTCAGGCGCTGCGCACCCTCAAGACGAACAGCATCACAGGTCACGGTCTGGTTCATAGATCCTCCACGGTTAACATATTCTCGGTTCCGGCATCGCCGTGACGACACGACAGACCGGCGAAAAGCGGAGGACACAGGGGCGACGCCGCAAGCCGCAGCGCAAAGCCTTCACGGGCTGAATGCACCGTGAAGGGTGCGAACGGGTGAGGACGGAGGCGTAAGCGAACCCTTGTGGCCGATGCGGCCGGGCTACAGTGAAGTCACGGCGCATGCCGTCACCGCACGGAGCTTCAGAGGAGTTTCATTGTCCCGACGTGGCCCGGAGGGCAGCGGCGGATAAAAGCGGAAGGCACTGACATCCTTTTCGCAGTGGATGGCCACCGGTTGCCGGGGCGTTACCCCGGCTCTCTCCCTTACGCGGCCAGCGTCTCCTGTAATGCGTGAACGTCCTTCAGCTCATTCCTGACGGATTCAGGCTCCTGCCGCCCGGCTTCCCAGGCCATACCGATCCGGTTTTCCAGCTCGCATTCATAGTTACGCAGGACGCGGGACAGGAGTACCGCCGGAACACTCACCTGACGGTTTGCCGCTTCGCGCTGACGGGCCAGGAGATCGCTGACAGTCAGATTATTTACCCCCTCCTGACGGTATTGCGTCATTTTCATTTCGCCGATCGCCTTCATCAGATTCCGGATTTCAGTCCCGTCCGGTTCTGGCTGGGCTTCACGGCAGGCCACGCTAATCCCCTCTTCCGTCCAGACCAGCAGGACCAGGGGTTCGTCAAACGTGAACATGTTTTCAAGCTGTACACAAAGTTCTTCGCGGGTTCCGTACATCGTTTTTTCTCTCTTGTTAGGGGTTACAGGCCGGGCATCAGCCCGGCAGGGTCAGTCAGTCCTGAAAGGTTTCGTCCAGCACCAGGGCTTCGCGGTAGGCTTCAAGAAGCAGGGTGTTGATCCGGCGCAGAGTCTGCGCAGCCATACGTTCGGTAAGCGTTGCCGCGTCGTGCCGGTGCTGCGATTCGAGGCGGTTCAGCAGCATCCGCACGTCACACATGGCATTGCTGAGCGCGGCCACGTCCGCGCGCAGGTGTTCAAGGCCCGGGTAGTTCATGCCGCCTCCGGATAGTCGGGGTAAAACGCGCCGTCATTGGCCGCCGGCATCCTTCTTGCCCGTTCAACCTGTGCCAGACGTCGAACGCCGGCGGCGTGGTACTGCTCAAGCATCTCGATCCCGATATAGCGGCGGCTGGCTTCGGCGGCTGCCACGCAGGTGGAGCCGCTGCCGGCGAACGGGTCAAGGACAATAGCCCCCGGACGCGTGAGCGATTCAATCAGCGGCCGCAGGCTCTGCACCGGCTTCTCCGTCGGGTGATGTCGGTTGCCCGTGTATTTCCAGGGGATCACGTCCGGGATGGGACGGTCCGGGGTTTGCGGCCTTCCCTTTGCCAGCAGGTAGGCACTCTCATGGGTGTAACCCACGAACGTCGATTTTGAGGCGTAGCTCTTGGCAAAGACGATATGGCCAACCACCCGGAAACCGGCCGTTTTCCACGCATTCAGAAACAGATCCGCGCGGTTCCAGGCATAGAAACTCACCATCAGGCTGTCATTTTTCAGCACGCGGTACATTTCATGACAGGCGGGCTGGAGCCATTCGGCAGAGTTGTCCCCGGCCAGGGTGCGGCCGGTACGGTCCTTATAGCCAACCAGGTACGGTGGATCGGTAAGAATAAAATCGACGGCACGCGCCGGAAAACGGGACATCACCTGCACGCAGTCACCCAGAATAAAACGGGACATAGACACACTCCTCTCTGATATGCGGCACCCTCTTGCGCCGTGCCGCCACAAAAACCCGGCGAAAAGCGGAGGGCGCAGGGGCGACGCCGCAAGCCGCAGCGCAAGCCTTTCACGGGCTGAATGCACCGTGAAAGGTACGAACGGGTGAGGACGGAGACAACGTGAACCCTTGTGACCGCAGCGGCCGGTTTAGCGTGAAGGCACGGCGTTGAACTCGCCGCCGGTTGGCGGCAATAAGACGGAGAGAACCGACAACCTTTGTTACCGGTTCTGGTAGCTGATGAGTCAGACAAGGTATGGCAGAATGCACACTGATAATGGATTCGCGCCGTTATCTTACATGTGTGCCTTTGATTTCAGGACGTCCCCGACCGGAGACGTCTTTTTTTTGAGTCGGATATATGGCAGGTGAAAAAAGGCAGCGATTGTGCAATTATCTGTGCCGAAAACATCTGATGGGTTTTCACTTACAACGAATATGACACATTTCAGGACACCCCTCCCCGGAAGGTGTCCTTTTTTTTAGCGCCCCTTCACGTGGTCGATAGCGAACTGCAGCGTGTCCCAGTTAAAACCGATGCCTGCATCGTGGCTGTGGTCGCAGATACGCATGGCTTCTGCAATTTCCTCCTCCGACAGACTGCCATCGAGGGACAGAAAATCATCTTCCAGCCAGAACGTCCCCATACACAGTGCATCCGGTGGGTACTGCTTCAGCCTGGCGATGAGCCCTGCCACCGTCACATCATCACGACATGCAGGACGCGACGGCAGGACGCGATCAGCGATGTCGTTCCAGCACCAGTCATCGCACTCCGGTACGGGTTCCAGCAGGGTCTGTAATTCCACGCCCGGCAGCAGGGAGAGCTGCTCCAGAACCTCCCCCAGAGAAAGTCGCTCTCCGCTGGCATCTTCACTCCCCAGGTAATGGTGATTGATATAGACGGCAAACTCGCCGTTATCGAGTTCAATACAGGTCAGTCTGAACATGGTTGTGTCCTCAGCATCCGGCACCCTCTTGCGCCGTGCCGCCACAAAAACACGGCGTAAAGCGGAGGACGCCAGGGCGACGCCGAAGCCGCAGCGCAAGCCCTTCACGGGCTGAATGCACCGTGCAGGGCGCGAACGGGTGAGGACGGAGACAACGTGAACCCTTGCGACCGCAGCGGCCGGGTTAGCGTGAAGGCACGGCGGGTAATTTTTTACGGGAGATGTAAAGCGGAGGAAAAATTTCACATTAAATTAAAATGTGATTTACATCACAAAACAATACATTATAATCGCCGAAAAATTAAGCGTTTAGTTTTGACGGCAGGGATGAGATGTCACCCTGCCGTTTTTTTCTGAAGTGTACGGGACCGGATTTAACGCGCAGGAGCTGCACCAATACGTCTCAGCGCATCCTCTACTTCACGCAGCCCAAAAATATCTTCCGGCGGCTGCTCTTTTCCGGACAGGCTACATACCGTAAAGACGGCATTTGATGCGGATAATCTCTCGCGGAACAACGCCTGCAGTGCCACAACGACCAGCGTACGTTCGTCTCCTGTCAGTTCTTCAAGCTGCATACTGTTTCCTTCAGGTTAATGTTCATATTCATCCCCGCCCCTCTGGTTTTTTCTCGTCAAACGCCAGGAGAACCCCGAGGCCGATCAGTGAGGCATAGCAGACCTGCATCGCGATTGTCACCGGCAGTGAGATGTTATCAACCAGAACGCCAGGAACCACGACGGCCACGCCTGCCAGTATCATTCCCCTGCCGGTCTTTTTGACCCGTTCCGGCCACTGAGATTCAGGCACGTTCCGGGCGCGCAGAAAGTTATGAATGCACTGCACTGCTTTTTGTTTAATCACTGACATGCTTAGTCTCCGAATGCCCGGCGCATATTTTTCTTTATGCTGGTCGCTTCAGCGGATACCGGTGCGGCAGGCTCCGCTGGGTTCTCCGGCACTGCAGCCATACTCACGTCAGCCGTACCAGCCATCTGCTGAACCAGAACCTGCAGCTCGCTGACCGTGCCGGGCGGTACCGGCATACTGGCCAGCAGACGCGGCAGCTCCGGTGCGGTCGTATGCAGGGCCAGACCGGTGATAATCAGGTTTCTCAGCAGCTCTCCGCGCAGGCGGGATGACACGCCCGTCAGCACACGCTCAACCCGTTCACTGCTCCGGTCATCCTGAAGCGTCAGGGTGTAACGCCGGCGCTGGTATTCCGTCTCCGGTGACATGGCCAGAGCAGCCACGCCACCATCAGGCTCATCAGGAAGCCCTGAGAGTGAAGACCAGGTGCCGGATACCAGGGCCATCACGGCACAAAGCCGGATGGCACTCAGATGTCCGTCAAAGAACACCGGGATCAGCGCCGGTAAACGGGCATCCGTCTGGTACATCACCGCCCCGGCGGTGGCGGCGGTCCGAATGAAGTCACCGCGCAGGGGCTGTGAGATGGTGCTGATGGTCGCCATCGCCGTGATGTCGGTGCGATCGTCGCTGTGCAGATAGAAAGAATACTGGCCGTCCGGCACGTTTAGTCCTCTTTATTGTAAAGGGCAATCTCTCTGGCCAGCGCCAGCTGCGGATCGCCGATAACCTCGATACGGTCAGGAGCCAGAGGCCAGGCCTGACGTATAGCCTCTTCAATGAGGGATGCCCCTCCCCCGACCAGGAATACCCGGTTAACGCTCCTGAAGACCGTCAGCTCACTGGTGACACGCGCGCCCAGGGAAGTGATTGCCTCTGTAATTTTGTTCAGAACATCGTCAATTTTTCCGGCATCGTTGATCACTCGCTGCAGATACTGACGATCATTGCGGTTGCGGATGACCGTGTCAGCAATAAGCGCGCTGGTTTCGCTGTCTGCAGCCCGCAGCGCGCCTGCAGCTGCGCGGGTGACCTGTGACACGCCGACAGACGGATTGCCGTGTACCGCACTGATATCATCAAACTGTCCGACAATCACGCCGGCATCGAGCGTGGTTCCGCCGAGATCGATAATCAGGGTGGTCTCAGCGGGTCCGGGCTTCAGCTCCGCGAGACGGGAGAACGCCGCCGGCAGTGATTCAGGCATCACCTTCACGTCCGTTACGGTAAATGCCCTGCCCTTATTCAGAACCAGCTCACGCATCAGGTTTTCTCGTTTGCGTCGGATGTTCTCCTCGTTCCGCTGGCAGTCCCCGTCATAATACTCGCTCAGGGGCAGCGTCACGGTCAGGCTCACCGGCTGCGGCTCAAGTCCGCTGTTCAGCAGGGCATGATGCACGGCCAGCAGGTTGAGATCACCGTACTGGTATTCCACGTTTGTTGTCGGGATGGCATCCCGGCTGACGCTGTCCCAGGTGTATTTCAGCGTGCCCACCTGATAGTTGAACGTTGCGGCACTGAATTCCGCCACTTTCCAGCCATGCCGGAAGGAGTTAGCAGAAACCCGGGTCTGCAGCTCGTTTCCTTCAAACCATGCCAGCTTAACATTAGTTGAACCATCATCGCAGTAAATATTCATCATTATGCTCCGTCAATTAAACTCAATTTGATACATATTATAAGAGCAAAATGGCAAAATAAAAGCCATACTTCTCATTATGAGTAATTTAAATGTCCCATAATGATATTAAATAGCATCTTGAGTAACTTAGGTTACTCACCCTGTTCATGAAGCAGGTGATCTGGATTATCCTCACGCTGTTAAATATGTCGCGGTAGGGATACCCGTTACCGGATACCCCCCGCACAGATCCCGGCGTGCGCGATTTACGCACCGGGCTCCTGCCTCGGGTGTCTGGCGGTGAACCGCTCCACAGGCCATGGATGAAGAACCCGAACCCTTGGTAGCCATGCGGCTGCCAGTTTGTTTGCTTTCGTCCAGGTCGTATCATCCTTCTGGCTCCTGCGCCTGAGCGCCCGGCGCCAGAGGTTTGTTACGTGTGTCCTGAACTTCTGCATGGTGGGGAAGTTGCCCGGTACCGAGTGATAGTTCAGGTATCCCTGAACCACTCTCCTGAGCCATTTTCCCTGTTCGGGGATTGAGTAATGCCAGCGCCTTCGCAGACCGTCTTTGATGGCTTTCAGAGTTGCCGTCATCCGATCCCGGCGGGTCTTTCGTATCAGCATGAACCTGCCGTTGCGATCTTTCCCGCTGATGTGCGTGAACCCGAGGAAGTTGAACGTTTCTGGTTTGCCTTTTCCCCTGATGGCACGGTTTTCGGCAGCGAAGCGGCCGAACTCCATCAGACGGGTTTTCTCCGGGTGAACCGTGAGTCCGAACTCCCTCAGTCTGCGCTGCATGGCTATACGGAAGCGCCGGGCATCGTATCGTTTGTCGAACCCGATGACGATGTCATCGGCGTATCTGACCATTACCACATTGCCTGTGGCATAGCGACGTCGCCACTGATGCGCCCACAGATCGAAGACGTAGTGGAGGTATATGTTTGCCAGCAGCGGTGAGATGACCGCACCCTGTGGGGTGCCTTCCTCCGTTGCTCGCCATTGACCCTCCTCCGACGTCCCGGCTGTGAGCCACTTACGTATGAGCCTGATTACCCTCCGGTCGCCGATCCGATGCTCTGTGAACCTGATCAGCCATTCGTGGCTCACCCTGTCAAAGAACTGACTGATGTCGGCATCCAGTACCCAGTTTACGTTAGTGCGTACCAGCCCTGTGGCCAGTGCGTCCAGTGCATCGTGCTGGCTTCGCCCGGGTCTGAACCCGTATGAGAACCCCATAAAGTCGTTTTCATAGACTGCGTTCAGGATTTTCACCAGCGCATACTGGACGATCTTGTCCTCCAGCGAGGCGATGCCGAGCGGGCGTTGTTTTCCATCCGCTTTTGGGATGTAGTGACGCCTGCCGGGCTGCGCCCTGTAGCTGCCCTGATGTAGCCTCCGGTGCAGATCTGTTATGTTGTTCTTCATGTTTCCGGCGTAGTCCATCCACCTGATGCCATCCACTCCGGCGGCCGCTTTCCTGCTCAGGGAGAGGAATGCGGCTTCCAGTGCTTCGACTGTCAGCAGGTGGAACAATGCTGTAAACCGTTCTTTCTTCCGCTGCTTCGCAGCTTCCCGCACGCGTGACAGCCTCTGTGACATGCTTTCCCGGCTCTGTGTCCGGCGCATGTGTGGCTGTTCCACGTTCCCCTTGGCCCCGCTCCTTCGCTCCACTGACTCCGCTCCTTTCGGGTTGTTCGCCTGCTTCGCCGCTACTATGAGCGAGTCCGACTTCTCCTCTCCGTACATCACCGGCTATGACTCCTCGTCTTCCCGGTGCGGGCCATCTCCGACACTGGCAGATGGTCAGAGGGGAGATCTCCCGGTTCCCGCGTAGAGATCGTATTGACATGCCAGGGTCTCAGACCCCGCCGGGTCCATGTGGCACTCGCAGTATCGCACCCTATGATGTTGCCTTCCGTTAACAGTACAACGTCGGCACCCGGTAATTTAATATACATTTCGTGGCTCAATGGCTGGCCTGTCAACACCCCTGTCAACGCTTCGCCCCATACCTCGCGGTATGCAACGCATGACTCGGGGACCTTGTGGATTGCTGGTCCTTCAATGGTCGGGGACTTTCACCCCTTGATCTCTACCGGTCTCCCGGCGCACACTGTATGCATATCCAGTATATTTAGACGTCAGGAGGAAAGATGAAACTGCAGCTTTTCAGCACCGGGAAAGCACTCCCGCCACAGGCCCATCCGTTGTTTGCAGACCTGGCCAGCTGCGGTTTTCCGAGCCCTGCCGCTGACTATGTCGAGTCCGACCTGGATCTCCATGATTACTGCATACGGCACCCAAGCGCGACTTACTATCTCCGTGCCAGCGGTGACAGCATGTCCGACGGCAGCCTTTACAATGGCGATCTGCTGGTTGTGGACAGTGCAGAGAAGCCCCGGCACGGCGATATTGTTGTGGCCAGTGTGCAGGGGGAGTTTACGGTTAAACGGCTTCTGCTGACGCCACGACTGACGCTGCAGCCAATGAACGCCGCCTGGCCGCCGATTTATCCCGACCCGGACGATCTGGATATCTTTGGCGTCGTCACGCACATCATCCACCGCCCGAGGGAGATGTACTGATGTTTGCCCTGGCCGATGTGAACAGCTTTTATGCCAGCTGCGAACGTGTTTTCCGCCCGGATTTGAAAGGAAAGCCGGTTGTGGTGCTCAGTAATAACGATGGCTGCGTTATCGCAAGAAGTGCCGAGGCAAAGCCCTGGATCAAAATGGGCATGCCGTGGTTTCAGATGAAAAACGAAACGTATCCGGAAAAAATATACGCGTTCTCAAGCAACTATGAACTTTATGCCTCGATGTCAGCGCGCGTGATGAGCTGCCTGGAGGAGCTGGCCCCAAGGGTGGAACAGTATTCGATTGACGAGATGTTCCTCGACCTGACCGGCGTTGAGCACTGCATGGACCTGGAGGACTTCGGCCGGCAGCTGCGCCAGCACGTGTATGACTGTACCCGTCTGACCATCGGCGTGGGTGCCGGGCCGACGAAAACCCTGGCAAAATCTGCCCAGTGGGCCTCAAAGGAGTGGAAACAGTTTCGTGGTGTGCTCGCCCTGACCAGGGGGAATCCTCAGCGAACGCGGAAACTGCTTTCACTGCAGCCGGTCGAAGAGATCTGGGGCGTGGGAAACCGTATTGCACGCAAACTTAATGTACTGGGTATCAGGACCGCGCTCGATCTGGCCCTGACGAACCCGGCCTTTATACGCAAAAATTTCTCCGTCGTTCTCGAGCGAACAGTACGCGAACTGAACGGGGAAAGCTGCATGTCGCTTGAGGAAGCACCACCGACGAAACAGCAGATCGTCTGCAGCCGCAGCTTTGGAGAGAAAATCACGGAGTACGATTCGCTCCGCCAGGCTGTCTGTCAGTACGCAGAACGGGCCTCTGAAAAGCTGCGGAAAGAGCGCCAGTACTGCCGGCATATTTCCGTTTTCATCAAAACGTCTCCGTTCGCCGTTAAAGAGCCTTACTACGGCAACGTGGCCACGGAGAAACTGCTTACACCCACTCAGGACACCCGGGACATTATTGCGGCCGCCACAACGGCTCTGGAGCGTATCTGGAAGGATGGGCACCTGTATGCCAAAGCCGGTGTGATGCTGAATGACTTCACCGGCTCCGGCGTTTCGCAGCTGCAGCTGTTCGACGAACGTCCGCCACGTCCTCACAGCTCTGAGCTGATGAAGGTTCTCGATGGCATTAATCATTCCGGTCTGGGACAGATCTGGTTTGCCGGGCGAGGGATAGCGCCATCATGGCAAATGAAACGCGATATGCTCTCCCCTGCGTACACCACCCGCTGGAAAGATATTCCCGTTGCGAGGATCAGATAAATTCTGCTTTTCTGAGAGAGCCAGTAGTGCTCGCCGCAGCCGAACGACAGGGTGAAGCCCGCGAGTGAGCGAGGAAGCACCAGGGAACAAAACGAACATAATCTTCTTACGCACCTAATACAGGAATCACAGTAACAATCTCAAAATCTGTATTGTGATAGAAACAGCTGAATAGAGTGGGACCATGGTCCCAGTTAAATCCGGCGTGTGGAATCGATATTCCAGGCGGGGTTGAAGGATGAGTTCTGACACGCAAGTAGGAGGTGGGACCGTGGTCCCAGTTAAATCCGGCGTGTGGAATCGATATTCCAAGCGGGCTTGACGGGTGAGTTCTGACACGCAAGTAGGAAGTGGGACCGTGGTCCCAGTTAATCTGGTGTATGAAATCAGTATTCCGGGATGGGTTACCGTCTGAGTTCTGATATGCAGGTTGAGGGGTGAACTGCGGAACTAGTTAAGGAAAACTAGAAAAAACTGGATCTTTAGATTGTGGTAACAATCAGGTTGGGAGAAGTAAACAGATCTTTTTTACAACACTGGGCTATAGTGCAGAAAATAACTGCTTCGGATGTATATATTCCGAAGCAGCATGTAACGCATTAAGGATATTGGAAATTAATGAAGACTCTCGCGTGTATCATTAAACAGGCTAAACTTTTTGTAAGTCGCGCAGTATGGTTTCTATCTTCTCGATACACTCGGCAGGCAAACGAGATTTATCGAGATTAAAAATCACCTTATCGCCTTTGTATAGGGCTGTCGCACCAGGTACAAATTGATGACGGGTATTAAGGTTTACTTTTTTACCTGATGGCTCTTTCAGAACATCCGTCAGTAAACCAATAACTTCCTCGGATTCAAAGATAACTCCCGCTTTCTTTTGCTCATGAAGCTGTTGTGTCCGTTGCAACAATAAAGCTTCTTTTCCCGAAAATGCTTTGTACAGCGTCTCCCCTGAGCGGGCGGAAAGTTCACCAGGATGAGTAAACAGGGCAACCACTGATTTTGGCAAATGGGCCGTGTTGATGCAACGCGTGATGATTTTACGGGAAATATTCTCAGCTTCAGCCAGAGCAGAGATATTGCCGTTAAAATCATTTTCCAACCGCTGTGCATAACGGTTGCCCCGTTCATAAGCGCTGACAGGACGATAATCATTACCCAGCCGTGATAAAGCCATCATCTGTTCGTCATCGAGATCCCCGACGAGAACACGATAATCTGATGATGTCAGTATGGCGGCTTTACGACGGCGACTACCATCAGCAATTTCAATGACACCTTCTACCCTTCGTCCGAACGCAGGCGTCTGTTGACCACTCAGCATAAAAGAGGGAATCAGATCATCAAGCGCGTCTTCGGTCAGTAGTTCCTGGTCACGTTCATTACCTGACCAGACTCTTGATGCCGTCTCAACACTCTCGCCCGGGATCGCTTCCAGAATAAATTTCACTTCCCGGCCACAAACCGGAAGCAGAATGGTATTCCCGCGGGCCATGGCTCCAACCCGTGCAATTAATGAATCAACCATCGGTGCAGCGGGTGCCGCTGAAGGTTCAGTTTCGGGGCGGATATCTTTTACGGTATGTTTTGGAATGACTGGTGCACGTTTCATTATCTGATCTCCCAGCGAGGTTTAATCAGGCGATCAAAAATTTCATTACAGACAGGCTCCCAGATAGACAGCGCATTTCGCCAGGCTCCTGTAGATGAGCGCTGATCGATAGCCTGCTCAAACACCGTTCTCATACGGATCTGACCTTTACCGACTTCGTCGGTCTCGCGAACAACGTTTTTCAGTACCATGCTTCCCCAGGCATCGCGGATCTGTTCTTCCATCCAGGGTGACTGTGAGCCATTGTTATTGCTGTACTTGGTCAGAAGAATTCTAACGTCAGGTTCAAAACCCTGCAGGTCCACGTTTTTTAACAGGTCGCGCAGCATGTCAAAAAACTGAAGGGCAGAGGTGTAATCAAATAACTCTGCTGGCGTTGGCACGATGAGTACATCTGCAGCACAGACGACATTGATGGTACCAATACCGAGGTTCGGTGCACTGTCGATAACAATGACATCATAATCATGGGCCACTGTTTCGATGGCCAGGCGAAGCATCATATGAGGTTCTGTCGGCAGTTTCCCGTTGTCAAACCTTCCCATTAGTTCTGTCTCAATGCGGTGCAGAGCCAGGCATGAAGGTATGATGTCGAGACCCGGCCAGCAGGTGGCTTTGACGGCATAGGCTGCATCATCGCGCTCACCAAGATAAAAAGGCAGCAGTGTGTCTTCGGCATGGATATGCAAATCAGGGACCCAGCCGTGGTACATGGAGGCTGTGCCTTGAGGATCGTTCCCTTCGACAAGCAGTACTCGCAGCCCTTTCAGCGCCAGGTCCTGTGCCAAATGTACAGATACAGATGTCTTATAGACACCCCCTTTATGTGCTGCCACCGCGATGACGGGCGGAACGCTGTCATCAGGACGGCGCAGACGGGTGCCAAATACATCCCGCATATGGTTGATTTGTTCAATGGTGTAGCCCACCCGCTGCTCTACACGTCCACGCATTTCCATATCAGGATGGGGAAGGCGTCCTGCTTTTTCTGCATCACGGATTGCCTGAGAAGAAACGCCAATCAGATCGGCGGCCTCACCCACACGCCAGCGACGGGTAATTTTCCTGGCTTCCGGGCTATCATCGTTAAACTGTGCAATCGCGATAGCTTTCGTCATTTCATGACCGGCCGTAATGCACTGGTCAAGCGTTTCCATCAGTCCCATTCTTTGTTCCTTATTATTATCTTTGCATTAATCTATTAAATCTTGGTAAAAGGCGCAAAGCAACATTAAAGTTGCAAACCGTCTTAAATATTGCAAAGCCGATCAAAATATAGTCTTGTTCAGTTCAGCATCCGCCTGAAAGGCTGCCGCATGCTTCAGTCAATATCATCCGCTCGCCGCAGAAAGTATGCGCGCGTAGGCGCATGCGTCGAGGAAGCGGAATTACTCCGTACTAACAAGGTGTGGCTGACGCTCTGAAGCTAACGAAGCTCCACTGGAAGGAACTGAATGGTAAGGAATTGACTATAGTATGCAGATTATTGACTGCGGTATGAAGCTGAATAGGAATAGGGAAGAGTAATGACATGCATTTTTCTGCATATCACAGTCAAGACTATTGCCTTTCCTGGTGTTGTATTACTGGGTTGTTGTACCAAGATTCACATTGTGTCATGTCAGTGGTCCATATGTATTGGATGCTGGCTGTTATTCCATATTTCGATCCAGTAATTGATCCTTAAGGAGATCATGTTGAGATCAAAAAGAGATCCCCGGATCGTTTAGCGCCCCGCTACGCCTGATCCTGGAGACTATCTTCATTAACTGTGGTGTGTGGTATGTTGACTGTTGTGTGCGAGATCAACTATTGCGGTATGCAATTGTATTAACTGGGGTATGTATTTCCGTTGACTGTGATATGCGTATATACTTTCGTTTGTGGATAACCGCGGGTTAATAAAATGGCTATGGAAAATAATGAGTTACCCCTGAATCTTCAGGAGGTCAATAAGACAACGGGTGAAGTTGTTAAGCTGGATGTCAACAGCGCCAGTACTGTTCAGCCTGTTGCGCTCATGAGGCTTGGTCTGTTCGTTCCTACCCTCAAATCGACCTCTAGGAGTAAGACGAACCGCAAAAACGTCACGGATGCGACTGAGGAGCTCGTACAGCTGTCCATTGCCCGGAGTGAAGGGTATACCGATGTCAGGATCACCGGATCGCGCCTCGATATGGATACGGACTTCAAAGTCTGGCTTGGAATCATCCGTTCAATGTATGATTTTGGCGTTAAGGATGACACGCTCAAGCTGTCTTTTGTTGAGTTTGTTAAAATGTGTGGCTTTGACTCCCGGCGCTCTAACAAGAAAATGCGTGACAGGATAAGCAACTCCCTGTTCAAGCTGGCATCCGTAACCCTCAAGTTTCAGAGTGAAACGAAAGGGTGGACTACGCACCTGGTTCAGTCTGCCTATTACGACATCACTGCCGATGTCGTGGAGATCAGGGCAGAGCCCAAGCTCTTTGAGCTTTATCAGATGGACAGGCGGGTCCTGTTGCGTCTGAAAGCCATTGATGCCCTGCAGCGCAAGGAGTCCGCACAGGCACTCTATACCTACATTGAAAGTCTGCCACAGAATCCGGCCCCCATCTCCATGAAGCGTATGCGAGACAGACTCAACCTGACGTCTAACCTCTACACGCAGAACCACACGGTGCGCAAAGCCATGGCGCAGCTGAAGGATATCGGCTATCTGGATTACACCGAATTCAAACGCGGCCGGGCCACCTACTTCAGCGTGCATTACCGTAATCCGAAACTCATCAGTAGCAAGGTCGTTGTTCCCCGTGAGCCGGAAGAGGAAGTACCTGAGCAGAACTATGACGAAGTTATTAAAGCCCTGAAGGCTGCAGGTATTGATCCTCAGAAACTAGCAAAAGCGCTCGCCAGCGTGAAACCGGGAAATGACTGAGGAATGCCGTTTTAGAGTTTGTTGAGTGTGGTATGCAGAGCGCATACCACAGTCAATTTATACTGATTCATCATTCCGTTTAGGTTTTGCTTGCCTTGACTGCGATATGTGGATAGGCCTACCAGAGTATTGATATTGACTGCGGTGTGTGGAAGAGCGGGCAGTCTGCTCAACATCTTCACTGCGATATGTTTACTTTCATCACTTAGTCAATATTGTTCGTCAGGGCGGATGCCCTTAGCCCAGTACTTTCACAAAGGGTCTTAACCCACCGAGATCAAAGGATTCCGGGGGCAGCGTCCGGGATTCACTGATCCGCACTCCCGTGTTCCAGAAAGTAGAGAACAGCATTTAATGGTGAAGATCCGGCATATAGAAGAGTAGGGCTCTCACTTCGGGGACGAGTAGGTACGCCAGGGTGGCGCCGGTTAAAGTGGCCATCCTTCTGAGTGCGGCCGCGGTCGCAAAGTCGACCCCATGGGCTTTCGGCAACAGTGAAATGCGTTATGAAGAAAAGGGGGCAATGCAGGGATGAACAGGATCGGAACGAAAAGGTAAGTAATGAAGAAGACGTAAAGTGCGTTACGTGAATTCCGGCCTGGTACAGCCTGGACCCCTATCAGTTTTCACGTAACGCAAGATTAATTTATTATCGAATAAGTGGATGTCATTACAACTGTCTGTAAATTTTGACAAATTTAGTTATCTTTTTTTCAGCATGGCAACAGCATCAGCCTCTGCCATTGAAAATTGCACACGATGCCTTGCAGCAACATCGAGAGCAAATACCTTTGTATAGACTTCCGTCGAGCTGATCGACTTGTGCCCCATCAGGCTCTGCAGCACCTTCAGCGGAATTCCGGCATACAGCATGTGCATGGCGTAGGAGTGGCGGAACGTGTGTGGCGTCACCGGCACGGAGAACGTCACCCCGTCGGCGGCTGCCGCTTTAACAGCTTCGCCCAGCCAGGTGCGAACGGTACGGTCGGTGATCTCCCAGATGCGCACCTTTTCCGTTCTGCCGGTGCGCTTATTCCGGCGTTCCAGCGGTATTTTCAGGGTGGCCACCATCATTTCCAGCTGGCGGGCATACTGCGGATCGGAAAGCGGAACGTTACGATGAGGCTGGCTGCCGGCCGGAGCACGGCCGGCCGTTCGGGCCGCTTTCTCCACCCGCTGTTTGAGGGTTGCCAGTTGCACGAACGGGTAGGGCGGGGCCAGGGAAAAATCACTCCGGGTCAGGGCCAGTGCTTCGTTAATACGGGCGCCGGTGTTCCACAGGGTGGTCAGCAGCATCTTACGGTGAAGATCGGGCACGTAGTGGAGCAGGGCGCTCACTTCCGGCGCCAGCAGGTATTTCGGCAGTTCGTCCTGAACGAGCGCCATCTGGCGCAGTGCCAGCGCGGCCGGGTAATCGATGGCCACCGGCAGCTGAGCAGAGGAAAAAGCCCCGCTATGGCCTGGCAGTGCTGGCATCATGTTATGTCACCATTGTCATTAGAGTGTGCAGTGCATCACCGGTGCATCCGGGGATGCCGGACCCGGCAGGATCAGATACTCGGTAGCAGATTTGACACGGTAATTGGTGTAATCTTCAAACGAAACCGGGCTTGCTTTCATCCCCGCGAGAAAAGTTTCTTCAAGACCGCGGGCACGCGGAAGCGATAGTTCTATCGTCTCAGGATCGATGGCCATTTTCTGGCGGGTGGCTTCCAGCTCAGTGGTCAGCCGGTATTTTTCCGTACGAAAAGGAATACTCTCTTCAGCGTTTCGCTGTGTATAGGTCACGTCAAACATCATGCGATCACCGTCGTTCTGCAGTACCACGCCCCTGAGGAGACTTTCTATACGAACGGGGGATTCACCTTTCTGCGGAATCTCCGAGGTCCGGCTGCAGATAATCACCATCCCGGGTTTCTGACTGGCATTAACCATCCGCATTTCACTGAGCGTTGCCGCCCCTGCATCCCGTGCAGTCACACCCAGCAGGATCGTCAGCCCCATTATAAAACCGGTCAGTTTACACATCGTTCCTGTATCCTTTACGTTAATGTCTGGATCATCTTCAGGGAGAAATCCCGCCGGACTACACTATCGAGTGACATGTGGCCGCCAGAGGGTGTCCAGCCGACCACTCATTAAATGCTGCTGTCGGCTATCAGTAGCGACCAAGAGTCATTAACTGGAAGCATTTTTCCTCGGAGAGCTCTCCTTCTTTCTTTGGGAGAGGGCCAAGGAAAGGAGTTATCACATCGACTTCTGTGGACAGATACCATGTGTCATCAGCATCATCCCACCAGGCAACTGTGCGATCGTCCCAAGTGTGTATCTCACGGTAGCAGCCGTATCCGTATATGTGCTCAAACTCCGATTCTTCCATCCAGACTCTGTCATGCCCAAGGATTATGAGAGCCTCAAATAAAACACTCAGTGTAATTTTCATATTCATAATCAACTTCCTTATTATTTAATATCTATTAGTTCTATTTATTTATCATCGCCAGCAGAACATTCCGTTGCCCGCCCGCAGTGATTAGCAGAATAACAGTCACCGCCCGCAATTACCGGATCTCACTCTTTTTGACTTCCGAAAAATTCATAATAGCAAAGTTTTCGGAAGCGATGATGAACAGATTAACAGGATTTACTCGTCAGGTCGGTCTGATGCGGAGAGGGTGAAAGTTATCTAACTACTTAAAGTGTAGCACATTTTTAATTTTCGTTTCACAAATCAGCGCAGAAAATCGCCGTGATCCGGAACTCAGGGTTTTCGGATCTTCAAGACGAAGGAAAGATACTGCTGCATATTAAGCAATAATGTAATGAGATTATTGTTATTAAGGTATTAATAACCAAAGCGCACAAAAACATTATTTTTGTTGCCAGTTCTGCATTAATACACCAAAACAAATTCCGCGATCTATCCCGTCCTGTCATGTCAGGTTTAGCGCGCAGGAGTGGTTAAGATAAATCTGATCGGGATGACATAACCCGAATGCAAAGTGGGCTACGATGGAAAGACTGGGCAAACTCAGGGACAACAAGGAGAAAAAAATGGCTCAACTCAGGATCCGGGGCGTCAGAAGCTACGCGCCTGACAGGGATATCTGCTTTGATCTCAGCAGTAAGGTGACACTCATCTATGGCCAGAACGGCTCAGGAAAATCCACGGTATCAGGCTATTTCTATGACCGGCAGGCGGATAAATACCGGCACTGCACCTTTGAGAGCCCGCACGTCAGCCACTTTCAGGTCTTTAATCAGGAATACATTGACAGTAAGTTCACCCGTTCTGACTATCAGCCCGGGATCTTCACCCTCAGCGAGGCCAATCAGGAAAGCCAGGACAAAATAAACAGTAATAATAAAGAAAGCGCAAAACTGAGTGCCCGGACAGATAAGCTGAATGAGGAGATCGCCGAGAAGGAAGGTATGAAGGAAACGGTCACTGACAGCTGTGCCAAAGATATTTTCAACCGGACAGTCAATGAGGTAATGGTGCCAACTTACTGATTTAGTGTATGATGGTGTTTTTGAGGTGCTCCCGTGGCTTCCATCTCCATCAGTTGTCCCTCCTGCTCAGCTACTGAAGGCGTGGTGCGTAACGGTAAAAGTTCTGCCGGACATCAGCGCTATCTCTGCTCTCACTGCCGTCAAACATGGCAGCTACAGTTCACTTACACCGCCTCTCAGCCCGGTACACACCAGAAAATTATTGATATGGCCATGAATGGCGTCGGATGTCGCGCCAGTGCACGCATTATGGGCGTTGGCCTCAACACGATTTTACGACACTTAAAAAACTCAGGCCGCAGTCGGTAAACTCACGCATACAACCGGGCAGTGACGTCATTGTTTGCGCGGAAATGGACGAACAGTGGGGTTACGTCGGCGCTAAATCACGCCAGCGCTGGTTGTTTTACGCGTATGACAGGATACGGAGGACGGTTGTGGCGCACGTATTCGGTGAACGCACGTTGGCCACGCTGGAGCGTCTTCTGAGCCTGCTGTCGGCCTTTGAGGTCGTGGTATGGATGACGGATGGCTGGCCGCTGTATGAATCACGCCTGAAGGGAGAACTGCACGTTATCAGCAAGCGATATACGCAGCGCATTGAGCGGCATAACCTGAATCTGAGGCAGCATCTGGCAAGGCTGGGCAGGAAGTCACTGTCGTTCTCAAAATCGGTGGAGCTGCATGACAAAGTCATCGGGCATTATCTGAACATAAAACACTATCAGTAAGTTGGAGTCATTACCGGGAATCTTGCTAGTGGTGCGGCACTGACGGCAATCATCACCGCAATCCGTATGGGCGGATTTATGTCCTACCAGGTGGCGATGATCGTAGCGAATGCCGTAGCGAAAGCGGTGCTGGGCAGGGGGTTGGCGCTGCCGCCAATGCGGGACTGGTACGCGCGATTGGGATTTTTGCCGGTCCGATCGGCATGGCCATTACGGCGTTACTGACTATCCCGGCCATCAGCGGCCCGGCGTTTCGCGTTACGCTGCCTGCCGTGGTGCAAATTGCTGCCATGCGCCAGCAAATGCTAAACAAAGGTGGAGATTTCTTTTGATGAAGGAAACGTTGCTTACTATCGACTGGGTGAATGTGTACAAAGAGGTTCAAAGCGCGCTGGAAACCGGGCACGTCATTATTCGTGATGGGGTAGCGTACTGGCACGCCATGTCCGGTAAAAGCGGGATCGCTCAACACCTTCCGCTAAAAGAGGTGGTGCTGGAAACGGCCTCGATTGGCGACATCAAACAACTTATACAAATGGCACAGACCGTTCAGCTGGCTGCAGTCGGCGTCTCCACGGGGATCATCGTGGGGGCAATGGTGGTACAAACCATGTATTTGTCGAAAAAAATTGATCAACTGCAGCAGAGCATGGATCTGATCTCCGAAGATGTGCACGCGCAGAATGTTATTTTCTACATGGATAAACTGTCTCGCTACTTTGGCGTCGTAGAGTCTGCTCGCGTTATGTTGCTGGATCGCACGCTGGTGGATGAGACGCATGACGTTGCGGCACACCTCATTGTCCGAATGGGCAATGAACGCAACGAGGTTCTCTCGTTTATTGATAACTTGCTCTCCTTTGCCGATAAACTCAGCGACAGGCATTTAGAACAGGTTCTGGATTTCATTACTCTCATGCTCGATCTGGTGCCAAAAGCGATCTACATCGAGAGCCAACTTTGCGATCGCTACGGAAAATTCAGGCTGGCAGAGCACCTGATGCGCGAAAACTCACGCCGCTATGCTGCCACGCTGGAACATTATCGCCAGTGGTGTAATAGCAAAGTTAAGGAGAGCATCAGCGGTCGCGTTGAGCCACAGTCGCTTGCCTTTACCCGTAAGCAGGAAGATTTGCGTCTGTTATTTAAATCGGAAGATAACGCGCTACTGCTCCAGGAGCTGGTTTCCATCGCCCCCCTTCCTCTTAAAGCGTAATCATGATGATGCCTGGAACTTTTTCCAGGTATTCTTCTTATTTCTTGAAGCATATTTTTTTCTGACACATTTTGTCAGTCCCATCCTCTATTTTCTCTTCACTGACCAATATTGGTAGGTCTGCTCGAAACGGTAGGAAATATCATTGGAGTTTTCGACGCTCCTGCCGTTAACCAATATTGCACCAGCAACTTAATTCAAATTTCCTACAGCCCATAATGAGGTAATACATGTCTCTGGGACGAATTCGACCGCAATTTACGCAGGGCCTGGAGAAAGCAGCCGGTGAAGAAAATAAGGCGTTTGCATCAGCGGTTATTCCCCGTTTTACGCTAGAAAACGATGTGGCGCTGACGACGCAGGTCATTGCCCAGCTTGATGAAGCCAGAGCCAAAATTGACCACTTCCATAAAATTTACGTGGAATGGGAATTCGCAGCGGTCGACCCTATGGGGAACGGGATCGTGCTGAATTTTTTTGGCCCACCAGGAACCGGCAAAACCCTGACGGCAGAGGCGCTGGCAGGTTCGCTTAAGCGCAAGATTATGGTTGTCAGTATTGCCGATCTCGAAAGCAAATTTATGGGTGAAACCGCGAAAAATATCGCTGCTCTTTTCCGTCAGGCCACGGAGGAAGAGGCCGTGTTGTTCTTTGATGAAGCAGACACCCTTTTGGGTAAACGTCTCTCATCTGTTACTCAGGGCATTGATAATGAAGTAAACGCGATGCGTTCCACCTTATTGATTGAGCTGGAAAAGCATACCGGTATCGTCATCTTTGCTACCAACTTCGTCAAAAACTACGACAGCGCATTCCTCAGCCGTATCTCTCACCATGTTGGTTTTACGTTACCCGGCAGCCAGGAGCGTTTTCGCATCTGGGAAAAATTGCTCGTGCGCGCTATTCCGCTTGCCGATGCACGGGAAACGATGCTGGAAAGCGCCGTGTCTCTCTCCGAAGGGCTCTCTGGCCGAGATATCCGCAATGCCATGCGCCTGGCGCTACCTAAAGCCGTACTGGAATCAGAACAAAAACTTACGCTTAAGCATCTTGAAAGTGCACTTGCGCAAATTCGTGATGCTTACGACGCGATATCGAACGCGGCCTCTTTCGTTCCACCACACATTAACACAGCAAAAAAAATGCTCGGTTTGAGCTAAGGGTTGAATCATGGGTTTATGGAGTCGTATTTGCTCTGCAGTCTCGTACGTACGAGATGTCGCTTCATCCGTCGTCAGCAAAGCAAAAGAAATTGCCGGAAAAGCGATCGGTTTCATGGCAGAAAAAGCGGAAGGCTTTGTTGGTAAAGTCAGCCAGATGTGGCAACGCATTAAGCCGCATATCGGCACGGGACGTAAAATTCTTCAGATGCTAGGCGGTTTTATCACATTGCCATGGGTAAAGAGCGCGCTGGCAGGGCTGGATCGCGCGCTGGCATGGCTGGAAAAACTTGATAAACAGCCGCTGGTAAAAAAGCTGCAGAAAGCCCTGGAGTGGGTCATTAACTGGTGTAAAAACGCCCACCAGAAACAAATGGAGGAGCAGGAGCTTGAAGAGGCTCGCCATCATGCTCAGGCTATGGCTGAAGCGGGAGGTGAGTTGAGTGGTGAGGAGAAAGAGGCTGTGTCGGCTTTCGCACTGGTGAACAGCTATCTTATCGCAAAAGCAGAAGTGGATATCGCCGTGAAGCGAGATACGCTGCAGGACTTCGAGTATTTCCTGCGCCTGCGTGCAGTGCAAAAGCTGCTCGCCTTCTATGAAACCCGTATGCAGGCCGTGAAGTCCATCAGTGATGTCGATGCGGATATGCACTTTATGGTTTATGCCGCGAACGCGCTGATCCAGCAGGAGGCAGAGTTTAGCGATGCCGATACTCTGCGTCTGGATAACCTCACTCAGAGACTATTCGGCAAGCCGATTATCCCGTTTGTCTTCGAAGAGATGATTATTGCATGGGAGAAAAGCCGTCAGCTTCTGGAAGAGGAGTGGGAGAAGAAAAACAGCGCGCTTTCGAAAGATCGTTTGCTGCATAACCGTCTGGTGCGCGCGCTAAAATACGAAGAACTTGAACCGGGTGAAGTGGGCGTGCTGAACGATCTTAAAATCACCCTGCCGCGTGATACGGCCGATCTGGAACAACTAGGCGACGATCTACTGGCGCGCCATAGCTACGTCAACGCGGCGGAAGGCTTTCTGCAGATGCTCGAAAAAGAAGAACAGCAGCTGATTGCGGAAGGCAAAGCGTATCTGCTCGATCAGGGGGCGATTGTGGGTGCACTGCTGATCGACTGCTCGCAAAACGATCGTGCCTGGTCTTCTCTTTCCCAGCAGGAACAGAGCTTAATTACCGATTTCGCCAACATCTTTGCTGCCGATTGCCAGAAACGTACTGAAGCGGGTCTGCTCGTCGAGGTGGTTGCATGAATCTGCTGACTGAAATTGGCCACTTTTTGATCCCAGGCTTTGATGCGCTGCAGATGGGCTTTTTCGGCGTAATGCTGCTGGCAGTAATCTACACCTGGCTCTCCGTCAGGCGCAATGCGCAGGAAGCGCGCTGGCAGCATGCCTGGGAGCAAAGTGGATTACAGGCTGCTCAGCCGGGGGTGAGTGCAGAAATGGGATCGGCCGCTGAGCTGAGCCAATCACTGGCGACCAAAGCTGAGAAAATAGCCGCCATTATGCCGGGTATGCTGTTGATCCTTGGTCTGTTGGGAACCTTTCTTGGGCTGGGGCTGGCGCTCGATAAAGCTTCCGGCATTTTGCATAACGCGGGAAACAGCATTGGTGCAATGGACTCCTCCATGCGCGACCTGATGGAGATGATGCAGGGCCTGGGCACGAAATTCAAAACCTCAACCTGGGGGATTATTGCCTTTATCGCCCTCAAAATCTGGGAGTCGAAAAATGGCTATGAAGAGCGCCGTCTCAACTGGTGTATGGCCAAACTGCAGCACTCCCTGACCGAAGAATATGCCCTGCAGGCGGAGGAAAATGCTTCCAGGCAGCAGCAGCGTGAAGCTGGACGTAACGCGGCTACCGAGCGTCTGGTGGAGGCGATGGCGCTGCAAACTGTCGCGTTGCGCGAGGAGTTCAGTCAGCAGGCAAAACGCAGTGAAGAGCAGGAAGCGCAGCGTCATCAATACCATCTGGCGGCGTTAAAAGAGATCGCAGATATTAATAATCAGTCGCGCAATCTGCTGGAAACTTACACCCGTAAAAGTGAAGAGAACCTGGTAGCACTGCAGCAGGCGGCGACTACTATGAGTGATGCTTCGCAGCAAGTCTCTGGCTCGGCGATGAGCCTGGAAAAAGTGGTTACCGCGCTGGGTGCCGAACTTAGTGAGGTCATGACCGGCATTAAGCAAGAGCTGTCGCAGGTAGTGAATGAGATGAATGCCGACTTCACTCGCAACGTGCAGCAGATGAGCGATAAGCTGGCGGAGTCTACTCATCAGCTCAGTACGACAATGGGCCAGATAGAAACCTCCCTTAACGGTGCTATCGCCAGCATGGATGCGTCTTTCCGCGGCAACATGACGCAGATGGCCAACCAGCTGGAATCCGCCACTTCGCAGATCAGCGAGTCGGTTAACAACATGTCTTCGCAGATCGATTCAACCATGACCACGGTGAAAGAGAGAACCGAAGCCGCGGCGAAAATTCAACGTCAGGCGATGGATGAATTCTCCGAAACCAGCCTGACGCTGAATGAACAAGTCACCTCTATGACAAACTATATTCAGCGCGTCACGAAGGAGATCGCTCTCGGTCTGGCCGCCGTTTCCGAAGGCAACCGTAAGATGGAGCACTACATCACGCGCTTTAACGAGGCCTTCGATCAGCTTGGTGCATTGCCGGAAACCGTTAAGCAGATCACCACTCAGGTGTCTGCATTGTGCACCCGCATCGATAAGTTGCTCCCGGCTCAACAGCTTGTCGCCGAACGTGTTGAGGTCTGATATTGCCGATGAAAGATAAACCGAATGAGTGGATTTCTATTTCCGATCTAATGGCAGGGGTCATGGCCGTGGTGATGCTGATGCTGGTGTTATCGGTACTGCAAAACAAAGTGGCTGACGTAAAACGCGAGCAGGAGAAAAACAGCGGCCAGGCAGCCGCTCAACAGAAACTGAATGCCATGATGCACAGCATGCAGCAGGAGATGGTGGATCAGGGAGATGCTGCGCTGGTGGGGTTTGATATAGCCAGCGGAAAAATTACGCTGCGGGATAAAATCTTCGCCCGCGGTAGTGCCTGTATCACCGATCAGGCAAGAGATGCACTTGCTCGTCTGGCACCACGGATTCAGGCGTTCGTGAGCGGTTCGACGAACACTCAGGTTTTTGTTGAGGGGCATACGGATAACATCAGCGTGAATAACCCTGTGGTCGATTACACCAGGTTCTGTACCGTGTATGACGATAACTACACGCTCTCGGCTGCCAGAGCCCGTGAAGCACGTAAATTGTTAATTGCGAACCTCAACGATCAGCAATCGCATCGTGTGATTGTGGCCGGTTTTGGCGACTCTCAGCCGCTAAAAGGGATTTCACCCAGCGATGAGCGTAATCGCCGCGTTGAGGTGCAGTTTCTGACGCACGCGCCGTCACGTCAGGAGCAGGGCAGCGCTCTGTAACTCAGCGGCTGGTTGAGTAATGGCATCTAAACCAGCCCGCTATAGGGACTTACTGAACCGTTGGAGAGGACTGGGGTGAGGGCATCAGGCCGCACTAGCCCTCCTCCATCGCAATCACAATCGCTTCACCCATCTTCCTCAACGCCTCGCGATTTTTCTCCGTTGGCGGCAGCGCCACGTTGATCCGCAGGCAGTTGCGGTACTTCCCGGAGGCGGAAAACAGCGACCCGGCCGCGGCCTGGATTTTCAGCCGGCACAGCTGCTTGCTGACGCACACCATATCCACATTTTCCGGCAGCTCCACCCACAGCAGGAAGCTGCCCTGCGGGCGCGTGACGCAAATCTCTGCCGGAAAATACTGCCGCACCCAGCAGGTGTAGGTTTCCATATTCTGCTGATAAATCTGGCGCATACGGCGCACGTGGCGATGGTAATGGCCGTCGCGGATAAACGCCGCCACCGCCATCTGCGTGCCCGGCACGTTAAACCCGCCCGCGGCGTATTTCATGTGCATCACCCGGTCGTAGTAGCGCCCCGGCACAATCCAGCCGACGCGCAGGCCCGGCGCCACGGTTTTGGTAAACGAGCTGCAGAGGATCACGCGGCCGTCGATATCCATCGAATGAATGGTGCGCGGGCGCGGGTACTCCGCCGCCAGCTCGCCGTAAATATCATCCTCGACAATCACGATATCGTGCCGCTGGGCGAGGGCCAACATCTGCTTTTTCCGCGCCTCCGGCATGATAAACCCGAGCGGGTTATTGCAGTTGGGCACCAGGATCACCGCCTTGATCGGCCACTGCTCCATTGCCAGCTCTAACGCTTCGATGCTGATCCCGGTCTCGGGATCGGTAGGAATTTCAATCGCCTTGATGTCAAACCCGCGCAGCATCTGCATGGTGCCGTGAAACGACGGCGATTCCACCGCCACGATATCCCCCGGTTTACACACCGACAGCAGGGCGATCGACAGCGCGCCGTGGCAGCCGTTGGTGATCACAATGTCGCTTGCCGAGACGGTGGAGCCGCCGTCCAGCATCAGGCGGGCGATCTGCTCGCGCAGCTCCAGGCGCCCGTCAAGCACGTCATAGCTCAGCATCTCGCCGGGGTTATGCTGCGCGATGCGGCTCATCTCGCGCCACAGGGGCTTCAGGCTCGGCTGGTTAATGTCCGGCGAACCGCCGCCAAAGGAGATCATCTCTTTGTCGGCGCGGGCGTCCAGCAGCATCATCACCTCATCCCACTGGGTAACGTCCACCGGGCGCTGCACCGGGCGCGTCATCGCCGGGACGGGCGGCTGGGCCTTGCGCGGCGAGACAAAATAGCCGGAGCGCGGCTGAGGCGTGATCAGCTGGAGGTTTTCGAGGATCTGGTAGGCCTGCTGTATGGTGCTGATGCTCACGCCGTGCTCCTGGCTCAGCGCGCGCACCGACGGCAGACGTTCGCCGCTGCGATACAGCCCTTGTTCAATGCGTTCTGCCAGAAGGTTGGCGAGATGTTGATAGCGCGTCATGCTGTATCCTCTGTTTTCACCATACAGATTATAAAACCAGTACAGATTGCTGCGAAAATTGCCATGCAGATACTGTTTTAGCGGATCTGTATGTTAAACAAAAGTTGTTTTTGCATCTGTATTGCACAGGCCGATTTCCGGGATGATAACCCCACTGACACAGTGAGGAGAGCATCATGGAATTCTACGAGAATCGTTCAAAACGTCCGTTTGTTGTGTTTGTCTGGATCGCGAAAACGCTGCGTAACTGGTATCGCATCAACCGCACCCGCCGCATCCTGAGCCAGATGAGCGACGAGCAGCTCAAGGACGTCGGGTTGTCGCGATATGATGTGTGATCCACGTCGTCGCCGGGTGGCGGCTGCGCCTTACCCGGCCTACTCGATCCCGTAGGCCCGGTAAGCGTAGCGCCACCGGGCGATGTTTAGCGCAACAGCGCAAGCGTCTGCCGCTTCGGCCTTTCCAGCAAATCCAGCGCCTCCTGATACGAGCGCACGTTGTTATAGCCCATCACCAGCCCGTAGCGTTTGCCTGACCCGCGATACCACTCCGAGAGCGCATTGACCTGCAGCTGCTGTTCCTGCCAGCAGCGCGCGATTTCCCGGTCACGGCTTCCTTTGGTCAGGAACGCCACGATATGCATCCCGCCGTCGTTTTGCTCGGTGAAAAACAGATCGCCATACACCTCGCGCAGGGCGGCAATCATCCAGTCGCGGCGGGTCTGATACAGCGCGCGCATCTTTTTCAGATGACGGAAAAAATGCCCTTCGTTGAGAAACGCGGTGAGGATCTTTTGCGTCAGCACCGGCTGGCCGCTGGTGGTGATGTCCGCGCAGTCGGTAAAGGCCCCGACGGTGCTGGCGGGCATCACCACGAAGCCCATGCGCAGCGACGGCATAATGGTTTTACTGAAGGAGCCCATAAAAATCACCCGGTCGTGCTGGTCGAGGCTTTTCAGCGACGGCAGCACCTTGCGGGTGTAGTGAAACTCTCCGTCGTAATCGTCTTCGATAATCCACGCCTCGTTCTGGCTGGCCCAGTCGAGCAGCTGCTGCTTGCGCGGCAGCGAGAGCGTGACCGCCAGCGGACTCTGATGCGACGGGGTGACGATGGCAAAACGGGCGTCGCGATGGTGGCGGAGCAGGTAGTCCGTGTCGATGCCGCAGCGATCGACCGGCACCGTGTGCAGGCGCGGCACGATCCGCTTCAGCAGCTGCTGGCCCATAAAATAGCCCGGATCCTCAAACACCACCTTGTCGCTGCGGCTGGCGAGGGTGTCGAGGATCAGCCGCAGGCTGCCGCTGTAGCCGCTGGTGATGAGCACCTGTTCTGCGGTGCAGGACAAGCCGCGCGAGATGTTGAGGTAGCTGGCGATGGCCTGGCGCAGCGGATACCAGCCCAGCACCGGCGGGTTGAGCATCTCCTCCTGACGCATGGCCCGCGTCGCCTGGCCCGCCAGCAGCAGCCACTTTTTATACGGGAAGCTGTCGAGGGCGGGGATGCCGGGGCGCAGAAACCCCGCCCGCTCGCGCTGGCTGATGAGCGAGGCCAGAAGCGTACCGGTGGGCTGCTCCGCCGGGGCATGCTTGTCCGGCAGCAGGAGGTCCGGGTTAACCCGCGTGCCGCGCGCCCCCTGGCTCACCAGATACCCTTCACCCGTCAGAATGGCATACGCCGTTTCGACGGTTTTACGCGCCACCTTCAGCTCTTCCGCCAGCACGCGGATGGCAGGTACCCTGTCGCCCGGCTTCAGCACGCCGCGCATAATGTTGTCGCGATAGCGGGAATAAATCTCGTGATAGCCCGGCTTCATGTCCTACCTCGTTTCACGATTTTTGTATCTTTTTACTATGTCATGAACGGCGTAGATTTGCCTCATCGCATGACACATGCCGCACAAAAAGAGGAAAGACCATGAGCACTCGCGTTAACCACCATAAAGCTACACCTGCCCTCGCCAACGCGCTGTCTGCCCTGAGCATGGAGGTGGCAAAAACCTCCATCGACCCGGCGCTGAAGCACCTGATCGACATTCGCGTGTCGCAGTTGAACGGCTGTACGTTTTGTCTGGATATGCACTCTAAAGAGGCCAAAATCGCCGGGGAGCGCGAGCTGCGCCTGTACCATCTGGCGGCCTGGCGCGAGTCCCCGCTGTTCAGCGCCCGCGAGAAAGCGGCGCTGGCCTTCACCGAAGCGCTGACCCAGATTGGCGTTCACGGGGTGAGCGACGCGCTGTACCGCAGCGTGGCGGAGCACTTCTCCGACGTGGAGATTTCAGAGCTGAACTTTGCCATCGTGGCGATCAATGCCTGGAACCGCCTGGGGATCACCTCCCGCATGGCGCCCGGCTCGCTGGACGCGGCGTACGGGCTGAATAAGGCTAACCTGGAATAATCCCGCGCTCGCGGATCATCGCCACCAGCGCCCGCAACCCCGGCGGGACGTGGCGATGGCCAGGGTAGTACAGGCGCAGCCCGGCAAACGGCTGCGCCCAGTCGTTTAAGACGCTCACCAGCTCCCCGCTTTTCAGCTCGTCCTGAATATAGAGTTCCGGTAAAAATCCCACCCCGAACCCCGCTTTTACGGCGCGGATCGAGGCAAAAAGATCGGACGTCGCAAAGCGCGGCGGCACGGCAAGCGCGTACGTTTCACCCCGGCGTGCCAGCTCCCAGCGGTAGATCCCGCCGTGGGCCATACGCATGCCGATCCCCTGGTGTGAAAGCAGATCGTCCGGCGTCTCGGGTGTGCCGTGACGGGCGAAATAGTCCGGCGTGGCGGTGACGAGCTGGCGGATCTCACCGGTCAGCGGCACGGCGATCATGTCCTGCGGGACGGACTCTTCGAGACGGATCCCCGCGTCATAGCCTTCCGCGACGATGTCGATCATCCTCGCTTCGCTCACCGTTTCCACGCGCATTTTCGGGTAGCGGATCATGAAGTCGATCAGCAGCTGGTCCAGAAACAGCGTGCCGATATGGTTCGGCACGTTGAGGCGCAGCGTGCCGGCGGGTTCCCCGGTGTCGCTGTGGATCGCCTCCCCGGCGAGACGGATCTCCTGCAGCGCCGGGCCGATACGCGCCACGTAGCGCTGCCCGGCGTCGGTGAGCGCCACGCTGCGGGTGGTGCGGTTGAAAAGTCGCGTCTCAAGGCGGCTCTCCAGCCCGGCGATGGCGTTGCTGACCGCCGTGGCGGACATCCCCAGCTCCTGCGCCGCACCGCGAAAGCTGCCGCGCCGCACCACCGCCATCACCACTTCCAGCTCTGTCAGACCTGAACGATGCATAGATTATCCTGAAAATCGAAACAACCCTTGCAGCATAGCGTGGATTATCGCAACGGAGAAGCCGTGACAGACTGGGCTCACACAGCCTGAGGAGGTTTATATGCACACCATCGAACAGATCTTTATTAACGGCGAATTTGTTACCCCGCACGGTACCGAGTGGTTTGATTTGTACAACCCGGCGACGGCGCAGGTTATGGGTCAGGTTCGCCTGGCGGATGAGGTTGACGCTGAACGCGCTATCGCGGCGGCGAAAGCTGCGTTTCCGGCGTGGTCCCGGACCACAAAGCAGGAACGCATCGCCGCGCTGAAGCGCATGCACGCCGCCGTTGCCGCCCGTCATGATGCGCTGCTGGACGCGATTGTTGAGGAGTACGGCGCGCCCGCCTCGCGCTCGGCGTGGATGGCAAGCTATCCGGCAGAGGTGATTGCTCAGGCCATCGAGGCGCTTGAGGCGTTTGAGTTTGTCACTCCAGCAGGTGCCGCAACGGTGCAGATGACGCCGCTCGGCGTGGCCGGGCTGATTACGCCGTGGAACAGCGATGCGGGGTTTATCTGCGGCAAACTGGCGGCCGCGCTGGCGGCGGGCTGCACGGCGGTCATCAAGCCGAGCGAAATGAGCGCCCTGCAAACGCAGATTGTCACCGAAGCGCTGCGCGACGCCGCGCTGCCGCCGGGCGTGTTTAACATCGTCACCGGACGCGGCGAGACGGTGGGCGAAACGATTAGCCGTCATCCGGACGTGGCAAAAATCTCGTTCACCGGTTCCACGAATACCGGCAAGGCGATCCTGCGCAACGCGGCGGAAAGCTTTAAGCGCGTCACGCTGGAGTTGGGCGGTAAATCGCCGACGATCCTGCTGGATGATGTGGATCTCGCGCAGGCGATCCCGCTGGTGATCCAGGCCGGGTTTATGAACAGCGGGCAGGCGTGCGTGGCCGGGACGCGCATTCTGGTGCCTTACTCGCGCAAGGCGGAGATCGAAACCGCGCTGGCGCAGGCCGTGGCGGCAGTGAAATCCGGCGACCCGCGCAGCAGCGCGACAGACGTCGGCCCGATGGTCAGCGAAAAGCAGTGGCTGCGGGTGCAGGGCTATATCCGCATAGGAATCGAAGAAGGGGCGCGCCTGCTGGCGGGCGGCGAAGGGCGACCGGACGGCACCCGGGACGGCTGGTTCGTGCGTCCGACGCTGTTTGCCGACGTGAACAATCGGATGACCATTGCCCGCGACGAGATTTTCGGCCCGGTGCTGTGCGTCATCCCTTATCAGGACGAGGCGGAGGCGATCGCCATTGCCAACGATACCGAGTACGGCCTGAGTGCGATGGTGCTGGGCGCCGATGTGGACCGCGCGCGACGCGTGGCACAGCAGATTGTTTCCGGTCGCGTGCTGGTGAACACCCTGGCTCATGAACCGAAAGCGCCATTTGGTGGCTTCAAACACTCCGGCGTGGGGCGCGAGATGGGCGAGTGGGGAATTCGGGCGTTTATGGAGCCGAGGTCGATGGTGGGCTAAAACCCGCCCGGTGGCGCTGCGCTTACCGGGCCTACATGAGCCGTAGGCCGGATAAGCGCAGCGCCATCCGGCACAACGCTTCGCTCTTTGCCGAAGCATTGTGCTTTTCCCTCCTGCATTCTCTCCCCAACATCACAACGGAGAGAAAACCATGATCGCAGTTCTTTTCGAAGCCAAAGCCGAGCCTGCCCATCAGGCGCGCTATCTTCAGCTTGCCGGAGAGCTTAAGCCTTTACTGGCCGACATCGACGGCTTTATTGATATCGAACGGTTCCAGAGCCTGACGACCGACGGCAAAATCCTCTCTCTTTCCTGGTGGCGGGATGAAGAGGCCGTCCGCCACTGGAAGCAGAACGTCTTTCATCAGGCGGCGCAGGCCGAAGGGCGGGCGTCGATTTTTTCTTTCTACCGTATTCGGGTGGCGCAGCTGGTGCGGGAATACAGTTCCGAAACCGGAGGGCACGCGGCGTGTCTATCCTGACACAGTACAGCGACCATGCGAATCACCTTATTCTGCTGACGGATGATGATAAGCTGGCCGCAGAGATCACCGAACCCTGGGCGGCCCATGCTTAAGACGAGTTTACCCTCCGATAACAGCGCGATGCTGGAAAAGGCGATTGCCGCGGTGGCGGCTGCCATGGCCGATCCGTCGCGCGTGAAGATGCTCTGTGCGCTAATGGACGGGCGTGCGTGGACGGCCACTGAACTGAGCGCGGCGGCAGACGTTGCGCCGTCGACCGCCAGCGGGCATCTTGCCCGGCTGGTTGAAGGAAAGCTAATAACCTGCCTGTCGCAAGGGCGGCATCGCTATTATCGTCTTGCCGGGCACGACGTGGCGGCGCTGGTGGAACAGATGATGGGGCTTTCGTGGAGCCGCATTACCCCGCCGGAAACCACCGCGCCGAAAGCCATGCGTGAAGCCCGGACCTGCTACGACCACCTCGCAGGCGCCGTGGCGGTGCAGATCTATGATTTCATGCAGGCGGAAGGCTGGCTGGAGGCTGACGGTTCCGCATTGACACTCTATGGCCGGGAGCAGTTCCTGGCGCTCGGCATTTCGTTAAGCGCGCATCCCCGCCGGAAGGCCTGCTGCGCCTGCCTGGACTGGAGCGAGCGGCGGTTTCACCTGGGCGGAGAAGCCGGTGCGTTGTTGCTCGACCATCTGGAAAGTAAAGGCTGGATCCAGCGGGTGGCGGGGTATCGGGAGGTGGTGGTGACGGCCTCGGGAAAGGCTGCTGTTAAGAGGCTTTTTAGCCGCTAAAAACCCCCGGTGGCGCTGCGCTTACCGGGCCTACGTGTACATCGCCTCCAGTAACACCTTTCGCAATTCCTGCGCTTTAACTTCCCGTTTCTTGATAGTTACCCTGATAACTATTATCTTGACCGCGTGTGACGAGAGGTTCCCCATGAGTGAAGAAGAACTGTTCTGCCGCAGGCCGATGGGCATGCGGATGGCGATGATCGTGCGCCAGTGGCGTGCCGTCATCGACGACGCCATTCTCGATACCGGGTTAACCCAGTCGAGCTGGACGGTGATGATGCAGCTTCATCAGCTCGGGGATAACGTCTCAATGAGTGAGCTTGCGGAGGTGCAGGGCATTGAACTGCCGCCGCTGATGCGCACCCTCACACAGCTGGAAAAACAGGGTTACCTGCTGCGCACCACATCGCCTTATGACAAGCGCATCCGGCTTCTGACGCTGACGCCTGAGGGAAAAGCCATATTAAAAAGGCTCACTCAGGTGATTGAGACGTATCAGGCGCGCGTATCGCAAAACATCGCGCCGGAACATCTCGACATTTTCAGCGCCACGTTGAATCAAATCGCCTGCAATTTGCGGACAATCCGCGAAGAAGATAACAAGACCGAAAAATAATGACCCCTGAACAAAAGTTTGCCCGCTGGGTAAGGGTGAGTATTGCCTCTTTCCTGCTGATGTTTGTCTACTTTATCGTCGCGGATATCTGGATCCCGCTGACGCCGGACTCCACCGTGATGCGCGTGGTGACGCCGGTGTCTCCGCGCGTCTCCGGCTACGTGGCGGCGGTACATGTCCATAACAACAGCCAGGTGAAGAAAGGCGATCTGCTGTTTGAACTCGACGACACGCCGTTTCGCAATAAGGTGGAAGCGGCGCAAATCGCGCTCGAGCAGGCACGCCTGTCCAACGAACAGCTGGATGCGCAGATCGCTGCCGCGCAGGCCAGCCTGAAAACCGCCGTGCTGACCGCGCGTAACGACAAAGTGACCTTTGATCGCTACCAGAAGCTGAGCACCCTGCAGAACGTCTCGCAGGCGGATCTGGATAAGGTTCGCACCACCTGGCAGAGCAGCGAGCAGTCCGTCAGCACGATTCAGGCCAACATCCGGAACCTGCGCATCCAGCGTGGTGAGCGCGAAGAACACCGCAACGTGACGCTGCAAAAATACCGCAACGCGCTGGATGAAGCAGAGCTGAACCTCGGCTGGACGAAGGTCTACGCCCAGGCGGACGGCACGGTCAGTAACCTGCAGCTGAGCCCGGGCTTCTACGCTTCCTCCGGTTCGGCCGCGCTGGCGCTGGTAAACAACCAGACCGATATCGTGGCCGATTTCCGTGAGAAGAGCCTGCGCCATACCCATCAGGGCACCGATGCGGCCGTGGTGTTTGACGCCTTCCCGGGACACGTTTTCCGCGCCCACGTCACCAGCAGCGACGCGGGGATCCTCGCCGGTCAGGAGGCCGTTAACGGCCAGCTTTCCGAGCCGGAAACCTCTAACCGCTGGGTGCGCGATGCCCAGCGCATGCGCATTCACGTCTCGCTGGATGAGCCGCTGCCGAAGCATCTGCCGACCGGCGCCCGCGCGACCGTACAGCTCTACAACAGCGAAGGGCCGTTTGCGCGCTTCTTCTCCGGGATGCAAATCCACCTGGTGAGCCTGCTTCACTATGTCTATTAGCACCCTGGCGCGGGTGTTTACCCCGCACGGC